>JACKQG010001008.1_pt1 | contig 39694 bp, 37 predicted proteins | sample 8237621 | NCBI WGS metagenome assembly JACKQG01 (sample SAMN15677084, study PRJNA649215) | marine metagenome | biome: marine; feature: Black Sea; material: saline water; isolation source: suspended particulate matter (SPM) from the Black Sea western gyre | collected 2013-06-09/2013-06-10 | depth... | reverse complement strand
CCGTTAACCTGGTGAAAAACCCGGCCCCGACAGACAGCGGGTTCCGCTTTTCCCGCAACGACCTGCCTGGCACGCCTACAATTCCTGCCCGCATGGACCAGGTAAGCGACACTCGACTGGCCACCACCATCGGCCATGCTCAGGCTCGCATATCCACCACCGAACACCTGCTGGCAGCCCTTCGAAGTTACGGCATCGACAACGCCCATATCGAAGTTGATGCTCCAGAAATCCCCATCATGGACGGCAGCGCCGGACCTTTCATGCTTCTGCTCAAACGAGCAGGACGTAAACAGCAGGAATCATGCCGCAAAGTGCTAAGAATCACGAAAGAAATTCACTACACAGACGGCAATGCCGAAATTACAATCAGCCCATACGACGGCTTTAAAGTCTCTGGCGAGATCGACTTTAACGATGCCATGATCAAAAAACAGCAATACAGTATCGACTTGAGCGGTGATCGCTTTATCAAAGAAATCGCCAGAGCCCGAACCTTCGGTTACGTCGAACAGGTGGAAGAGCTTTGGGCCAATGGCCTGGCCTTAGGCGGCACCCTGGACAATGTCATCGCCATTCACTGGAACCGCCAGACGATCTTGAACGAAGACGGCCTGCGCTTCCACGACGAATTCATCCGCCACAAAGTCCTTGATCTCATCGGCGATCTCGCTCTGATCGGCTGCCCGATCCTCGGTCAGGTTTCAGCCAGCCGGTGCGGACACACTCAACACGTTGCCTTTATGAAAGAAATAGCTGCACACCCTGAGTGCTGGGAGCTCGTTGAGCTGAGGGAAAACGGCAGTCATTCGGTCCTCAAACAGATGGTGTCAAGCACAAAGGCCGCTGCCGGAGAAATGATCTCCCCTCTGCTCACCCCACAGACCAGCAAAAACAATCTGAGCCAGTCCCCCTGCTGACATTCTCACGTACCCTGAACGCAAAAAGCCCCGGCACACACATGCCGGGGCTTTTTGCGTTCAAATCAGAATGAACTCTCTCACATCACTTACGAATACTGCTCAAGACTCTCGCAACCTTATTCACCAATAATCTTGACAAGTATTCGCTTCCTGCGGCGACCATCAAATTCACCGTAAAAGATCTGTTCCCAGGTTCCAAAATGCAACCTGCCTTCAGTAACTGCCACTGTCACTTCACGCCCCATAATCTGGCGCTTCAGGTGCGCATCAGCATTATCTTCATAGCCATTGTGCCGATACTGATCAACCGGTGCATGGGGAGCCAGCTTTTCCAGCCAGACATCATAATCATGATGAAGCCCGGACTCATCATCGTTAATAAACACTGAGGCTGTGATGTGCATAGCATTACAGAGCAGCAACCCCTCTCGTATACCAGACTCGGCCAGACACTCTTCCACCTGCGGTGTAATATTAATCAGGGCACGACGGGTCGGCACTTCCAACCATATTTCCTTATGGTAACTTTTCATTCTTCCCAGCCCTCCTGCAAACGAACAACTCCACCAACCCAAGTTTTGACAAAACCAGACTCATTACAAAACACCATCAGCGACCACCAAAAAAACGATTTGCGCGGCTTCTCACAGGCAGGCCAGTCTCTTTTTCACCATCCAGCATCTTACGAAGAATCGCCCATTCGGCTCGCGCCTCACGCAATTTGTTTTTAATGCCATCCCGATTGGCCAAAGGAGTTGTTTCCAAATCTTTTTCCAGAAGCGAGACCTTCTGCTGGGCCTTGTACAACTCCAGGGTAAGTGCTCTGATTGACATCTCTACTCCTTCCTCATTGACAAGATTGTTCATTTCACTTTTGAGCCCCACAGACAAACTCACACGCTCAATCTGCTGTGCTCAGTAAAGAGAAACACACATCACCACAAGAAAACTCAATGATGACACCCAATGAACTCTAACATCCCGTTATCCTCCTGACAAGAAGGGAAACATTGCACCACTGAAGCCTTTCACCCGGTAATCAAAGCTGTTCTGCCTTGACAAGCTGCCCTGCTTCAGTCAACATAGAACTCCATGCAGTTCTTGCCCAAACAGAGAATCACACGCAGACAAAGATCCGATACCGGCTCCAGACAACCACGCCCAAACACTCCATGAATGCTGCCATCATCATCCCCGCCCGCTTTGGCTCCACCCGCCTGCCCGGCAAACCCCTCAAGCTGATTCAAGACAAACCAATGATTCAGCATGTGGTCGAACGAGCTCAACAAGTGACCGGGGTCTCAACAGTGGCCGTTGCCACCGATGACCAGCGCATCGTCGACGCGGTTCACGCTTTTGGAGGTCTGGCCCATATGACCTCCAGCAATCATCAGTCCGGCACAGACCGAATCATCGAACTGGTAGATATAATCCCGGCTGATATCTATATCAATATCCAGGGGGACGAACCACTCTTTCGCCCAACGGATGTCGTGCAGCTTCTGAACACCATGCAAGACACTCAGGCCCAGGTGGCAACACTTTGCCACGCCATTGATGCCCGGGAGGCCACAGACCCAAACTGCGTCAAAGTAGTGCTTGATGCCGCAGGGAACGCACTCTACTTCAGCCGCGCCCCCATCCCTTACCCACGCAATCCCGGGTCAGCCTCATATCTCAAGCATGTGGGAATTTACGGTTATCGTCGTGAAATCCTTGCTGACTATGCCACACTGACCCGCCCCATGATCGAGCAGACCGAGGAGCTGGAGCAACTGCGACTCATGACAGCGGGCATCAAAATTCGCGTCATCCAGGTGGAACCCACGGGACCCGCCGTTGACACGCCACAATGTCTCAAACGCGTCAGAGAACTCATGGCCGCCCAAACGGCAGCATACAGCACCCATGAGCACGCCAGCAGCAGCCCAAAATCTGACACAATCCTGTGATTAATATTCAAAACATACCGGGCGACTTTGTCCAACACAGAATCCCGAACGGGGATATCCACATCCTGCGCTGGGACCTGGCCGAACCCCTGGGCGAGTTGCTTCACCATCCCCCACACGCTCTTGAGACAATCAGTACAGGTAAAGGGGCGACCCGTTTTTATCCCTTAGCAGGAATCGAAATTGCTGTTAAAGAGTATCATCATGGCGGATTGCTTGCCCCGCTCATTCAGGACTATTATATCGCGCCACCCCATCGGGCAATAGAAGAAATGTTCCTCCTTGCCATCGCGCAAGAACAGGGAGCACCCGTTCTCGAGCCCCTGGGGTGTGCAATTATCCCGGTTCTGGGCCCCATCTTCCGCTACCGGCTGATCACACGCCGGGAGGCCGGCGCTCGTAACCTGCTCCAACGACTTCGTGCCGGAGAAAGCGGTTTTGAAGAGGCATGCGCGACTGCCTTACACCTTCTCCACGACGCAGGAATCTGGCATCGGGATCTTAATCTGGCCAACTTTATTATTGGTGAGCGAGGTGTCATCATCTGCGACCTCGACCGCGGGACGCATCACCCTCATCTGTCATCGGAGCAAAAAGAGAACAACCTGCAACGCCTGGACCGCTCCATCCAAAAACAGGGCATGAACAAACAATTTTCCATGACCCGTTTCCGCCAGTTTTACATGACAGACACGGAAACATGAAAATCCTGATTGTCAAATTCGGCGCATTGGGAGATGTGGTGGGTGCCTTACCCTTCCTCAACATTCTGCGCCGACTCATGCCAAATGCTGAGATCGACTGGGTGGTGGAACCACTGAGCTACCCCATCCTGGATCAGCATCCGGCACTCGACAACATCATTCTCTTTCGGCGCGACCAAGGATTCCGGCAACTCTTTTACCAAATCAAACAGTTGCGCAAAAATCACTACGACCTGGTCATCGATCTACAGCGCATTCTCCGAAGCGGCCTGGTCACCCGACTCACCGGCGCCAGAAGAAGACTTGGTTTTGACCGTGATCGTTGCAAAGAGCAGTCCTGGCTCTTCACCACCGAGCGCATCCCTGCAAAACCTGACACCAGCCATATTGTCGACCAATACATCGAGTTTGCCCGACACCTCGGAGCGACTGACCTTGCCATCGAATATGGCATCCATCTCAACAATGCAGATCGTGAGGCGGGACTAACCTTTTTCAGCGGGCAACACCCCAGGATAGCCCTGAACATCGGGGCAACCAAGCCAGCCAATCTCTGGCCGGCTGCCTCTTTTGCCAGACTCGCTCATTTAATCCATGACCGCTTCGGCTGTCGTCCGCTGCTGACCGGCAATGGGCCGGAAGACAAACAGCGAGCCCAGGCTATAACCAAGGCAAACCAGAACGTAATCAACTGTGTCGGACGCATGACATTGCCCGAACTCATGGGCACACTGGAGACAGCTGACGCAGTTATATCCGCCGATACCGGCCCCTTACATCTTGCCACAGGCCTTGGCACCCCTGTGATTGCCCTGTTCGGAGCAGCCGACATCCGCCGCACCGGCCCTTATCTTCACCGCGAATACGCCCTAGTCGGTACGGCACCATGCGCCCCCTGCCGCAAACGACATTGCACCCAAGCCACAAACCAATGCCTGGAATCAATCAGCCCTGAAATGGCCCTGAAACAATTAACCCGACTGCTGGATTGTCAAAAAATTCAAACGTAACCCACCCCACCCGCCTTCTCCCTTTTCCCCTTTTCACCCTTTCACCCTTTCACCCTTTCACCCTTTCACCCTTTCATAATAAACATTGCCAGACCTCCTTTCATGCTTATTTTTAATCATGATAACCATTACCATAACCACCTTTCCACTCTCACAACTCCTGGTAACTCATGAACAAAATAGCCTCTAAAATCAGACTTGATGAGCATCGGATTATCTGCGAACCATTTTATCTGCCTCTCGGCAACGAAATCGCGATTGCCTCCGCTGCTTATTCCTCAAGTCTCCCCCTGCTCCTCAAGGGACCAACAGGTTGCGGCAAAACCCGTTTCATGGAATATCTGGCCTGGAAACTTGACCGCCCCCTGGTCACCGTCTCATGCCATGACGATTTATCCACCAGTGACCTTGTGGGTCGCTATCTGATCCGCAGTGGAGAAGCCGTCTGGACCGATGGCCCCCTGACCATGGCTGTTCGCTCCGGGGCGATCTGCTACCTTGATGAAATTGTCGAGGCGCGCAAAGACACAACCGTTGTTATCCACCCCCTGGCAGACAATCGTCGGGAGCTCCCCATAGAGAAGCGGGGCGAGCTCCTCACCGCTCCACCAGAATTCATGCTTGCAGTCTCATACAACCCTGGATACCAGAGCATACTCAAAGACCTCAAGCCATCAACAAGACAACGTTTTGTGGCCCTTTCCTTTGATTATCCGGACCTTGACCGGGAAGCTGAAATCGTTGTCCGCGAAGGCGGTATCGGCCCTGACCTGGCCACTTCTCTTGTAAAACTCGGACGCATGACCCGCGGCCTCAAAGAATCTGGACTGAGCGAAGGAGCCAGCACCAGACTCCTGATTCAGACCGGCAAGCTCATTAGCTTAGGCATTCCTGTCCACGAAGCCTGCCGGGCATCAATTACCGAGGCCCTCACCGACGACCCGGAACTCCTCGGTGCCATCGACGAAATGGTCAGCTCTCTTTTCTGATCCATCATGGACGCCGAAGCACTCAAAAAACTCTATTACCGCCTGGTTGCCCCGGATATTCCCAACGAATGGGATGTTGAGGAACAATTGGCTGCATATGGTGACTGTGATGAGGCCACCTGTCAGATAATATTTGCACAAATTCCGGCTATCTGGCCCGTCAGTCACTCACTCTGCTACAATTATCTTGGCATGGCCCGCAACGCCTTGAGCTGCATTGACACCTCCCAACTGGACAATTGGGTCAGGGGTGTTCTCGACCACTACGAATCAGGCGGTCTTCGTGCGGCACAGACTTACATGGCTGAGATTGAAGCAAACTTTCTCTGCACCTTACGTGGTGAGGAAGGTGTTACCTTTGCGGAGACCACAAAACTCCTTCTCCCCTATGCTCAAGGGCTTATCAGCCCAGACATACAACTGACTCCCGGACCTAGAATTGTCACCGATACAGAAACGATCACCCTCCCTCCCCTGATTCGTGAATTTCAAAACAAAGAAGATAATTTTCTCCTCTACAAACTGATCATCTCTTACCAATGGGCCTTCAGCACCAACCAAACACTGACCACCGCCCCCGATGACTACCGAGGCCATAAACTCTGGTTGTCAAAGGCCATGGAACAAGCCACTGCACCCGATTTACTCGGAGCGATCTACCTAGGTCTTGAGAGCTTACGCGCCACCCACTTCCTTGTGCGAGAACTGCCCGGCCTGATGCGGCGTTGCCACAAGATCTGCCGCCTCCTGCAAGTCGTTCAGACCCAAAAGTCCGATCCTGTCACAATCTTTTTTCACCAGCTCAACAAGCTGATCCTTGAACCAACACTCATCCCCCAAGACCCGGAAATCAACGCTCTGCTGACCACTGCTCAACAGAGCAAATCAGCCCAGGATTCTTTTCACCAAGCCACCATGCTCCATGACCTGTTCGCGCCCAAAGCAGGTGACCACTCAGACACACGCCTGCCATTGTATTGCGGCCAACTTCATCTGACCGCGGTCAACCGTGTGCGCCAACAAAAAACTCAGCAACTTGAAAACCGCTTTGTGGACGAACTGGCAAGCTTCATTCTCACCCTTCCCCCAGGCGAACAAAAACAACTGGCAGAGCATACGGAGCAAAAAGAGCGCATCAGCGATACCCAGTGTGAAGAAAGCGACACGGCCGTCATTATCGATCAACCTCTTACCTTGGCAAGGCTTGAGGACAACACAACAACACTCTTCATCAATCTGGACAACAAGCAGATCCCCCTACCTGAATCCCTCCAGGAACGAGCCTCTGCAATCCGGGATCATCTTGGCCACATACCAGACCGCTACTTGAGCAGTGCCGCCGGACGAGCCGGCAGCGGTCTTGGCCGTGTACCGACCCCGGACACTCATGACAACACGATTATCCAGGCCCCGTTTCTTTATGATGAGTGGGATTTTCGTCGGAAAGGATTTCGCAAAAACTGGTGTGCTGTTATCGAAAAAGATCTCTCCCCAACCAGGTCAAACTTTATGGCCACCACCCGTGCACGCTATCGCGGTCAGATCTCAAAGCTCCATCGCCAGTTTGAGATGCTGAGCAACCAGGAACGATTTGTTCGTCATCAGACAGACGGCACAGATATCGATTTTGACAGCCTGGTAGAATCCCTGGCCGACTCCCGGGCCGGACTTGCCCCGTCTGATCGTCTTTTTATCCGCTTACAGCGCAATGAACGTGACATTGCGGTACTCTTTTTGGTTGATCTCTCCAACTCCACGGAAGGGTGGGTGGGCACAGCGATTAAAGAGGCATTGGTTTTAATCTGTGAAGCAATGGAAACCGTAGGAGATCGTTACGGAATTTATGGTTTTTCTGGAATGCGGCGATCACGTTGTGAAATCTTCCGGGTCAAAGAATTAAACGAGAAATATAACGAAAAAACACAGGGGAGAATTGCAGCACTGGGACCACGCGAGTACACACGGATGGGACCTGCCATTCGACACATGACCCATCTCTTCAAAGGGATAGACGCCCGGCTCCGACTTTTAATCACCATCACCGATGGCAAACCCGAGGACTACGACGATTACAAAGGCGAATATGCAATTGAGGACACCCGCCATGCCTTAATCGAAGCCAAGTCATCAGGAATACACCCCTTCTGCATTACCATTGATCAACAGGCACATGAATACATGGGGCACATGTACGGCAAAGGGAACTACATCTTTGTGAATCAGGTTACAAAATTACCGGCCAGAATGGCTGATATGTACCGCATCCTCACCAGTTGAGGGGATTGTTTATCTGATGTTCAGGAAACAGCACGGGTGCTCTCATAAATCTCACTGAGAAAGGTCAGGCGACTGTGGAGGGCAACAACTGCCGTGTCAACCTTGAGAATTCGTGGTCCCATGGTGAAAGGGATACAACCTGCGGCTCGCAGTTGCTTGATTTCAAAGTCGCCCCAACCCCCTTCCGGGCCAATGGCCAGCAAAGTTCGAGCTGGAGAAGAAGGAACTACAGCTCCCAGCCCACTTGATGCATCAGGGTGAGCAACCAGGCTGTGACTGTATTTTTTCACACGAGCGGGTAGAACATCTTCAACAAAGGGACGAAATCGGCGCTGCAATTCGACCTGAGGCACTCTGGTGTCCACCCCCTGCTCCAGCCCATGAAGAAGATGCTCGCGCCAGGCGCCTTTCGCCATGATCTGGGCGTTCCAGAAACTTTTTTCAACCCGGCCGGCATTGACCAGGGTAACACTCCCCACTCCCAACGCCGCGGCCTGACTCAAAATCCGTCGTAACATGATGGGTCGCGGCAGAGCCAGCAACAGGTCTATATTCGGTAAAGGTGGAGGTGCTTCACCGGCAAACTCCACTAACAACTCCGCCATAAATGGATAACGACACTTAAGAGATACAATCTCTGCTCGTCCCATGGCCCCGTCAATCACCCCGACCCGAACCGTATCCCCCTCACGACTTTTCAGGATCTTAACCAGGTGCTCGGCCCGCCGGTCGTGAAGCAGCACCCGATTATCCACCAACTCATGTTGCTCAATCAATAGAATATTCATTTTTTCCTGCACACCAGTAAACTTTTGCCATGAATGCCCAACTCATTTAACGACCCGAACCAAGACCTTGTCATCTTCAGCCAGGCACTTTATCATATTCATGTCAGTAAAGTTATGATAGAGTTATCCGGCAAATGATGCCAGCCAACCCACGTAATCATCTCTTGCGCCCCCGTGCCACTTCCTGTGCCGCACCTTCAATCTTTACCCGGCTTACAGCCTATCTCCTCCTGACTGCAACCCTGGCATTTGCTCTGGGGATTTACCTGGCCACCCTCCTGCCTACAGTCACCACACTCACTTTCTGGTTCAGCGCTGGAATCGGCATTACAACTCTTTTCCTGCATCGCGGGAATCACTCAAAAAGCAGCCTGATACTCCTCCTTCTTTTCAGTATTACCTTGGGCAGAATCCACGGAGGACTGGCCTTACAGGAACCAACTCATTATCAGCACATCTACAATCAAATCACCGCTGAGCAGGAGGTCATCCTGCGCGCCACCCTTGTTGAAATGCCGGTTTTTGACCAGGACAAAACTCGACTCACCGTCACGGCCCACTTCCAGCGCACAAAGGGCAATCCAAACTTCATGCCCTCACGCGGTCGCATTCTTCTCAGCATGAAAGGCCCACCGCCCGAGACAATCAGGCCCGGCGACCCACTCCTGATCCGAGCTCAGTTATCCCGTCCCTACCGAATGGGAAATCCAGGCAGTTTTGATTACCAGACCTTTCTTCAACGCAAGGATATATGGATCACCGGACGTATCACCTCCCCGATTCACATCCACAAGCTCACAGACGAACCCAGCCTGAGGCACACCCTGCGTTATCTACCGGAACAACTCCGTGGTCGCATCGGAAATTTTATTGATCAGACCCTGCCCCCTGAAACCGCAGCGGTTTACCGCGCTATCCTGATCGGCGACAGACAACGAATCAGCCCGCAGGTGCTTGAAGACTTCAAGGCTTCCGGCTGCATGCACATCCTGGCTATCTCAGGGCTGCACCTTTCAATTCTGGCCGGCGTGCTGTTCCTGGCCTTTCACACCCTGCTTAAACGTTCCGAGTATCTGATACTGCATCATCCAGTACGTCAATGGGCAGCTCTGTTGACCCTGCCACCCCTTATCTTTTACTGTCTACTGGCTGGAGCTCATATTCCGGTACTTCGGTCACTGTTGATGGTGATCGTTGTTATTCTGGCCCTCTGCAGTCAACACCAAAAATCTCTGTTTACAACCCTGGCAACAGCTGCCCTTATTATTCTCATCTGGCGCCCGGACAGCTTATTCACGATCTCCTTCCAACTCTCGTTTGCCGCTGTAGCCGCGATTGGAACCATTGTTCCTTTTCTCACGAATCTGCTGCAATCAAAAAAGAACCCGGATAATGAGTCCACTTCAGCCAGCCGCCCAGTCCGTTGGATCCTGGCAGGCCTGATAGTTTCCACCGCCGCAACCATTGGCACAGCCCCCTTACTCTTAAGTGCCTTTAACCGGATATCCCTGGTCGGCCCTGTGGCCAATCTCCTGCTCGAGCCCCTGCTCTGCCTTTGGAGCCTACCCCTGGGATGTCTGGCCATCATCGTGATGCCAGTCTCACCCTCAGTCAGCAGCATCCTTTTGCAGACCGGTGGCTGGGGTATCGATCTGGCCCTGAAAATTGCTCATTTTTTCAGTCAACTTCCATTGAGCAGCATCTGGCTCCCCACCCCAGCACCTGTTCTCGTCATCTGCTACTTTGCTCTTCTGTTTACCTGCCTCTCATATCGCCCGGGTCAGCGAGTTTCTCTTACAACCCGCCTGGTATTACTGCTTGTGATTGTTATAACCTTTATCTTTCCACCTCAACTCTTTTTCAGACAATTTTCAAAAACAAGCCAGCTCACCTTTCTTGATGTGGGCCAGGGCAGTGCTACGGTCCTGAGCCTTCCGGGCAACAAACACTATCTCATTGATGGCGGCGGCGCCTTTTCACCAACCTTTAACGTGGGCGAACGGATTATCGCTCCCTATCTCTGGCAACAGGGTATTCGGCGCCTGGAGGGTATTGCAATCACCCACGCCGACAGCGATCACTTCAACGGCATTCCTTTTCTTCTTGATCAGTTCAGACCTGAAACCCTGTGGATCAACGATTCAAACAGCGAAAATCCAGGTTACAATCAACTGATCCGGCAGGCTCATGGCCTGGGGATTGACGTACGTATCCCCGAAGCAGAAGAACTCCTGATTCACACCCAGAAAGCATCTCTGATCAACATCCAGAATCCCATATCCACTGATGGCAGACCTTCCAGCACAGACTCCAATGATCGAGGCCTCATCCTTCGATTTAAACATGACCAACTGAGCTGCCTCTTCACTGGTGATGCCAGCCGCACAGTTGAAGAAAGTCTTGTGCTCAAGCATGAGAAACAACTCCCAGCCACTATCCTTCTGGCTGGCCATCACGGATCAAAGACCTCCAGCTCCGCAGACTTTCTCAAGGTGGTGGCACCCAAGATCATGGTCGTCTCAGCAGGCCGTTTCAAACCCGATCATTTCCCTTCCGGCGAGCTCCGACATCTCAGCCAAAAACTGCAAATACCTCTGTTGAACACCGCCGGCAAAGGAGCCATTGCCATTGACAACGAATTAAACATACAGATGTTCGCCCTCGCGGAACAGATCACAATTGACCAATAAAAAAAGGGGAAGCCGGTATAACACCAACCTCCCCTTACCGTCTTCGGTTCGAACCTGCCACTCAAGTAATCAGACTTCTGTAAAATCTGTTGGTGCTTTGGTTAAAAAGTTGAGAAATTTTGCCTTATTTATGCAATTAGAATAAGCGTCATTGGGACTGATCATGCCCTTTTCAAGATATCCTTCAATGGCATCATCCAGAGTCTGCATCCCATATTTCTTTCCAGTCTGCATCACCGAGGCAATCTGGAATGTTTTACCGTCGCGAATCAGATTTCGAACTGCCGCAGTGGCAATGAGCACCTCAAGGGCTGCACAGCGCCCCTTCACATCAACACGTTTAAACAAGGTCTGCGAGACCACAGCCTTAAGTGAATCAGCCAGACTTGAACGAACCTGCCCCTGCTGACTGGCCGGAAAAATTTCGATTACTCGATCCACGGTCTTCATGGCATTCATGGTATGAAGCGTACCAAAGACCAGATGTCCGGTCATGGCTGCTTCCAAGGCCAGAGAGATGGTTTCAAGATCACGCATCTCACCGACCATGATGATATCAGGATCTTCACGTAAGGCCCCGCGCAAAGCGGCACTGAAACTCTCAGTATGAGTCCCCACTTCACGATGATTCACCACGCACTGCTGACTCTTGTGAACAAATTCGATGGGGTCTTCGACGGTCAGAATATGATCTTTACGGGTTCTATTGGCCTCATCGATAATTGCAGCCAGAGTTGTAGATTTACCCGAGCCGGTGGGGCCCGTGACGAGAACCAGCCCCTTGGGAAGCTGAGCCAACCGCGAGATGACCTTGGGCAGTCCAAGCTCAGTACAACTCATAATTTTGCTGGGGATTTCACGGAAAACTGCACCAATACCATATTTTTGCCAGAAAAAATTACAGCGGTAGCGGGCTAATCCCGGAATCTCATAACCAAAATCTATATCACCGATTTCCTCAAAACGCTTAATTTTCTCCTCAGGACAGATCTCATAGAGCATTGATTTGAGTTCATCTTCACCCATGGCCCGGAATTTCACCCGCTCCATATCACCGCGAACACGGAGAACAGGCTGCTGCCCAGCCACCATATGCAGATCCGAGGCCCCTTCATCATTCATCAGTTTAAAAAAAGCATCTATCTGGGCCACAACTTCCCCTTATCTCTCTTTCATCAAATGGCTCTCTTGAAAAATTAGGCTTTTCGTTGAAGATCAAGGTACGCGAAAAATTTTACCGCAGACATCTGATTGATATTCCGAGGATAAAATTTTAAGAGCAACGCAGATCCTGGATGAGAAGACAATTTTTCAAGGGAGCGAAATGTGTTTGCTCATCTTAGACTATTTCAAACATGTACTTTCCAACATTAACAATTAATCCTGACCTGTCCAAAGAGTGATGTCAAGGGTAGTGCGTAAAATAGTTGGCATAATTTACAAAAAACAGCATTTCAGATGTTCAAATCTGTTTACAATACACTTTACAAGATAGACTCAAGATGACACCCCCCATGCCCGGATAGACATCCGGCGCCCACTTGACACGCTTCATCAAAGAAAGAGACAGTACGCCTGTCCAGAAAGTTCTTTCAAAGAACAACGGTTTTGCGAATATAATGAACAACTTCATCGAGATCATCCATTACATCAATAAGCAACAGATCATCCTCATCTATATTCCCTGCCGCCACCATTTGTTCCTTAATCCAGTCCAGGAGGCCGCCCCAGAATTCACTGCCAATCAAAATGATGGGAAATGGCTTTATTCTCTGAGTCTGGATCAGAGTCAGAGACTCAAACAACTCGTCCAGCGAACCAAAGCCGCCCGGCATACAGACAAAACACATTGAGTACTTCATAAACATAACCTTACGGACAAAGAAATACTTAAAGTGCAACGGAAAATTCATATAAGGATTAGGTGCCTGCTCGTGGGGAAGACTGATATTGAGCCCTATGGAAACACCACCAGCCTCATCTGCCCCCTTGTTGGCAGCCTCCATGATTCCCGGCCCGCCACCGGTAATAATCCCATAACCCGCTTGCGCCAATTTAGCCGCCAGTTGCTCAGCCATCTGATAATACTTGTCTTCAGGTGAAGTTCTGGCGGAACCGTAAATGGTCACGACAGGGATATCTACTGACGACATTGCATCAAAACCATTGACAAATTCTGACATAATCCGAAACATCCGCCACGAATCACCAACCATGGAATTATCAAGACAATGTTGAGGCTCCCGCCTGACTCGCCGCCGTTCTTTCTCGTACATACAGTTGTCCTTTTAGTGTACACTCGGTAAATGATAAAAATACAAACACATCTTAAACGTTACTGTGCAGTTATCCAAAATTAACAGGGGGCTCAAGAAGCAAAAAAAGCTACTGTTTGCTCAGTAATCGCCGGGCCTCTTCCACCAATGGAGATTCATCCGTGACAGTGGCCAACATTTTAACCAGCCACGACTGAGCCCGACGCTCCTGCCCCTGGGCCCGACAAATCTTGGCCATCTCCAATTGAGCAGGGCCTTTCACATCTTTACGACGCAAACAGATACGCAGACTCTTCCGGGCCTCAGCAAACCCTTGACAGCGCCGTTGGGCGCGCGCCAGACGAAGATGAAACAGCGGAACATCAGGCTGCAGCTCAACACTCTTCACACAGAGACTGAGCGCTATCCTGTCCCCCTGTCCGCGATCCAGATAGATCAGCCCAAGAAGACTCATTGCCGCGGCATCAAATTCATCAAAACGCAGGGCACGCTGCAGCCATCGCTCCGCTTCACCGGCGCGCCCTGCTCCCAGGCTGGCCTCTCCCAGCAGACGCAAGGCCTGTCCACCCCTGGCAGCTTCTCCCTGCAGTTCATACCAGGGGATCAGACAATCAAGAGCCTGCTGATAATGTTTTATCCGGCAATAGAGTTTACCTAACTGCAATCCAAAATCAGAAGGCTCGGCAACGTCTGCGTCTAAACTAGGATCCTGTATGACAGCCAGGGCCTTTTCGAAAGTAGCAATGGCAGCCTGATAGTCGCCCTGTTGTTCCTGTTCAAGTCCCAGGTTATAAAGGGCCATGAAATTAAGCGGTTCTGCGGCCAGCACTTGCTCAAAACAGGCGATACCCAGACGCTGATGATTCATCAAGACATGGGCAACTCCGAGGCTATTGAGAAGATTAACCTCACCTGGGGCAAGCAGCAGGCCCTGGCGATAGTCCCGTACGGCCCGTGGCAAATCTCCCTCATTGAAGAAGACATCTCCACTGACATTGTAGCTCAGGGCATCGCACACAACAATCTGACCATGACCGAGCAAAGCACCATGTTGCAGAGCCCGTCGGCAATTAAGAACAACCTCAGATTTGCTGGTGTTGCTCAGAGGATAAACGGCAATCCCCACAGCCAGCCCGGAAGATGATGCTGATTGAGCATGTAATTGGCCCTGAAGCGTACGGGCTGCAGCCATTGCCTTTTCAGGGTTACCATCAGGTAAGAGAATAAAAACATCCCCGTCATTCTCGCGGTAAACCTTTAACGGCCCCCACTCTGCATTCAATATCTGCTCGACCTTGTCACTGTTTATCGCACCTTTCAATTGAATCAGGGCGAAATGATCAAGCTCCCGCCAGTAACGTTGAAATCTCGCCACAACACGCCGCGTCGATTGCGTTAAGGCGAGGTACTCCGGTTGATCCAGGGAATCATGAAGGCATAAACCAAAAGGCCCCCGTCTGCAGGCCACCTGAAGGGCACTCCAGGCCTGATCAAGAACCTGGAGTCCGTTCTGCCTGAGATCTCCGCCATCGTCATCAGTCATAATACCCTGGCTGCAACCGACATGGGCCCTGGGTAATTTTTCTCGTTTAAGGAGCGAAAGAATCGCAGGAGCCAAGCGCCTGGAAATACGCTCATCTACATTCAGACAGAGAATTGCAAGCAGTCCCTGTCCAAGATAATAGAGAGGCAGGGTTTCACCTGTGATGGACTTGACAAGTGAGACACTCTGCCGCACTGCCTGCATGGCAGCCATGGCCGTGCGAACCCGGGGATAAACCTCCACCAGAATAAGATCGAGACGATCACCAGGTTCCAGAGCAGTCAGGTCGCCATGAAGACGACTATTATTAAACAGCATGGTTTGGGGATCAGTTGCACCCTTCCGAATTGCCAGAAACTGGCGCTGCAAACTATCTCGAACGTCCAGAAGCCAGTCTTGGGCAGCCCGATCCGCCACTAATGGATCAATGCCACTGATCAGGGCGACCATACTGAGACCATCGGCTATGCCAAAGGGCAGTAAAAAAACATCCTGGATAACCTGCGGCACATCATCTTTGACGCAGTCAGACAAGGCCTGACTGATACCGAGAAGAGTTCGGAATTGATCGGGCAAGGCCTGTGGCAGAGTGGAGCCATGCAGAAAGAAAATGTCAACGGCCGTGGGAATTGCTGTGCGGATCGCACGTTTGAAATCATTCGAGAAAAAGTGAAAATCACTGGCCTGCAGGCAAGTGACCTCAGAAAAAAAAGGAAACTGTCCGCTCACGCGGAATCCCCTTCATCACCACCAAATACTGTAACGAGCCCTGCTGCCAGTTCAGCCAGTTCCTGATCAAGCACAGTGCGCATATCCAGCAACAGGGCCTCATTTTCAATACGCCCGACAATGGGCAGATCCAATGCGCGAAGACCACGCTCCAACTGAGCCAGAGTCATGCTCCCGGGTACCAGCGTAACGGCCCAGCTGGGTAAACCGTGTTCCGGCATAGCCCCGCCTCCCACTCGCGACATGGTCGCCTGTTGACCCAGCTCACAACATCCCATGAGTTGCCCGCCAAGACGACGCAGAAGTCGTCGGGCCCGACGGCGAATTTCATCCTGGGTCTGAACCAGCAGGCGCAGAGTCGGGACCTCGCGCAGAGCAGTATCGAAGTCATAATAACTGCGCAGAATCGTCTCCAGGGCGGCCAGCGTAAACTTGTCAATGCGCAACGCCCTGTTCAGGGGATTACGTTTAATCCGGTCAATGATCTTCTTTCGACCGACAATAATTCCGGCCTGAGGGCCACCCAGCAGTTTATCACCACTGAACGTCACAACATCGACACCGGCCCGGACAATTTCCTGTACCGTCGGCTCTTTTGGCAGACCATAGGGCGACAGATCAATCAAACTACCACTGCCCAAATCCTCCATCACCGCCAGCCCCCGCTGCCGGGCCAAGGTCACCAGATCAGAAGCCGGAACCTCTGAAGTAAAACCGATGATCCGGAAATTAGAGGTATGAACCTTGAGCAGAAGAGACGTCTCATCTGTTATCGCCTGCTCATAATCGTTCAGATGAGTGCGGTTGGTGGCCCCGACCTCAACCATGTTTGCGCCACTTTTGGCCATCACATCAGGGATTCGAAACGAACCGCCAATCTCCACCAACTGGCCACGGGAGACAATCACCTCTTTATCTGCGGCCAGGGTTTCAAGTACCAGGAGGACAGCTGCGGCATTATTATTGACCACCAGCGCTGCCTCAGCACCACTGATATCACAGACAATTTCTTCCACCAAACTGTATCGGCTCCCGCGTTTACCGGTCTCAAGATTAAACTCGAGATTACTATAATGCCCGGCGGCCTGCCCAAGTGCGGTTACAGCCGAAGGGGGGAGCAGAGAACGGCCAAGATTGGTGTGAATCACCACGCCTGAGCCATTAATCACCCTTTTGAGATTGGGCCCCTGCATGCGAACCACAGCTCGTTCAAATCTGACCTGCCATTCATCAACAGAGAGTTCGCGACAGCTCGTATCTCCAGCCAGAATGCGGTTACGCTCGGCATCTACGACGGAACGGACGGCCAGTTTCAAAACCAGATCCGGAATTTCAGCTGAGACGGCAGAACGAAGGCCAAGCAAACTCTCATCCACCTTCGGCAATAAGCGAAGCAATGTATGTTGATCAGTCATGGAAGACACCGGGAACCTAAGAAAATATCAAGAAAAAACTCACAGGAATTGTACGTGTTACGGATACGAAAAGCAAACATTATTCTTTTTAATTAAGCAGATAGAACAAAAGCATCCGCGCATTTGAAATTCAGAGCAGGCAGGGACGGGCACACAGCAGACAGTCGCCCACTCACCTGTATCACCTGCCCCAATGATATGCTGAACCGTTGACACCCCACAACAAATACCGTACATTCGAAGGCTGGCTGGAGTGTCCACCAGTTCACCCCTATCTCTTCCGAATCCGCACGAGGTTATCTATGTTTGGCATTGGACTGCCTGAAATGATCCTGATCATGGCTCTCGCCCTGATTGTAGTTGGTCCTGACAAGTTACCCGACCTGGCCCGTTCCGTGGCCAAGGGAATCCTGGAACTCAAGAAAACCGCCAACAGCATCAAAGAGAACCTCACTGAAGAGGCTGACATCATCAAAGATATCAAACCGGATCTGGAACAGGCGGCCAAGGATTTCCGCAAACAGGTCCTCGAGGCACCGGACAACTCCTGGCAAGACCTGGCGCCCGGTGAAGGTGTCAATCCTCCAGCGGAGATTTCCACAGGATCTGATGCCCAAGAGCCGATCATTGCAGATGAGATTTCAGAGCCAATATCAGCCCAGTCAGCCCAGTCAGCCCAGAAACCAGAATCAGCTCTTCCGGACACCGGCCAGAGCAGCCCCGCAGAAAGTGACACAGAGAACCGAAAACAAGGCGACAATCCCTCAACCAACATGCCTGACTGATGCTGAGCCGCAGCCTGGAATATTTCGCCCCTCACCATCAGGAGTTGCGCAAACGACTGATCCGGATCTTCATCTCCATCGCCATGGCAACCGGCGTATCCTATCTATTTTCAAAACAGATCGCCGCGGTCTTCATAGAGCCCCTGCTCTCCGCAAGCCCCATGATGGACAAACTTGTCTACACCAATCTGCCTGAGGCCTTCATGGCCTATCTCAAGCTCTCTCTGCTGGTGGGTATCGTCTTCAGTTTTCCTGTCATACTCTATCAGATCTGGATGTTCATCTCACCCGGCCTGAGAAAAAACGAAAAGAAACTTGCCCGGACTGTGGTTTTCTGGGGAACGCTCCTGTTCCTGATTGGCGTGCTCTTTGCTTTTTATGCGATCCTGCCAAGGATGCTCACCTACTTCATGAGCTACGCCAGACCAGAGCTTGAACCTCTTCCCAAACTGGGCCTCTACCTGACCTTTGCCGCCCGGACATCCCTGGCCTTTGGTCTTTCCTTTGAGATCCCTTTTCTCATGGTCATGGCCGGTAAGACCGGGCTGGTCCAGGCAGCCTACTTCCGAAGCAAACGGCTCTATTTCTACGGCGCCATTGTCGTACTGGCATTTCTCCTCAGCGCCGGTGACTTGATGGCCACCATCCTCCTTGCCATCCCCCTGTTCGGCCTTTACGAGGCCGGCATCTTTCTCACAGCCATGTTCGGCCGAAAAAAGGTGACCTCAGCATAGTTCCAAAAATTCACGATGACTTCGTGCGGTGTAACTGTTTAACAGTAGTTCAGATTCGTTCATTTTTGCCTTCGAAGCATACTTGTGTATGTGAGAAGGCAAAAATGAACGAAGATGGGCTGCTGGTGAATAGTTACACCCAGGGACAAATTTCCTGTTTCAGGAGGCAACATGAAATACAGTGCTCAGGCCGCCCCTTCTGGTCATACACAATATTATCCGGCTGAAGCAGTCTGTTCATCACACACCCTTCGGGAATTTGCAGTGGAAAAAAGCTGTCCTCCATCAGGCCATGGTTTTTCACCAGACGATTTTGTTCGATCCGATAGGCATTAATGGGATAGTCCTCACACAAAGGACACCGATAAACCCGACCGTTGGGAAAGATAAAATAGTTATCGGCTGCCAGACCCGCACACTCAAAAGTCTCACCAGGGTCAAGAAAGACCTTGGGGAAGGTCACATGGATCCCACGGGCGGCCGCGGCCCGAGCCACTTCAGGTACCACCCGTAACCAGTGACCGGGATCAACCTGCCACCCTCCAACAGCCTCCTGGCTGTCCTGCGCCGATTTACCACGCAGCCCGATCACCTGAATAAAGAAACGCCGCACTCCCAGCTCATCCAGAAGCGGAATCATCCGTTCCAGATGATCAATGTTACGACTTGAAACGGTATAAATCACACTGACCCCATAGCCCATGGCCACGGCACGGCGCAGGTTGGTTGTGCACACCTCAAACACACCTTCACCACGCAGAGGATCGTTCACAGCCGCATCCGGCCCATCAAGGCTAAAGCTGAGATAATCGAGCAGATCCGGGCTGGTTCGCTCCAACAGATCATGAAAGAGATAACCATTGGAATCAACAGTCACCGCAAAACCCAGATCCTTGGCCCGCTCAATACCAAAGGCCAGGTCCGGATGCATGGTCGGCTCACCGCCAAGAAAAATCAGATTTGAGGGCGTCCCGGGCCGAGCAAAGAGTTCAATCCAGGCGGCCATGGTCTCGCGATCCAGCGTTTTGGTACCGTGCTGGGCCGGATTGATATAGCAGTGCTGACAGGAAAGATTGCAGGCGGTGAGGATATGAAAAAAAACATTACGCTCACCGGATTGAAAACCGACGGTTCTGGTCGTTGGGATCATGTTCATTTTTATAGAGGAAAATTGTTAAAACGCAGCCGGTTCACTGTGCCAGGGTATACCGGGCGAGAAAGGAATCAGGCCAGTAGGCATTATCAGGATTAGAGAAAAATTGCTGAAACAGAGTCAGGCTTTCCATCCGACAGACATGGGGCACGACTTCAATCGTCATGGCCGCATAGAGAGGATTGAGCTGACTCAAATCCAGCCCGGTGCCACCACCCATTACATCTTCATAGGCATAAACGATGCGGCGGATACCGTTGAGAATCAGAGTCGAGAAACACATCAGACAGGGTTCCATTGTCGCATAAACAGTCAGTTCTGAGGGATCAATGGCCAGGTCAGCATCAAGAAAAGCACGCAGGGCCAGGACCTCTGCATGATCAACCTCATTCATTTGTTCACAACTGTGTGAACGACTTCCACGAGCCAGCACCTGACCTTCATGGACAAACACACTGCCCACAGGGAACTCCCCACGAGCCAGGGCTTTCCGAGCCTCAGCCAGGGCCAGATTCATATACCGTTCATCATTCATACTATGGTCACCAGAAAAAACATATTCTCCGTCCAATATTCACCGATCAGGCAATACCTCTACACCCTTTGCAGAACACCTGTAACCGGATATAATGAACAGAGAAGAAAATTGACCGCCCCCCCCATTACCCCCAGGAGCATCATGAGTACTTACCAGGAATGGACACTTGAATCGGCCTTAACCGTACTGGAACACAAGACCGTGGATGCAAAACTCTGGTCCGAAGCTGTTGAATGGCTGATTCTCCACGGCCCGGTTGAACTTCGCGAACTTCTCCTCCAGGCTTCGGGCCAGGCCACCCATGACTCCTTTCCGGAACTGAAGGCCCGGGGCTACAGCCCTGACGGCCAGCCCTGCTACAATATCAAGGAGCTTGCAACGCATCTGAACATCAGTGAAGATGAAGCACGCCAGCTCCTCCTGAACAAACAGAAGGAACACGGTATTCCGCATTTCATCGACGAAGACGACACCTCAAAGGTCCAGTAGAGGCAGTCGGGTCAGACAGAGATACTCATCCGCCTGTAAAGACAGCTGACAACACCTTGCATGAGTCGCGACAAAGCTCATCCATAGAATCAGTCAGCCAATCCACCTACCCCAGACGATTCAGAACCGCATCCACCTGCGCCTCGCTGACCTCGTCTGTAATCAACACCTCACCGATTCCGGTGGGCAGGACATAGGCAACGCGTCCGCCAATACTCTTCTTATCAATTTTGAGATAACCCTTGATCCGGATACGGTCCAATTCCGCAGGAATCTCTGTGGGCAGGCCATAGGCATTGATCAGGGCCGCCACTCGTCCGGCATCCTGTTTTTTACACAGTCCGTCGGCTACTGCCAGACGCAGGGCTGCTACCATGCCAATGGCCACGGCATGGCCGTGAATAATGGAAAAATCAGAAGCCGCCTCCACCGCATGACCGATGGTGTGACCAAAATTAAGAATCCGCCTGAGGTCTGCCTCACGTTCATCCGCCGCCACAACTTCGGCCTTAATGCGGCAGCAATGATGGATCATTTTCTGAATCACGGGCGGTTGCAGACCCAGGATAGTATCAATTTCCCGTTCAAGAAAGACAAAAAAATCCGGGTCACGAATAACACCATACTTGATAACCTCGCCCAGTCCGCCCAGGAGTTCAGTGCGCGGCAAGGTCAGCAAAACTGCAGTATCAATATAAACGGCCTTTGGCTGATAAAAAGCACCAACAAGATTTTTCCCCTCGGGGATATCAACACCGGTCTTGCCCCCCACGGAACTATCAACCTGCGCCAGCAGGGTTGTGGGCACCTGCACAAAAGGGATCCCCCGCTGGTACGTGGCGGCCAGAAAGCCGGTTAAATCACCGGTAACCCCGCCACCCAGGGCAATGAGACCACATTTTCGATCCAGACCAATCTGCGCCAGTTTACTGCACAGATCAGCAAAGAGCTGGAGATTTTTACTGGCCTCGCCATGGGGGAAGGTAATTAACTCAGCCTGTAGCCCGGCCTTTTCAAGTGAACGCATCAAGGTCGAACCATAAAGAGCGGCGACCTGATCGTCGCTGATGACCGCATAACGGGTGGCAATGTCACGGGTCGCAAGATCGGCGCCAATTTCGGCCATCACACCATCAGCGATAAAAATGGGATAACTGCGGTCACCAAGACCGACCTGCAGGGTTTGTGAATTTTTCATAGGAGTCTTTGGGTGTTGACCTCAACAGAACAGCTGTCTCCCCAAAACAGAGCTCCAAGCGGAGGACTGACTGCAATGGACTCGGGGCAATGGGCTCGTTCGTGGGCGGTTAGCGCAAAATACGCAGAATAATCAGAGTAACATTTCAACAACATACCATATTCAGCCCGCAGGAAAAACCCATTAGTCATCCCCGCAGGCGTCAAAAAACAGCTCAAAAAGTCCCGAGCCCATTCCATTCCTGAAAACGGTACCAGAGATACTGTACAAATGAGTTGCCTGGATATGTCTCATAGGCTGTGGTGTACTCAGCATCCCTGTTGCTCCAAATCCGCTCCAGATAAGCTTCCACCTCCTTCACCACTGGTGCATCATGGAGGGCATCAATTTCCAGACAGGCCTCCAGATTGAAATCAGCAATGTTCCTCCTGGTCAAATTGGCCGAACCTCCGATAATCAGAGCCCGATCACTATACGAAATCATGGTCAATTTGGTATGAAACTGCTCGCCACTGGTCTTATACCAGCGCACCGCCAGATCCCCCTTGGAGCGGCCAAGAAGCTGGCGGGCCATTGGCCGATTCGGAATCCCCTTTTTCGTGCGGCCAAAGGCATCTTTATTTGGATCAAGGATCAAGCGGATCCGCGCACCTCTTGTCGCCGCATCCTGCAAGGCCATCACAAGCTCCTGATCCGAGAGATAAAACATGGCCATGGTCACGGAATCATCAAGACCACAGAGCGCCAGCCCCTGAAGAAGGTGCTTTTTGATCTTGCCCTCAGTCAGGAGCCGAACTCGGATATTTCCAGACGAAACAGATGGAGCGAGTCGATGTCGCGGCCAGGAGGGCAGCTCATGACCCGACAACTGGGCCACGGCCTGCTCAGCAGCCACGGCCTCCGAAACCAGGGCGCCATGGACAAGAAAGGCAATATTGGAATGGTAGGCGCTGGCGTCGTGAATATTGGCCGAGGTGACCAATAGCGATTTCTCAGAAACCACGACCTTACGATGATTGGCCTTAAAGTTCAGAAGTCTGAGATAACTGACCAGGGTCATCTTCGGCCCCTGGGGGGAAAATGGTGAGGGCAGCCAACCCCGCCCCGCACAGCCAGAACCTGGCCCGACCTGCCACCCGAACAGCCGGCCGAACAGCCGCCACAGAGGTGAATAGAAAAGATTGGAATCCGGCAGAGATCTCAGATCCGTGAGCACGACTTCAACACCGACATTTTGCAAGCGTTCTAGATGAGGGCTGGTACTGGAACCATAATGGGTGTTGACCTCATCGGTAATCAAGACCAGATCCACATCAGGGCAACTCTTTTTCTTACTGACCAGAGTCTCCACAAAGCGGTCGCTCAGGGGAGGAAACTGCAGCCGCCGATCATACTCATCCCCCAGGAGAAACATGTCAATGACGACAAAACATTCCGCCTGATCAATGAGCCGCAGGATCTGTTCGTTGACGGCCTGTTCATGGACAAGCTGCCCATCCCGGGTATAGGTCAGGTCAACGAAAAATTCAACCTCATCCACATGAACAGGATCAGTGGCAATTGACAGACCAATGGGCATTATCATGAAGAGACTCGCTTACAAAGATTCATCTTCCATGAAGTTTACACAAAAAAAAAGGAGATGCCACCCATAACAGGCAACATCTCCTTATCAGACGTCAACTACAGTCTTAGTGAAGCAATTACATGGACTCACCGGAAGCGGCACCCTGCATCTTGACCTCTACTTTCTCGGTCAGGCTGGCATAGTACTCTTTAAGGTGATCCAGAACTTCGTCACGACCAAAGTGGTCAACGATCTCAGCACCATCAGAAAGCGCCTTGCGGAGCTTGGTACCGGAAAGAATAACGCGGGAAGCCTTGTCATGAGGACAGGTACGCAAAGAAGCCATACCGTCACACTCGGTGCAGTAGAAGGTCCAGTCGATCTTCATGGGGCGGCACTGCAGGTCTTTTCCGGCATCACCAGTGGTGGGGATGCGGTCAAAGATCTCCTGGGCCTCGAACAGACCGTAGAAGTCACCAACACCAGCGTGATCACGACCGATCAGCATGTTGTTAACGCCATAGTTCTGACGGAAGGTGGCATGGAGCAGGCCTTCACGGGGGCCGGCATAACGCATATCAAGAGGATAACCGGCGTTGATGACGTTCTCGTTGACAAAGTACTTGTCAATCAGAATCTCGATGGCTTTGACGCGGGTGTCGGCAGGAATATCACCGGCCTTGAGGTTACCGATGAGAGAGTGAATCAGAACACCGTCACATACCTCAACGGCGATCTTGGCAAGATACTCATGGGAGCGATGCATGGGGTTACGCAGCTGCAGGGCAGCAACGTTGGCCCAACCACGCTCGTCAAACATGCGACGGGTCTCGGCAGGAGTCAGGAAGACGCCGGGATACTCGGCTGGGTACTCACCCTGCGACAGAACCTTGACAGGACCGGCCAGGTTGATGTCTTTCTGTGCCATAACCATGATAACGCCTGGATGATCGTCTGGAGCGAGGTCCCAGAATTTACCGTCAACAGACTCTTCGCCTTCGCCCATGAAGACTTTCTCACATTCCCACTTCTTGTCGGCCTCGGTCATCTCGAAGGTCTCAGAGACGTGCATGGTCGCAAAGGTCTCACCATCCTTAACCAGAGCAATTTCGTCACCGGCCTTGACACCTTCAGAAGCATCAACGTCAAGGGTGATGGGCACAGGCCAGAAGGTGCCGTCTGCCATCTGGAAATTCTCACAAACGCCTTTCCAGTCAGCCTTGGTCATGAAACCGGACAGCGGACTGAACCCACCGATACCCATCATGATCAGGTCACCCTTGGTACGGGCGGAAATCTCGATCTGCTTCAGACCTTTTGCTTTCTCCAACTCTGCATCACGCTCCTGACCTACCAGCAATGCGCAAACAAGACCTTTACCACCGTGCGGTGCTACCAACTTTGAGCTCATAGAAATCCCTCTTTTGTTGATTTTAACAAAACAAAACCACCCCAAGCATTGAAGTGGTCGATAAATGAACAGTCATTCAGCAAAACAGTATTATATATAAATCTGTTCAAGGAAAAGTCAAGCAGAAAAACAGGGGAGAATGGGCGATGCAGCCATCATTTTTCAACAGGGATACTTCACTCTTCATCGGGCGCCAGGCACCAACTCAGATCTGCGAGAAATGACGTGTTTTTTATCGATGGATCCTATACTCGCCCTACCGAAAACAGAAAAAGAGAGACGCTGATACACACATTGAGGTTGTGGCGACGTCATCATCCTTTGAAGCCCCGTAAACGCAGGGCGTTACTGACCACTGAGACCGAACTGAGTGCCATGGCCGCCCCGGCAATCATCGGGTTCAGTGAAGGGCCGCCAAAAAGAGTGAGCAGGCCGGCCGCCACCGGAATTCCGACCACGTTATAGCCAAAGGCCCAGAACAGATTCTGACGGATATTGCGCATGACCGCCCGCGACAACTTCAGGGCCGTGATCACGCCGTCCAAATTCCCTTTCATGATGACGACCTCGCCGGATTCAATGGCAATATCAATACCGGTGCCCATGGCTATACCGATATCCGCTTGGGCCAGAGCCGGGGCATCGTTGATTCCGTCACCGACCATGGCCGTGCGCAGACCCTGGCTTTGGAGTTCAATGATCTTGGCCGCCTTGTCCTCGGGCAGAACCCCGGCGATGACCTGGTCAATCCCGGCCTCTCGGGCTATGGCACGCGCGGTGGCCTCCTGATCGCCGGTGAGCATGATCAGGCGCAGCCCCATGGCCTTCATCCGGGCCACGGCCTCTGGCACTTCTTGCTTGAGCTGATCGGCAATGGCCAGCAGCGCCGTCAATTCTCCATTCACCGCACAGTACAGTACGGTCTTGCCCTGGGACGAGAGTCGCTTTGCCTCTCTTGCGGCCGAATCGACCATTATGTTCTGCTCTTCCAGTAATCGCTGATTGCCCAGCAGAAGTTCAGCTCCGGCCACCCGGGCGCTGAGCCCCCGACCCACATGGGCCTCAAACTGCTCCGGCTGCACCAGTTCAAGCCCCTGTGCGCCCGCTGCCAGCACCAGGGCCTCGGCCAGGGGGTGCTCGGAGGACTGCTCGGCCGAAGCCGTCCAGCGCAGAAGATCCTCATCAGCATAACGGGCGGAAAGATTGACCAGATCGGTGAGTTCAGGTCGACCATGGGTCAATGTGCCGGTCTTGTCAAAGACCACGGCCTGAATGGACTCGGCCTTTTCCAGGGCCTCACCGTTCTTGATCAGCACCCCCAGCTGGGCCCCACGGCCGGTTCCAACCATGATCGAGGTGGGAGTCGCCAGGCCCATGGCGCAGGGACAGGCAATAACCAGCACGGCAATAAAAAAGCGCAGCGAAGTCGAAAATTCCGCCGCTCCGCTCAGATACCAGACCAGCCCGGTGAGCACCGCAAACACCATCACCACCGGGACAAAGTAGAGGCTGATCCGATCGGCCATTCCGGCTATGGGGGCCTTGGAGCCCTGAGCACTCTGAACCATGCGGACGATGCGGGCGAGCATAGTGTCGCCTCCCGCCTGTTCCACACGAACATGGAGGACGCCATTCTTGTTCAAAGTGCCGCCCACCACCCGCGCGCCCTCCTCTTTGGCAACCGGCAGACTCTCGCCGGTAAGCATGGATTCATCGATCACGCTTTGCCCCTTGACGATCAGCCCGTCCACTGGAATACGGTCACCGGGCCTGATCAGCAGCAGATCGCCGGCCTCAATCTCATCGGCCAGGATTTCTTCCTGCCCCTGCTCCGTGAGCAGCATGGCATGATCCGGAGTCAACTCCATGAGTTTGGCAATGGCATCCGAGGTGTGCGACTTGGACCTCGTCTCCATGTACTTCCCCAGCGAGACCAGGGCAATCAAGACTCCACCCGATTCATAATAAAGATCCATGGCCTTCATCTGCGGATCGACTCCCAGCATGATCTCGATCAGGTTCCAGGTGGAATAAACAAAGGCGGCGCCGGTGCCCACTGCGATTAATGAATCCATATTCGGCACCCGGCGCCAGAGGGCAGGCAGGCCGATGAGGTAGAAGCTGCGGCCTAAAACCATTATGGGCACCACCAGCAGGAATTGCAGGAGGGCGAAATAAAGAGGATTTTGATGAGGGGCGATCAGTTCCGGCAGGGGCAGCCCCAGCATCTCACCCATGGAAACGGTAAGCAGAACTCCTGCCAGCCCCAGAGACCAGAACAGTCGCCGTTTCATGGCCGCAAGACGTGTCGCTACTTCCTGCCGTTTACGGGCAAAGTCATCAAGCCTTACGCTGCGCGGCCGAGCTTGAAAGCCAAGACCGGCAATGGCCTGACGGATAACGCGTTGGCTGGTCTGCTGCGAATCAAACACCACCGTTCCGGTCTCGGTGGCCAGATTGACCGTGACCGAAGACACACCGGGCAGACCGCCCACCACTTTTTCAATACGGCTGGAGCAGGAGGCACAACTCATCCCGGAGATATCCATCTCCAGGGCCTGCTCCAGTGATTCAGATGGACGCAGCAACTCAAAACCAAGACCGGCCACCTTTTCGGCAATTTCACCATAGGGCGTCAGCTCATCATCCCAGACCAGCTCTATGGTTTCAGCCGCCAGGTTAACCGCGGCCCGCTCCACTCCGGACAGAGCCCCAATCACCCGCTCGATCCGGCTGGAACAGGCCGCGCAATGCATGCCCTTTACTTCAAGCTGTATTTTTTGCATGGAAGCCATGGTGTCTCCTTCTGTTTTCACCCCTTGTATTTGAGGCAACAATCCCTATACATTGTAGTATAAACCCTACAACCATATAATCAAGGAGGACACCATGACGACTATCAAAATCAAAGGCATGAGCTGCCAGCACTGTGTTGCTTCCGTCACAAAGGCCTTGGAGGAAATTCCAGGTATTGAGAATGTTACGGTTGATCTCGATAAAGGAGAGGCCCGTTTTACGGGGGAGGCTGATCCGCAAGAAGTGAAAGAGACGATCGCCGCAATCGGATTTAAAGTGATTGACTAAAGGGTACTTTGAAAAATTAGGATTTTCATTCACGATCAAGGTGCGCGAAAAATTTTACTGCAGGCATATAGTCGATATTCCGAGGATAAAATTTTTCGCGCAACGAAGATTTTAGATAAAAAGACAATTTTCCAAGGGAGCCTAAAGAGAAAACCAAAAAAAAAAAGGGGGGGCGGATACTTCCAGATAATCTCTTATGTTGTCAACCAGCTGGCCAGCAACCCCGGCACCTGCATAGGACAAATCAATATCAAATCCCGACTTGCCACCCCCCCCAAGGCCTAGGAACCAAAAAGGATCGCCTGTTCTATCTCGAGAAACCGGGAATAAATCCCATGCTAGTGTTCACAGATCGCCTCGGGAAGATCAATCTGCGACATCGCCCCTCTGTTCCTGCAGCCAATTCACCAATCGCTCAACTTCGCCGGCATAACGTTCCTTAATCAACAGATACGCTTCATTGGCCAGTGACTCATCATAGGTACGAGTAAGCAGGTTCCTTTTGCTGAGCATTTCCAGCCACACCTCTCCATCCTCAAAAATCTGATACAAAAAGACCTGTTTCTCCATAACCGGCCAGCTCATCCCCGGAAACATGCTTTATATAACTCTTGCCTCGAGCAAGAACGTCAATCTTATTCTGATCAACATCAAAACCAATAACTCGAATCCCCTTACGCAGAAAAGCAACGGCCAGGGGCAATCCGACATAACCAAGACCAATGATGCCCACGGTGAGGGACTTATCGGATATTTTATTTTTCAGAGTTGTTAGATACATTTTTTTACTTGCCCCTTTAATACGATGTGCTGACCGCTCCTAAAAATAATCTCATGTCAGTGTATAGTAAACACCCCGTCCAGCACCCTGACTTTTCAGAATTCCCTTTTGGACGAGGTCATTCAGGTCCCTTGTGGCTGTTGGTTTCGAAGTTTTGGCAATGGCTGCATATTTGGCGGTTCTCATTCCACCCTCGAAAGGCTCTGGGAGTCTGTTGAGCATTTTGGCGATCACCTTGCGTTGACGTTCATTGATGGTCACGTTTCGGACCTTGTCCCAAAAAAGTGCTTTGATCTTCACCGCTTCAATCTTTCCCAGCGCGTGATCGAGTGCTGCACAGAGCATATTGACAAACCATGCTATCCATGCACTTATATCGACATCGCCACGCACGCAAACCTTATCCAGTTCGCCGTAATACTCTTTCCGGCGATTATTGATCTCGGACGCGACACTGAACAGCGTCGATGGTACTTTCTCTGAAGCAGACAACACATAATCGCTGATTGCCCGAGCGAGACGGCCGTTACCGTCGTCGAAGGGATGGATAAGCAAAAACCACAGGTGCGCCACCGCAGATTTAATGACGACATTGAGATTTTTTTCCGTATTCAGCCAGAGGAGAAATCGGTTCATCTCGCCTTCGACAAGATAGGCAGGAGGAGCGATGTAATGCACCTTCTCCCGCCCCCATGGCCCTGAAACAATTTTCATTTCTCCCTTTTCGTCATTTCGGTACATCCCAACCCGAATGGTCCGTAGTCCTGACTGACCGGTTGGGAACAATGCCCGGTGCCACCCCAAAAGTCGTTCGTGGGTCAACGGGGCCAAGCCATTTTTTGCATCGAGTAACACATCAATCAGTGCGTCGGTCTGCACTGTGGAGTGTGCCGTTTCCTCACCTTCGATGTGCAATGCCCTGTACACCGAGGCACGCACAGAACTTCGCTGCAACACTTCCCCCTCGATGAGTGAGGTCGCCACCGCCTCGTCTTCAAGGGCCAGAGCCACCAACTCCTGTGTGAGCAGAGGGCTCAACAGTGTTTCCACCATGGTGAGTTGCCCAAAATGGTGATAGGCAAGGGTGGTATCAGGTGCCTTGTGGGTAAAATCTGGCCAGCGTTTACTCTGCCAAATCCATTGATGATTCATTTTCATGGACTAATCTTATCACTTATTGATTTGATTAGTCAATTACAAATCAATAAGTGACTTCCTGACAAAACCGCGTCAGGGAGAGCACTTGGGCATTGCGATATTTTATTCGAACAAGACAACATCCTGCCCATACCAAAACAGACTGCCCAGCATGGTCAGGAAAAGGACTTCCCCTGGAATGACGGATTATTGTGAGTCCATCACAGATGGCTACCATTTATCTTTCACCCAGCCATGATTTTCATGTAGAATGAAATCACAGATACAATCAAAATACACGGTCAGTCCATCCGACCTGCGCAAAGGAAGCCTGTGTCCCGTGACGAACAGCAAGTCAGTTCCCTGAAAAGAAAATTTTCCACCAACAGACGAAACCATGAAGACACCCACAGATCTCTGGGAGGAAATCGGCTCCCTGACGGAAGAAGACACCCTGCAGTTGGTCACCACCCTGGTGGCCACCTATGACCAGCGACTGGAACGCGAACCCAACGATCTGGCGGCCAGGGATTTTTTTAAGACCCTCGAAAGTTCACTGGTGCAGACCAATGCGTGCAACCTCAATCGCCGTTAAGCTGGTCAGACCAGGTGCGATTCCTGGTAAGCTCACGGGATCCACAGAACTCATGAGGTTCATAGGGGCCATATGGCTCATGGGGCTGATCCTCTTCTGTCCTGGCATTACCCATGGAGAAGAGCTAAGCCAGCCACCCCACCTGATTGTCGGGGATTTTTCCAGGGGTGACCTGAGCGGCTGGGAAGAAAAAGAGTTCGGAGGGCGAACCATATATCAGATCACTGAGCTTAACGGCCAACGAGTCCTGGAAGCTCGGGCCCGAGATACAGCCTCAGGCCAGTTCAGAAAGATTCGCATCGATCTGCACGAAACCCCGTACCTCAACTGGAGTTGGCGCATTGAAAACCGCCTCGATCCGCTGCCTGAACAGAACCGGGCAGGCGATGACTACAGCGCCCGGATCTATGTGGTCATTGACGGCGGCCTGTTCTTCTGGCGGACCCGCGCCCTTAACTATGTCTGGTCGTCACAGACGGAATCGGGCAGGATCTGGGCCAATGCCTATGCCGGGGAAAACGCCATGATGCTGGCCCTGCGCACACGCGCTGACGACACCGGCATCTGGTACCATGAAAAGCGTGATGTCCGCCATGACCTGCAAACCATATTCGGCGAGGAGATCCGCTATATTGACGCGGTGGCCCTGATGACCGACACCGACGACAGCAACGGCGAGGCCCACAGTTATTACGGCGAGATATTTTTTACGGCGGAATAACATCGCCAAAGCCTTCAGGGTATCTCTACTCGAACATCACCAGGCAACCTTGAAAAATGGCTCTTTTGCCCAAACCCTGCGTTGCCGATGAAATTTAAAATGCTCACATATCAACCATATGCTGCGCTTTTAAATTTCATCGGCGCCTTGGTCTTGAACAAAATTGCTCATTTTTCAAGGTTGCCACCAGTCTTTTTCTGAAAACAGGACTTCAATCGAAAACGTAATTCCCTGGATCATATTCCTCTCACGCCCATCGTCATCCAACACATACCGCACTTCCGGCTCCACCGCCCAAAACAGCCAGGGACGAAAGAAGTTGCTCCGATAACGACAACCCGCCCGATACGTTTCCACCACGGTTGACGGCCGATTATCACCGTACATGCCCAGATCAAAGCTCAGGGCGCTTCGACTTGAGAGCTGCTGATACAGGCTGGCCTCGCCGCCCCAATCAATGCCCGAGACATCCTCGTTCCAGGTCACATACAGACTGAATCGACTGGAAAACTGATCCGACAGGCGCCGGTCAAGATCGACTCGGCTGGTGGCAGAATACCCCTCCAGCGAGCGCCAGACTCCGGTCTCGCTCAGACGAACCACATTGGCCCGGCCCAGGTGGAGCAGACGTTCATACCCCAGCCTGACATAATAATCAGCCGGCCAGCGCAGTCGCGCCCCGCTGCTCACATCCAGGCGGTCACGCAGGGAATCATACATCAGATACATGAGCCCCAGGCTGGCCTGGCTCTGTGCATCGGGATCACTTAGACACTCCCCGGCTGTCACGCCAATCTGCTCGGCACAGGTTTCCTTCAGATCATCTCCCTCAAACAGGAGATGCAGACGCTCGCTCAAGTGGGGCAGACGGGCCCTGGCTCGAAGACGCTGGGGCAGGGTGACACCCTCCCCTTCCATGATGCGCACGCTGCTGCGCCAGCGGACCAGCATCGTTGCCTGATCCAGATCATCGACCTGACGATCACCAAAAAAATCATCAAGCCAGAGGATGGGTTCAGTCAGACGGCTAGACAGGGCTTCATGGTAACGATCCACAAACCAGTCAGTCTCCTCTGTCCGGGCACAGGCCTCGGCGCCGAACCCAAACAACATCCAGACAGCCCCCAGTAGCGGCAGACAAAGCCTTAAAAAAAATTCCCTGGTGTTGGAAAAAAGGTTCATCAGAATGAATTCGTCTTTTTTTGATTACTTTTTCGCCCAAAAAGCCTATCTTAGACTCCTTTATCCAGCCCTCAATTTTCGGCTGACCTCTCCTCTTATATTATCAAGTGGACCCTCAAAAAGCAAAACTAGCAGTGTAATAATCATGTCCAACAAGCAACTGGCCCTGGAAGTGGCCAAACGCCGAACCTTCGGCATCATCAGTCACCCCGATGCAGGCAAGACAACGCTCACCGAAAAACTCCTCCTCTTTGGTGGGGCCATCAACATGGCCGGGGCAGTCAAATCCCGCAAGGTGGAACGCAAGGCCACCAGTGACTGGATGGCCATCGAGCAGGAGCGCGGCATCTCAGTGACCACCTCGGTGATGAAATTCACCTACGAGGGCTATGAGGTCAACCTCCTGGATACCCCTGGTCATCAGGATTTCTCCGAAGATACCTATCGGGTCCTCACGGCCGTGGATTCGGCTATCATGGTGATCGACAGTGCCAAAGGTGTTGAATCCCAGACCGAGAAACTGATGGAGGTCTGCCGCATGCGCAACACGCCGCTGATCACCTTCATCAACAAACTTGACCGGGAAGGCATGGATCCCCTGGATATCCTGGCCGAAATTGAAGACAAACTGCAGATTGAATGTACTCCCCTGTCATGGCCCATCGGCATGGGCAAGGGCTTCAAGGGCGTCTACAACATCCATAAAAAACAAATTCATCTCTTCACCCCGGGCCAGGAGACGCGACTGCAGGACGGTATCACCATCGACTCACTGGATGATCCCCGTCTTGAGGAGCTGATCGGCAAATATGACGCGAATCAACTCCGGGAAGATCTCGAACTCCTTGAAGGTGCGGCCAACCCCTTTGATTACGACCACTATCTCAACGCCAGCCAGACTCCGGTGTTTTTTGGCAGCGCCATTAATAATTTCGGCGTGCAGGAGCTGCTCAACGGCTTTGTGGAGATGGCCCCTCCCCCCAGCACACGGGCCAGCCAGAGTCGTGACGTCTCGCCCACGGAAGATGATTTTTCAGGTTTTGTTTTCAAAATTCAAGCCAACATGAACCCGGCCCACCGTGATCGCATCGCCTTTTTTCGCATCTGTTCAGGCAAGTTTGAGCGGGGGATGAAGGTTCGTCATCATCGGCTCGGCAAGGATATCAACCTGGGTAACGCCACCATCTTCATGGCCCAGGATCGGGCCAACGTGGAAAAGGCCTGGCCCGGTGACATCATCGGCCTGCACAATCACGGAACCATCAAGATCGGTGACACCTTCACCCTCAAGGAGCCGCTCAAATTCACAGGTATTCCCAACTTTGCCCCGGAACATTTCCGCCGGGTGATCCTTAAAAACCCGCTGAAAATGAAACAGCTGCAAAAGGGTCTGATCCAGCTGGCCGAAGAAGGGGCGGTCCAGGTCTTCCGGCCGCTGATCGGCGCTGACTACATCATGGGCGCGGTGGGTGTCCTCCAGTTTGAAGTGACCATGGCCCGGCTCAAGAATGAGTACGGGGTTGAGGCAATCTACGAGCCTGTCAATTTTCAGGCGGCGCGCTGGGTGAGCTGCGACAACGACAAAAAACTGAACGAATTCAAAAACAAAAACCAGATGGCTCTCGCCAATGATGCCGAAGGGTTTCTCACCTATCTGGCTGAAAATGAATGGATGTTAAATTATTTCATGGAAAAATGGCCGGACATCGAATTTCACAAGACCCGTGAAAATACCTGACCAATATCTCATGATACCGCATCAGCCCTGCCCTTCTTCATCACCACACATTTCCGGATTGTAGATTGCAACTGCGAAAGCAATCGCCCAAAACACAAACAGGGTGCAAGGCCATGTCAGCCGTGCACCCTATTGATGTTTTCAACTCTTTTGTGTATTGCCCTGCCTTCGTATCTTCTATTCCTCGTCCTCAGCAATAAAAATAAGAGCCTTCCCTTCAGACAGGGCCTCGGCGGTTTTACGCCGGGCTCCGGTTATAATCCGCTGAACAGTACCACGCGATACGCCCATTCGCACTCCGGCCTCTTCCTGGGTCAATCCCTCCAGATCACAAAGACGCAGAGCTTCGAGTTCATCACGAAACAACTCGACACGCTCCAGCTTACTGAGCGGAGTCCCTGTGGGTTTAAAGGCAGGGACACAGAAATTGCCCTCGCAGAGCCTGAGTTTTTTGGGACGTGGTGACATACTTCTTCCTATGATTCTAAAATCAGGCCGGTATCAGCCCCCTGTATGATCCATTTATAAAACATAGTTCAGACAGTTCAAAAAAGCAAATACACAGATCAAACAACTCAGTGGTGACAATCCGCTCCACCGCCACAGGCTTGATCAACCCGCATGATCGGCAGTTCCCCGGCAACCATTTTGTCAATCACAGCAGCGGCAGTCGCCACGGTTTCACTGTCGGCATAATACACATCAATACCAACCTTATTGAAACCCTGCAGGGGGCGACCGCCAATACCACTGACCACAATCACATCGACCTTGGCACTGGCCAGGACATTGACCGGAACCATGCAGCCACCTGAATCATGGGATACATTGTCCACATTCTCAACGGTCGCAATTGCCTTGTTCTCATCGAGTTCGACCACTGTAAAGACATCACATTGACCAAAGTGGCCAGAACGTGCTGCCTCAAGGCCTCCCGGGTTGTTCGTTGGAATAGCAATACGCATTGGTAAATCCTCCTTTGTTCCGGCAGTTCCGGATCATTTAAAAAGTAAAAAATCAGATCAGGCTTTCCCTTGCTCAGGAGGCCCGAAGAGTGCGTTCGTTAACTTAACATACCATGCAGCCGACTGAACCTGGACGATATAGGCAACAGCGATCACCAGAGCAGCGTCGGCTCCCTTATCACCAAAGGCATTAATGGAAATGGCCAGGGCAATAGACAGATTGCGCATGACAGTACCGTAGACCAAGGCTATGGCATCACCCCGCTTGAATAATATCCTGCCGAGTATAGTACTGAGACCGTAATTAAGCACATAGATGATCAACAGAGGCTGAAAAATCTTCCAGAGGATCGCCGGATTCTGCGACAACTGCTCGGCCTTCAGGGCAATGGCGACAAAAACGATCCCCAGGACGCCGATGGTGGAGAGCGACGGGAATCGTGGGGCCCAGGTTTTCTTAAACTCCGGCAGGCCAACCCGCTTGACAATCGTTGTCCTGGTCACATAGCCAAGAGCCATGGGAATAAACACGATATAGACAATCTGTTTGATGACCAGAACGACATCCATGTCAACCTTGGCCCCCATCAGGGCCTGCACATAAAAAGGTGTGGCAATGGACCCCAGAGTCAGGCCGATAACGGTCATATTAATGGCTGCCCCCATATTCCCTTTGGCAAAACCAGTCCAGGAAATGGTCATGCCACTGGTGGGCAGAAGCGAGGCCAGCAGCAGGCCGAGAGCCATGTAATGGTTATCCGGAAAAAAGTATAACCCAAGAGCATAGGCCAGAAACGGAATCAGGCAAAAGTTGATCACCTGAGCCAGAAGCTGCAGCTTCACATTTTTGATTCCATCCAACAGGTGCTTGATGTTCAGGGTGACCATCATGGGATAGACCATCAGGAAGGTGAAGGGGACAATCAGCTGCTTGAGTGACTTGACGGTCACCTGGTCAACATTGGTTCCGAAAAAATAACCCACGACCATCATCACCGGAATGGCCCAAACAAGTTTTTTATTAATAGAAATTAAAAACTTCCACATAGTACATTCCTCAAGGAAAAAGGAGAAAACGGGAACATGCCGCCAGACACGCTCCCGTTTTCTTTATTCATCAGGTCTCATACGTTCCAGTCATGAACAGAAACAATCACCCGGCCCATACCTGTTATTTGGCCTCGTCGATCATTGACCGAATCTTGGCAAAGGTCTCGGCCAGGGCTGCGGGGAAGACCTCGTCATCAATCATTTCGCTGATATCAGCGGCACTGTAGCTCATGTAACGAATCTGGGTTTTACCGTCCTTGCTAAAGGCCATGACAAACTTGGGCATAAGAATCGAACGTTCGGGATTCCCTGAGAGGCTTTTTGAAGCCTTGGACGGCTTGCAGACCTGGATCATATGCAGATCAAAATCAGCAGTAACATCAGCGCCATGGGCCGAGAAAGTCTTGGCCATGTCCATGGTGTCTGTGTTATTGACGGTGAAATCATACTTCTTGCACACCGCCTCAAAGTCTGCGGCAAACTGAGCCACACTCTTGCTGCTGTCGGCCAGATACAGATCATCATTCCTGTTCATTTCAAATTCCTCCAATAAAAATTAACTATAATATTTCACCGCTCCTGCAACCAGATCCCACATCTGGTCCAGCAACGATTTTTAGCATATAGAGCAATATCTATTTGTGAACATATGCACAACTTAATGATCTGCTTAAGTTCTGTCAAGCCAATTATCCACATACGCATTCACCCGCACCCACATGTCATTTTTTAAAAGAATCTGTGCAACACTGTGCCAAATGTTTATAATGAAGATTGCATCAAACCGGTTTTACAAATACTCGGACGAACCAAAATCTGAAGCCTTTTTCCCCATAAACAACCAGGAATGAATTCAACGGATCACGGTAACGCACCATGAACGCCCACCCTGCTTCGACCATCAGCATTCTTTTTCTCTGTACCGGCAACTCCTGTCGCAGCCAGATGGCTGAAGGCCTATGCCGCCACTTCAAGGGGAACCAAATCACTGCGGCTTCGGCCGGTGTGGAACTGCACGGCCTGAACCCTTTGGCAGTACAGGTCATGTCCGAGCTGAATATTGATATCTCAAGCCAGCAGAGCAAGACCACGGACCAGTTGCCCCACAAACCCTTTGACTATGTGATCACGGTCTGTGATCATGCCCACGAATCCTGCCCCATCTTTCCGGCACAAACCCGGGTGATACACCGCGGCTTTGACGACCCGCCACACCTGGCCAGGAACGCCGCCTCCGCAGATGAAGCCCTCTCCCATTACCGCCGGGTCCGGGATGAGATCCGGGACTACATCCTCACCCTCCCTGCCGCCCTGAGCAAAGACTGATCCCCCGAATAACAGGAGTACCGTCAACAACCCCTTTCCTCTTATCTTGTCCTTATAATCCGATCGTGATATTCTGGGAGGCAATGTCCCAATGTCCTTCCAGGAATTTGGGAACAATGGCAAAATGACCAATCTGCAAATTTATCCAAACCTGAACCAGAATCAATCGCTGCCAAATCTCGTCTGAATCACCCCTGAAATGATTGATTCATGTACAACTCAAACAACAATCCACCATGATCAACTCCTCTCAACAAGCCATACGCAAGCTGTGTTTTGTCAATGCACCCTGGCAGGAATTAAAAGACACCTATCTGGATTTTTTTATCAAAGAACGCCTGCAACCGGAGATCAGCCTTGAAGGTCGCCACCTGTATGACGAATCCCCCGACACATTCAAATACGTGGCAGACCGACTACACGACCACGACCTGCCATGCACGTTTCATGCACCTTTTTTTGACCTGGCGCCTGGTGCTCTGGACCCGGTGATCCTTGAAGCCAGCCGGGAGAAACTGCGCCGAGCATTTCAGCTCATTCCTCTCTTTCGACCACGTTCCATCGTCTGCCACCTGCAGTTCGAGGAAAACAAACAGGGTTACAAATACGAACAGTGGAGAGCAGCGGCCCTGGCCACGTGGCAGGAACTGATCGAAATCGCGGCCATTCACAACACCCCCGTCATGCTCGAAAACACCTACGAACACAATCCGGCCGCACACGAAGACATCCTTGGGCGCCTGAACCACCCCCAGGCACAATTCTGCCTGGATGTGGGACACCTCATGTCTTTTGCCCAGTCTCCCTGGCAGGAATGGTTACCACGCCTCAGCCCCTGGTTGGGCCAACTCCATCTCCATGACAACCATGGCAAGAGTGATGAACACCTTGCACCCGGACGCGGTCACTTCGATTTCAGCGGCCTCTTCAGCTTTCTCAGAAAAAATCAACTACGCCCCCTCGTCACCCTGGAACCACACAGTGAAGATGATCTGTGGGCGGCTCTCGATTACCTCGAACGTACGAAAATTCTCGAAGACTGGTAACCGGCTTTAAGCCGGTGCAAATCCAGGCCATTTATGGTATAGTAACAAATTCATCAAAAATGATATTAATCCAAGAAGTTACCCTGCCGAGAGAATCATTATGATTTTGCGTTTATTCTGCTCCACCCTCCTCGCCTTTTCCCTGCTGACCGGTTGCGCCGCCAATTCCGAAAAACAACTTCTCAAGGCCGGAAACACCCCGCTCTCGGGCAGCCAAATTCAAACCCTGGTGACCAACAACCCGCTCAATCTGGAATCAGGCGACCTCACGGCCCAAATCAGCTTTGAATCAAACGGCAGACTGGAGGCCAGATCATCTCACGACAAGCGCATTGAAAAGGGACAGTGGCAGACCAATGAAGACAATCAGCTCTGCCTCAAATTCAGCTCATGGTTTCATGGGGACGACACCTGTTTTTCCCTCTATCAGGAGCCGGGAAGCAATACCATCCTCCTTTTCCACAGCAATGGAGCCCTGGCTTTTACCGCTCGGGCAGCAAACGGCCAGACCCCACTTCCTGCCAGAAATGACACGACCAGCATACAATCAGCCAAAAGCACACAACAGTCCCGCGCTCAACAGGGTTCATTCTCGCCCAGCCCCCGTGACCACGAAAATGCCAAACTCACCATCAAACAAATGGCAAAAAACTGTCCTGACTGCAAACTGAGTGGCGCCGATCTGCGCAACGCTGATCTGATCAAGGCCAATCTGCAAAAGGCCGATCTCAGGGATGCTGATCTCAGTGGTGCCAATCTGCGCCGCGCAAGACTTGGCGGAGCCGACCTGCGGGGCGCCAAACTGCAAGGCACCAATCTCCCGGGGGCTGATCTCAGAGATACAGACCTGCGAGATGCCGATTTCAGCGGTGCCAACTTGCTTCGTGCCGACTTCAGC
>JACKQG010001007.1_pt1 | contig 39700 bp, 34 predicted proteins | sample 8237621 | NCBI WGS metagenome assembly JACKQG01 (sample SAMN15677084, study PRJNA649215) | marine metagenome | biome: marine; feature: Black Sea; material: saline water; isolation source: suspended particulate matter (SPM) from the Black Sea western gyre | collected 2013-06-09/2013-06-10 | depth... | reverse complement strand
CCTCCCGTGACTGCAATTTTCATACTTTCTCCTTAGGTATAAGCGTTTCAGTTATTCAGATTTGGTTGGAATCTAGAGACACCAAATATATAAAGGGCATTTTGCGGCCAATTTATTTCTGCAATAAGTCTCGTGTCTTATAAACGGCTGCGGCTTCCCGCACCATCCGTGCACATTCTGGGGCGTGGTATTGCATTTCCAGAGAGTCAGCCAATGCCACCAGTTCAACATACGTGGCTCGTCCGGGGCGGAGCGTATTGTACATGCGCAAGACCTCAGCATTTGGTACAGCAGTAAGTTCTGCCGCACGAATAAGATTGGATGCCAGTTGAGGGTATCCTGCCTGAAGTGCCACTTCGGCCTGGGCACGTAAAGTATCGGCACTGATTTGGACATCTTCCATTTTCAGGTCGCTGGCGCGGGCAGCCTCTGTCGTAATATCAGCAAGCCGTCGCCCGCTGGCAGCAAACAACGTCTCGGCAGCACTTTCACTGAGTGGGTATTTTAAAGATTCTGTTCCCATAAAATTTTCCTTATAGATCCGGTTCCCAGTCGAAGCGCATTTCCATTGGCGGTTGGTCCTGAATTTCACCGGTTTCATGGCGATGCAGTAAGGCAGTTTTGACAATTAACCGTAACCTTGCCCAGTTATCCACCTGCACAGGGACGGGAGCGGTGGCTTTGCCCATTGCATACCGCGCAGCGTTCACCCCGATAGCCTGATAAGTTTCCAGGGTCAGATTTGGCGATTGAGAGAATAATTCCAAATTGTTGAGCCGAGCCAACCCTCGCTTGTGGATGATCGTCGTTCCCCGCGATTGCAAACCGATGGCGATACCCGAGCCGCTGAGTTGTGCCCCGATCTGCCCAATGGCGGCACAATCGGATGTGCGATAAACCTTGACCACACGTGCTACCAATCCCTGGCTTGCTACGCCGGTCAGGATGGCGGCCAGGACCTCCTCATGATCGAGACCGTTGATCGTACGCGTCAGCTCGGTTCCAAAGGCTGGTCCGACAGCCACAATGACTTCGGAATTATTACCGGCTTCTGCGGGGGACAGTTCCGCGAGGCGAAGGCATGGTTCCCCGATCTGATCAGCAATAAAATCACGTGGAGATTTTACCTGCGGCAGGTTTTGGATCTCCTGCCAGCGTTCGGCGCTCATCCGATATCCTGTGCCCGGACCAGTGTAGGTGTTGGCATCATTGACCGCACTCTGGACTTTGAAGTTGCTATCAAAAATTGCGGAAGTCTGGAGATAATCACCTGCCACGCGCTGTCGTGCCATTTCCAACAGGTTAGATGCCACTTGCTCAAAACCGCGGGTTTGGAGGGCCCGGATCACAGTCAGGATGGTTTGCTGGCTGGGCAGGAATTTATCGGCCGCTGCAAGATCAGCAATCACATCCCGCTCGGGCATTGTCTCGCTTCCATGAGCCAGCACAGCAGCCTCAACTTCCGCATCGGTTATCCCTGGAAAACCCAACTCCGCGTAGACCGCCTGGATGGCGGAGGCTGCCTCACGGCGGACCGATAATGCCTCGTCTTCAGAAATGGGAGTGATTCCGCCATCCACTTGCATATCACGTTGTAAAACATTGTAATCATCAAAATCAGCGGCGTCAAAATTACCGCCGCCAAATAGATTTTCACGCCGGGGCATTGCGCTGTAACCGGAAGTAATAAAGTCAGTACCGGGGATAAATTGCAACATCAACTTGGCAGCTTTGCGGATATCTGAATGCGAGGCCAAAGCATCGTTGCCTGAAGCTACTTCCAATCCCAGCATGGTTGCAAGTAAATTTTCAGCCAGCACTGCTCTCACTCCGCCAGGGAGCGATTCGGGTAATGCGATGCAGGAAATGGAGCCATTCTGCACGCCCTGACTCCCTGCTCCGCGAGTTACGAACAGACAACGGGCCTCCAGATACAACATGGAACATCCCTCTGCATGCCCCATCAATGCCTCAGATCCGGTACCAGAGGTAAAGCGAATTTTGACACCACGCGAGGCATATGCCGCAGAAAGAAAAGCCTTTGACCAGGGAGTATCATCACCATCCACAAAAGTGCCTTCCGTGCCGTAGACTGAGAGGGTTTCGGCATAAGAGGTGAGGCCCTTCATCGCCAATTCCAATCCTAATGATTCTTCAACTGCACACTGGGTGAGTACACCACCCCTTCCGGTTTGACTGCCGATCAGAATCGCCAATGCACTGAATGGCGCGTAACGTGCCACGCCTACGGTGGTTTCGACTTCAGCAAAGCCGCGCAAGGCCGCCTCAGCCGCATCAGCGGCCAGGAGCGCAGGGTGCTCCCGCAGATTGGTGACATGCGCCTGATTCGCTGGTGTGCGGCGAGCACGCATCTTGCCCAACCCCACCATCATCTCCAAAACGTTCATATGCCGGATGATGTCCACAAGTTTGGCCGGAGTGCAGCCACTTGCAAGATACAGGATTTCGGCACGAGGGACATTGATATCCACTAATTTTCTGGCAATATCAATGGACGGGGTCGCCATCGCAATCTCGGCGGCGGCCAGGTCCAAGCCGTTATCTGCAATGAAATAATCCAAAATATCGAACTTGGCGCGAAGTCTTCCATCCAGCTCAATCACACGACCTGCTTCGATACGCAGACCGGGCTGAGGGTCAGCTGGACTATCAGCCACAATCAGTCCGGCTTCAGGCCACGGTTCGACAAAGGTCTCGCGATTGACTTCGCGCTCTTCCAAAAGTTTAAAGCGTCGGGAAATGGGCATAAGTTGGCCTTTTATTAAAGATTACAAGCAATAAATTATTATACACGGTGGGGTATTGATAGAGCCAAAATATTATTTCTCGCGGGTATTTTTTTATGTTTATCGACTTTGGATTAAGATTGTCTGGTCTGGAATTATGCTGGGAAACGATTTGGTAAACCTGAAGGTTAGAGATTTCGCAGTTTCTTCCGTCGTTTTCCGTGACCTGGTTCTTATTAGCGAGTCAGCCAACCACCATCTACCGGCACAATGGCGCCGTTCACATAGTCTGACGCAGGAGATGCAAGGAAAATAACCGCTCCCTTTAAGTCGTCGGGGTTTCCCCAGCGCCCAGCCGGAATACGGTCAAGGATCGCTGGGCCACGCTCTGGGTCCGCTCGCAATGTCTCGGTAATATCAGTAGCCATATAGCCTGGGGCGATAGCATTGATATTAATACCCTTTGGGGCGAGCTCATTTGCCATCAGTCGGGTAATGCCCGCCACGCCACCTTTTGAGGCGGTGTACGAGGCTACCCGAATGCCACCCTGGAAGGAGAGCATCGAGGCGATGTTGATAATTTTGCCCTGCCCATATTCAACCATGACTCGCCCGGCGGCCTGGGAGAGCAGGAAGACGGCTTTCAGGTTTACCTGGATCACATCGTCCCAGTCCTGCTCGCTGAATTCCAGCACCGGGGCGCGACGGATGATGCCGGCGTTGTTAACCAGAATATCCAGCCTCCCCAAATCGGCCACCACCCGTCCAACCACTTTGTTCAGGTCATCAGCATTTGCTTCGAGTAAATTGACTTTAAGCGGCAGGAAGCGCCTTCCAAGAGTCTTTACTCGGTCAGCGGTTTCGTCCAGGGAGCCGGATCCCAACCCGGCCACATCGGCACCTGCTTCAGCCAGGGCAATTGCCATCCCCTGCCCAAGTCCACGACCAGCTCCAGTAACGAGGGCAACTTTATTATCAAGTTTGAAGCGGTCAAGAATCATTATATTGTCCTTTATTGCCCAATACATTTAAATTGAGAACCTTCCTCGTAAACATCCTCAATTTTGTCTTCAGATTCCTCATTAGGATTGAGCTGAAAATCCATTATTTTTAATAAGATTTTTATACCAATTGGCACTTTCCTTTATAATGCGCTCCTGTGTTTCAAAATTAACCCAAACAATACCGAAGCGTTGGGCGTATCCCTTGGCCCACTCGAAATTATCCATCAGCGACCACGCAAAATATCCAGCCATAGGAACGCCCGCTTGCATGACGCGGTGCACGGCAGCAAGATGAGTTTTGTAATAATCAAGGCGATAGGTATCATTCACCACACCATTTTCATCAGGAGCTGTGGAGTAGCTTGCGCCGTTTTCAGTGACATATAATTTGAGCGGCTTGTAATCAAAGTACATCATCCCAAGCACGCCCGCCAGCCCCTCAGGGTAAATTTCCCAGCCCATCTCGGTCCAGTTTTCGGGAGTCTTTGGCTTTTCAAAAACCGTCTGCGGTTCATTATCTGAGGCATCTGAACGGACAACCTCGCGGTTGTAATAATTTACACCCAGAAAATCTGTGGGTGTGGCGATGGCATTAAGATCACCTTCCTTAATAAAATCCATTCCTTTTGGCAGGTATCCCTGTTTCTCAAAATCCGCGATCACATCAGCAGGATAACCGCGTCCATAGAGAGGATCGGAGAACCAGCGCGTCCATTTGCCATCCCCTTCTCGGACGGCATCCAGGTCAAAGGAGGAGTTTGAAGCGGCCTCCCTCCAGCCTACATTCAGCGTGATACCCACTTCTGAATTCGGGCTGTTCCTGCGGATGATCGGGACGGCCCAGCCATGGGCGAGCATCACATGATAACTGACCGGAATAGCGCGCCTCATATCCTGATAACCTGGAGCGTGTTCGCCTATATCATTACCAATCCAGGCAACGACAGCTGGTTCATTGATGGTGATCCAATCCTTCACCCGATCGCCTAAGGCTCGCGTTATGGCTTCGGTATATTCAACAAAGGCTTCGGCGGTTGAACGAACTTCCCAGCCGCCTTCATCCTGCAGGGCTTGGGGAAGATCCCAGTGATATAGTGTGGCAAAAGGGGTAATGCCCGCTTCAAGCAAGCCATCGACCAGTTTGCTGTAGAATTCAATTCCTATTTGGTTTATCTTTCCGCGTCCTTTTGGCAAAATGCGGGGCCATGAAATCGAGAAACGGTATGCTTTTAATCCAAGCTCTTTCATCAAATTGATATCTTTGCGCCACAAATGATAATGATCGTTGGCAATATCGCCTGTGTCATTATTGTTGACCTTGCCCGGCGTATGTGAGAAGCGATCCCAAATAGATTCTCCTTTGCCGTCCTCATTCCACGCGCCCTCGATTTGATACGAAGCAGTGGCTGCGCCCCAGATAAATTCTTTCGGGAAATTGTAAGTATTTTGTGACATATTTTTTCCTTTTATCCTTGATATTGCGGTTATATGCATCATTTGGCGATGCATAATAAGAGATGGCTTTCGCTTGTGGTGAAAATCATGTGACCAAGAGTTCCAGGGTCCAAAGGCGAGATTCGTTGGCAGGCAAATTTCCATACTCGCCCCTATCTTTTGCGTTTGACAACCCGTCTGTACCACCAATGCTGGGCTCAAGACCCAGGTTGAAGTAAGGTTCGGAACCACTACCCGACCAAGCTCCGTAATTCATCCATAAACCAACATGGGTAATTTCCTTTGGTTGAAAACGAAAAATGAATGAATGTTTTCCTGTTGGATCAATAATACCCGCCTCAACCTGTGCGTCCCCCTTGATGGGATACGTATAAAGTTTATATGCCTGTCCAAAATTATTGGCTGGCACCTGAGACAAATCGATTGGCCGATTATCTGCACTATTTGTCTGCGGCCACCCTATCTGAGAACCACTTTCGCCTAAAAAATTATTCGTCCCGGAATCAAGCCGAAGGGTTTTAATTTCAGGAGGTAAGATCACCTGCATTCCCTTTTCTATATTTATTAGTGGATGAATGCACCAAAGAAAGAGCATCTCAAAATTTGAAAGATTGCAAACCTGATAATCAAGCGTAAGGACTGGGCCTTCGGTTGAGATTGTCAGGGTGCGTTCAAAGTGATAGGGAAACCGGACGCCATGGCAACTCATCGTCAGAATTATTTTTTTCGCTGAAGATTCAACGATCTTGGTTTCCCAAGGTTGACACCAAAGTTCACCATGATCTGGAATAACGATTCCATCCCAGGGTTCATCCGGATATTCACCCCCAAGAACTGCTGGAAAGCATTCATCCAGTCCGCCTGTATCATATTTTTCAATAAAGGATGCCCCATACACGACGGATTCTTTAGGCAAATATGGATTACTCCATAACCACTCCCGCCCGGTAGATAAATCTTTAATCGAAGTGATTTTCCCCCCGAGCTCAGGGACGACACAAATCTGTATATGACCATTTGTTAAAATATAAGATTCAAAGCCATGATATTCACTTTTCTTAATGCTACAAATATTTGCCATATCCTTCACCATCCTGCATTAAAGCGGAGCGACCACCGTCCGCCAAAATTGTAGTGCCAGAAATAAATCCCCCCCATTCGCTGGCCAAAAAAGCAGCCAAAGCACCAATCTCCTCAACGGAACAAATTCGATTAACCGGATGGGAGGCTTTTGTTCTGGCTAACTCGGCATCTGGATCTGCAAAGGTGTTGAACCAGTTGCGGCCAGCCGGTGTATCAACAAAGCCAGGAGCAATGCCAACTGCGCGAATATGGGGTCCCCACTCAATAGCCAAAGATTGCACCATGGCCACCAGCCCGGCTTTAGCAATATTATATGGAAAGCAGTCTGGAATTGTATTGAAGGCATGATTAGATGTTGTAATAATAAAAACGCCCCGCCCACTTTCCTTTAAATATGGGTATGCAGATTTTGCCAAACGCCAATGCGAAGCCAAATTCAGATTCATGCATTCTTCCCAGGCAGCATTAGTGCAATTTTCCAGCCCCTCAAAAATATTGCGGCCCGCGTTGGAAATAATAATATCGATCCCCCCCATTGTGGATCGGGCTGTATTCACCCATCGCTCAATTTCTCCTGGATCAGTCAGATCAAGGGATAAATATTCTGCCATACCACCCTCTTTTTCAACAGACTCAATAAAATGCTGTGCCCCCGCTGAGTCAAATTCATCTAATCCACATCCCGAAATATCACAACCTGCCTGGGCTAAAATCCGCGCAACCCCACTCCCAATGCCACTGGACACACCACTGACCAAAGCTCGTTTTCCGCTCAAATCGATTTTCAGAGACATAAGCTATGCCCTACATAATTCCAAATTTATTAAAGGCCTCAGCGGCACTCATCCCTGACTCGATCGCTTTACGGACCAGCTTTTCACCGCGTGCCTTTTCGACAGATTTGACAAACACCTCTTCTTCAGCCTCTTGCGGAATGATACAAACGCCATCGATATCGCCAAAAACAATATCGCCCGGCATGATTTTGACCCCACCGATTTCCAGAGGCACCCGAAAATCAATTACCTTGCCGCGTGGACCTTGATCCTGGGCATAGGAACCGTATGAAAAGGCCGGGAAATTGAGATTCAGAATCCCGTCCGTATCACGGGCGTACCCATCCAGAACTGCTCCGGCTGCACCCAATTGGATTGCCCTGACACTCATCAACTCCCCCCAAAGCGCATAGGTCGGAGATGCTCCCGTGCATATGTAAACTTCTCCGGCTTTCAAATCATCCAACGCCTCGAGCATTAATCCAAATGGTTTTGCCATCAGTGAATTGGCAGAATTTTCCACTTCTGCGGAAAAAACATCTGCTTCCAAAACCGTCATTGCACGACCGATGAGGACCATATCATTGCGCAAGGGGCGTATTTGGGGTGGCAAAAATTGTTTTTGAAGGCCGAGCGTATCCATAATATCGCCGACAACGGCCGTAAATAATTCCCGGCGAGCCAGTTCAAATAATTCCTGATCAGATTGCCATAATTTCATAAAGGAGCCTCGCCCTACTTTAGACGTAAAAACCTGGTTTCATTTCCGTGATCCCCGGATGTGCTTCCATGACCTCATCAACAAGGTCTACGCCTAATCCAGGTGTATCATCCAAAATGTAATAACCATCCTTGATATTAAGAGGGCGGCTGATAACGGTATCTCTCCAGGGGACATCAGTGAACATAAATTCCTGGCGGAAAAAATTAGGGATGGAGGCGCATACATGGGCACTGGCCAAGGTCGATAGAGGTCCATTGGGGTTATGTGGAGCGACCTGGATATTATATGTCTCGGCCATTGTGGCGATGCGCTTCAGTTCACTGGGACCACCACAGCGGGTGATATCAGGCATAATATAGTCCACAAGCTGCTGCTCCAAAACAGGACGGAAACCCCAGCGACTGTAGTGTCGCTCTCCCACACAAATCGGGACGTTGGTTCGCTCACGAAAATATTTCAGGGTATTGGCTGATTCCGGGCCTACAGGTTCTTCGTACCACATCATATTAAGGGGAGCCAGACGCTCAGCCATTCGAAGAGCTGTGGGCATGCTGAGCATGGCATGGGTTTCGATCGCAAGTTGAACATCCGGGCCGACAGTTTCCCGAACAGCCCGAACAATATCATAGGCCAAATCTTCCTGGGCCGATGTCAGGGTCAAATTGGAACTGAGGTCATCTCCAAAAAGGTAATTGGTGTGTGCAAATGGGTCAAACTTTAACCCTGTGAACCCTTGAGCCACAACTTCTTTGGCTTGCCACACATAATCTTCAGGGTTGTGACCACCTTTGATAAACCAGTAATTTGCGTAAAGCAGGATTTTCTTGCGAAATGCCCCACCCAATAACTCGTAGCAAGGAACTCCCAAAGATTTTGCTTTCAGGTCTAATAATGCCATATCGATCCCAGACATGGCACACATCATCACACCTGTTGGTCCAAGCCAATTCAAATCGCGGTAGAGTTTGGACCAGATATAGTCTATACGGCTTGGGTCCAAACCAATGATCCGTTCTCCAAGATGTTTGGCGGCATGATAGACCAGCGGGCTGCCTGGCCAGTTTGTGGCTTCCCCAACGCCTGTCAAACCATTGTCTGTGGTTATACGCAGAAGTGTCCAGTTATATTTGATCCCTTCCACCAACCAAACATCCACTTTTTCTATTTTCATATAAAATGCTCCACGGTAAATATAAAAAATCTTCCTACCCAGAACGACCGTTTTTAACTGCCTGGATAAACTTCTCTGCCCGGCGGGTTAACTCATCGAGGTTCCCCTCATCCAGCAATTTTTGGTTGACCAAACTGCTCCCAACCCCAAGGGCTGCAGCCCCTTTACGGATGAAATCGGCAGCGGTATCGAGGTCAACTCCACCAACGGGGACAATCTCCAGTTGAGGCAGGGGCGCCAACATCGCCTTGACCAGGGACGCACCTCCAAAGCTGGCTGGAAAGAGCTTGATCATATCAGCACCTGCTTCCCAGGCAGTAAGTGCTTCAGTGGGAGTGTAACAACCGGGCATCACGGGGATACTATAGCGATTGCACAAGGCCACCATAGCAAGATTCAGCGTAGGTGCGACCACAAAATCAGCTCCGGCCAGGATGGCAGATCGAGCAGTTTCCGGATCAAGCACACTCCCTGCGCCAAAAAGAACATCATCTCCATATCTGGCTTTGGCTTTTTCAATAACGCTTAAAGCTCCGGGCGTTGTCATGGTGACTTCGATTACCCTGACCCCACCTGCCTTGATGGCATCGGCCGCAGTAATCAATTGATCGGATGAAGAGGCCCGCATAATGGCGATGATGCCGGTATCGCGAATGATGGCTAGTTTTTCGTGTTTCTTCATTGGTATCTCCTATTAATAAATAAAAATTGGACCACGGCTCTTGTCTTCAATCAATTATGCTTTGGACCAGAACAAGTCTCCTGCTAATCCTCGACCGGAAACAGATCTATCGAGAGGTACGCTTTCCGCCTCCAAAGGCATCGGCTTTCATTAAGGATTCGACTTCGGCTTTATCGATCAGTGGCAGATCGAACATCAGGGTCTGTTTGATGCGCGTGGCGGCATCACCAACCAGAACACCTTTGGTCAACCCGGCGGGGCTAAAATCTTCGGTCAGTAAGCCATAATAAAATCCAGCATTCCAGGTATCGCCGCCGCCCAACCGATCCCAGAGCGTGATTGGTTTCACCTCAGGGGAGCGGAAGAAAAACCCATCCGAATCTATGGCGGCTGATTCCCAACGATGCTGTTCAAAGGTGTCGGGATAGCGGATGGTGATGGCGACAATCCTGACATCAAAGAGTTCCATCACTTTCTGGGCGAAGGCTTGAATATCATCATCTTCCAGTCGTCCCATATCGCCATCGACGACCTGTTTGGCCGAATACTGGCCACAATCGATGTCGTATAAACGAGCCATATCCTCAATTGTGGTGATAAAAATGTCGATATGTTCAGACACAATTGGCGTCATTAATTCTCGGGCCTGATCCGGCGACCACAGGGTCGGGCGGTAGTTGAAATCCATCCCAACCAGGCAGTCATTTGGTTTGGCGGACATCGCTTCTTTAAAGGCCTCATAATTGAAATTACGATCGTACCCACTGTGATTTGCCAAGCCAAAGGTGATTCCGGAGGTATGAAATAGCCGGGCATTCTTCAAGACAGATGGCCAATCAACCATACCTGCATCCAACTTTGAAGCCGCAGAGTACATTCTTTGGTAAACACCGGTATTCTTGCGGGGGGTGCGACCAATTTCATAGATCAGACGTCCAATGGGTTCAGTTTTGGGTGCCCACACAAAATGATCGGTCAGAACACCATTTTCGCGGGCAATATTTCGCAGCGCGCGACCATAAGGATTATCCGGAACCCGGGTAATATATTCAGCAGGCATCCCAAGGCGGCTGAGTCCCATCGCCAGGGTATATTCACTCCCTGCCATGGAAAGGTGAACCTGCCGCGTGCGTTCTGGTCGTTCATTATCTGCCGGGGTATCCCGAACCATGGTTTCACCAAAAGTCACGAATACCGGACTGGCAAATTGAGATAAATCGTCTTCCGTTATTTTAAAGAAAGGTTTCTGATTCACTATTTCTCCTCTACTTATAAATACTGAATGGGATTGAAGAGTCAATTCAACAGGACAGCTACCTCTGTACTCGGCCTGAGCCATCACCAGCCATCAGTTTTTGGACCTCAGAGACTGTACTCAGGTTTACATCTCCGGAAATGGAATGTTTCAGACAAGAAGCTGCCACTGAAAAGCTCAGGGCGTCTTCATCTGTCATTCCCGTGTGTAAACCGTAAATTAATCCGGCCGCAAATGAATCGCCTCCCCCGACACGATCCACAATATCTTTGATATCGTATCGCTGGCTGACGAGGAATTTGTTTCCGTTAAATAAACATCCCGACCAGCCATTATGGCTGGCGCTAAAACTTTCACGCAGCGTGATCGCCTGATATTTCAGATTGGGGAAGGTGGCAAACATTTTCTCTGCCAGGGCCTGATACCGAGCTGTATCCAATTCACCTGAACTGACACCCTGCTCCCAATCCCCTTCACTCACAGAAACCCCCAGCGAACGCTGACAATCCTCTTCATTGGCGATGCCCACATCCACAAATTTGACCAATTCTCCCATCACCTCAGGAGCACTCTTGCCATACTTCCACAATTTTTTGCGGAAGTTATAGTCACAGGAAACAGTGACGCCGCGTGCTTTTGCTTCCTGCACAGCCTTCAGGGACAACGTTGCCGCTGATTCACTTATGGCCGGTGTGATGCCGGTAATATGAAACCAACCTGCATTTTCAAAAATGGCATCCCAGTTGAAATCTGCAGCCTGGGCAGTGGAAATGGAAGAATGGGCGCGATCATAGACGACGTTCGAGGGTCGTTGATTGGCTCCAGCCTCCAAAAAGTAGATCCCCATCCGCTCTCCCTGTAGAGTAATATGATCGGTGTTTACACCATAACCGCGCAAAAATCGGATGCAGGCGTCGGCAATGGGGTTCATGGGCAGGGCTGTCACAAAAGCTGCGTCCAGGCCAAAATTCGCCAATGATATAGCAACATTCCCCTCACCACCGCCAAAGGTGGCTTCCAATGTCGGCGATTGAAAGAAGCGCTCAAAACCGACTGGTTTCAAACGCAACATGATTTCGCCGAGAGTCACAACGCGCTTAGTCATGATTTTCTCCTCGTATTTCCTGAACCAGTTTTACAGCGGCAGCAGTTAACTTCTCGATTTGTTTAAATTCGCCCTCTGCAATCAGCTGTTTTTTGACCAGCCAACTGCCTCCACAAGCGTGGACCATGGGCAATCGCAAATAGTCAGCCAGGTTGTGAACACCGATCCCGCCGGTTGGGATAAAGGAAACACCGACATAAGGGCCACCAATGGCCTTGAGCGTTTTGATGCCACCAGCCGCTTCCGCAGGGAAAAATTTCAACAGCTTCAGCCCTTTATTGAGAGCCAAATTAATTTCAGTCGGGGTCATTACTCCGGGAGTGATCGGCAACTCGTGACTCAGGCACCAATCGACAACGGCGGCGTCAAATCCAGGGGTAACGATAAATTTTGCACCAGCGGAAAGGGCTCTTTCTGCCTGATTCACCGTCAACACAGTTCCGGCCCCCACCAGCATATCCGGATATTCAGTAGCCATTGCACGGATGGCCGATTCTGCTGCTGCCGTACGAAATGTGATCTCTGCACAAGGCAAACCACCGGCCATCAAGGCCTGACCCAATCGGGGCGCGTCGGCTGCATCCTCAATTGCTACGACAGGGACGACGCCCAGCTTTCCAATTTGCTCAATTACTTTGTTCATAGGATACTCTCACTTTTTTCATTCAATACCGACTCTATGCAGCCCCGCCAAACTCATGATTCGCCGCCTGCACCAGCGCTCGCATATAGGCAATCGAATAGGCCACGCCCACCCGATGCCCACCCAACATCTGTGGAATATGGTCAGGAATAATACACCCGTCGAATTTCACCTCGCGGAGTGCCTTCATTACATCGTACATATCCTGATACCCATTATCGATCAGCGTCTCGGCCAATGGCTCGGGCATGGGATTTGAAACATTCCGAAAATGAACTTTGAAGAGCTGGTTTTTTGATGCAAAATATTTTATGGCATCAACCACGCTATTGCCCATACCGATTTCGCCCCCCTCCAGCCAGCAGCCAATGCAAAGACAAACGCCGATATTGGGGCTATCTGCAATTTCCATTGCTTTTTTATAACCGGCAAAATTGCCAAAGATACAGCGTGGAATGCCTCCCAATGCATAAACTGGCGGATCATCGGGATGGATCCCGATCCGTACACCGGCCTCTTCGGCCACCGGTGCAATCTGGCGGATCAGATAGGCATAGTTTTCCCATAATTCTTCTTCGCTATAGGTCCGTCCATGTGTCAATTCCCCAGAATAACTATGATCATCCCAATATCCGACAGCGTTAGATATATCAAGGTGGCGTGCACTCATCCCGCCTCGCCCATCGATTCGGGGGGAAGACCAAATCCCGTTGGCCATATGGGCGTAGGTATTGTATTTAATTCCTGCGGCGCCGATATTACGGATAAAACCCTTAAATTCATCTATCTTATTATCGCGGCCGGGAAGATTGAGTGTGATCTCAGGCACGTTGTGAACGCCGAGGTTGGTTATTCGATAAATCTTGATATCGTAATCACCAAAACGTTTGACCAGGCCTTTATAAAATTCGAGCGAGTGCTGCTCAGCATTATTGATGTTAACCATAGCCCACTCGACACCTAATTGCTGATAAAACTGCAAATCTTCATCGCTGGCATTGGCATTTGTCTGGAAGGCGATCTGAATACCTTCGGTACTCGAATAATATCCGGGGACTGCCCGCATTGGGAATTTATCAGGTTTAATGCTCATAAGCTTTCTTCTATATACTTTCTAGCAATGAAATGTAGCACTTTAATATTAGATTGCTTCGTAACTACTCAGCCTCTTCAGAAGTGTCTGTGCGAGGAGCACGCTTTTGCGACGCGGCAGTCTCCAAAACTGCTTGGGAGATTGCTTCGGCGGTAGAACTGCCTCGCAAAGACAAGCCTGAGTAGTTAGAATGTTTTCTGTAATTTACTAAGGTGTCCAAATCGTACCGTCAGGCCAACGACTTTGCGTCCACGTAATTGGCGGAATCTCGATGGGGTACTGAGCTGCTTTTTCTTCATCGATATCAACCCCAAATCCAGGTTTGCCGTTCGACCAGACATATCCTCCGCGCAATTCAGGTGTGCCCGGGAAGACCTCATAGAGTACATCACTGAAATTGATCACTTCCTGAATCCCAAAATTATGACATGCCAGGTCCAGGTGCAGGTTTGCCGCATGTCCGACAGGAGAGACATCGCCCGGGCCATGCCAGGCTGTGCGTACACCGAAGGCTTCACATAAGGAGGCCAATTTGCGGGCAGGAGTCAAGCCACCCAATTGGGAAATATGGGCACGGATATAATCTATCAATTGCTCGGCAATTAGCATACGCCATTCCAGGGGGTTATTATGCAGCTCACCCATAGCAATTGGCGTGGCACATTGATCACGCAACCGACGGAACCACTCGATCTGATCGGGAGCCAGGGGGTCCTCCAGGAAAAAGAGGCGATAAGGCTCCAATGCCTTTGCCAGGCGAATCGCATCCATCGGTGTAAGACGCTCATGGACATCATGCAAAAGGAAAAGGTCATCACCGACGTTTGTCCGCACATGTTCAAATAATTCCACGACGGAACGGGCATACCAGTCCGGATCATAATATGCCCCGGGAAAATTGGTATTCAAACGTTCCATCATATGGATGCGATGGGTCGCTTGCGGTGCTGCTTTCCCCGGTTGAACCGTATCGTCTGTCATTTCCTTGACCCGGCCACCGTAACCGCCCATCTGACAACGGACCGCCAGATATCCCTCTTCCTGATAATTGAGTACATTATCCAATACTTCCTGGGGGTCACGACCATCGGCATGGCGATAGACCATGGCCGCCTCACGGCACTTGCCACCCAGCAAATCATATACGGGCATATTGGCTTCTTTGCCTTTAATATCCCATAAGGCCATATCGACACCACTGATCGCGTTATTCAGGACCGGGCCGTTGCGCCAGTAGGAATTGACATGCATCATATGCCATAGATCTTCGATATTGGCTGGATCACGGCCCTGAAGCAGGGGAGCAAGATATTCGTCAACCGCATTTGCCACCAGGGTGGGGCGTTGCGTAAAGGTTGCACAGCCGAGCCCATATAATCCCGGCTGATCCGTTTCGACTTTGACGACAACGAGGGCGATGCCTTCAGGCGCCGTCAGAATAGATTTAACATTTGTAATTTTCATGAATTTATTCCATTTTCCGATAATCATCTATGACCACAGGCGATCCCAGCTACGCTCAGAATCCCACTCCGTAGTTGGTTCAAAAAATCCCTGGTCGTCGGAGACGAGATGCTCTTTAATCGTTTCTTCATTGATTTCAAATCCCAGCCCGGGTTTATCGGGCACAGGGATATAGCCCTCTTGAATAATTGGTTTTGATCCAATGTTAATAAAATCATTCCAGAAGGGCACATCTGCAAAGTGATGCTCCAAAGCGATAAAATTCTCAGTTGCAGCAGCACAATGAACACTTGCCATAGTGCTGATGGGCGTGCCCGCCATATGCATGGCCATGCTGATGCCATATTCCTGGGCGAGGTCACCAATCTTCTTCGTTTCTAAAATGCCACCGCTTGTGGCCAGATCTGGATGAATGACATTAACGGCTCCTGCCTGCAACAAAGGTAAAAAGCCTTCTTTTAGATAGATGTCCTCCCCGGTGCAAACAGGTGTTTTGAGCGAGCGCTCCAGGCGAACCCATTTATCGGTATATTGCCAGGGCACCATATCTTCAAGCCAGGCCAGATTATAGGGTTCAAGGGCTTCACCCAGACGGATACAATCATCTATCCCGATATGCCCGAAGTGATCGGCCGCAATTGGGATTTCGTATCCAACAACCGACCGGACCTGCTCAACATATTCCACTAATAATCGAATCCCCTCCGTGGTTAAGCGCACATGGGTAAAAGGGTGCTGAATGGAGTTGATATCCAGCATCCGCTCTAATGAGGTTCCATCATGAGAGTTCAACATTCCTGCTGGATAAGTAAGCGCATCTTTTATACCAATCAATGGTTGGATGCCGATATCCATTTTGAGCATTGTGAAGCCGCGCTCCATCCGCTCCTTAAGCTTATGGCCCATTGCTATCCCAGTGTCTTCATTCGGCGTATCACAATAGATGCGGACCTGATCCCGAAACTTGCCACCGCATAAAGCATAAGCGGGGACGCCGTAAGCCTTCCCCGCCAAATCCATGAGGGCCATTTCGATACCGCATACACCGCCACCCTGTCGGGCATGGTGTCCAAATTGCTTGATTTTACGAAAAAGTTTATCCACATTGCATGGATTCTCACCCAATAAACGCTTTTTAAGCATCAGGGCGAAGGTCTTGCTGGCCCCATCGCGCACTTCCCCATAACCGCTTAATCCCTGATTTGTATCAATACGAATTATTGGGAAGCGCCAGTCGTCCCAGCCCACGGTAGCAATTCTCAGATCTGTTATCTTCAGATCGCTCGGGAGCCCAAAATTGGACACATACTCTTCGGGCCGTGTAGAGTTTTTCTCTTTTTTATTCATGCGCTTCCTTTCAGTTTCTATTCTTGAGCCAGGTTTTAAAATCTGCATTGATATCTTCACGCCACTCTGGGACATCAATCTCTCCGCTGGTGTATTTTCCCTCTGCCAGGCGCTGCTTGCCAAACTCATCACGGATTCGTATCTCTTCGCTGGTTTCAACAACCTCTTGCACGAGGTGTGGGGGAATAAAGGTGATCCCGGTTGGCGTGCCCAAAATAATATCACCGGGGAGTGCTGTCGCTCCGCCAATCCGAATTGGAATGTTGATGCCAGCCAATGTCACGTCGGCGATGGGGGTTGGGTCCATGCCGCGCATAAAGAAATTTACGTTTGGTAGTTTAGTCAATCCATCATAATCACGGATACCCCCATCTATAACCGCACCAGTATTGGTACGTGCCTGAACAGCAGTTCCCAAATTATCCCCGATTACGGTTCCATCTTTAACTTTCCCAAAAATATCTACCACCATGACATCATTTTCCCCCAACATCTCAATAACCCACGAGTTTTGACCTCCAATATTGGAGCGCCCCTCGGCCAAGCCAGCCTGCTGAATAGCATCATGATAATCAGGGCGGTGAGGAAGAAATTGGGCTGTGACCACCCGTCCCACAAGCTTGCGCCCCGGGTGCGTTTCTCGCCAGCCACCTTCAAATTGACGCAGATACTCATGCTTATGCAGAATTGCCCAGGCTTCCTCATTTGTTACCAATTTCATGCGAGCCAGTAGATCATCTGGAACTTTTGGTCGGCCATCGTCGAAACGCAAAAAAGGGTTGAGCTTAGTGAGTTCGATCAAATCCTCACGCGAGGGTTGAATATGCATTATTTACTCCGTTATTGGATTGAGAATAGAAAAAGAGAACGAATACACCCCTATTTAGAATCTGTATCGTGCTGCCAGCCTAATAATCGCTTAGCTTTCTGACAATCAAAGAAGCTCTTATTTTCACTGAGATCCCCCTGCACGGAAACATTTGGATAGAATTGCTCTTTAAGCTCCAGCGAAGCTATGTTCATAACCGTATCAGAGGCAACAATATAAAAAGCTTCATGACCGCTAAAATCAGCCGTAACACCAAGTAAGCAGGCGCGCGCAGTTGAATCGCGGCGTACATAGCCCCACAAATGTTTTACCACGATATCAGTAGCCGAATCCTGCCATTTGGCTGAATCAATCCGTTCAGCCGCGACACCATGAATACGAAGGCTGGCAATCTTCATATTCTCATATCTTCTGACGAATGAATCAGCTTGGATCTCACAGATCCACTTTGACAGGCTATAAGGGTCTTCATTATAGGTGGGATGCTCTTCATCAAGAGGAAAGTAATCGTAGTGTGGTAAGCGACTATATGCACCGCCAATGGCATTAATGCTGGAGGCCTGACAAACACGATTGATACCTAGTTCTGCGGCCGCCCTGAGCGCATTGTAGCTCGAAACAACATTATTATTATGAACAATATGATCAGGATGATAGCCAGGCCCTGGAATAGCGGCCAGGTGAATCAACGCCTCACACCCATCCAGTACTTTCTTGAATGAATCATAATCTGTAGTGTCCAGCTGAAAATGGGTTACCCCTGATAAATCTGCGTCCCCTTTTATGCGATCAATATTTACAACAGTGTGTCCTTGGGTAAGAGCAAGTTCAACAACGGCTTGTCCGATTCGGCCATTGCCACCGGTAATTGCGATTCTCATGCAATAAAATCCTTTATCAGAATCTGTAATTTCTAATCGTTGTATACGGCCTGGCTTAGACCGTGAATATAGCCCAGCGCAAAGAGCCGACCGTATGAGGAGTAACCCGCGTTTTCGTTGCTATCTCCCTCAACCGTGGGTACGTGATCGGGCCGCAGGACTCCATCAAAACCTATATCCTTATAAGCCTGCATACAGGCCAACATATCTGTTTGTCCAGCATCATGCCACGCCTCCGAATATTTCTCAGGTGTACCAATAACGTCGCGGAAATGAACAAAGAAAATTTTGTCCTGCTCTCCAAATTGCCGAATCACACCTGGCAGATCATCAGTCATGAGTGTAAAGTTGCCCTGGCACATCGTAATGCCATTCATTGGGCTGGGCACCAGATCAAGCAGACGCTTGAAATTTTCAACACTGCTCATTATCCGCCCAATACCGCGAATGGGTGATAAAGGGGGATCATCAGGGTGCATGGCCAATTTGACATTCCATTTTTCAGCTACTGGTAGCACTCGTTTTAAGAAATATTCCAGATTTTCCCACAGTGTGTCTTCACTGATGGGCCCTAATTCGGTCTGTGGTGCATCTTGAATCAATGTGTAATCAAAACTGGTCACCAACGAGCCGCCCCGTGCCGGGGTGCTGGTATTGGTGCGCAACCAATTAAAATCGGTCATCCATTCATAACACCAGACAGGAATTCCCAATTTGCCCATATTCTCAAGCAAGGTACACACTGTGGCGATTTCTTCATCACGACCCGGTAAGCCGCGTTTGGCATTATTCAAGGGTGGGCGAGATTCAATCACCGCCAACTTAAAACCATGGCTCTCAAATGATTGTTTCACCCGTAAAAGCGGGAAATAGTCCCAGGGGGCATCCCCAGCATTGAGCGGGTCGTCAAAGGGCAAACTTCCCACTGCCCAATCTGCCCCGGCCTGTTTGGCCAGTTTCCACAATGGTGAAGGAGTGGGAGTCAAATATTCTGCGATTTTTATCATGAAATACCAAACCCATATCCTGTGAAATACAGATACACCCCACAGCTAACCGGCATCGTAAAAATGATTCCAAAAATGGCGGAAATCGCTCGCTGCCCCCACTCCCCACCCTCGATGGAAACCCGACCTCCAATAAGACCACCCAGCAGTGATACTGGTGACATCACTAGCAAGGCTATCCCGATAATTGAGATTAAATTGGGTCCAGCACCATAATAATGTTCAACATTGACGATTGCTGGAAATATTTTTGGCCAAAGAAAGCCCATGATGATCATGGTCACAGCACCGGCCAGCCAACCGGTTAATGCATATGAAATATTACGAGACATAATTTGTCGGCACTCCAGGTAGTATCTATATTTTTTTAGAAAGGTAGAATTTACACAGGTAAGAGTTCTGATAACTTTTCTGAAGCGATTTGCTTATTCTCATCAAATAAATAGCAGGAGGCGGCCTGTTCTTCATTGAGTTGAAATAATGGAGGAAATACTTTGCATTTATCCATCGCAAAGGGACAGCGGCCATAAAATTTGCATCCCTCGCTAATATCTTCGATCGCTGCTTCGCGTGCCTTAATATCAGTTTCTCCCCAACGACGTTTTAGATCTGGCCAGGGGATCGAATCGATCAGCAAGCGGGTATAAGGATGCTCCGGTTTTTTGATAATTCTATCGACACTGCCCGCTTCCATCACGGTACCTCGATACATTACCATGATTGATTTAGCCACGTGATAAGCAGTGGTCAGGTCATGCGTGATATAGATAATCGAAACTCCATGATCTTCTTTCAAACTCTGCAATAATTCCAGGATATTTGCACGCAAAGAGGCATCCACCATTGAAACTGGCTCATCAGCTACCAAGACCTTTGGTCTTAGCACAAGGGCGCGCGCCACATTGATCCGTTGGCGCTGTCCACCGGAAAGTTGATGCGGAAAGCGGCCAAGAATATCCTGCGGATGCAAGCCCACAGCTGTAAGCGCCTCGATCATTTTCTCATGCGCCTCACTCTTGGAGTTAGCCAACTTAAATCGTTTAATAGGCACTGTGAGCAAATGGTCCACCGTATAAAAGGGATTGAATACAGCAAATGGGTCTTGAAAAACTGCCTGCACCTCACGCCGGAAGATCATCCTTTCGGCGCCTCTCAAATTTTTAATATCAGTTCCTTTATATAAGATCTGCCCTGAGGTAGCTGGAATGAATCCTAGCAGAAGCATGGCCAGGGTCGTCTTGCCGCTACCGCTTTCACCTGCCACTGTCATGATGGTGGGATCATCCTGGGCCAACTTGAAGGAAACGTTACGAACCGCTGTCGTTGATGTCTTCGTCAACAGGCCACTTGAAAATACTTTGGTAACGTTCTTGAATTCTAATAGTTCTGTCATGATTTGATCACCTGAGATGCTGCTGGTTCTTTATTGGTATGCAAATGACAGGCCACTGTTCGGCCATTTATCTCTACAGGGAGCGGTCTGTCGGTTTGACAAATATCCATCACATATTCGCAACGGGGATGAAAAGAGCACCCGCTGGGCAAACGCAGAAGTGCCGGCGCAAGACCGGGAATGCCTTGAAATTCGCCTTTGTTGTCCAGGTTGGGCAGGCTACTAATTAATGCCTGTGCATAAGGATGCAAAGAGTCTGTAAACATTTCGGTTACAGTGCTCAATTCCATAATTTGACCAGCATATAGAACAGCCACCTTATCCACAAATTGAGCCATCAATCCCATATCGTGTCCGATCAAGATCACGGCTGCCCCAAGCTGTACCCGCAGTTTATCAATCGTTTCCATTACCTGACGCTGGGTGACCACATCCAATGCGCTGGTTGGTTCGTCAGCCACGATGACTTTGGGCTCAAGCAAAATACCAATAGCGATACATACGCGCTGCTTCATACCGCCGCTCAATTCATGGGGATACATCCTGAATACATGATGATCCAGATCTACTGACTCCAGTGCGCTCCGGGATCTTTCCTTCATATCATTCTTGGAGATAGTGCTATCATGCGCTTCGATGGCATCGAGCATTTGATCACCGATACGCATCACCGGGTTGAGCGAGTTCATGGCCCCCTGGGGAATATAAGAAATCTTACTCAAGCGTGCCTTGAGCATTTCCTCCTCCGACAGCGCCATCAGATCTGTGCCATCGACAATTACTTGCCCTCCTTCGATCCGTCCGGGGGGTTTGATCATATTCATCATCGCCAGTGCCATCGTGCTTTTGCCAGACCCGGATTCGCCGACCAAACCCAACTTTTCACCAGCCTTAAGGTTTAGGCTAATACCAGCCAGGGCCTGTGCCCGTCCTGCGTCAGTATAGTAGGAAACATCCAAGTCCTTGATCTGGAGGACAGCATCGTTCACCCCAGTTGATTTATTATTATCTCTCTTCATATCTACCATGATATTTTTTCCATTATTTATTTACTCCGACCTACGCACACGAGGATTAGACAATTCGTCCAGCCCCATATTAATCAGCGCCAAGGAGCCGAGGATCAATACTAAACCCACAGCAGGGAATATGGGCCACCACCACCAGCCATTGAAAAACGCACCTTGATTCATGGCAGCCCAAATGATATTGCCCAGCAGTGGCTCACGCACCGGGCCAAGACCCAGCACCGCCAAATAGAATGAGGCGAAAACAGCCGCGAAGACCTGGGTCACAAATTGGGCCACAATGAATGGCAATAGATTGGGTAATATTTCCATGAAGATAATGCCAACATCACCCACGCCAGAAAGTTTAGCCACAGAAACATACTGCCGTTCCTTCATCGACAGCACCTGTGAGCGCATCACCAGCGTCGGGCCCATCCAGGCCAAAATCACCACAATAAAGGCCATAGTATATATGGTGACATCTCGTTTATCGAGTGTCCCGGCGATAATAATTTGAATTAGTAGGGGAGGAATCGGCACCAGAATTTGGCTGATTCCAATAATAGATTTGTCTACAATACCGCCAAAATAAGCTGCCACGAAACCAAGAATCACACCAATCAGCGTACCGAGTCCACCGGCGAGGACGCCGATGAGTGCCGTTTGCCAGGTGCCCACGATCATTACTGCCAGCATATCACGGCCAAAGAAATCGGTACCGAACAGAAATTCTGCGCCCGGCGCTTGTTTAGATTTGACGGCCAGGGCATAGGCGCGATCTTGATCGATGGTCAGCATGCCAATGGTGGTAAAGGCGATCAGAAATATGAGTAAGAGCAGACCAAATGTCAGGCTCTTATTTCGGCGTAGGTAACGTAGAATAAGTGTCAGCCTGCTGGGTTGCAGGTCGTCATTTGACTGCGCCTGCGTTTGAGAAAATGCCATGTTTGTCATAGGGGAATTCTCCTAATTTTCGAGGCTAATTCGCGGATCCAGCAGCGGATAAAGTAGCTCAACCAGTACCATCAATGTGGCAATTGCGATGGTAATGAATAATACAATGCCATAAATTACCAGGAAGTCATTCACTCTGATAGATTTACTCAACAAGGTACCCAAGCCAGGTAAACCAAATATTTCCTCGACAACAATGGCTGAGACAACCAAATTACCTAATGCCAGCGCAAAACCGGTCACCTGGGGGAGCATCGCGTTACGCAGAAAATAATTCTTAAATATAGCCGAATTCCCCAAACCTTTATGTTCAGCAAAGAGGACGTAATCCTCACCCTGAATGGTGACACCCATGCCACGCATACTCAAGACCCATCCACCTACGCTGCCAAAAATCAAGGCCAATGCTGGCAAAATTTGGTGCTTACCTACATCCAGCAAGAACTTCAATGTGAATTCTGGCACAACCCCAATACTGTGGGCACCACTGATCGGGAGAAGATTAGCGCGAAAGCCAATAAAGAATATTAACAAGAGTCCCATCAAAACGGGTGGCACCCCCTGCAACAATACAAAAGAAGTCGCTATATTCCGCAACCAATCGGGAGTCTTCGGCCAGGCAGCCATCGCACCGAGCAGATTACCAATGATGAATGACAGAATGGTGGTAACGAAGAGCAATCCAATGGTCCAGGGCAGCGCTTCCATAATCAACTCGCTGGTAGTCTTTGGGAACTGATTCATCGAAATGCCCAGATCAAAACGAGCCAGGCTGCCCAAGTAATCGGTGTACTGTTCCATTAAAGGTTTGTCGAGTCCAAATTTTGTATTATAAGAAGCAATGATTGTTTCCAGATCGCCCGGTGAAAACCCGCCTGTGCGGGCCAAAGCAGCAAAGCGTTCGCGGACAGGGTTACGTGAAGATATTCGGGGAATAAAAAAAACAATAGTAGCTGCCACCCAAATAACCATCACAAGAAAAACAAGGCGTCGCAATATGTTTTTATAACTCATAAGGATTACTCCTTTGAAAACTTGACTAATTGAGAGACCAATTGCCACGCAGCATTCGCTGGGACAATTGGTCTCTCGGTCTAAACTAGGTACTAATTATTCGGCTTTTTCCAAACCGGTCACAACGAGCATACCTGTGTGCGCCCAGAAGGCACCGTTGACACCAGGGCCTACATTAGCAGCCGTGGGCCAGTTGGTCCAGTATGTTTGGTTATAAGCAATACGGTGCAACCACTGGATGATCGGAATATCAATTTGCTCAGCCCAGTAGATTCCCAATGCTTTTGCAGCTCCTTCTTGGAACGCCGGATCATTGGCATCTAGCGGAGCGATTTCATCCAGGATAGCATCAAACTCTGGATTGCTGTAGCGGGAGAAGCGGTTGTTACCGGCAGAGGTGCCGATTGAATCGCTGTATTTGCCGTGGAACAGGTTGAGTGCTTCATACGGATCGGCCAAGCTAGCACCGTGACCGAACATATACATTCCAGCAGCACCGTCAGCCATTTGCTGATAGGCATCATCGCCAAAGTTGATCGAGGCATCGAAACCTGCGTCCAGCAGCATCTGCTCCAATACAGGAACGATGTCACCGTGAATTCCGCCGAAACCGTGGATGGTGGCATTGACTGTCTCGCCATCGCGTTCCCAGAGGCCATCACCGTTCAATGCGAATCCGGCTGCTTCCATGAGGCTGGCGCTTTCATCGACGTCAAATTTGCGTGGCTCGTATTCCGCGATTAAAGCTTGAACATCATCACGGGCAACAAAGCTCTCCAAACCGGGGTAAAGCGGGAATGGGAAGATGGTCGTGACTTGTGCACCATCATAGACAATCTCATCAATCTTGTCGCGATCAATGGCCAGGCTCATAGCGCGGCGCACGTTTGCTTCATCATAGGGTGACACCAGCGTGTTGACCCACAGTGAGTTCGGCCACCAGTCCAGGTATCCATAAGGAGGCTGGTCACCTGTATGCGAAGTTACCATTGGATTTTGCTCAATGGTGCTTGCAATCAGGCTCTGGCGGAAGTCAAGTGCTGTGTCCATATCGTTATTGACGATGCGTTGGGCAACTGCTTCCATATTTGCCCCAACCTGACCGCCGAGGTTCACCATGACGATGCGTTTGACATCTGGCATTTCGATCAGGCCGGCTTCAACTGCCCACCAATCTTCACGCAGGTCAAAAATCTTTTGGGTTTGGTCCCAGACAACATTGGTGTAAGGACCAGAGTGAGGCATATCCAGGCCACCAGGATATTCACTGTAGTTATCCAGGGGTTCAAGTACATGCGCAGGAACAATCGGAATACCGGTGTCGAATTTCAGGGTCAACACTTCAAATTTAAAACGAGGTGCTGGCTGGTTAAAGGTGACAACCGTTGTCAGATCATCCACTACCTCAATCGATTCTACAAATTGTACAAAGGCGGCGTGGTAAGGCAAGGTTTCGTCTGCCAATTGACCTTCGAGCGTGAAAGCTACGTCAGCAGAGGTAACGGCAACGCCATCACTCCATTTTGCTGCCGGATTTACGCTAATGGTCAACTCGGTGAAGTCATCGTTATAGACCATGCTTTCGGCCAACCAGGGTGCCTCTACGTCAGCGAAGATGCGGAAGTAGGACAAGCCTTCCCACATAAAGCCATTGCCTTCCTGGTGGGTATAGCCGGGAACTGCCCACGGGTTGGTTACACCGATGGGAGAGGAAACGCTCCACCCAACGATAAGTGTATCTTCGCGGGCTACTTCCATCAATTCCATGGTCTCTTCTTCAGCAGGTGCAGCTTCTTCTGCGGGTGCTGCTTCTTCAGCAGGTGCAACTTCTTCTGCGGGTGCTGCTTCTGGGGTACCACAAGCGGCTACCACAAGCATCAGTATTACAAATAGGAAAAACAAATTACGTTTCATGTTTCAATTCTCCATTTATGGTTCGTTATTTGACGTTCTTCTTTCAACTATTGGAAATGAACTTTTTTTATATTCCAATCAATACGCCTCACCTCCTTTAAAATATGAGTACATAAATTAGTCTGCCTCCAGCAATCGAGGCAGTAGTTTGCGAGAGTCTGCATCCTTCCGCGGAGGAGCCGTTGTACTTCCCACACGGAGCTTAACCGGCAGTCTGATTTGTCTTGACTGGCGATTAGGGTTCTGTATAAGTGATAATACTAGTTTACCAGCCTCCAGTCCCAGACTGGCGAAATCCTGTTTTACAGTTGTAAAATCGAAGGGTAATAAATCGTCAAAAAGGTCTAACCCGTCAAAACCGGCAATTGAGATATCTTCTGGCACTCGAATTCCATTTTGAATGAGTACCTCGTGCATACGATATGCGGACACATCATTATGAAAGAAAAGAGCCGTAGGTTGATGCGTGATAAGGAATTCCATCAGTCCCTGACTATATGCTGCGCTGGACGCACCAACAATTCCACGTTCTTTCATAATTAAGCTTTTAAGTCCAGCTTCATTAATTGCTTTTATATACCCGTTCTCACGTTCAATTATCGTACTAATTCGCTCATGTTGATGCTCTGGCGTAAGAATACTCATGCCAATGCGCTTATGTCCCAATTCAATTAAATGCCACGTAATCTCATATGAGCCCTGCTCGTTGTCAGAGGTTACCCAACTAAGCGTTTCAGCCTGATCTTGAACAAATCGGTCGAGAAGGATAACGGGTTTTCCTTGATTTTGAAGTTGTTGAATTATTGGATGGATATCGGGATGCCCGGTACTATACAACACAATTGCATCAACATCAGAATCAAGCAGGCTTGTGAGAATCTCAAGTTCCTGTTGATGGTCGTGCTTGGATGAGCTGAAAAGGATGTCACAATTTGCCGAGGAGAGATGATCCTCAAGTGCGCTAAACATTTCCATTCCCATCCACCGCACCATTGTCCACACAATAGCAATCCTGGGTCTTGTACCTTGCTCCCGCGCTGAAGGCGGAAGAATAAGGGTGCCTCGTCCAGGCTGCCTGCTCAGCAATTCTTCAGTTTCTAAAATACCAAGCGCACGTCGGATAGTTCCCCGACTGAGATTATATTGAGTGGCTATTTCATGCTCACCAGGTAAATATGAACCGATTTCAAATCCTGGCGTTCCTAATTTTGACCGCAGATCATCCGCCACACGAATGTAGATTGGGAGTAAATCATAATCAGAAAGCGGTTGAATGCTCATAAGTGATTCAAATCTTATCGAAATGTAATTGTGAAAATTATCTAAATGTTTTATCAGTGTACATTTATGTACATTCTAGCAATTACAAATGTGATTGTCAATATACAATATCCAGGTTTTGCAACATCTTAAATTGACCATCAGTATCTACTCTTAAATTGTATAATGTCCATATTCCTTAGCAGTTTCAATCATTGCAAAAATATTGTCATCAGGAGTAAAAGCGGGTAAAGCGCATCCGGGGCCTAAAATAAATCCGCCGCCAGGGGCGAGAATATCGAGTGCTTCGCGACACTTTTCTGCAACTGCGTCAGGAGTTGCGTGCGCCATAATGCCACTTGGATCAATGGGGCCTAACAAGGTCGTTCGCCCATTTGCAGCAAATTTTGCTTTGGTCATATCCGCTTTTTGATCAATTTCAAGAATTGCTGCGCCTGTGCTAACCATATCGTCAATAATGGATGTTGAGTTTCCACAAATATGGTATGCGAGGAGAATATTTTGTGATTTCAGATCATCCAACAGGCGTTTGACATATGGATAAGCAAATTTTCGATAATATGTTGGAGAAATCACATCCGGCCCAGAAGATGAGTCTCCGATTGATGTTGCGTGTGCACCTTGTTCAATTTGGGCAACAGCAAAACGGTGGCAAACCTGCCGACAGAAATCCAATAGCTGCTCAATTTTTTCGGGCTGCTTGTTCTTAGCAAGGTCAAGCAAAAAATCGCCCATTCCGCGCAGTTCACAGGCCAGGCTGAATGGTCCCTGATCCGCCCTGCCAATAACAAAAGCCTGATCTCCAATTTGATCGACAACAATTCGGGTTGCCTTTAGTAATTCGCTCAAAATCGGATCTTTATAAGGGTCGGGCAATTTTAATTTATCAACTTCATCAAGACTTTTTAAAACCGGTGTCGTTGCAACCGGGGCAGAGTCAGATTGAAAACGCACCTCAACCCCTAATGCTCCAGCCAGCGCAGCGGTTCCATTTTCAATGATCAGTACATCATGGCCAAAACGCTTCCATGCCATGATCTGACCTTCAGCCATTGCCTCACCATCGCGAAAATAATCAGCATAAGACCCAACATTCATTAAACGGGCTGTTACCAGAAAATTATGCAGATCAACGGGGACACGATCTGGTAATTTCCCTTCAAGGGTAAGCAGGGTTCTTTCAATAGAATTCATTGTTGTACTGGCCGATCAATAATTGTAGGGCTTTGAAGAATGTCATCCACAACGATACTTACTGCGCCAATCAAGCTCGCATTTTTTGCAAAACCGGAGAGAAGAATCTCAACGTTTGGGTTTATTTCAGGAAGTGAATGTTTTAAGGCAGTGTCCTTGATCGAAGGCAAAAGATATTCCCCAACGATGCTAAGAGGCCCTCCAAAAATAATTTTTTCTGGGTTGAAAATATTAATTAAGTTTGCAATACCAAGACCAATGGCAACACCAGTTTCAGAGAGAGCTTCGATAGCCACAGGATCACCATCGTCAGCCGCCTGTTTAATAATGGATATGGATAATGGGATATTTTCTTCTTTCAATAGGCCAGGAATAATACTATTTCGATTAACTTCCAGGCGAGCCTGAACTCGCTTTATGATGGAATACTGATTGGCATATGTTTCCCAACAGCCTTGATTCCCGCAATGACAAGATGAGAGGAATGGTTCAATCATAATCGGGGAATGACCAAGCTCCCCGGCATAGCCATTATTTCCCCGGTGTAATTCTCCGTTGAGAAAGAGCCCGCCGCCGATGCCCACACCAGCGAAAACAAAGATAAAATTTTGACTTTGCCGGGCTGCACCAAATAAATGCTCTGCAACCGCTGCAGCGTTAGCATCGTTTTCAATATAAGCCTGAATACCAGTATGACTGGAAATAATTTCCTTCAGAGGTACATTTCTCCATTGCAGGTTTGGGGCAAAGACAAGAATTCCTTCGTTCAGATCCACAGTTCCGGGTGTCGCAACCCCAAGACCAAAAAGGAAAAGATCCTGCTTTTTGCAAACAACAACAGCCCTGTTAATTAATTCCAATGTCTGAGCAAGTGTCTTTTCCTGGGCATCTGTTGGATTGGCATTCTCTCTTTGTTTCCACAAAATATTTCCTGCGAAGTCAGTCAATGCGACAGCAACAAAATCTATCCCCAATTCAACACCAATGATCCCACCAGCCCTGGGGTTGATTTCCAATAAAGTAGCTGGACGTCCCGTTCCTACAGTTTTTATTCCTGTTTCGTGGATCAGGTTCCGATCTATGAGAGATTCCACCAAACTTGAGACTGTAGATTTATTCAAACCAGTAATTTGTGCGATCTGTGCACGCGAAACAGGTGCATCATTATGGATCTGTTGAAGCACTAGTGAAAGATTTAGTTCACGAATCAGGGCTTGATCAGCTGAATTTTTTGATGACATAAGGGTTAGTATGTTGGAGCAACCAACTAATTAAATTATACAATAATTATAAACTTTGTCAATAACCTATCTCGCAAAAAAATGTCTGAATTTTCCAATCCGCAAAGGGTTGCACATCCCCCTCCCTTTTAATAATCTACATACAGTATAGGCTAAGAAAAACCATAATATTTACTGACATACTCAAATTGCTCATCAACAGTTTTCTCACCATTTGCTAATTTAGTAACTCCCCATCACGCTTGAAGATATGCAGGCTGGTTTCATAATCCAACGGAGTTCCCAGATGCTCTTTTATATAGTCATATGAATAGTGACTTGGAAACCGGATTTTACTCCGTTCTGATAAACTATTGGCGTTTGGCAAAAAGTGACAGCCAACGGCCCAGGTGGCAATTCGATCCGCTGAGGGTCACCTTTCAAGGTGAAATTCTCGAAGGTGGTTGGCTGTGTGAGAAGTGCTTCTTTCAGAGAACCAATGGCCTGTGTTGCTTCTTCTTTTAAAGGAGGGATCACCCCTCTTTATTTTTCGATCACCAGAGGATTTTTGACAAAGATCTGCAAGGCAATTAGCGTAATTATTCCAAATCCAGCCGAAGCCAGGAATGTGGTCTGGTACGAGACGGCATCAGCCAGCCAGCCACCGAATATGGGCGCCAGCAAAGTTGCTGGAGCGAGCATTGTGTTGGCCATACCAATATAAGTCGGACGGTGGGCTTCGGTTCCGAATTGCACACTCATAGTCAGGCTGGTCGTCCAGACTGCCACAATGGAAATACCGGCCAGGATCATGACGGGATAGAACCATATCAGAGATGTAGCCCACCATGCCAGCACCCCACTAATCACGGATGCAATTATTCCAATCTTGAGCATGGTGTGATGTCCCAGGCGGTCGCCAAACCAACCCATCACCGGATTGGCTACGATCTGACTGATCATTAACACACTGGTCAGTACGCCTGCGGTGAATACATCCATATCCAGATAGCGAGTGCAGTAGACGATATAGAAGGCATATCCCATGGTAGCGAATTGCATCAGCACACGGCTGAACATGAAACCGCGGAAGTTCACATCCCGGCGCCAGATGGTGCGTGTGCCGAGCCAGAAAGGGTCTTTCTTCTGATGATTGACCTTTTGCGTATCCTCTGGCTCACGCGTTAGTGCGATTATTCCCAGAGAGATGATCAGCGAGATACCTCCCAGGAGAAAAAGCCAGGTGAAATCTTGGGGGGATTTCAGTTTGCTCAAGACAATTCCTGCCAGGATGGCTGAAATACTGGCTGCAAGGTTCGCCAGAGCAGCCTGCCCCCCGAAAAACGAACCTTGGTGTCTGGCTGGAATTATTTTGGCCATCATACTCTGCCAGGGATTAGCAGCCAGCCCACCACCTAATCCTTGCCAGATCAGCAGGATGAAGGTCAGGGTTAGGGCCAGCGAGTTATTTTTTCCGAGGAAGAACCATGAGACAGCTGCCAATCCGAAAAATGGGATCCGCTCATGGATGGTCATCATCAGAACGGCCGGTTTATAGCGCTTCATTCTGGAGACCCAACTTGCTGCCAGCAATTGGGGCAATTGCCAGCCGACGCTGTGGATCGCGGGAATCAACCCAATCAGGATGGCGGAATCGGTCATCTGGCTGACAAATAGAGGGATGATGGTAATGAAGGAGGCAAAGCCAATGCCAAAGCCAAAGAAGCCGCCATCCAGCAGATTCACGATAAGATTGTGCTTTAAGTTTTTACGAATTTCTATTTGAAGTGTCGATAATGTTGTCTGCATCAATATTCTCTGCCTAATTGGGTTTACTATTTAAAATCAGCAAGGCATTGTACACCCAATTATGGTGACAAACAATAGGCACTCCCCATGGAAATTTATATCATTGACATCAAGACCACAAGAAAAATCATTACCCTTCAAACGTGAGAATCTGGAAGCGTTAGTTTAGCTGCTGGGTTCGCTAAATCAATAACAAAGGGTTTCTATCTTCGGCAGGCTTGGACCATATCGCAAATTTCTTCCAGCGCAATTTCACGGCTTTCCTGATGCAAAGAACGGCTGTGATGCCCAACCGAAAAGAAATAATGATCCCCTAAGACTACACGCATCTGTCGCGAGCCAATCCCCAACTCCACTAATAAATCGAGCATGGAAGTCAATCCAACAAGACGGTCTTCATGGCCTAAGAGAACCTTAAAATTCTGCCACTTTTTATTTTGAACAGGGAGTTTTGCGCCCCCCATGGCATAAAAGGTATTTGCGAGTGTTTCCTTTGCCGTTGCTTTGAACACTTTTTCATGAGTGGCCTGCACGGATTTACTCGCCCCGGAAATCAACTGGTTAATCACTTTTGGAGAAAGTGAATTGGAAAGCTGCTCAAGCGAAAGTTTCTGACTGGCATAGATTCCTATCCCTAAAGCACGATAAAAGCTTTTCCTTAACCCATCATTCATCAATAATGCCGGAGCCAATGCCACCCGCCCGATAGGATGCTGCCGCCATCGTTTTTCATTAAAATAAAACAAAGCTGCCCCACTCATGGAATGTCCCGCAAAAACCACGGGTGTATATCTTCGTCCACCCAGAACACCTATTAATTCCAGCCAAAGCTCAATTGCCTTCATATCCGAAGACGGGTTGCATTGCTGAAAAGAAATTTTATCAGGATGCCTGAAGGGAGAGCGGTAAAAACCATTTACATCCGGAACAAGAACAAGTAAATTCTTTTCATTACCCAACACACGCGCTGGTAAATTTTCCCAAATCTCACCGTTGCCATCCCACCCGTGCATAAAAACAACTACCGCATCCACTCTTTGTGGTAATTGGGCCCGTCCTCCAGCGGTAATCAAATCACCTCGCCGCCAATACGCCCGCCAATAAAAATCATCTAAGAATGTTTTCTTCTGAAACCTTTTTAATTGCTGTTCAGGTATCACTCCACCCTCAGCCAGATTTCGTAAAGTGTACGATGCGCTATAAACACTATTTTCAGCCTCACTTCGCACGGGGCTGCTGATATCAATCCATTTCTTCTTCATTGCCATAAATCAACCGCCGGGAGTGCAGAATTTGGTGAGTAAAAACTTGGTCGTCACTGCGAGCATCTTTTCGCGAAGCAGTCTCCCTCCCCGGGTTGGAGATCGCCACGTCGGGCTACACCTGCCCCACCACAGGTGCGGGAAGCCCTCCTCGCGAAGACAGTACCAACTGATTTAGACACTCCCAACCACCTGAGAACACTACACCACATTTATCAAAGGTACACTGCGCGCCTCTTCCGTAAATTTGACTTAAATAATATTGACAAAGTTTTCTTCAAGGATTTTATATGGTTGCGACATATTCAAACTTCGTTTTTCCACTTTCATCCAACGATGAGATATTGATGTGGAGCGATAATCGATCCCCGACACAAAGTGTTTTAGCAAATTCAATAATTCTGCCATCTTCCAGGTGAGAGCGTGTCGTAATTTCAAAAATAGCGGAGCCTGGATTCGCTTTCAATAAATCAGCGTCTTCTGAAGATAATAAAGTAGCACTCAGTCGTTGATCCACTTGTACGGGAAACAGGCCATAAGTTTTTTCAAGCGTTGCGGTCAAAGAATCATGATAAAGTTTATTGTTGATAATATCAGGGCAAAGGTGATGCGGTAGCATCGAGTTGATAATTGCGACCGGGTGCTCATTTACAAAGAATAATCTTTTGAAAGAAGCGACTTGGTCGCTCTCTGCCAGGTTGAGATTAGTCATAATATCCGGTGTTGGATCTGAAATTATTTTTGCATGAACAGCTTTGACTGTCGGAGAAAATCCCAATTCACGCATTTGTCGTGAGAAACTTATCGGGAAATTCAAGGGAGTCCCAACACGCTTGGGATCGATTCTGATCAGTGTCCCTACGCCCCTCTTGCGGATTAAAATACCTTCATTTTCCAAATAGGCCAAGGCCTGGCGTAAAGTCATCCGGCTGACCTGATACTCTCCTGCCAAATCAATTTCACCAGGAAGCCGCATCTCTTCTGTCCACTCACCACGTGCGATGCGGCTGCGAAGATCAGTTGCAATTTGATAGTAAAGCGAAACAGGAGACTCTCTATCAATCATCAATGCCCTCATCAATAACTCGAACAGGATCAGGTAAATTTGAATATCAGATTTTCTTCAGAAGGTTTTCGATCTCTGACTTGGGCGGAAGACCCGTGCCAGCACCGATCCTGGAAACCGTGGCCCCACCAGCAGCATTTGCAAGTTTGCTTATTTCACCGAGGGGCATATTGTTGATAATACCATAAGCAAATGCCGCATCAAATGCATCACCACAACCGGTCGAATCGCGAATATCAACAGAAAAAGCGGGGGTTTTTATGGAAGCTTGTGGCGTGACTACCAGAGAGCCCTCTGCCCCCATTTTAAGGACAACGAGCTTTGGACCCAGGTTTAGCAGTTTATGAGCGATCTCTTCGGCAGAATCGGCATCCACAAGGGTAGCAGCCTCCTCTTGAGTCAGGAGCAAATAGTCCGCCTGGGCAAAGGCCATCTTCATCAGTTTCCCATCCACCTGATGGATTTGTGGGCCGGGGTCGAAAAAGACCAATTTGTTATTCAGCCTGAATTGCTTCATTAGCTCGACGACAAGTTCTGGCGGAGAAGATTCCAGAAAGGCATATCCATTTGTAAAAAGCGCTTTTGATCGTTCAATCTTTTCGATAAAGGAATTTTCAATTTCCGTTACCTGAACCGTGCCCAATGCGCCCAGAAAAGCATGTTCTCCGGCATCATCGATTAAAACTATAATTAGGGTTGTGCTTTTACCAGTAACGATATTGACACTACTGATATCAATCCCTTCCCCTTGTAATTTTTTCATCGAAAGATTTCCGTACAGATCGTCACCCACACTTCCCAGGGCCGCCGTATGCAAACCCAGGCGTTCTGCCATGATCAAAAAATTTCCCGCTCCTCCCGGCTCGGTGGAGATTTGATGTGCTATTTGAATATCCTTCGGATTTACCGGTAATTGAGGGATTGGTAAATATATATCCGTGACCAGGTCGCCAAAAGTGACTATATCAAAATCCATAAAATAATCCTATTCCGTTAAAGCGTACCAAACCCAAGCCTACTTAGATATATTCCCAACGAAATTATAATCAGGAAAATTCCGATCAGCATATAATCAAGGCCCGCAAGTTGGATCTCTTTTAGGGGGGTTACTTTAAAACGCGCGCCATAGCCACGGTTCAACATTCCCACCGCCAGATTTTCAGACATTCTTACTGCTATGACCAGCATCGGAATCACAACCGGTACAAAGGTTCGGATACGCTGGAAAAATTTTCCTTTTCCAATTTGAGTTCCACGTGCTCTTTGGGCATCAAGAATGGCATTCGTTTTCTCTTCCATCGTCGGTACGAAACGAATTGCAGTTGTCAAAACAAATGCCATTTGGTAGGGCATGGACATTTTTTGAAGAAATTGCAGAAAATCATCCAAAGGTGTGGAATATATCAGGACAGAGGTAGTGATCACCATGGTAATAATTCTCAACAGTAAACTAATCCCAAATAAAAAACCACCCAACGTCAGGAAAATTGTGTCAGAGATCGATAAGAAAACCTGCTGAGCCACTGGCGTTTTGAACCAGGTTGGAGAATAACTAAATCCCGTCAATAAGATAATAAAAATAAAAACAGTGAGCAATGGTTTAAGCTTGCCAATAATTGATCTAATGGAAATCCCGCTATATAAGGCCAAAATCACTGATAAAAAGGTAAAAAAAAGGTTGACCAATGGTGATTTGAATATAAAGGATAATAGGGTCAGGACCAGAAAACCGATTGTCTTTGTGCGCACATCCAGTTTGTGCAGCAAACTGTTTCCGGGGAAATATTCAAACATCGGTCAACTGACCCTTAACAAGGTCGTGATTGCATCCATCATCTGCGAAATTGTGCAAATCGTTCCAGGACAATCAAGGTCGCCCAATCTTTCAGCAAGCTGCGAAACTGCCGGGGGGATGATATGGCTTTTTCGGAGCAGGTCTGCCTCCGAAAATATCCGTGACGGAGTGTCATCCAGGAGTATTTCTCCCTGGCTGACCAGCAGGACACGTTGAGCGTATTCTGCCACAAGGTCCATATCGTGCGTTATCATGATGACCGTATGTCCTTTCTGGTGCACCTTTTGGATCAATTCCATCATTTGTATTTTTTCCGTCCAATCCAGACCGGTCGTGGGTTCATCGATACAGATCACCGGAGGGGCGATGGCAAGGATTGAGGCTACGGCTACTTTTTGACGTTCTCCCTTTCCCAATGAAAATGGGTGACGATCCCGTTGATCTTGCAAACCGACGAATTCCAATGCCTCTGTCAGGCGAGCCTCATGATCTGCTTCGCTCAACCCCAGGTTTTTTAGCCCATAACGCAATTCATCCTCAACCGTCATTGAAAATATCTGGTGGTCAGGATTTTGGAAGACGTATCCAATTTGATGAGCCAATTCATGCACACTGGCAGATCTTGTATCGACGCCCTTTACTTTGATGGAGCCTGAAGAGGGTTGCAGAAGTCCATTCAAATGCTTGACAAGGGTACTTTTTCCGGCACCATTTTGCCCGATGACGGCAATCAGCTCTCCTTGACGGATCGAGCATGAAACCCCCGAAAGCGCCTCTACGCCAGTGGGATAGGTGTGACAAAGTCCATCTATCTCAATGATCGGATGCCTCGTTTCTTCCTCAACCTTGGGGTTGATACCAGGTTGGGGAAGAAATTTTTTCCCGCGCATAATTTCGCGAAGAACTGCTTCAGCATTGTCGACAGTAAGCATCTCTTCTTTTTCATGTACCAACCCCGCATCCGCCAAGCCTTGCCACAAATTAAACATTTTTGGCGGGCGGATTGAAAATTCTTTTGTCAATCTGGCGTTTCGAAATAGTTCCCTTGGGTCTCCAAGCCAGGCAACTTTGCCATCTATGATGACAGCAACTCGATCTGCCAGCTCGATCACGCTCTCAACTTCATGGTCGATTAAGATGACCGTGGTTTGATGACGGGATCGCAAATGCTGAACTGCATCGATTATTTCCACTCTTCCAAAGGAATCCAGCTCAGAGGTTGGTTCATCCAATACAAGTATTTCCGGCTGCATTGCCAGGACACCCGCAATAGCCAGGCGTTGCTTCTCCCCACCCGACAAGGTGCTTGTCAGGCGATCTTCAAAGCCTGATAATCTGACCCTGGAGAGGGCTTCCTCCACTTCTGAAAAAATTTTCTCTCTAGGATACCCAAGATTGCTGGGGCCAAAAGCTGTGTCTTCAAAAACAGTGATCCCAAAAATCTGCGTTTCCGGGTCCTGCAAGACCAGCCCAATATGTTCGACCAAATCCTGAATGCTGTGGCTATTTGTGGAGAGACCATTGATGGTCACGTTCCCAACATATCTTCCTTCGTAAAACTGGGGAATAAGACCATTTAATAGCAGGGCCAGGGTTGTTTTTCCTGCTCCAGTAGGTCCCATGATCGCCAGGACTTCGCCACTATTCACGGAGAGAGAAATATCCTTTAGAGCAGGAGTTTCTTGTTCCGGATAGCTATAAGTGACATTTTGGATGGAAACTTGTTTTAGCGACATGGGCGATTCATCAAGCAATAAATGTCAAGCGACTATTGCGTCCTTCTACATGGGTCGACCCATCTTTACAATAGTCGCCTGATTTAGATTAATAACCTATCCTAAAATTCTTTTGTAGTAACAGCTTCAGCCGTAAAGAGCGACTAAAGTCGCCACTACGGGATATCTTTAGGATAGATATTAAAGCTTATCAGTTCATCTGACAGAAATTATTTGAGCAAACCGCTTTTCGAGATGCTAAGATAAGCCAATGCTGCCAGAATTATATTTACTGCTGATCCTACAAGAAGTCCGGGGAGCAGAGAAATATACAGACCAACGCCGCCCATCGGGAGCACGATCAGAGCGCCCAGAACACCATTACAGAAAGCAGCCACAATGATCGCCACCCAAATATTGACTTTCTCTTTTACAAACCAGAAGATGGCAGCCCAAAGGAATTGCTCGGCAGCTATAATCAGATGGATTACAAGACCAAGGGGGAAACCCGTGCTGGCAGCTGTCAGGATATGACCAAATGCTGAAACGATACCACCTTCGAGCCAACCAAAAGATATTGCTGAGAAATAACCTGGCGCAGAATCAAGGGCTACCGTGCCTGTAGGGCTTGGGAACTTGATCAATGCACCAACAGCGGCCAGTGCGATGAAAATAGCCATTCGGGCTACTCGTCGGGGGGTCCAGAAAGTATTTACCTGGGGTGTTGCCTCTTCACTAACTTCAGTCGTCATCTTCATGATCTCCTTAATAAAAAGGTTGTTGATATTGACCTGATGAGAAAAAGAAATCCGGTCAACAAAGGTCTATAAGTATAGACATCTATATTATTATATGCAGCATTTCAAATAAATGCAAGAACCCTGCGGGACTTACGCCAAATACTTTTTTCTCGCTGCAACACTCTTCATTGTAGCTTGTCTCCAACACCCCCAACGCAGAGCATTGGGACCAGGACTATAAAAATGCGTAAGTCCTACTCTGTATATAAAACAATCATGGCTTCCTGGTTGAAAGCCATGATTGTGTGTAGTGATCCAAAGCGGATCAGAAAAAATCAATTCTCATTCATGTTTGAGGGCCTCCACCGGGTCAAGCCGGGCAGCTCGCGCTGCCGGGTACAGCCCACCCAGCACGCCGATTAAACCAGCAAAAACCAGTGCTCCGATCGCCAGCCAGGGAGGCACGATTGACATTTGTCCGATCCCGATCACCCCTTCGGATTCCAGGTACAGATGTCCGATCCAATCGACCAGGCGGCCCAACAGCGTTCCCAGAATAACCCCCACCACTCCGCCGATGATGCCCAGGAGGACTGCGTCTGCAGTGAACATGCGGCGTACTTCGCGGCTGGTCGCACCCAAGGCTTTTAGCACACCGATCTCACGCGTGCGTTCGTAAATGGCCATCATCATGGTGTTGGCTACACCGAGGGTTGCAACCAGAAGTGCCAGACCTCCCACCGATCCAAGTAAGGCTTGCATGATGGCTAAAACGCGGTTGGCAAGCTCAAGGATGGTGCCCAAAGATTGCGCCTCCAGTTCCATGCTCTCGGCGGTTTCAAGAATGGCCGGTACTTTCAATTGGTCAACTGCGCGTACTATCAGCATATCATAGCCGTCTGTCTCCAATGTGTCCGACCGTCCATACCACCAGGCTTTGATCTCCGTCCGTTCGGCCAGACCTAACTCGATAGTATTGGACCCTCTTCCAAACTCTACCCCTGCTATCTGAGACTTGAATTCTTTGGTCTCGCCACGCGGCAGGCGGATGGTCAACGTAACTGGTTGATTTACCAGGTCTCCATACTCCAGCGCAGTATCCTCGATCAGTTGATCGGCCAGACCCTCGATCAGAGTCAAACCCTGCGTATCACCTTCACCCAACGGGACACCCACCAGCATCTCCGGGGGGGCGGGCATTCCCGGCCCACCCGGGCCGTGATCGAATTCTCCAGACAATCTGATCGGAAGTGCCTTTTCCCCATAAGACAGACTGATTTCCATATTACGTGGCAAATTTAATATTGGCGTCACAGACTGCACTTCAGGCAGGTTTCTAAATGCCGCGATAGTTTCTGAGGTAATTGGTTTTTCCGGTTCAGCAATCCCAAAGGGATCAAAGGCATCTTCTTCCGGAAAGGTCGGGGAGATAATTACATTTTCCAGGCCCAGCGCTTCAAAATTACGATTGACTTCCTCCTGCACGCCCACACCGAAGGAAACCATGGCTACCAAAGTAACGATCCCGATCAGCACGCCTGCAGCAGTTAATATATTGCGCACCGGACGGCGAAGCAAATTCTCCCAGGCCGTTCGTGCCAGATCACGAAAAGACAGCCCACCGTTCAGTTTCAACTCTGGTTGCTTATGATCAACCAGTCGATTTTTGGCTGGAGCGGCTTTGCTAACTTCAATTCGATCAACGCCCCCGTCGCGTAAATGCACGATCCGATCTGCGTAGGCAGCTACTTCCGGATCATGAGTAACCACAATTAATGTCACACCACTCTCCGCATTGAGCTTGCGCAGGAGCTGCATGACCTCGTCCCCCGTAGATGAATCCAAATTCCCGGTTGGTTCATCTGCCAAAACCAATTTTGGGTTATTAACCAGGGCTCGGGCAATGGCTGCCCTTTGCTGTTCGCCGCCAGACATTTCCGTCGGGCGATGATCCAGGCGATGATCCAGGCCAACGCGCTTGAGCAGATCCGCGGCACGTTCATGTCGTTCAGCAATGGGCACACCGCCAAGCATCAGGGGCAGTGCAACGTTTTCAAGAGCAGTGAG
>JACKQG010001006.1_pt1 | contig 39721 bp, 28 predicted proteins | sample 8237621 | NCBI WGS metagenome assembly JACKQG01 (sample SAMN15677084, study PRJNA649215) | marine metagenome | biome: marine; feature: Black Sea; material: saline water; isolation source: suspended particulate matter (SPM) from the Black Sea western gyre | collected 2013-06-09/2013-06-10 | depth... | reverse complement strand
AACAGGTGTTCGGGTTTCTGAACTGCTCAAGTTGGAGTTAGCCGATTTAATGTTTGATCAACAGGTTATACGTGTTTTTGGTAAGGGATCAAAAGTGAGAATTGTACCCATTGGAGAAGGGGCAATTGAATATGTGGAAAAATATTTAGATGAGAGTCGATCTTTGTTAATCAAGAAGTTAAATAATACGAATGTGGTATTTTTAAATTTTCACGGTAAGCCACTTAGCCGCATGGGATTTTGGAAAATTGTAAATAAATATGCTGTACAAGCCGGTATTTCAAAACCGGTATCTCCGCATACCATTCGGCATTCGTTTGCAACACATTTAATTGAAGGCGGGGCTGACTTACGGGCGGTGCAGGAAATGTTGGGGCATGTGAATATTGCAACGACACAAATTTACACGCATCTTGACAGGGAATATTTAAAAGAGGTTCATCGAAGCTTTCATCCACGGGAAAAAGAATATTTTAAATCCAAAAGAAAAAATGATTCAATGGAAAAAAAGGAAAAATGAAACTACGGTTGATGTCTGATGTTTTGTCAGAGACTAAAATTAAATTTGTGTTAAAAACAAAATTATTCGGTAAAAGGATTTATGCGTTTTGGAGCATTGGCTCAACAAATGATTTCGCCTACCGCCTGGCAATGCAAGGTGAAGATGAAGGCGCCCTGGTAATTGCCGAACAACAGGAAAGAGGGCGTGGTCGGAAGGCTCGCGTTTGGGATTCGCAGTTTGGCAAAGGACTTTGGTTATCAGTGATTTTAAGACCTGACCTGCCATCTTCCAACGCCGGGCTTATTCCTTACCTTGCCGGTGTATCGGTTTCCAGGGCAGTTGAAGATTTAACCGGTCTGCAACCTGAAATGAAATGGCCCAATGATGTGATGTTGAATAACATGAAATGTTGCGGTGTTTTGTCCGAGGTAAATTTTAAAAATGGAAAAATCGATTTTATTATTCTGGGAATCGGAATAAATGTGAATCACGAAGCAGGCGAATGGTCTGATGAAATCGATAAGATTGCAACTTCACTCAGAATCGAAAAAAATGAACGTTTAGAAAGAGCAGATTTGTTAGCCGAAATTTTATTTCAATTAGAGCAAGCTTATGATGATGTTAAGAAAAATGGTTTTGGACAATTGCTGGATCAATGGAAAAAACGCTGCCCGGTTTTTCAACAGAATATTACAATCTTGCAAGAAGATAAAAAAATATCCGGGACATTTATTAATTTGGATGAAAAAGGTTGTTTACTGTTGAAAGGTGAAGATGGGAAAATAAAAAAGATTGTGGCTGGGGATTTATTAGTGTAGAATAAAAGTCAGGTTAAAATGTAGGGAGACCCAAAAATGTTGTTAGTAATAGACATTGGAAATACAAACGTAGTTATTGGATTATATCAAGGTAAAAAATTAACCACAAGCTGGCGTCTTTCCAGCAAAGCTGCTCGAACCAGGGATGAATACTGGATTTTATTAAATGCGCTGCTGGAGGCAAACAAAATCAAAGTAAATGAATTTGATGGCGCGATCATTTCATCAGTTGTGCCGGATTTGACAATTCCGTTTATTCAGATTTTAAAAAAATACTTCGGATTGAAACCGGTCATTGTTGATTCGGATTTAAATATTAAGTTAAAATTGGCAGTTGATAATCCAAAATCAGTGGGCGCTGACCGTATTTGTAATGTAGTCGCTGGATTTGAAAAATATGGCGGCCCGTTAGTCATACTGGATTTTGGAACAGCGACTACGTTTGATGTGATCACGGAAAATTATCAATTCATCGGCGGCATAATTGCGCCCGGTATTGAGATGACAGCTACAGTGCTTCATCAATTAGCAGCAAAATTGCCTAAAGTTGAATTGAAATTCCCTGATACGGTAATTGGCACAAATACGGAAACCAATATCCAATCCGGGTTAATGTTCGGTACAACGGATTTAATCAATGGCATGTTAAATAGAATTGAAAAGGAGTTAGGTCAGAAATTCACAACCATTGCCACCGGTGGTTTAGCTCGCATCGTCGCACCATATCTTGAAAGAAAAACTTTTATTGAATCGGGTCTTACGCTTGAGGGGATGAGGTTGATTTATGACGAGGTGAGGCTGTAGACCAATGCCATTAACTTAAGCGAAAATAATTTTATATAATTCACAATTCTCAATTCACAATTCTCAATAAAATTAACAAGTTACCAAAATCTAATTGAGAATTGTGAACGACGAATTGAGATTTGTGAATGAAAAAATGGTCTCGCCTTACTTCACAACAATTTTTAGCAACGTATCCTTCGGAATATTATCATTCAATTGTCTGCCATTTAACACAGCCATCTCTTCAAATTTATCACTTGACACTTTAAAACTCGAAAAAGCCTGCCTCAATGTTTGTCGCTTTGTTGTTTTTTTGATAACCAATTTCGCTGGTTTGACATTGATTTTCCGGCGATCAGTCAGTTTTTTGAATTTATTCATCGTGTTCTTAAAAATAGGGAGGTAGGTATTGAATTGAGCTTGACTGGAGAATCCGTGAAAAACAAAAACCTTACTATCCATTTGAATGAAGGTAGAAATAACAGGAGTTGAAGAACCTTCCTGTTGACCGGGGACATCTGAAATAACCTGCTGCGCGGATAAACCGTTCACCCTGATTTGATTAGAAGATTTTACCACGGCTTTGGTGCCTGCGATAAACTCATCAGCGGCTGCTTTGGGTGTAGAACCTTTACCTAACGAAAATATAATGACAGCATCCTGTTTTTCAGTAAACATTTGTACCTGGGATGGTGTGTTGTTCACCTGCCATGAAGCCGGTACGGGAAATTGAAATTTCATCTGGGGGTGATAAAACACATTGCCTTCAACATAGCCCTGCCGCGGATCTTTGCCGTAAATCATTCCGTTTATTTTTTGCAAATAGTTTGTTGTATTGACGCTGTAATTCGGTTTTTGTAACTTTGTCTGCCATTTTTTTGTATCTCGTTTTACCGCATTAATTCTATCAGGGGGATTTGGGTGCGTGGAAAACCATTCTGGCAAGGAACCTCCTGAACTTGGGTGCAGCCTTTCCAATGTTCCAAAAAATTTAGCCATGTGATTGGCATCAAAACCTGACTTACTGGAGTATTCAACTCCCAGCGCGTCTGCCTGTCTTTCGTTATCCCTGCTATATTTCAGAAAAAGCATACCAACGCCAAATTGAGCAAAACCAGCATAGTTTCGGAACGTTTCAGAAAGTTCAGAACCTACTGCTAATCCAAGTTGTGCAACAGTTGTTTTGCTATACTGTTTTGCTGAATGTCTGGCGGTTACATGCCCAATTTCGTGACCGAGTACTCCAGCTAATTCCGCTTCACTGTTGAAGTAGGCAAGGATACCTCTTGTTACATAAATAAATCCTCCGGGTACAGCAAAGGCATTAATAACGGGAGAGTCTAACACTTTAAATTCCCAGTTCAAATTTGGGCGGTGACTTAATTTTGCCATTTTTTTACCCAGCCCATTTATGTAATTTCCAATCTGCTGATTTTCATATCTGCCGTACATCTCCACAACCTGTGCATCTGTATTTTTCCCAAGTTGAATTTCACCCCCCTCTGTCAACAGCATAAATTCTCTTTTGCCGGTTACAGGATTTACAGCGCAAGATAAAAGCCATGCGATCAAAACAATTGAAAGAATAATCAAGCCGGCTTTCTTAAATGATTTTTTATTCATAATTTCTTCTCCATAATTTTTAATGAAATAATTAGGTTAGTGGTGATTGGTGAGTTGTTAGTGGTTTGTGTCTTGTGGATTTTATACAAAAGACAGTAATCACCAATCACTACTAACCACTCACCACTCACTACTCACCAAATCATGGCTTTTTAAACAAATCTTTTATTTTCTTCTTCGCCTGGTTTTCTAATTTTTTCTTTTCGTCTTCAATTCGTTTTTCCACTTCTTTTTTCTTTTTCTCAAATTCTTCTGCTTTTTTCTCAACCGTTTGTTTTGCTTTATCCAGTTCAGCTAACATTGTTTTTTTATTTTTTTCGATCAGGGCTTCAACTTTTTTCCGGTTTTTTGCTGCTTCAGCACGGACATAATTTTCAACTTGCATTTGTGCTTTCCGTAGATTTTGTGAAATTGTCTGTTTCACTTTATTAGCCAATACCTGGTCAACATTGGAATTCAAGCGCATTTTATAATCTGTCGTATCGCCTTTGAGCTGCGCTTTCAACGTGATTCGATTTAAACTTGTCAAAACATCTCTCACAATTTTGGTGATTTTATCTTCCGCTTTTTGAGAGAAGATAAATTCAACAGGAGAAACATCTGCATTGAGTTTTAGATTAATGCCGTCACCGATGAAAAAACCGGCGGCAGAAATATTGCCTTTTTTAGCCTTCAAAGCATTCGGGAAATATTTACTCTTTTTTAACTTAACTTCTCCCAAAGCAAATCTCTTTGCGGAAATCCATAATGAATCATAGGCAATTTCTGTCCTATGATCAAGGCTGCCTTTTATGTTGTATTGATTTCCCGTAATTCGGTTCAAGTCAATTTCAAATTGTGTGGGCTTTCCGTAAACAGCAGGTTCATTGGTTAAACCATTTAAAACACCAGCGGCAAAATAAGCCTGGCTCGTGTCACCTGCTGCGGTTGCCCCGGAGAGTTTAACTCTACGAATGAGAAATTTTGGATATCGATAATGGAATGGAAAGCTAATGTTTTGTCCTTTTAACCTCGGCGGGCTTTTTTCCTTTTCTGCCCCTTTTAGTTTTTTAACAGTGGGTAGATATTTTCTACCCAGCGCCACATAATCTAAAATTTGCTGTGTTTTATTCACAACAGGATCACCAAAAAGCAGCATGCTCACATCTTTAACATCAAGATCCTTTAAACGAGCTAACGCTTTTGCCCGGTTGATATCGTTTTTGAGATCACTCTCAATTTCTTTAAGACCGGTTTGCATGTCGGTGAAAGTTTGGCTTAAAGCTTTATGTTTGTTTTGAACTTCTTTTTTAAGAGATTTTATTTCTTTGTTAATTTTATTAATATTATCCAGTGCATTGGTCAATTCAGGAATGGTTTTAATTTTATCGAGTTTTAATGTTTTTATTTTCTTTTCCAAACCTGTCACACGATCATGGTAAACTTTTATGTCCAATTGAGAAGACCAGTATTTGAAACTGCTGTCTGCTGCCAAATTTAACCGATTATAACCCTGAACAGATAATAAATTGTCCACATTTATTAATGAGTCAATTTTTAATTTTTTTCCAAGTCCGGAAAGATCAAAAACCGGGATGGCGCCAAATTGTTTTTCAATGGCTTTTTTTGCTTTTTCAGCGATGTTTGGTTCAGCAGTTCTTTTTTCAGTTTTCGGTTTTTTAGGAAGACTTCCATCAGTTGTCCTTGGTGTTCCCTGGCGAACATTCTCCAAAATCATTTCATTAATTATTAAACGTTTCCAAAACAGGGGGCGCATTTCAAGATCAAACGATGCTTTATCGGTTTCCAAAATATTTTTCCACGGATCGTTTTTGTCGGCAACTTGCAGCCGTTTCCACGAACATTCCATTTTAAGCAAACTAAAATGAAAATTATCTATCTCAACTTTTGCGCCGGCAATGGCTCCCCCGATTTTTTCGAGCCCCTTTTCAATGCGGTAATCACGGAAGAAAAACGCAAACACAGCAAAGATAACGAAAATGACAACAAGAATAATAATTCCTTTTTTTCGCATTATTCACCTCCTATGTCGCGTATCTTCATATACATTTTATAAACTTTACTGCCCGTTATTACCTGGACAATTTTAAGTTTTTTGATTCGTTCTTCAAGCCCGGAGCGGTAGGCGACGACCAATTTTGTGATGCCAAAATAAACCGGGATGGTAAGAGTGAATCCGCCAATAAAACTCCCCAACACAACCGTATTGTTGAATCGGGAAAGTGATCCTGCCGGCGTGTTGTAAAACCATTCCCAAAAATTCTGCAGAGCAGGTATGCCGGATAAAATAAAATACCCCAGGCTGTGAAAAACCGGGTCAAGTAAATGGGGGAGGAAAAAGATAGTGGCAAGCAGGAAAGCGACTGTTCCGGCTGCCAGGTTGATGTTTAACAAAATAAGAAGTACAAAAATAAGAATTGCTTGAATTGTCCAAAAAGGCATTAAAGCGAGTAGAAATCCCAAACAAAAGCCCAAAGCAATTTGCCTCGGCGTTTCCCCGGATCGGAATGCTTTTATGAACTTGGAGATAATTTTTAACCAGATCATAATTTTTCCTAATATTTTTTATGTGATAATTGTTGAGCAAAATAATATATAATTATAGCAAGCTGAAAGTTAATAATCAAGGGAAAAATTAATAATCAACTAACAAAAAAAGCACGCGGTGAAAGATAACCTGCTTTTTTATCAGACTTGTTATAAAATACAAGATCGCCTTTTTTCCCGCCGCTTGATTATAGCATTTTGAGTTCCATTTTTTACTTGACATTAAAAAAAAGTAGTTTATATTAATTAGTATCTGTCCGAAAAAGCCCTGAAATTGAAAAAATTCACAATATTGGGCAGGTATTAACCCTGGAAGTAAGCTTTATGATGATTTATTCTTAAAATATCTTTTATCGGATAAACAGGCATATTTCGGCGATAAAATACGTACTTCACCCATGGAAGTATGTTTTAATAGAAAACAGTTTTTTATGCTGCTTTGCGCAGAATTTCCTGTTTTTTGCGTGCCTTGTTGAGCAACAGTATGCCCAGGGTGTGAAGGTTTCGACCCACGATCGCTAATCCAACATAGCGATCATAACCGTCTTTGCCTTTATCACGACAGACGTTCAGACCATTGCCAGCCACCAGCGCATGAATGGCTGATTCGATGCCAGGATGTTTTTTCCGGGCAGTAACAAATTCACGAACGCTCTGGCGCTGTTTGGCTTCGGCCGAGAGTTTGCCTTTTTTCGGCAGGCAGGCAACTTCAACAAGGGCAGCAAGTTCTTTTACATTTTTCGGTGTATAAAAGCCCTTATCCCAACTGGCGGATTTGATACGATTTTTCATGCGTTGTTGAAGTCGGGTCATCACTTCAATTAATATTTTTTCATCAGTAACACCATGGCCCATGATTTCATAGTCAACGATGAAACCTTTTTTATCTTCAATCACCAGCAACCGATGACCATATTCAATTGGCAAAGGCGTTTTGCCGCGGTTGATCAACTCGGTGTGCGGTTCAAATATACTGAACAGTTTGTCTTGATGAGGTATTTGTTCATTTAATATAACTCGTCTTTCGACAAGCTCACATAAATATTGACTGACGAGTAGATAATAATAGATGCTATTTATAAGATCATTCACTAACTTATTGTCTTTTCGTAAATTAGGATTTATGACTTCAACGGTTTCAAAGCTTTTTAATAACAGGCGGCGCACTTGGTGTAAATATGCGTCAACTTCTTGTTTGACTTTTTCTTTGGCAGTGGCTTTTTTACTACGAAATGCTTTCTCAATTCGGCGGAGTTGTTTTTTTGCCTGACGGGTGTGGTGTTGATATTGCCGCCACGGTGTCGTGCCAAAAAACCGATCCAATTTATTGAGACATTGGAGCACTTTGCGCACGCCAGCAAAAACCAAACGCGTATCAATGGGATAAGCAATATTGGTTTGCACAACAAAGCTGTCACCACGAACATTGGTTATGGCGTTGGGGGCAAGTTTATGACCAGCGTCAACAATCAATTCACTGATGGCACGCAACGTCTCCGGTTTGAGTTTCCTGGTATTGTTGTTAACAGTGGAGCGAGCAAATGTTTTTTCTTCCCAGTCGCCAATTTGCATCATTTGCTGAAGCTTGCGGTGATTATTGGCTAAATCAACCAGTGCATCATAGTCTAAATCACTGCCCAAACGCACCGCAGCCACCACGATAATTTCCCAGCAGTCCATGCCCGGCGTGCCTTTATCCTTCTGGGAATTGTCGACAACGTCGGCTTCGACAAGTTCCAGAATTTTGTCCAAACGGCGAGGTTGGCTATAAATATGCTGGAGCGCCAACAAAATTGGGACAATTTCATGGCGGCTGTTTAAATCAAATTCGATTTCAGAGATGCAACTACTATCCAGACCCAGTTGATTGTTGATCTGTTTTCTCATAATTTCTCCACGAAGATTTTGAAGGTAAAAATAAAAATATTAGAATTAGCACGGTTTTTTGAAAAAATGTGATTCAAAATCCCTTATCTTCATGGGTAAATATAATAAATATTTTCTATAATTACAAGTAGTTAAATAAAATTCGGACGGACACTAATTATATCTATACAAAAAATCTGTTTTATCTTTTTTATCTGCATTTTGGTTTTCTGTCCGGTACGGAATGAATCCGCAACCGCATTCCAGGTTTTGGGAATCGCCTGGCTGATAAATGTCGAGTCTGTTTGATCCAATTCAGCGGGCAGCACAAGCAGCCGCGGTTCGTAAATTGTCAAAAGCTGTGTGGTATCGCTGCTTTCATAACCTAACAGTTCAACACCACGTTTGGTGAAGCAATAAAATTCACGACGAATAACACCACTTTTGTGAATCACTTCCTGATTTACTCGACCCAATAGTTTGGAAAAAACCGGTTTTTCTGGCTGGAGGTGACGGGTGATAGTCGTATCCGGTGTAACACTATCCGGAAGAACCGGAAGTAACCAGATGCCGTTTTGTTCTTTCAACACATAACTGCTGTCAGCTATTCCTATTTCCCATTTAATGTTTTGAATGACAAATCCGGTTTCGGTCCAGTAATTGTGATTGTACCGTCTTTGGCAAAATAGCAGCATCAAACAGGTAATCGGTAATAGTATTTTCAAGCAAATCGAAAAATGTTTTTTGTTCAATGGTCGCTCCTTTATCTTAAATTTCTTAAACTAATATGATTAATTTCCAGATGAATATTTAATAATAATTAATCATCTACGAGGATTTTGATTCTTGGGAATTACCTGTTTTTACAATAATATTACCTCTACGAGGTAAATAATTATTTCAAACTCAAACCAAAAACCAGGGACAAAAAATTATCCGCATCCAAATTAAAACTTGTTTATTAGATTATTATGCAAACAAGTATTTTTTTTTTTTGGCTTTTGCAGAACATTTTTGAATTTTTTACTTGACATTTATAATAATATTTTATATAATAAGCACTAATAAAATCAGATGTAAAATTTTAACAAAAATATTTTATGAAGACAGACTCCTCAAAATATTCTTTTTTAAATGTACCAGTGTCAAATATTGGTATTGAGAGAAGGCTGTCTTTACTTTCTATTGTTAGCCTTCCTTTAGGTATTCTCCTACTTACCGGGATTATGCTTATTAGCCTATTAGTTATACTACTAATAGGTTAATATAAAAATCAATCCCGGATCAAAAAACTAACTAAAACTTAACAACTACAAAAAATAGATAAAACTGATCATGGGATTGATCCAAACAGGATATTGGTGAATTGTGAGTGGTGAGTTGTAAGTGGTGAGTTGTTAGTTGTGAGTGGTAAATGATGATTGTTAATTTTGTTTAATAACCACTCACTAATAACCACTCACAATTCACCAATATCCATTAACCAGAAAAAGAGGATATTATGAGATCAGATTTAGTAAAAAAAGGAATAGAGCGGGCGCCCCATAGAAGTTTGTTAAAAGCCACAGGCGTTATAAAAAATGATAATGATTTTAAAAAACCATTCATCGGGATTTGTAATTCCTACACCGATTTAATCCCGGGACATGTCCATCTCAATAAATTTGGACAAATAGCCAAACAAGTTGTTCGGGAAGCTGGCGGCGTCCCTTTTGAATTTAATACTATTGGAATCTGTGATGGTATCGCAATGGGACATATCGGTATGCGTTACTCGTTAGCCAGTCGGGAATTAATTGCAGATAGCGTGGAAACTATGGCTGAAGCTCACCGTTTGGATGGATTAGTCTGCATCACCAGTTGTGATAAAATAATACCCGGTATGCTGATGGCTGCTGTTAGACTGAACATCCCGACAATTTTTGTTTCCGGTGGCCCCATGAAAGCGGGCAAATCTTCGAGCGGTGAAGCGCTGGATTTAATTTCTGTTTTTGAAGGCGTTGGACAATTCCAGGCGAATGAAATAAATGACGATCAATTGAAAGAGTTAGAAAATTTAAGCTGCCCGACTTGCGGTTCCTGTTCAGGAATGTTTACCGCAAATTCAATGAATTGTTTGATGGAAGCATTGGGCATTGCACTCCCCGGCAACGGGACGATATTGGCAGTTGATGAAAAAAGAGCGGAGTTAGTGAAACAGGCTGCTGAACACATCATTCGTTTGGTTGAAGATGATGTGAAACCATCCGATATCATCACCCAAAAATCTTTCCGCAATGCGCTGGTGTTGGACATGGCAATGGGTGGAAGTACAAATACAATTTTACATTCTCTTGCTATCGCCAATGAAGCAGGACTGAATTTTGATTTGGACGAGATCAATGAAATTTCCAATCAAACGCCTTATCTGTGTAAGGTGAGTCCCGCGACAAAAACAGTTCACATTGAAGATGTTGATGCTGCGGGCGGAATTTCTGCCATCTTGAATGAGTTGTCCAAAGGTGAAGGGATTTTGGATTTGTCCACATTGTCCGTAAATGGAAAAACTTTGGGTGAAAATATCAGCGAAACAAAAAATAAAAATAGAGACGTTATTCGGACAATTGAAAATCCATTCTCAAAAACCGGTGGGCTAACTGTGATGTTCGGAAATTTAGCGCCAGATGGAGCAATTGTCAAAATAGGCGCAGTTGATCCAAAAATGTTGGTGCATAAAGGTCCGGCACGAATTTATGAATCACAGGAAGATGCGGTTACAGGCATTCTGAACCATGAAGTTCAATCTGGAGAGGTTGTGGTCATTCGGCATGAGGGTCCCAAAGGCGGACCTGGCATGCCGGAAATGCTAACGCCAACAAGCGCAATAATGGGAATGGGACTGGGAGAGAGCGTAGCCCTGATAACAGATGGCAGATTTTCTGGCGGTACAAGAGGCGCTTGTATCGGGCATGTCTCACCGGAAGCTGCTGAAGGCGGACCCATTGCTGCGATACACAATGGAGATATTGTTTCTGTTGATATCCCCGGCAAAGAATTGAATGTTGAATTGTCAGATGAAGAAATTAAAAATCGCCTGGATTCATTACCGCCATTTGATTTGAAAATTAAGAAGGGGTATCTTGCCCGCTATGCACAAATGGTGACATCTGCGAGTACTGGCGCGGTTTTAAAAACATAAATCAAATTGTATTTATAAATTATTTTGCCACGAAGACACGAAGACACAAAGTAAAGAAAACTATTGTAACTATTCAGCTATGTGTTGAATGGTTGTCATTCTGAATAAGGGATGGGAGGGGGATGTTGGGAAGTGAAGAATCTCTTAATTTATAAAAGAAAATTGTTGAAAAAAAGACGATATTCTTCGGTCGCAAGCTCCATCAGAATGACATTTTTAACCATGATGAATAATTAATATATTATTTTTAATTTTGTCTAATCTTTGATGGATTTCTATCTTGTTTTCCTTCATGCCTTGGTGTCTTCGTAGCAACAATTTTAGCTAAGGGAGTCACAATGAAAAAGACTAAAAAGAAACTCAACGGAGCACAGATTTTCTTCGAATGTCTGAAGCGTGAAAATGTGGAAGTCATTTTTGGATACCCGGGGGGATCGACATTAAAAATTTATGAGGAATTATATGATGTTGATTTTTTAACACATATACTGCCCAGACATGAGCAAGGTGCCACACACATGGCTGAAGGCTACGCAAAGGCTACCGGAAAAGTAGGAGTTGTATTGGTAACGTCAGGACCGGGTGCGACGAATACGGTAACTGGTATTGCCAATGCATATTTGGATTCTTCGCCAATTGTGGTTTTTACCGGACAAGTGCCAACTCACCTGATTGGTAATGATGCGTTTCAGGAAGCAGATATTGTTGGAATCACGCGACCGATCACCAAACACAACTTCCAGGTGAGAGATATTCATGATTTGGCTATGACTATCCGTAAAGCATTTTATTTGGCTCGCACCGGAAGACCAGGACCTGTTTTGGTGGATTTACCAAAAGATATAATTCATTCAGAGATCGAGTTTGAGTTTCCAGAGAAAATTGAATTGCGGGGTTATAAACCGACTTATACCGGTCATCACAATCAAATAAAAAAAGCAGCGTCCATTATTCAAAAAGCAAAAAGACCGGTACTTTACGTCGGTGGCGGCGTGATAATGTCAAATGGATCAGATGAATTACGAACGTTGGCTAAAGAATATAATTTGCCGGTAACAATGACGCTGCAAGGCTTGGGCGCTTTCCCTGCTGATGACAAATTATCACTTGGCATGTTGGGAATGCACGGTACCTACTATGCGAATCAGGCAGTCATGAATAGCGATGTGTTAATTTCCCTCGGCGCCAGGTTTGATGATCGTGTAACCGGAAAAGTTGATACCTTTGCAACGGACGCATATAAAATTCATGTTGATATCGATCCGGCTTCTATTGATAAAAATGTGCTCGTTGACCTGCCTATTGTTGGCGATGTCAGAATAATATTGACTGAACTGTTGAATGAACTGAAAGAAAAGCGGGACACAAAAGATTGGCTTGATCAGATCAATAAGTGGAAGCAGACATATCCCCTGCAGTATGAAAAAGGAGATGGCATTCTCCGAACCGCTTGCGTTATCGAACGCATCTCGGAAAAAACAAAAGGCCATGCAGTTGTGATCTCTGATGTTGGACAACACCAGATGTGGTGCGCTCAATATTATAAGTTTAAAAATCCCAGATCACATATTACCAGTGGTGGACTGGGAACCATGGGATTCTCACTCCCTGCTGCAATTGGAGCGAGCTTTGGCGTAAAGGACAGACCGATAGTTTCCATCTGCGGTGACGGTGGATTTCAGATGAATATACAGGAACTGATTACGGCTGTAGCGCATAAAATTCCACTTAAGATTTTTATTATAAATAATAGCTATCTGGGTATGGTGCGACAATGGCAGGAATTGTTTCATCAAGGAAAATACAGTTTTACGGATCTGGACTCGGATAATCCGAACTTTGTTAAGCTGGCGCAAGCGTTGGGCATTCCTGCTTATTCAACTGACAATCCGGACGAAGTGGATGATTTACTCGATTCTGCTTTTGCAATCAATGATAAACCAGTCCTCATTGAATTTAAAGTTGAGAAAGAAGAAAATGTATTCCCAATGGTACCATCCGGCGCATCAATTTCAGATATGATCATTAATAAACCAAAATCAAAAGCATTAAAGGTGGCATAATTATGAAACATACATTCTCATTATTAGTTGAAAATACATTCGGTGCATTTGACCGAGTAGCGACTTTGTTCTCTGCAAAAGGTTTTAATCTGCACAGCATTTCAATCGGTGAAACGGAAATCCGTGATATTTCGAGAATGACAATTGTTATATCCGGAGAGGCAAAAGTCGTTGAACAGGCGGAAAAACAGTTGAACCGATTGGTTGATACAGTTAAAGTGGTTGATCTTACAAAATCCCAGCGAGTTGAAAGGGAATTAGCGCTGATATCAGTCAACTACAAAAGAAGATCCCTGGAAGAAATCAAAAATATTTGTGATGTATTCCGGGGAAAAGTAGTTGATATTAACAATAAAACGATAACGCTGGAAGTGACAGGCCCACCGGCAAAAATGGAGGCAATAGTCAATGTTTTATCTCCATTTGGAATAATAGAAATGGCAAGGTCAGGAACGGTCGCGTTGAAACGTGGTGAACAACAAAAAGCTCCCCAAAAAGAATATTTACATTCAAACTGAAAGGAATAATAAAATGAATATCTATTATAATGACGATGCAAATCTTGAATTACTAAAAAATAAAAAAGTAGCAATCATTGGTTATGGCAGCCAGGGACATGCGCATGCTTTGAATCTCCGTGATAGTGGAGTGAGTGTCACAGTCGCAGAACAAAAAGGAAGTGAAGTCTGGAAACAAGCTGAAGAAGCCGGGTTCACAGTAATGGAAGCGGATGAAGCAGTAAAAGAAGCGAATGTCATCATGATTCTTTTGCCTGATCAAATTCAAAAAATTGTTTATGATAAGTCAATTGCAGAAAATCTAAATGAAGGAGATACACTGGCTTTTGCACATGGATTCAACATTCATTTCAAACAAATCGTTCCGTCTGAAGGTGTGAATGTGATGATGATTGCACCAAAAAGTCCCGGACATCTCGTACGCAGGACATTTGAAAAGGGAAGCGGCGTGCCTTGTTTGATTGCTGTTGAACAAGATCCTTCAGGTTCAACAAAAGATTTAGCGCTTGCCTGGGCAAAAGGTATTGGCGGTACACGCGCCGGTGTGATTGAAACGAATTTCAAAGATGAAACCGAAACAGACTTATTTGGTGAACAAGCAGTTTTATGTGGAGGATCAGCAGAGCTTATTAAGGCTGGATTCGAAGTTTTAGTCGAAGCTGGATATTCACCGGAGTTAGCCTTTTTTGAATGTATGCACGAGATGAAACTCATTGTTGATCTTTATTATGAAGGTGGCTTGTCAAGAATGAATTATTCAGTGAGCGACACTGCTGAATACGGCGGTATGAGCCGGGGCCCACGACTTATTACTGAAGAAACAAAAAATGAAATGCGAAAAATTCTCAAGGAAGTACAAAACGGTCAATTCGCAAAAGAGTGGTTAGCTGAATATGCAGCAGGACAACCTAAAATGGAAAAACTCCGTAAAGAAAATCGTGAACATCAAATTGAAACGGTTGGCGCAAAATTGCGTAATATGATGTCATGGATTATGGAGCAGTAAATAGCTGGTAATCCACCTAAAAGATGGTGGACTTTCCGTTGAGAATTGTCAAATGATTAGGCTCTCTGTTTAGCATGTGGTAAATGACATCCCCCCTTGCCCCCCTTCAAAAGGGGGGAGGACGAAAGTCCCCCTTTGAAGGGGGATACAGGGGGATGTGCATTTTGAATTCTATTTTATAAAACTATCGCAATCAATTTTTCTGAATCAAGTACTTAATCATTATGATCAATTGTCAATTCTCAACAAAAATATTAAAATAAATACCAGAAAGCAATTGGAGAATTGATGAATTATAAAATAACTCTACTCCCCGGAGATGGAATCGGAACTGAAATAATGGAATCAGCAGTACAGATTCTAAATGCAATCGAAAAAAAATATGATGTAACATTCCAATACAAAGAAGAATTATTTGGCGGCGCTTCGTTAGATAATCATGGGATACCACTGACAGATGAAACCATTCAAACATGTTTTGACTCGGATGCTGTTTTACTCGGCGCAGTTGGCGGTTACCAATGGGAATCGCTTGAGCATCATTTAAAACCTGAAGCCGGTTTGTTGAAATTGCGGAAGTCACTTGAATTATTCTGCAATATTAGACCGGCAAAGGTTTACCAGGGACTTTTGGATGGTTCATCGTTGAAAAAGGAAGTGCTTGCTGGAACAGATTTTGTTGTGTTCAGGGAATTGACCGGCGGAATTTATTTTGGTGAGCCACGCGGGCTTGATGAAAACAGCGGCTGGAATACGATGAAATACTCAAAAAGCGAAGTTGAAAGAATTGCCCGGTTGGCTTTTGATACAGCAAAGACGAGAAAGAAGCAGCTAATGTCAGTTGATAAAGCAAATGTTTTGGAATGTTCACAGTATTGGCGGCAGGTGGTGCAAGAAGTTCACAAGGATTATCCAGATGTTACACTTCAAAACATATATGTTGATAATGCAGCCATGCAAATAGTCCGCGATCCAAAACAATTTGATGTTTTACTAACTTCAAATTTGTTTGGTGATATTTTGAGTGATATTGCCGGAATGATCACCGGAAGTTTGGGTATGCTGCCATCAGCAAGTTTGGGAGAAAAGTATGCGTTATATGAACCGGTTCATGGCAGTGCACCGGATATCGCTGGTCAAAATAAAGCAAACCCCATTGCCATGATTGCTTCAGTGGCGATGATGTTAGAACATTCGTTTAAGATGAATGATGCAGCAAAAAATATTGAAACCGCGATTGAGAAAACATTAGAAAATGGATATCGGACTGCGGATATTTTTGCTGATGGTTCAAATTTGGTTTCTACTACTGAAATGACGGGAAAAATATTGGCTAATATGAAATGATTTAAAACAGACAGTTTGCAAATAAAATGTCAAAATAATTGCAGTCAAAATAATAAAAAATATCGTAACTATTCAGCTTGGCTGAAAATGTCATTCTGAGGGAGCTTGCGACCGAAGAATCTCTCAAATATTCACAGTTTTTTCTAAAATATACGAGATTCTTCACTCCCCAATATCACCATTCCCCTCCCTCGTTCAGAATGACATTTATACAAATAGCAACTGAACAGTTACAAAATATCTTAACTATTTTGACTTTAATTATTTTGACCTAAAATATTTTATACTTGTATTTTAACATAAGGATCAGAAAAATGAAAGAAAAAATAATTATCTTTGATACGACTTTGCGGGATGGTGAACAATCACCTGGCGCATCCTTAAACGTTTTTGAAAAAGTCGAGATTGCCCGTCAATTGGAAAAATTAAATGTGGATGTTATCGAAGCCGGATTTCCAGTATCATCCCCTGCTCAATTTGAGGCTGTTAAGCGAATTGCTGGGGAAATTGACTTAACCATTGCAGCGTTGGCAAGAACGAAGGAAAATGATATTAAAGCTGCCGGCGATGCAATCAAAAACGCGACAAAAAAACGGATTCACACTTTTTCGAGTACGTCAGATTACCATATCCTTGGAAAATTTGCCGATGATAAGTACGGCAAAACGCTTGAAAAGAAGAGAGACTTCATAATTAAAATGACCCGGGATGCCATACAATATGCTAAAACATTGTGTGATGACGTTGAATATTCAGCAGAAGATGCCGGCAGAACTGATATTTCATATTTGGCTGAAATTGTTGAAGCGGCAATCGAAGCAGGCGCAACCACAGTAAATATTCCTGATACAACGGGATACACGTTACCCGGTGAATTTGGTGAAAAAATTGAAGAACTGAAAAAGCGTGTTAAAAATATTGACCAGGCAATTATCAGTGTTCATTGTCATAACGACCTGGGGCTTGCAGTAGCTAACTCTCTTTCTGCAATTCATGCCGGAGCAAGACAAGTCGAATGTACCATCAACGGAATTGGTGAACGCGCCGGCAATGCTTCGCTTGAAGAAATTGTGATGATTTTAAATGTTCGCAAGAAAAAGCTCGGTTATTATACTGATGTCAACAGCAAAGAAATTTACAATTCCAGCAAAATGGTTTCCGGTTTTACAGGACTCATTGTTCAGCCGAATAAAGCAATTGTAGGTGAAAACGCATTTGCTCATGAGTCGGGTATCCATCAAGACGGAATGATCAAAAGTAGAAAAACGTATGAGATTATGACGCCAAAAACAGTGGGTGTTTCTCAAACAAAAATTGTGTTAGGAAGACATTCGGGAAGACATGGTTTAAAACTTCGATTGTTAGAATTGGGTTACACATTGACTAAAGAAAAATTGGACAAAATTTATCAACGCTTCATTGATCTGGCTGATAAAAAGAAAGAAGTTTTTGACGACGATTTAAGGATATTAATGGGCGATGAAATTCTGAAAGAAAAAGATCGTTATGTCCTGAAACATCTCCAGGTTCATATAGGCACGGGCGCTATTCCGACTGCAACTGTGCAAATTAAAACAAATGGTTCTGTCGCACAAGAATCTGCTACAGGTGACGGTCCTGTGGATGCGGTTTTTAATGCAATTGACAGGGCTTTGAACAGTAAATTTAATATTGAATCTTACCAGGTCAGATCTGTTACTTCCGGTCGAAAGGCTATGGGTGAGGTAACCGTGAGAATCAGAAATAACGGCAGGTCGTATAATGGCAGGGGCGTGAGCACAGATATCATTGAAGCCAGCGCAAAAGCTTATTTGCAGGCGATCAACCAGTTTGAAATGGATAAGATCGATTTGCAGCAAGAATTGGATGATGAAGAATTCAGGTATGCGGCGATATAACACCCAAGGAGTGAAAACGCTGCCCATTGGCAAAAAAGTACAATGAAAAAATTATAACCAAAAAGGAGTAATGGAGTGTTGGAGTAATGGATTGATGAATCGTGCCCGAGTCAGATGCGCATTTATTTGTGCGCAGTATTGGAATAATGCAAACTCCATCACTCCAATACTCTATTACTCCAACACTCCGTTTCACTCAATTTAACACAAAATCTGTTGAAGATTCTGGTTTGACCAAGTTAGGTAACTAACTATCGTAATGGGAGTCCCAAATGGGAAAAACAATCACTGAAAAAATATTAGCAAAATCCGCAAAAAAAGAAACGGTTGTCCCTAGTGAAAATGTATGGTTGAATGTCGATTTGTTGATGACACATGATGTTTGCGGACCGCCGACAATTCAAATTTGGAAGGATGAATTTGGAGACAAAGCAAAAGTCTGGGATAAGAACAAAGTAGCAATTTTTCCTGATCACTATATTTATACTAAAGATGAACACGCCAAACGCAATGTGGATATTTTACGCAATTTTGCTAAAGAACATAATTTGCCGTATTACTTTGATGTGGGAACAACACGGTATAAAGGTGTTTGCCATGTAGCATTGGCTGAAGAAGGATTTAATATCCCGGGTACTGTAATGTTCGGAACCGATTCCCACACTTGTACGTCCGGCGCTTTTGGTTTGTTCTCAACGGGGGTTGGAAATACGGATGCGGCGTTTATACTTGGTACCGGCAAAATCTGGGAAAAGGTACCGGAATCCATTAAGTTTACGTTTGATAGTGAAATGCCTGCATATCTTACGGCAAAGGATTTAATCCTAAAAATTTTGGGAGAATTAACAACTGATGGTGCTACTTATTGTGCTTTGGAATTTGACGGTGAAGCAATCTCCTCAATGGAAATGTATGAAAGGATGACGCTAACTAATATGGCGATTGAAGTTGGCGCGATGAACGGTATTATTGCACCTGATGAAAAGACAAAAGAATTTCTTCATAAAATTAAAACTGTTGAATATGAAGAATTTTTTAGTGATACTGATGCAAATTACCTGTCCCAGCACAACTTCAATGTTGATGAATTAGAACCGTTAGTAGCAAAACCACACAGCCCGGATAATACAGACACGGTAAAAAATGTGCAGGGAACAAAGATTACAAAATGTTATATTGGTTCCTGTACCGGCGGAAAAATTTCCGATTATAAATTTGCAGCTCAAATCCTGTTTGACAGAAAAGTAAAAACACCAACATTTATTATTCCATCAACTACAAATGTCGCTGAACAAATGGAAGCTGAAACATATAAAGGCAAAACGTTGACAGATATCTTTTCTGATGCCGGATGTTCAATGGCGCCGCCCTCGTGTGCTGCATGCCTTGGCGGCCCGATTGACACAACAGGAAGATCAGTGGATAATGATGTTGTGATTTCAACAACTAACCGTAATTTCCCCGGCAGAATGGGCAGCAAAAAATCTGAAGTTTTTCTGGCTTCACCATTGACGGTTGCTGCATCAGCAATCAATGGAGTGATCACTGATCCGAGGGAATTTTTAACTTAAATAAAACCAATGAATCTACTAAAAAATATTTCTACCACGAATCCACCAAAGAGATGGCGGACTTTCAGTTTCACGAATTTGAACTAATTTATTAAAATTAGTGCAAATGAAATTCGTGCAATCTTCCTTCGGCAGATCTCATCAATAGGATCCACCGAAGGTGGATTAGTGTAATTAGTGGTTTCTTTGAAAGTTAACTTGTTAGTAATAAAGGCAAAACATGAATAAAAAACTAAAAGGAAAAGCCTACGTTCTTGGCGATAACATAGATACTGATCAAATAATCCCGGCAGAACACCTGGTTTATAGCTTGAGTGATGAAGATGAATCGAAGAAGTACGGGCATTTTGCTCTATCGGGTACACCACCTTCTGAAGCCGGTTTGCCAGATGGAAATATGCCTTTTATTTCAGGCGAAAAAAATGAATCGGAATATTCCATCATAATTGGTGGTTCAAATTTTGGATGCGGATCATCCAGGGAGCATGCACCTTTTGCTCTTCAAAAAGCCGGGGCAAAAGCGGTTGTAGCAGAATCGTATGCCAGGATTTTTTACCGCAATTCTGTTGATGGCGGTTTTGTTGTACCATTTGAATCAACCGAAAAAATATTTGATAAGATCCGAACCGGCGATGAGTTGGAAATTGATTTTGATTCTAATACACTTCTTAATATTACCGATGGTAAAAAGTATGAATTGAATCCATTGGGAGATGTTTTGCCGATTATCGAAGCGGGTGGTTTGTTTGATTATGCACGTCAATCCGGGATGATTGAATAAAAAAATAGAACGCGGATTGAATGGATCGGACGGATTTGAACGGATTATTCTTATTACAAAAATCAATCCGTTAAATCCGTGTTCTATTTAATTTTTTCGGGACTAATTTTAATTTTTGAAATCAGGAATATAAAAATGATAGAAAGTAATCTTATTGAGATATTTGATACGACTTTGCGTGACGGAACGCAGGGAGAAAAAGTAAGTATCTCTATCCACGATAAATTAACAATCACACAACGACTTGACGAATTTGGCATTGATATAATTGAAGGCGGTTGGCCCGGAAGCAATCCAAAAGACAAAGAATACTTTGATCGTGTAAAGAAACTAAATCTTCAACATGCTCAAATTTGTGCTTTTGGATCCACTGCTCGTTATCCTGATAAAGTGAAAACAGATAACAATCTCAATATGCTGATCGCCGCAGAAACACCTTTCATTTCAATTTTTGGTAAAACATGGCGTTTTCATTCGGAAGTGAGTTTGGGATTGACAGATGCACAAAATGAAGAATTAATTTATGAATCCATTTTATATCTTAAAGAACAAGGCAGAAGAATTATTTTCGATGCGGAACATTTTTTTGATGGTTATAAAGATGATGCTCAATTTGCTTTGAAGATGATTCAAGCAGCCGAGAAAGCCGGGGCAGAAGTAATTGCCCTTTGTGATACAAATGGTGGTTCACTGCCTGATGAAGTTTCCAAAATTGTTAATCATGTAAAAGAAAATGTCAAAATCCCGCTTGGTATTCATGCGCATAATGATAGCGAATTTGCTGTGGCGAATACCCTGATTGCTGTTGACCAAGGCGTTACCCATGTACAGGGAACCATTAACGGCGTGGGGGAGAGGTGTGGTAATGCGAATCTCTGTTCCGTCCTTCCCAATTTATTAATAAAGAAGCAGAAAGAAACCAAGCACCAAATAGATCTGCAAAACCTGCACTCTCTTTCCAATTACGTTTACGAATTAATGAATCTTGTCCCAAATACACGCGCTGCTTATGTCGGGAATTCAGCGTTTGCTCACAAAGGCGGTATTCATGTCAGTTCTGTGCTCAAAGATAGTAGAATGTACGAGCATATCGATCCAACTTTAGTTGGGAATAAACAGCATGTACTGGTTTCAGATTTATCCGGACAAAGTAATATTAGATACAAAGCAGAAAAATTAGGTATCGATTTGCCAACAGAAAAAGAGTTCAACAAGAATTTTGTTCAACACATTAAATCGTTAGAATATGGAGGATTCCAATTCGATGGCGCAGAGGCATCATTTGAACTGCTGTTGAGAACTGAATTAAAACAATATGAGCCATTTTTCAAAATCATTTACTCCAAAGTTAATGTAATGTTTACTGGTAATGGCGAGGAATATGCTGAAGCTGTTTTGAAAGTAAAAGTTGGCAAAGAAATTGAACACACTGCTGCTGACGGTGATGGCCCTGTAAACGCGCTTGATAATGCTTTGAGAAAATCATTGCGTCGCTTCTTCCCGGAAATCCAAAAAATCCATCTCGTTGATTACAAGGTTCGTGTACTCGGAGAAGAAAACGGTACCGGCGCGAAAGTGCGGGTGTTAGTCGAGTCCAGTGATGGTGAAGATACGTGGAATACAGTTGGTGTTTCTCATAATATTATTAAAGCAAGCTTGCAGGCAATTAGTGATAGTATCAATTATAAAATATTTCATCTAAAAAATACAGCTGAATATTTAAATCAATAATGTTGTTTATTTATTATCCGCTCCAACTGCCCACCGAATAAGTTTAGCCAAATGTTGTCCTATCCCGGGTATTTTTATTAAATCATCTTTTTTTGCTGAGATAACTGCTTCTACAGAGCCAAACTGATCCAATAACCGGGCAGCCCGTTCTGGCCCGACTCGTGGAAGCCCCTGTAAAATATGAAGCTGTAGTCTGCGTTTCCCTTTCGGGCGAATCGTTTTTCGATGGATTGCCATGCATTCGTTGTGTTGAATTTGTTTGGCTGTGTAAAGCATAAGCCGGGCGCTTTCTTCCGGCGTTTTTGAGCGCAATATTGGTATCCCCAAAATAATGGAAATCGAGATCAAAGCGCCCTGTATTGCTTCGCGGCGCATTTTGCTGTTGACTAAATCCCGGGAGGTGCCTTCAAGAATCAACACGCATTTTAAAGGACTGGAAACGAGTCTGATCCCCTGACGAAACAGCCTGCCATCTTTTATGGAAGCCGTAAGATCAACGAGTGTTTTTCTTTCAAACAAAACCTTTCCATCTACCTCATAATCACCGAGAATAAGTCTTTGCACCTGAATTTCAATATCCTGCATTTTACTTAATACTTGCGCTGTGGCACAATTTTTCTCGCGGTCGTCAATAACAATTTTGATGGGTGAGCTATGTTTTTGTTCGGTTTGCATAATTTAGACAAGCCAGAATCAAAAAGTGAACGGAAAGGGGGTATTGGTTTGATGGAGTAATGGATCGTGCCCAGGCAGATGCGACTGGTCGCATTATTGGATCCAATCTCCATCAATGCGACTCGTCGCTTTGTTGGGAACTCCAGTGCTCCAACAATACGCCAAGGCGCATCTACCGATCCATCACTCTAATACTCCGCTATACCAAACTTCGACAATGGAAAGATAGACAAAATTTTGTCGATGTTTATACCATAAATGTACAAATAAGGTAACTATTCAGGCAACCTAATATTTCATCAAAAATTCTAAAATTATCTAATGAAATTTCAATTTGTCATGCCCGAATGTTTTTATCGGGCATCCATATCGTTTACTAACAATGGATTCCCGCTAAAAGCATGCGGGAATGACACACACGGAATAGTTACCAAATAAGATACAATAACTAAATCAAAATGTCAATAAGAAAGATAATCATTGATTCTGATGTAAATATTGTTTAATTTTAATCAGACAAAAAAATGAATAAAATAGGTGAAAAAATGAGTATTGAATCAAAATTACTAAAACTATTTGAACAGAATCCAAAGCAGACTTATAAACCAAAACAATTGGCAAAGATATTAAAAGTATCAGAAGATAAATATCAACCGTTCAAGCGAAAATTAAAAAAGATGGTTGATGATGGCAAGATTTTTCGACACAAAAAAGGTAAATTAGGGCAGGGTTTAAAAACATCCGAAGTCGTTGGTAAAATACAGGTGAAAACCCAGGGCTATGGATTCTTGATCATCGAAGACAGCAAAATAGATATTTTTATCAGTCAGAAAAATATGGGTACGGCTTTGCAGGGAGATACTGTGCGGGCAGTACTTTTTGCTCACTTTAGAGGAAAAAATCAGGAAGCGAAAGTGGTGGAGATCGTAAAAAGAGCAAGGACAAATATTGTTGGAATTTTTCAACAAGGCAAAGATTGGGGAGTTGTTATACCTGATGAACAAAAAATTCAACATGATTTTCAAATCGCTAGGGAGAATCAATTGAATGCAAAAAACGGACAGAAGGTAGTTGCCCATTTGTTAGCGTGGGAAGATGAACGACAACATCCCCAGGGGAAAATTGTGGAAATTTTAGGAGATCCCGACCAACCTGGTGTTGACATAATCGCTATTGCCAGATCGTTTGATCTTCCTGATCAATTTTCAAAAAGAGTGCTTGATGAGGCTGACAAAATAACAAAACCGATTCCGGAGTCAGAGATCGAAAGACGATTGGACTGGCGGAACGAATTGACATTCACCATTGATCCTGAAGATTCCAAAGATTTTGACGATGCCGTTTCACTGAAGAAGCTTGAAAATGGAAATTTTTTATTGGGAGTGCATATTGCTGATGTGAGCTTTTTTGTCCGGGAAGGCAGTAAACTGGATAATGAGAGTTACAACAGGGGCACTTCAGTTTATTTAGTCGATCGTGTCATTCCCATGTTACCAGAGCATTTGTCCAATGAAATTTGTTCTCTCAAACAAAAAACGGATCGATTAACATTCACCGTTTTGATGGAAATGACTCCTTCTGCAGAACTGGTTAATTACGAAATAAAAGAATCGATCATTCGAAGTGACCGACGGTTTGCTTATGAAGAGGTGCAAGACATAATCGAACAGAAGGAAGAAAATAATAAATTTTCAGATACTATCTTGCAGATGTTTGAATTAAGTAAGAAATTGATAGAGAAACGTCGGGCGCGTGGCAGCCTTGATTTTTCCAGCCATGAAGCGCGTGTTATTTTAGATGAAAAATTTAAACCGGTCGCAATTAAGAAAATGGAACAAAAAGACAGCCATCGGCTAATTGAAGAATTTATGGTGCTCACAAATTCGGTTGTTGCAAAACATGTCGATTTGATATTAAAAGAAAAAACAGGAACACCGTTACCTCTTCCATATAGAATTCATGAACGTCCCAGTGTTGAAAAACTGAAAGATTTCCGACGATTTTTAAATGCGCTGGGAATAGATTTTCCCAGCAAAAAACGAATAACCCCCAAGATGTTTCAAGGACTACAGAATTCAATTAAGGGAACAGATCGCCAGTTTTTAATTGAGGAAGTAATGATTCGCAGTATGATGAAAGCTAAATATTCCACAAATAATGAGGGACACTTTGGTCTGGCGCTAAAATATTACTGCCACTTTACTTCACCGATCAGGCGTTATCCTGATTTGATGGTGCATCGTTTGTTAAAAAAATATTTGCAATCAACAAAACAAATACCGATTAAAAAAAATGAACTGGAAAAGATATGTTCCCAGGCTGTGGAAATGGAAATTCGTGCCATGAAAGCAGAACGGGCGTCAATAAAAGCAAAGCAATTGGAATTTATGATCGATAAAATTGGCGAGACGTTTCATGGAATTATTTCCGGTGTCACGTCTTTTGGAATTTTTGTTGAAATAATTGAATTTTTAATCGAGGGATTAGTTCACATCACAAACCTGGATGATGACTATTATACATTTGATGAGACACGGTTTTCGTTAACCGGAACTTACCAGGGGAAGAATTATCAATTGGGTGACCGGGTAATGGTTAGAGTTGTTTTGGTAAATCCCCAGGAAGGTATAATCGATTTTGAATTGGTGGGATCAGGAGAGTAACCTGGTAATTTCTATTCCATTATAAAAAAACGGAACATGAAAAAAAGTACATGTTCCGTTTTATAAATTTAATATTTAGGGGGATGGATTAAAAAACTTTCCCATTTCAATTTTAAAATTAATTTTAAATCAATAACTTACAGATTCAGTATGTGTCATTTAATTTATCCCGCCCCTTAAGATGCAATTATCTAATCGCATCCTTTAAACCTTTGCTGGCAGTAAATTTTGGTTTTTTGCCAGCGGCGATTTGAACTTTTTCACCGGTTCGCGGATTTACTCCTGTTCGTGCAGCATAAGGTTGAACTTTGAAAGTACCAAAGCCTTGAAAAGTGAAGGAATCGTCTTTGAGTAAACAATCTTTGATCGCTGCGAATACGCCTTCAACAGTTTCCCCAGCAACCTTTTTTGAAGGAACTCCCTCAACACCGGCAATTTTATCGATAAGTTCTGCTTTTGTCATATCTAATGACCTCCTAGAAAAGTTAAAAATTAGTTAGAGTTTTTTATCTGTGCTGAAATTAAGAAAAATTATTGAAATTGTCAATAAAAAAATGAAATTATTTCATTTTATCGAAAATTCTCAATGCGGTGTGTCGGATTAATAGTCTTAATGAATCCTTTGATCAAGAAAATGTAAGTGGATAATTTTTGTAAAGTGAAATAATATTGTAATTATCGTTATCCTGTCGGCTCCCTAACAACAAATATAACGAGTTGATTATCTGGATGTTATCTGAATTCTAATGTTTTGAATCCAAATTGATTATTTAGGCACTCTTTTTGCACATATTTTTTTTAATTTTGTAAACAGGAAGTATTCAAATATAATTTGTTTTTTAAAATAAAACATTGAGTTATCAAAGTTTTATTCTCCTATTTTCATTAATAATAAGAAATTGTAAATAAATAGAAAATCATTGACATTTTGAAATGCTTTTTGTATTATGAAAATCATAAAAAGAACTATACATTTTCTAAAGAAATATCAGAATATTTAAAAAATTTATTTTCATTTTGTTATCAGTTTTAATGGATTGTGATTTCAAGCACATCGTTTTATGTGTCTGATAATAAATTTAGGTAATAAGTAAGAGTAGTCATTTTTGAAAAGAATTTTTATTTTGAATCAATGCCGCTTCTGATATTTGCATGAGGAGATTTTGCAGTTGAATCTAAAATTTTGGGGAACGCGAGGATCCATTCCTTCGCCCGGCAAAAATACAATTAAGTATGGCGGAAACACAACCTGTGTGGAAGTAAGTTTGAATGATAACACAATGGTGATTTTTGATTCAGGCACCGGTATTAAGAATTTAGGGCAGAAAATTATAAAAAACGGCGGCCCCAAAGAAATCCATTTATTTTTCACACATTCTCATTGGGACCATGTTCAGGGTTTTCCCTTGTTTTTACCTGCGTATTCTGATGATGTTACGATTCATATTTATTGTTGCGAGCCAATACTTGATCAATTAAAAAAAGCTTTGACGATACAAATGGATGATAGATTTTTCCCTGTTAGATTTGATCAGTTGGATGCAACAATTGTTTTTCACAAAGTTGTTGAAAATGATTTTCTATTAAATAATGCGACATTTTCGTATATTAGAAATAATCACCCGGGAATGGCTTTTGGATTCAAAGCTATACAGGACTCAAAGAAAATAGTGTTTATTACAGATAATGAATTAGCCGCGAATGGAATGTCCATTACACCATGGAATGAATTCGTTGAATTTTGTAAAGATGCGGATTTACTTATCCATGATGCACACTATTTTTCCGATGAAATAATTAAGACAGAAGGCTGGGGACACTCTTCGTGTCAGCAAGCTTTCAATTTAGGTGTAGAAGCGAACGTGAAACAGCTTGTTTTTTTTCATCATGAACCTGACCGCTCAGATGAACAAATTATTTCCATGTTGAAGAAATATCAAAAAAAAATAAAAAAAGATAAGCTTGTAATGAAACTTGATGCTGCTATTGAAGGTTCAAAATATAGCGTCTAATTGTAAAACTTTTGTACATAATAAATTGTCTAATAGAATAATGAATGAAGGTGGAGGTGTAAAACAGGGAGATTTGATGTGGGGTGCAAAGATAATCTGATCCTTCCATTTCGAGTAAAAAGATTTTTTTAACGAAAAAATGGATAAAATTGATGTGGATCACTATCAGAAAAGGGATTATTGATTAATTAATATTAGAGATCGTTAATAATATTTTCTAAAATCAAAATCTGATTTATTTAGTCAGGTAGGTGATACCCATGAAAAAACAAAAAAATGATTTAAAATCTAAGGATGTTTTAGCCAGATATCTTCATGATATTGACCAAATTCCCATGTTGTCCTCAAAAGAGGAAAATAAATTAGCAGATAAAATCAAAAGAGGCAATCATAATGCCCTGTCTCGTTTGGTAAATGCTAATTTAAAATTTGTCGTATTTATTGCTCGTGATTACCAGGATCGCGGTTTGCCTCTGGATGAATTAATTTGTGAAGGCAACATCGGCTTAATGGAAGCTGCAAAACGATATGACAACAAGCGAGGTGTGAAATTTATCTCATACGCTGTATGGTGGATTCGGCAGTCAATTCTACGTGCTTTAGCGAATCACTCCCGGTTGGTACGTCTCCCCATAAATCATGTGTGGGCATTACAGAAAATGGTGACCACTGTTGAGAATCTTGAACAAAATTTAGGCCGTACACCGGAATTAGAAGAGGTGGCTGATGAGCTAAAAATATCTCCGGAAAAGCTTTCGAAAAATATGACTTTTTGGGGACGGGAGTTGTCACTTGAAGATTCCACTCGCCCTGATTATGAAAGTCTCTCTTTGATGGACCGGATCAGCAGTGATGAATTTGCAGCGCCTTCAGGTAATTTGCTGGATGAATCACTCAAAATAGATGTGAAGCTGGCATTGCAAACGCTGTCTGCGTGTGAAGAAAAAGTTATCCGTCTTTATTATGGCATTGAAGAAGATCGTCCATTGACGCTGTTGGAGATCGGTAGTATTATGGATTTGAGTCGGGAAAGAATACGGCAAATTAAAAATAAAGCATTGCGCAAACTCCGCTACCTTAATCGCAGGGAAAAATTACAGCAATATTTATGTCAATAAATTTTGACATATTTTCTGTTTAACTAAATGCTAAAAATACCCGGTACGGAATTGGAAATTCGATTCTGCACCGGGTATTTTTGTAGGTATTGTATCGCCGATCTTTTCCTTGTTTTGAGGTAAGGTTATTGATTATATCAATAGTTTGATAATTACAATGATCCTGGATGCTTGATACTGGTTACTGGCTCCCCTCTCCCCATCCAGCATCGGTGCAATAAATAAGGATACTTTATGCTCGATAACCCCTTTACATCCAGCATCAAGAATCAAGTATCCAGTATCCAGCATCGTTTCACAACAAGGCACGTTTAAAATATTAATATAAGTCATTTAATATGCCAAAATCTAAAAATTCACAATGGTGGGAAATAGAATAATGTTATTAGGAGCACATGTTTCAATCGCTGGCGGGATCTTTAATGCTCCGATCAGGGGAAAAGAACTTGGTTGTTCTGCCATTCAAATATTTACAAAAAATCAAAGGCAATGGAAGCATTCTCCTTTGACCGAAGTGCAAGTCGAACAATATAAGGATGAACTTACAAAATCCGGGATTGAATCCGTAATTGTTCATGATTCCTACCTAATAAATTTGTGCAGTCCTGATAAAAATAATTTGCATAAATCAAGAGAATCATTTATATTAGAACTCTCCCTATGCAAGGCGTTAGGAATTGCCGGGTTGGTTTTTCATCCCGGTGCGCACAAAGATTTGGGCGAAAAACAGGGATTGAGTTTAATTGCAGAAAGTATCAATATCGGTTTAGAAAAATTTCTGGAAATTGATACAAAACTTTTACTTGAAACAACTGCCGGGCAAGGCACTTCATTGGGACATAGTTTCGAGCAACTTGGACAGATCATTCAAAAAATTGAAGCAAAAGATAAAGTAGGCGTTTGTATCGATACCTGCCATATTTTTACGGCTGGTTATGATATCAGAACACAGGAAAGCTACCAGGCAACTTTTGAAATTTTTGATAAGATTATCGGTTTAAACCGGCTGGGCGCTCTCCATTTAAATGATTCAAAAAAAGAACTCGGCTCACGAGTGGACAGACATGAACGTATTGGACAAGGAAATATAGGACTCGAAGCATTCCGTTTGATCATGAATGACAAGAGATTTCAAAATGTGCCTAAAATATTAGAAATACCGGGTGGAGATGACTGTTATAAACAAGACATTGCACTTTTGAAAAGTTTGGTTGCTTGATTTTTCATTTTTGTAAAATAATAAAGTTTTTGGGAGTAATAGAATAAAAGAGTGGGAGAGCGGGAGTGAGGGAGATGGGGAGATAACCATCAGTTTAAGGAATTTTGAATTGTTGTTTTATTTACAATTGTCAATTAGCTGTCCACAACGGAACGTCCGCTATCTTTTTGGCGGATTCACAATTGATCGTGATAATTTGTTTTAATTATCAATTAGAAGGCAATTTAATTGTCAATTAATAATTGCGAATTGACAATTGTCAATGACCTACTCCAGATTTACGCTTAAACTGATGGCTATAGGAAATGAGGAGATTGTGGCAGTAGGAAAATGTCTCATCGCCAAATACTAACTTACGGATTACATAACATTTTTGTATCATTTGAAAAATTAAAGGGAACGAGGCAAATTTATGAACAAACAAAATTTTGATTTTATTGTTATCGGTTCTGGTCCTGGTGGGTATGTGGCTGCAATACGTGCATCGCAATTGGGCAAAAAAGTGGCAGTCGTTGAGAAAGAACATGTCGGGGGTATTTGCCTGAATTGGGGATGTATTCCAACAAAAGCTTTAATGAAAAGCGCGGAAACATATTCAACATTAAAACAGGCGAAAAAGTATGGATTTACTGTGGACAATTTTTCTTACGATTTCGGTGCAATAATAAAAAGAAGCCGGCAATTGGCAGGGAGAATGTCCAAAGGTGTACAGTTTTTATTCAAAAAGAATGACATCACTGTTATCATGGGAACTGCAAAATTAGCAGCCAAAGACAAGGTTTTAGTTTCGGATGCTTCCGGAGAAATAACAGATGAATTAACAGCTGACAAAATAATTATTGCAACCGGGGCGAGACCACGTTCAATACCCGGGATTGAAATAGATCGGAAACGTATCATCACCAGCAGGGAAGCGATGTCTTTGGAAAAAATGCCGGAATCCATGATCGTTATTGGCGCTGGAGCGATTGGTATTGAATTTGCATATTTTTATCAAACCCTGGGTTGCCATGTAACCATTGTTGAAATGCTGCCCAATATTTTACCGATTGAAGATAAAGAGATCACCGACGTTTTAACGAGATCATTCAAAAAATACCGGTCAAAAATCCACACCAATAGTATGGTAAAAAGCGTGCAAGCCGGAAGTGATAATGTTAGCGTTACCATTGAGTCAAATGGAGAAAGTACTGAATTGGAAGCAGAATTGGCGCTGATGGCAATTGGCGTGCAGGGGAACATTGAAGGGCTTGGTTTGGAAGATTTGGGCGTTGAAATAGACCTGGGCTACATCAAAGTCGATGACTCATTCCAAACAAATATCGAAAATGTGTACGCTATTGGTGATATCATTGGGCCTCCGTGGTTAGCGCATGTTGCCTCAGCAGAGGGGATAAACGCGGTGGAGAAAATGGCTGGAATGGATGTCAAGCCTATTGATTACAGCAGTATTCCCGGCTGTACATATTGTAAACCACAGGTTGCCAGTATTGGATTGACCGAAGAAAAAGCGCTTGAAGCCGGTTACGTTCTCAAAATTGGACGTTTTCCGTTTGTGGCAAATGGTAGATCTTTGGCAGCAGGAGAGAGCGAGGGATTGGTAAAATTAATATTTGATGAACGTTCAAATAAATTATTAGGAGCGCACATAATCCATGCCGAAGCAACAGAGTTGATCGGAGAACTTTCCGTTTTAAAAACATTGGGAATTGAAGGACACGATCTGATCAAAACAATTCATGCTCATCCCACTTTGTCAGAAGCAATTATGGAAGCAGGTGCTGCGGCTTATGATGAGGCTATTCATGTCTGATTGGTGAGTGGTAATTTGTGAGTGGTGATTGGTTCAAAATTGTTTCTATTCAGTACTTTGTGACCTTTGTGCCTCCCTGAATAGTTACATTATAATTATAAGGAAATACAGACTATGCTTTGTGTTCTTTGTGATTAAATTAGCTGCAACTTGTCGCACCATATAATAAAAGGAAATTATGAAAATTCGACAACAGCGTCATCCACGCTGGTTAAAAGTACCTTTGCCAGCAGGTGAAAAATTCAACGAAGTCAGGAAGCTTTTAAAAACACATAAGCTGAATACCGTGTGCCAGAGCGCTCACTGTCCTAATATTGGTGAATGCTGGGGACACCGGACGGCAACATTTATGATCCTCGGCAATGTTTGTACTCGTAACTGTCGTTTTTGTGCAGTGGATTCAAAACAACCATCGCCAGTTGATTTGAATGAAGCAAAGAGAGTGGCTGAAGCAGTTAAAACACTTTCGTTGAGATACGCTGTTATCACGTCAGTTACAAGGGATGATTTGATGGATGGCGGTGCATCGATTTTCGCTGATACGATTTATGAAATAAGAAAAGCTAATGGTGATTGTAAGGTGGAAGTTTTAATCCCGGACTTGAATGGCTCGGATGGTGCGTTGTCGATAGCTTTTAATGCAAAACCGGATATTTTAAACCATAATATTGAAACAGTTCCCTCTCTTTATAAACAAGTGCGACCCCAAGCTAATTACCAGAGATCGCTTGATGTTTTAAAAAAGGCTAAAAAGTTTGGTTTAATTACAAAATCCGGATTGATGTTGGGTTTAGGAGAAACATCAGCCCAGGTAATTGAAGTGATGAAAGATCTTCGAAAAGTAGCTTGCGATTTTTTAACTTTAGGACAATATTTACAGCCTTCTTCAAATCACTTGCCAATAGACAGATATGTTACACCGGAAGAATTTACCCAGTTAAAAGAAAAAGGTCTCTCTATGGATTTTAAACATGTTGAGGCGGGACCTCTTGTGAGGAGTTCGTATCATGCGGCGGTGGGATTTGATAATTTCCTAAATAAAAATGAGTTAGACAGAGAGTAAGAATATTTTTCGTTTTTGGTGATAAAATTCCAAGCTCCAAGCACCAAATTCCAAAACTTGTCCCAAATCTTTTTATCAGGATAAATTCCAAATCTTAAATTCCAATGTCTTTTGTTTGGAATTTGAGATTTGGAATTTATTTGTTATTTGGGATTTTGCGCTTGGAATTTTATAATTGATACATCCTAAACTTAATACCTGCAAATCCCCATACGGCTGCTACTTTTCCTTTTCCTGCTCAATCAAAAACTCAATCTCAACTTTCTCTTCTTTTCTTAATATCTCAAACTTGATTGAATCTTTCCAATTCTTAAAATGCAAATGTTTCTTTAAATCAGCCATTTTTTCAAATTCTTTTCCATCGACTGAAAGAATGACATCACCACGCTTGATTCCCTGTTCTTCGGCGATTGTTTCCGGGATAACGCGTTTTACTTTAAATCCGGTTTCCTCTTTTTTATTTATACTAAATCCAAAAGATGGATATTTCTCGTGTTTTTCTTCCGGGATGCCCCAGAGAAAATCAGCTAAACTGCGAATGACTATTTTGTGAGGAATAGGGCTTCCCATTCCGTGTTTCATACCCATTGGCGGTATTTTTGGTTTTTTCATTTTTGGAGGGGCTTCTTTTGACTCGCCTGTTTTCTCTTTTTCCTTTTTAATACTTTTTTTCACTCGCATCATTAATGATTCTTTAACAGTATCCGGCACATCTACACAAACCACTGAAGTGAAAGAAAGATTACTCCGGTTTTTGATTATTTTCCCGATACCGAGATTATAAACAACGTGCCCACTGCCGGCTAACAGGACTACATTGGATTCCGGGTTTTCGTGCGCTGCTTTGATGGCGCCATTTCCCATTGCTGCATCCCACAGACATTGAGCAGTATAAATTTTATTGAATACCGGCGCCGGCATGGTAGCATCCATTCCTTCCATTGCTACTTTAAAGAAAAATCGATGTTCGACATTTGATGTATCAATTTCAGGAATCTTCTTTTGTTCTTCTTCAGTCAGCGATTTTAATCCACTTCTGCCAATTTTTGATGCATATTTGTGTTCAATGTTTACGCCATACATTTTTAATTTATTTTCCCTGGCATAATCAAAGATGGGTTTATAATAACGATAGTTATGTCCCCAGGTATTGAAATAATCAACTTCCTCCAAAAATTCTTCTTCATTCGTCTTTCCTGATGCATAATTGTTCAAAGCCTCATTTTGAGCCGGGTTGAACATTTCCAGCGCCAGACAAACAGTCTGTCCGGCTTCAATTAATTTTTTAATTATTTCCAATTGCACCTGGTGATTGGTTTCAGAAGTATGACTTTCTCCAACCATTATAACCCGATAATCTTTGATCTTATTAATAAAATCTTCAACCGCCAGGTCGCTTTTATTATTTGTGTCAAAAATTTTGTTCAATTTAACAGCGCAAAAATCAAATTTGGTGTTTGGATTTCCGATGGGGAGCATGTCGGTGTTGAATTGGTTTTCTTCTGCAAATAGTGCGCTCATTAATAATAACAGAAAAATTAAAACTGCATTTGTTATCTTCATTTCAGGTTACTCCTGGTTTAATAATTTATTTGTGATTTTTTTTTAATGATGAAATTTTCTATTGACATTAAAAATTAAATCTTTTACATTCTAGCTTTTTATGAAACGATAAAAGTAGGAAATTTAAATTTGAAATGCAAGAATTTATTTCAAAATGACTTACTTTATAATTGAATTGTTTATAAATTGAATAATCCAGCAGACCGGAAGCAAAGCAAAGGACATCATGACTCAAACAAAAATTAAACCCGATCAATATTTACATTCTACAATATTAATAAATTCTGACCATCCTGATATTATAAATAAAGCAAGCGAATTAACACAGGAATCAGATACCCCCGAAGAAAAAGCACGGAAACTTTTTTATTTTATCCGCGACCATATCCGCTATGTTTTTAACGCGGATAGAGAAAAAGATCAATATTCCGCCTCAAGCATTTTAAAAAAGGGGAGAGGCTTTTGTACGCAAAAGTCTATTCTATTTTGTGCCCTGGCGCGTGCTTGTAATATTCCTGCAGGTATTCATTTTTACGACATTGATGATTATACGTTGCCACAAAATTTTGTTGATCTTTTGCGAACAAAAACGCTGTATCGCCATGGCATTGTATCGCTTTATCTCGATGGAAGGTGGCATAAATATGATGCAACATTGGGCATCAAACTGGTGAACCGGAATAATCTAATTCCTGTTGAATTTTTTCCGGATCGGGATTGTTTAATGCATGAAAAAACTCAATCAGGAGAGAAACATATTGAATATGTAAAGGATTATGGATTAGTCGCAGATGTTACTTATGAAGAAATAAGATCCTGGTTCAAAAATTTTTATGGTCATTTGATGAAATAATACGACAAATATCGCGCTGAAACAACTGCTACTGCCACTGCCTGTACAGTTACCTTATTTTTATTATATCAGTTTAGACTGTGCAACTGCTACTTTTCGGTTTTTTTACCTTAGTTGATCGGATGTTACATTTTCACTCATCACAACTATAGTTAAGCTTACCCCCCTCGTTCACTGGCAAAATTCTGCGTCACTTTGAAATAGGGCATGTTGTGGAATTTTCTATCCTTAAAAAGTGCCGCGCCAACACCGAGAAATTTAAACTCTTTCGTATCGTTCTCTGCATGTACGGACGATTTCTAATCCTTCATCCACCAAACATTCCAGCATTAAATGTGAAGCTACCTGGTATTCAATGCCTGTCCAAACTTCGTTGCTGTAAACAAAGGGTAAGGACAGTTTCCCGCCTTTTGGCCAGGTACAGAGCAGTAAGCCTCCTTCATTACCCAGAGCATAAGATGGTCGCTGTGGATTCACATGATCGGAAAGATCGTTTTTGAGATTATATTTGTGAATTGCTTTGAGATGGCTTGTTACCTGCTCCTGGTTAATTATTTCATCAAGACCACACATTTGGGCGATCCAGCAACCGAGAATACCATCGGATAAACAACCTGTGCCGTATTGATATTTTGGACCCTCTTTTTGGAGAATCTCCCTTGCCTCCGGCGAATAGTTGATATTCCAATGACCTGCTGCTGCTCCAACAGGATTAGGCGTTACCAATCCTTCCCATTGAATTTTATGAAAAAAATACTCACCATCGAATAATTCATTTTCCATAAACTTGACACCCTTTTGAAGTAGTTTCTCATATTCGGATATATCGTCATCCAGTGCTTTGCCCATTTCAGTCATCGCAAATAAAGCGCCGAGATAGAAACTGGTGCAATGACCGTTTGGTCCCCAGTATTCGATGTCGTAAGTATTGTGATGCGGTTCTTCGAGATAGCCTTTTTCTTTTGGATCCCAGGTGTTGATACAATAATCCATACTTTGTTTTATTTGTTTCCAGAGCGCTTTGAGCCAATTGGTATCTCCTGAAATCCGCCACTCACGATGGACTTTCATAATGCCACCCAATTGACCATCGGCAGCCGAATGAAAATCATGTTTTATTGGACGGATGGGCAGACCGGAGCGAAATACCTGGTGTCCCGTTTCATTCTGACTAACCTTGAATTCTGTTTCACGCAGAGTGCGCTCAGCCTCTGGAAATAGATGGGGGATTGCTTGGGCGTAATTCCAAACGTGGGTGCAGGATCCGGAACAACATCCGCTATTATCATTGCAGCCTTCCCAGCACCACAAACGACCATCTGCCTGTCGCAAAACTGTTGGCGATTTTAAAATGGTTAGGTTTGCCGCCACTGCTTCAATAACCTCATCAGGGAGATTTGTATCATAAAAGGTATCTTTGAACAGGGTGGTTTTGCGGTTTAATTCATCATAATTATTTAGCCAAAAAGAGATAACTTCTTCAATGTTTTTGAATTTACCGGCATACCAGGGAACATAGGTTTTTGATTCACAACATGATTCGGCGGGCGAAGTTTCCAAGTCCCTGCCTGTCCTGATTTTTGTTTTTGGGGCATACCAGCTCAGCATCAAATGAATCATTTTTTCTTCACCAGGCTCAAGAGAAAAAGGGACAAAAAGAGATGCGCCAGGACTTGAATTTGGTATCGGCGGATTACTTACCACCTTTGCTTCTTGAATGTTTTTCCAGGTAATTGTAACCGGATCCCACCAACCGCCTCGGAACCAGCAATGGTCCACCACTGAATTAGAATCATTAACAAAAAAAGCGAATGCCCCTTCATGTTCAGGATTTTCTTCAATTCCTTTTTGCCAGAGTACAAATCCATTTTTTGTGGATTTTATGCCATTATTAACCTCACTGCCATAATGAGTTCTTTGGTTGGTCTTCATGAAATTTTTTGTATTATAAGAGAAGACAGCATCCATTGACTTCCCACTATTATTTTTAAAGTGATACTCCAAAGCGCCAATTGGCAGACTTGAATTGTCCGCATCCCCGGGAATGAATGGGCTCCAGCCAACAATTTCCACTTGCATTGGAATTTCCGAATCTTGCAAAGTTACCGTACCATAGGGAAACCTGGCTAAAAAAGATGCTTTTTCAAATCGCGGTAAACCATAGCTGCTTCGATCTGCGCCTCGTCCAGTACGCGGACCTCCAAAAAATTTCCAGTCTGGAACAGGACCTTCTAAAACTTTGGCAATATTCTTTTCCCCTTTAATACAGAGCGCAGCAAAAGAATATGGCTCGTGAAAAAAGTCCATCTGATTCCTGACTGAAACGTGAGAAATCGCTCCTGTTCCCTCAAGGCAAATCATACCGGCGCCAATTCCTCCTATGGGGAAGGCGACTTTGTTCAGGAAGGAATTTGAATATCTGCCATTGAAATTTCTTTTGTCAGGAAAATCTCTGTTAGGATTGCTGCAGAAAAGTGTTCCTAATAGGACGAATGAAATTAATAGGAGAATAAAATGTGTGAAAGAAAAATTAGATTGCATGGCAAAATCCTTTCATTTTTTAAATAATGAAATATAAAGATAAAAGTAGAGATTGAGAAAAATGATTCATCAGATCTTTTATAATAATTTTTTGAATAATTTAACCAAAAGTCTTCAATTTTTCTTTACCCCGCCTCTGCCTTTACCTTGAATTTTTTCGAAATAGAATTATTATTGAAAACATCATAGCTTAAATATCTATTCTGCCTTGTTCAAGTTAGGTTAATACAAATAATACTTAAACCCGGCAGATAAAATAAAACCGGTATTGTTTACTTCAGGTGGATCATCGTTCCAGATGACGGAATACACATCATCTTCCTCAGCAGTATCCCAATTGGTAGATTTTGCTGCAAAACGATAACCTGTACAAAAAACAAAATCGAATTGTTTTGATAGCGGGATTTCTGCAAGAATTCCAATTGGCAGAGAAATCAAAGCAGTATTTGCAATTTGCCCTTCATCATCTTTTTTAAAAGGAAAATCGATATTTAAACCGACCTTTAAGCCTAAATCAAACCTGGATGTGTTTAAGAATCGCCAGATACCAAATACATGAAAACCAAAACCAAAATTTTTATCGCCATAAGAATCTGAAACGCGAATGAATTGCATTCCATAGCCACCATCAAAATCGCTCATTGGATTCATGTGATAATGAATGCCGAAATTGAAGTAATAATCTGTCGCAGGAGCGACAAAATTCAATTCAAAACCATCGATTTGATCAAAGAAATCCACCATCCAGCTTCCCGGGGAATAGTTCTGCCATGAGCGGATTATTTTTAAACTGCTGCTATCGCTTGCCGTGTCAACAACTGAAGCAAAGCCAACACAGCCCCCGGGCACAATATATTCTCCGTCTTCATCCTCCCATATCCTTTCAGGCTCAACAAGTTCAAAGAGCGCTCCTTTTCCAACGCCATAATTTGTTCCGAACGGCAGTTTCAGTTTACCCTTTGTGGTTGTTTCAATATCAGCGTATAGCCAGTAGATTTTCTTAAGTTCCATTTTTAATTTTTGCCAAAGGTCTGCTAATGCTTTCTCTTTTGATTGTTTTGGAGAACCACCCGCGTGCGATGCTATTATCTCGAGGAAACCCAAATGGTTCCCTGTTTCATTATCAAAAAAATTAAGAAGAGTATAAATTTCCGTAAAAATATTTGTTGAATCTGTTTGTGTTTTCCCGTTGGCGTTTTTTTTAAAAATTGATCTCTTCAGAGTAAAATAGGTCTCTTTTTCTTCCGGTTCGACATTAAATTGGGAGATTTCTGTCGCGCTTACTACTATTTCTTCCCTTATTCCATTAAGTTCTTTAAAAGTAACAATAGTGTACTTTTTTGCTGTGCTGTTTTTATTTATAAGCGTAGAGTTAAGTTCAATGCCAGCCAGGACATCATGCACTCCAATACGCTCAAGAATATCAGCTAATAAATTTGCGATCTCATCCTCAATAGTATAGCGCATTGAATTTTTGGCATAGGCGGGAAGGGGCAGCCTCATTTTTTTTATGTTGATTTCTGATTCTGTGGTGTCTTGTTCCTGGGCTTTAATGCCTGTTTGAAAGACTAAAGAAATTATTATCACAATTAATAGAATCAACCTGGTGTGAGTCATAAAATTAAATCCTTGAGATTTTGGGAATTAATAGTTTTTAAAAGTTTATTTCTTGTACAATACGAAAATAATCTGAATTCAAAAAAAGTGTAAATGAATGGTAATTTGGTAATAGGGAAATTAGTTACAAAACAGTTAATTTTTTGCCCAAAAAGCAACAATTTTTGTAACTGTTCAGCTATTCGTTGTATTCTTGTCATTCTGAACGGGGGAGGCGATGTGGGAGGTTGGGAAGTGAAGAATCTCGTAGTAATTGTAAACATTGGGGAGATTCCTGTATAGTTACATTTAAAAAATAAGGAAATACAGACTATGCTTCGGTCGCAAGCTCCCTCAGAATGACATTTTT
>JACKQG010001005.1_pt1 | contig 39728 bp, 37 predicted proteins | sample 8237621 | NCBI WGS metagenome assembly JACKQG01 (sample SAMN15677084, study PRJNA649215) | marine metagenome | biome: marine; feature: Black Sea; material: saline water; isolation source: suspended particulate matter (SPM) from the Black Sea western gyre | collected 2013-06-09/2013-06-10 | depth... | reverse complement strand
TATCTCTTGTCTCCGGTCTGTACTGCATGGGATTAATGTTCTGGCTTTTTTCACCAGACCAGGATCAATATCTGCAAAAGCAATTTTCTCATTGTTTGCCGCCTCTGTCAGGACATTTCCCATTGGATCTACAATCATGGACATCCCCGGAAAAATTAGGTCGCCTTCCGTCCCTGTCCGGTTTGAACAGACCATAAACAATTGATTTTCAATGGACCGCGCTTTGATCAGTGTTTTCCAATGCTCTTTTCTTGGTTCCGGCCATTGTGCAGACACAATGATCATTTGTGCATCCTTTAAATACAAAGATCTGGCAAGCTCTGGAAACCTCAAATCATAACAGATCATCAACCCAAGCCTTCCAAAACTTGAGTCAATCGTAACAATCTTATTTCCGGCAGTGTAATACAGATGTTCGCCTGTAAGCCTGAAAAGATGTATCTTTCTATATCTTGCTTTTACCTTTCCATCCACATCAATGAACACCATAGTATTGAATATCTGACCTTTTTCTTTTTCAGGAAGGGTTCCAGCAATTGCCATCTGGTTCTTTCTGGCAAAAAAAGAAAGACTTTCCACGACCTTATCTGAAAGCTTTGAATGTTTGCTTAAGTTTTCATTATCAAAGGAACAGGAAAACATTTCCGGCAGGACGGCAAGGGAAACATTTTTTGCTGCCAGTTTTTCCAGGTGTCCAAGCGCAGTATTCAAATTGGTCTCAACCTGTCCACTTTTCACATCAAACTGAACAATGCCTGCTTTAAAATTATTTTTCAAATCTTTTGTATCCTTTTAACAGTTTGTTTTTATCAAAATATTCTTCATAAATTAAACTTTTCTAAACATATCGTTTCACCCTTTCATCGTCAATCTTTTTATCCTTTTAAAACACCTATGGTTTTAAGCTCTATTTAACCGGTTTTATGTTTTCTAATACAGAGATTGCAATGATGGTATTCCTCGATTTTCATTTCTGATAAATTAAAACATTGTATTTTGAATAAATGTCAGTTAAAAAAATACTTTAAGCCATTTTGTTTGTTAACACAATAAAAGTAGACGGTCGCTTTTCTGCTTAATGCCTGTAATGGCTTGACTTTTCGATATGTTTTGGATACTTTATAAAATTAAGAATAAAGCTATAAAAACTAATATTTATAGTGCGAATAACGATATTGACAAAATTATTATAAGACAAACACCATTGATACCTATATATATCTTTTTATAAGGAGAAAAAATGACAAAAATCGATTCTTTTCTCAAAGGCAGACACATACTTGCTGTTGATGATGAATGGGATGTTCTTGAAACCATTCAGGAAATTCTGGATGAAGCAAAGATAGACGTTGCTCAGGACTATGAGACAGCTTCCAAAAAAATTCTCCAGACCCACTATGATCTTGCTATCCTTGACATTATGGGGGTCAACGGGATTAAACTTTTAGAAGAATGTGTACAAAAAGGCATCCCCGCCATCATGTTGACGGCAAACGCAATGAATCCGGAATCCTTGATCGAATCCATTAAAAAAGGAGCTATTTCCTATCTTTCAAAAGAGCATTTAAGTGTACTTGATTCATTAATCAATGAACTTTTGAATAAACACAAACAAGGCAGATCCACCTGGAAATTTTCCTTTGAAAAACTGGGAACCAGTTTTAACAAGCGTTTTGGTAACAACTGGAAAGATGACGATAAAGAATTCTGGGATAAATTTGATAAAAATTATTATATATAATCAACAATATATCTATCTGGCTAACCCATAAAAAAGAAGCCGGGATTTAAAGAGAGCATCTCTTTAAATTCCGGCTTTTATTGTAAAACGATTGCCAAAAATTTTAACTGACTTCAACCCATCAGCCTGACCAGAAATAGTGAAATCGCTGGAAAAAATACAATAAGTGTTAAACGAATAATATCAGCTATCCAGAAAGGTGTTACCCCTTTAAAGATGGTGCCGACTTTTACATCAGGCAATACAGCCTTCAGCACAAACACGTTTAATCCAACAGGTGGAGTAATCAAACTTATTTCAGTAACAACCACCACTACAATACCGAACCAGATGAGATCAAAGCCAAGTGCCTGCATCATGGGATAAAAAACAGGAACTGTTAAAACAATCATTGACATACTTTCCAAAATGCAGCCCAAGACAATATAGACGAGCATAAGAATGAGCACAACAACAAAAGGTGAAACATCCCAACCCAATACAAATTCTGCTAAAGCATCGGGCATTCCAACCACATTGACAAAGTTGGCAAAAATAAATGAACCCATCAACAAAAAAAAGATCATGGCTGTTGTACTTGCTGAATCAACTAAAACCTTCTTTAATATTTCCAGGGTAAGTTTTTTACGAAACAGGGTAAACAAGAAAGCACCAGTTGCCCCAATACCCGCAGCTTCGGTGGGTGTAAAAATCCCGGCGTAAATGCCGCCCATGACAATAAAGAACAACAACAACACGCCCCACACCCCTTTAAGGCTTCTGAATCTGTCAGGCCACGCGACCAGCTCACCTCTGGGACCAATTTTCGGATTAATGCTTGTTGCAACAGCAACAGCGCCTAAGTAGCAGATAATTCCGAGAAGACCCGGCAAAATACCGGCAGCAAATAGTTGTCCAATATCACTTTCAGTCATTATCCCGTAAAGGACTAGGATAACACTCGGAGGAATAAGGATACCAAGTGTTCCTCCTGCAGCAATAGAACCCGTTGCCAGGCTGTCGGCATAGCCAAATTTACGCATGGATGGCATGGCGACCTTACTCATGGTCGCTGCGGTCGCTAAAGAACTGCCACATACTGCGCTGAACCCGCCGCAAGCTACGATTGTTGCCATGGCTAGTCCGCCCTTCCTATGCCCGAAAAAGGCATAGGAAGACTTATAAAGCTCATGCGAAAGTCCGGACTGCGTCACAAAATTACCCATTAAAATAAAAAGTGGTACTACGGACAAGCTATAATTCATTCCTTCTTCAGAGGCGACCGTAGAGACCATACTAAGGGCTGCGTGGTAGTTGATAGCCTCTCCAAATCCTACAAACCCAACCACTGCCATAGCCATAGGAATGGGGACTTTTGCAAGAATCAAAATGAGAAGAAATGCAAATCCAATTAAAGATGCTTCCATAAACCTATTTTTCCATTTTTAACGAATTGATCATAATAAATAACAAAATCAGACCGGCTACACCTGTCATAATTGACATGAAAAAAATCAATGGTGACAGCGGCATATACAAATACTCAGTCCTATCCCCATACTCGGCAGCATCTCCTGCTTTTATCCACAACTGCCAGCTGATAACAATCAGGACAGCTAAATTAATCAGATTAATGATAATGTTTTGAATGGGTTTAATTTTATCAGGCACAAAGTTATCAATCAAATCAACTGTCACATGGCCTTCTTGAGAAGTCAGAAGAACCAGGCCCAAAAAAATTACAATGGCCATTGAAAACTCAGTTAATTCAAGTGCACCGATAATGGGCGAGTTAAAAATATACCGCCCGATGACATCAAAAAAAGTTAATGCCATCATGAAAAACAATGCAATTGATACCAAAGGTTCGAAAAGCCGATGCAGAAAATTTAAGCATAAATTCCACGCACCGGCTTGAGTGTTACTTTTAGTTAATAACGTCATAATTTGCTACTTGGCCACGGAAAAATTTTAATGCTGCAGCGCCGTCAACACCTTTCTCATTTGCTTTTTTTACCCAGTCTTCCTCTAAATGTTTTGTTGCTTCCTTAATTTCTGCGATAAATGCTTTTGAGGCAGTTTCAACAGAATTGCCATTTGCTTTCATGTCTGCCAGACCGACTCGATCTGCTGCATCCCATGCTCTACCTGCAAGTTTTGCAAATGCTTCACCAGATACTGCCATAACTGCTTTTTGATCTGCTGGAGAGAAACTATTAAAAGTATCTTGGTTCATAACCAGATAAAAAGAAACATTATAAAGCCCGTCCGGTACCAATGTGGTGTATGGAACCACTTTGGTAATTTTAAAAGATTTGATTGATTCCAGCGGAAGAACAACGCCATCTGCAACACCACGGGATAGAAGTTCATAAGCCTGGCTGGCCGGCTTTTGAATTCCAACAATGCCCAGACTTGCGGCAACTTGTGCTGCAATCCCGCCGGGCACCCTGAACTTCATGCCTTTAAGGTCAGCAATAGACTGAGCTACTTTTTTCGAATTATGAATCTGCCCCGGACCATGGGTCATAACGCCAAGAAGTTGTACGCCTTTATATTCATCGCCTTTTTCAAAATATTTTTTATAGGTTCTCCAATAGGCTACACTATTTGCCTCTGCGCTGTTCCCTAGAAAGGGGAGTTCCACACCTTCTGACAATGTAAACCGACCTGGTGAATAAGCGTTACATGTATAGCCGGCATCAGCCATACCGTTTTTTACAATATCAAAGTAAGATTTTGGATGGCCCAGTCCTTTTGCCAGAAGCGTGATATCAACCCTTCCGCCTGTTGCTTTTTTAACATTTTCCATCCAGGGGAGCATCATATCTGCAACAATGGGATGCCCCGGCGGCAGCCAGGAAGAGAAGTTTAACTGTTTTGCCATTACACTGGATGATAGGATTGTCATTAAGAAAAAAATACTGCTAATGGTTAAAGCTACTTTACATTTTTTCATGGAACACCCTCCTAAATTTATGATTATGTAAAAATGAGATTCTTTTTAAGCAATCTCTGTTAAAACTTACTAAACAATATCGTCGTGCTCAATTGCCCAAGTACCACTCAGTGGACCCATAACCTACGTTATAATTCAACGAAAAGTCAACCTCAATGGGAAATTTTATTTAATCCAGTTTTTTAAACGCCTCCTTTCTGCCGGTAAATTTTTCCCGAAGTTGAGGTTTCATGAGCTTTCCTGTGGGATTTCTAGGGACCTGATCAAAAATAACCCTGCGCGGTACCTTATAAAGGGATAATTTTGATTTTGCAAATTCAATCACATCTTCTTCGCTCAATTGTCTTCCCTCTTTGACTTGAACCACTGCAAGAACGATCTCCACAAGTCTGTCATCAGGATATCCGATACATGCGATATCATCTATATCAGGATGATCCATCAAAGCATCTTCAATTTCAACGGGAAAGATATTTTCACCGCCACTGGTGACCATATCTTTCATTCGATCGACAATATAAAAATATCCATCTTTATCTTTCTTTAGTAAATCTCCGGTGGAAAGCCAACCATTTTTTAATGCTTCCTGGGTTTTTTCAGGATTTGAATAGTATTCCCGCATCATTCTCGGTGTCCTGAATATCAGCTCCCCAACCTCATCATTGGAAAGTTCATCGCCTGTGGGACCAACAATTTTAGCTTCAACACCAAAGGTTGGTTTGCCAATGGAACCGGGTCTTGAAAGGACATCTTCCGGATACAGGTTGAACAATCCGCCGCCGCCGCCCTCAGTGATGCCATAGATATTTGATACTGCACAGGGCAGCTTTTCCACAAGAAGCTTCATAATGTCAAATGGCACTGGCTGAGCACCTATCTCCATATATTTCCATGAAGACAGGTCATAATCAGAAAGAATAATATTCCCTTTTTCAATGGCATTTAGCACAGCAATTCCAATGGGCACCACAAACAGTACATCCGTGCATTTTTCCTCGGCAATGGCTTCAATTATCCATTTGGGATCTCTGAAATCTCTTATAATGGTTCCTTGCGCACCAGTGGCATAAAAGGGTGCCCATAAAAACATGGTCCCACTGTGATATAAAGGTAAAAAGAATAAATAATTATCATCCTTTTGAACGAAATAGCTCATTCCATTACCAATGGCAGTATTATTAATTGAAAAATGAGTGTGAAGTACAGGTTTGGGTTTGCCTGTAGTACCTGAAGTGAACATCATGGCAAGGTCGTGATCCCTGTCAACTTCCATCAGTGCATTTGAAATATCCTGGTATTCCTGGATTCTTTTAAAATCTATCATATCATCAGGAACATCGTTGCCGACACATATATAACTTTTAATGGTGGCAAGATCTTTTTGAGCAGGCTGGACAACCCCTAAAAATTCAGACCCGATAATAAATACATCCGGGTTACAAACTTCGGCTGCATACAGGATATCAGAACTTTCAAAACGGAAGTTTAAGGGTACAACCACAGCCCCCAGACGGATGATGGCAAAATAGGTGACAAGCCATTCCAAAGAATCTTTCTGAAGGTGCATGACAAAATCTCCATGTGTAACCCCCAGCTCTTTTGCCAAAAAATTCGCTGTTCGATTAATCTCGTCATTAAATTCCTGCCAGGTAAAGGTTCGTCTTTCACCCTTTGCCGGGGTTCGTTCGATGAGGCAAACCTTGTCAGGAATGTGCCGAGCATGAATTGAAGCATAACCTGAATAATTCAACGATGGCCCTCCTTAATTTTTAATTAATTATATAAAAGTAGTGAACGTTGAGTGGTGGGTAATGAAAAAACATATGGGTAATATTCTCACTACTCACATCTCACAACTCATTACTCAAAAATTCACTTTATCCAATCCTTTTAATCCAAGAATCTGTCTTGCCTCATCTGATGTTGCAGGCACAAGGCTCATTTCCTTTGCAATCCTTTTTATCATACCCACCTGATCCGCACTTGCTTTTGCCATAATGCCTTTGCCGGCATAAATTGAATCCTCAAGTCCGACTCTTACATTCTGTGCACCCATTGCCATAGCCGTTGTGGTGATGGGAATCTGGAATCTTCCGCCGGCGGCAACTGACCAGGTAAAATTTTCTTCCCCAAGAACTTCCTTTGCCTCATCATAAATCAGCACCAGGTGTTTGACAGAAGGAGTCATCCATCCCACCATGGGACCGAATACAAATTGAAGATGTGCCGGTGATTTTAAAAGATTCTCTTCAAACAGCCATTTGACATAGGAAACATGGCCCAGCTCATAAATTTCAAGTTCTGGTTTGGTATCAATTTCAAGAAAAGTCTTTCCATAGATCATATCATCGTTAAAGGTTGGTCTGAAGGTGACATTCTTACACAGTTCAAGATAATCTTTTTCCCATTCATGTTTAAATTCTTTAAACCGGCCTGCAATCTGGAAAATACCAAAATTAAAGGGTGCAGGATCAAAAGAACACATTTCAGGCCTTAACTGCTTGATGGGAATCAATTTTTCTTCCGTGGTCTGATTCATGCCGCCGCCTGTGGTGGGAAGCAATATCATATTACATCTGGCTTTGATCTTTGAACATACTTCCATGAAAAGATCCGGATCTGATACGGGTAATCCGTTTTCAGGATTTCTGACATGGATATGGGCAATGGCAGCGCCTGCCTCATGGGCTTTTACCGCATCCTCCACAATCTGGTCAGGAGTTATGGGGAGGTAATCACTCATGGTTGGTATATGAACAGATCCGGTAATGGCTGCTGTGATGATTATTTTATTATCCATTTTTTTATTTCTCCTGTTACAAAAATTTTATTATCTCTTACACCACATATTCCTCATCCAAATCAAGGACAAACATTTTCTTATCCTTGACATTATCAATCACAAAAGAAGATTTAATGACCTGAATACCTTCTATCTGGGTAAGCTTCATGTTCATAAACTGTCCATAAGCTTTAATATCTTTTGCAATCACCTTTAAGATAAAGTCATTTGCACCGGCAATCTGGTAGCATTGAATGACTTCATCCAGCTCAGCAAATTTTTCCTTTATGGCAGCCACAGATGAAAGACTACTCAGGCTTAAGCTGATATTGACCATGGCCATAATTGTAAATCCGATTTTTTCAGGATCAATTACAGCTGTAAAATGAGAAATCACCCCTGCAAGCTCCAGTCGTTTTACCCTTTCAAGGGTTGCAGGAGCTGAGATCCCGACAATCTTAGACAACCTGGAATTTGTTGTTTTTCCATTTTCTTGAAGTGTATTTAAAATCTGTTTATCAATTTTATCCAGAACCATTTATTTCCTTTTACTGGAATTTTGTTAAGTTAAACCCATTACAATAATAAATGGTTATATTTTTCTTTAATCAATGGCAACAATTCTTTTAATGTTTCATCTATTTTATTGACCAGATGATCAATTTCCTGTTCTGTCATTATGGTAGACAGGATAAATAACCCCCTTGGAATTGTAAAAAATCCTTTGTTCAGTAAGGACAGGTGCATCAGCGTGTGAAGCTGTTCTTCTGATTTTAAGACCTGCTCTGCCGTTGTTATTGGTTCATTGACAAAATGCAGATTCAGCAACGATCCAATCTGGTTGGACTGGATATTTAATCCATTGGATTTAAAACTTTCCAAAATGCCTTTCTGGAAATGATCCCCCAGTTTATTAATATAGGTTACAGCTTTTTCATCATATTTGGACAAGGCTGCATATCCTGCCTGCATAACTGTTTCATACCCGTTAAATGTTCCGGAATGGTATAATGGCCTGTCCGTGTTTTCATGGCAAAAAATATTCATGATTTCTTTCTTGCCGCCAAACACACCAATTGGAAGCCCGCCTCCCACAACCTTTCCAACCGTTGTCAGATCAGGAATAACACCATAAAGCGTCTGGCACCCTCCTGTATGGACCCTGTAAGAAAAAATCTCATCAAAAATCAGCAGAACATTATTATCAGATGTCACTTTCCGTACATGCTCAAGATACTTAGGCTTTGGCAGCACAACACCGCCAGCCCCAAGAAAGGGCTCCATTATGACAGCAGCCAAATGGTCAGCATTTTCCTTTACTGCTCGTTCAAGGGCATTAAAATCATTAAATGGCACTTCCAGCATGTCCTGGGTCATACCTTTGGGAATCCCTGCAGTAATCACATTCTTTTTTGTGGATGCTGCCACGCAATCATGGGTTCCATGAAACCCGCCAGTCATTTTCAGGATCTTGTCTTTCCCCGTGTAAGCCCTTGCAGTCCTTAAAGCAAACAATGTGGCTTCTGTCCCTGAATTTACAAACCTGACCCTGTCAAACCCGGGTATCCTTTCACATAAGAGCTTTGCCAGTTTATACTGCCCCTTTGTGGGGGTAGAGTACTGGGAGCCTCTTGCAATGCCTTGAGAAACAGCCTTGACAACATCCAGGTCCCCATGGCCATGGACAATGGCACCATAGGCATTGGTTACATCAAAAAGTTTATGACCTTCATGGGTATAGACGTATGCACCCTGTCCATAATCAATATGAATGGGATAGGGTTTAAAATAACTCAGGCTTCTGGTTGCACCACCGGGAATATAATTGATCAGTCGTTCATGATGCTCTTTGGAAACTGGAAACTTTTCCTTATAGGCATCTGCAATTTTCTTTTCAATTTGTTCTTCAATACTAATTTGTTTTCCCGTCCCAGTTTTTCTTTCAATCATGGTTTTGTCCTTATTCTCTTTCGTGAACAATGAGAAGCTCGCCAACCTCTTTTTCAACCCTTTCAACAAATTCACCTGATTCGATTCTGGCTTTGAGTTCTTCAAGATCGTCAATATAAACCTTGTCATAATCCATGTACTCAAGGGTTTCACGAACCGCTTTGTGCATGATTTTACCAGCAGGGCTTAATAAGTCAACACCCCTTAAATCTGCTGCCTGGGCAGCGCAAAGCAATTCAAAAGACAGAATATGATTGGTATTTTCAACAATCTTTCTGGCTTTTCTTCCAGCAATCAGACCAAAGCTGACTATATCCTGAAAGTCTGCCGTGGATGTGATGGACTGGATGGAAGCTGGAACGGCAAGGGTTCTGTTCTCTGCAACAAGTGATGTTGTCATGAACTGACCGCCCATAAGACCCATGCGAACCCCAGTGTCTTCTTTGCACAGAAAGGGTGGCAGACCTGTGCTGTTATTGGCATCCATGAACCTGTCAATTCGCCTGTCACTGACAACCCCGATGTTGACCATGGAGATCGCCAGGCAGTCCATTACAAATGAGATGGGCTGACCATGGAAATGTCCATTATGAATAAATGTGTCCCATTCCGTAAAAATCAAAGGATTGTCATTACTGGAATTGAGCTCTCTTAAAAGAACTTCCCGGGCGTGCTGCACAGCCTCTTTTGTGGGACCCACAAACTGGGGGGTGCAACGAATGGAGTAGGCATCTTCAACAGGAATATCTGCCACGGTAATACCTTCATGTTTTTTAAGCACTGTCTGAAGTCTCAATGAGAGTTCCTGTTCATCAATGGCCATATTACTTCCCGTTAAAAGTTTGGTCAGATTCATGGCAGTGGCATATTGACCTGGATGATATTTTTGTTCATGAACTCTCACATCAAAGGGATTGGTTCTTCCCATAAGGGTTTCAATGGCAAAGGCGGCAATAATATCAGAGTTTTTCAATGTATTGGTGGCCTCTGTAATAACTGTACAGGCAAGTCCCACCATTCCGGAAGTACCATTGATAAGAGATAAGCCTTCTTTTGCACTCAAGTACATAAGTTCTATACCAGCAGCTTTCATTGCCTCTTTACCCGGCAGAAGTTTGCCTTTATAGTTTGCCTTCCATTCACCAAAGGCAACGCTTGCTATACAGCCTAAAGGTCCTAGATCGCCACTGGTACCTAGAGAACCTTTTCTTGGAACAAGGGGAAAAACGTTTTTATTAATCATTTCCAGATAGATTTTTAAATTGACCTCTTTAATACCGGAATAACCGCGGCAAAGAGAGTTGGCCCTGGCGATCATGAAAATTCTGACAAGCTCATCTTCAAAGGGCCTGCCCACCTGGGTGGTGATACTCCTGACAAGGTTTTTCTGAAAATCATTATCTCTTTCTTTGGGCAGAAGATGATCCACAAGACCGCCGCAACTTGTATTTACACCATAGATACAACGTTCTTCATTGGCCCATTTGTCAACCAGTTTTCTGCAATCCCTAATCTTGGGCCAATTGTTTTCATCAACTTCAACTTTCATGGACAAATCTTTACCGGCTTTCATCAATTCTTCAATTGTTAATGTATAACCGTCAAGAATAAGAGTGTTTCCTTTGATTGGCATGGTTCCCCTCCTTAAAATATATAAGTTTAATAATGTGTAAAATTTAACAAAATAGACAACTCCAACCTAAGAATGCAAAAAAGAGACATAAAACAAAATTTGAGTGCTCTATTTCTTTAAGGCTAACCAAATTCATAAATTTTTGTCAAGCATTAATTTTATTTTATAAGGAAACTTTTAAAATTTTTATAACTATCGAAACCATATTTCATGATTTTAGCTTATTTTATAAGCCTTTTCTTTAGATTTGCCTTATTTTAATTTAATTTGAAGCATCCACCCCTTTTGATATTCCAGTTGGTTTTTGGGAAATCCTCTTTCTTCCATTCTTTTCCTTTTTCAAGGACACCCACACGATACCCTTTTTGTGAAAGCCTTAAGGCAGATACACTTCCGCCAAACCCGGAACCGATGACAATATAATCAAAATTTTGTTGTGTTGATCCCATTATACACCCCTCAAAGCAAGGTCCATTTGATAAATGCCATTTTTTATGACAGATAACCTAAAGGTCACACGTAACCTAAAGGTCACAAGTAATCTGTCAGTATGGTCTTAAGTTTTCCAAGACAGCCGGAATAAAAATGGTCACAATCTTTGATAATTTCATATTGCGGATCAATCTGCCACCGATTGATATGCTCTTGAATCTGATCTTTTGGAGCGATTTCATCATTAGCACCGGTGACAATCAGGCCTGCGGAGGGCATTTTTTTAATTTCATCAAAACTCATAAATCCTACAGGTGGCGACACCATAACATGATCTTCAATTTCACACCCCTTTGAAACCACCAAAGCATTCATTCTTGCACCAAACGAATACCCGGCAAGATAAATTTTTTGATAATCCTTTTCCATTAGCCAGGACATGGCAGCCCTGATATCCTCCTGCTCCCCTATTCCATTGTCAAACATGCCCGTGCTGTTACAGGTTCCCCTGAAGTTGAACCTCAAGGTTGTAAATCCTTTTTCAAAAAAAGCGTCTGCAATGGTCATCACCACAGTATTATCCATATTCCCGCCATAAAGCGGATGGGGATGACAGATAATCACTGCCTTTTGAGACCTGTTTTTCCTTAAGCTGCCCTCAAGTTTAATATTTCCACACTCAATTGTAATCTTCGACTCCATTGGCCTGATCCTGTCATATAAAACTCTTCATGATTTATTTTTTAGCATTTTTTAAAGATGCTTTGATAAACTCCCTGAACAATGGATGCGGGTTCTGGGGTTTGGATTTGAATTCCGGGTGGAATTGACATCCAAGATACCATGGATGGTCTTTAAGCTCTACGATTTCAACCAATTCGTGATCAGGCGAAGTGCCGCTGATGATAAGTCCTGCTTCCTCGACCAGTCTATCTTTATATTCATTGTTAAATTCAAAGCGGTGCCTGTGACGTTCTGAAATTTCTTCCTGTTTATAGGCTTTCATGGCAAAGGTACCCGGAACAAGCTTACAAGGATATGCGCCAAGACGCATGGTCCCGCCTTTATCAGAATCTTCATCCCGCTTTTCAATCTTTTGGGTCTGCTCGTCATACCATTCTTTCATGAGATAAATTACAGGATATGGCGTATAGGAATCAAACTCCTGACCATGGGCCTCGTCAAGGTGAAGCACATTTCTGGCGATATCAATCACTGCCATATGCATACCAAGACAGATCCCGAAATAAGGCACCTTATGCTCTCTTGCATATTTTGCCGCAAGAATCTTTCCTTCAATCCCCCTTGAGCCAAATCCACCCGGGACAAGAACCCCATCGCTTTTGGAAAGAATTTCTACAACATTATCTTCTGTCAGGGTTGTAGAATCGACATATTGGAGATTAACCCTGGCATCATTGGAAACCCCACCGTGGGAAAGCGCTTCATTCAGGCTTTTATAGCTTTCCGTCAGGTTAACATACTTGCCTACAATAGCTATATTCACTGAAAATCTTGGATTTTTAAGCCGTTCAACCACTTCTATCCATTCATCCAGCCTTGGGGCCCTGGCCCAGATATTCAACTTTTTTAATATCTTATCACCAAGCCCTTCTTTATTGTAAACCAGGGGAACTTCATAAATACAGTCCACATCTTTTGCAGTAAAGACATCATCTGCTCCCACATTACAAAAAAGCGCAATTTTTTCTTTAATCTCCTGGGACAGGTAATGCTCAGTTCTGCAAAGAAGAATATCCGGCTGGATACCAATACTTCTAAGTTCTTTAACACTGTGCTGTGTGGGTTTTGTTTTTACTTCACAGGCGGTTTTAATATAAGGAACAAGGGTCAGATGGATATAGATAACATTGGATGCCCCGGCATCTGTCTTAAACTGCCGGATAGCTTCCAGAAAAGGCAATGACTCGATATCACCAATGGTACCGCCGATCTCAACAATCACAACATCAGCTTCATCAGAGACAAGGCAGATGCTCCGCTTGATTTCATCGGTAATATGAGGGATAACCTGTACTGTCCCACCCAGATATTCGCCTTTGCGTTCTTTGGTAATCACCTGGTCATAAATTTTGCCCGTGGTAAAATTATTATTCTTACCCAGTTTGGCATGGGTGAATCTTTCATAATGGCCCAAATCAAGATCTGTTTCCGCCCCATCATCTGTTACAAACACTTCTCCATGCTGAAACGGATTCATTGTCCCGGGATCGACATTTATATAGGGATCCAGTTTTTGTATGGTAACCGTCAGGCCCCTGCTTTCAAGAAGCATTCCTATGGAAGCGGATGCAAGCCCTTTGCCTAAAGATGACAATACGCCTCCGGTAACAAAAATATACTTGGTGTTTTTAGCCATTATTCCTCTCTTGTTTAAAGTTATTCATATAGTTTTTTAAAATTTTCCAGGCCCTTGTCAAGTTCATCAACCTGTTTGGAATTCTCATGCAAAGAACCAGGATCGTTTCTCGGGTATAATCGCTCAATATGTTCAATATCAAATAAAGAGGCGGAAAATCCTGATTTTAAATCCAGGCTTTTCATATCAACCATTGCAAACAATTGGTTGTCCAGAAAAATACTGACTTGCATCGGGTACCAGGTTTTGCTGAACCGCTGCCAGTTAAGATATAAAGATTCAACCATCAGACCATTTTTTTCAACCACATATTTCATGGGTAAAAACGTATCTTTTTCTATCCAGAGCCCTGCAAAGGGTTTTCCTTTTGCAGGGGAACGACCTATGACATAGCAAATTATATCATTATATCTTTGAAGAGATACCTTTGTCGTATCAATCCCTGCCAAGCTAAGCTTATTTAATAGGCTTTTATAGTCACGATACAAAAGAATATCCGTGTACATATCAATGGGTGGTTTATCCTGGGAAACGATAACCCCGTCCGTCACTTTTAAAAATTTGAAATCAGATTCAACACTGAAACCTGTTATGGTACCTGAAATAATTGCAGATCTGAGTCGGTTGGGGTATACATAAATCAGTTTTTCCTTTAATTCAACATAACCTTCTTGTTTGTCCTGGTAATTAAAAATCTTTTTGGTCTGAAAGGCTTCAATACCAACAGGCTGTTTGATCTTTTCAACAACAAGGAGAAGAAGGTGAGGTGCCTGGGGGACAAAGGCCTCACCCATACCTGGCATCAGTATGAAAAACAGCATAAAAAAGATTGAAAAAAAGATTTTTTTCATAACCTAAATGTCACACATAACTTAACCGCCACACGTAAATTTAAAAAATTAAACAAAAAGATTTTCCGGAAATGATGCACTATCTCCCAACATTTCTTCAATCCTGATGAGTTGATTATATTTAGCCACCCTGTCACTCCTGGACATTGATCCTGTTTTTATCTGTCCTGAATTTACACCAACGGCAAGATCAGCAATAAAAGAGTCCTCTGTTTCTCCGGATCGATGGGAAACAATAGTTGTATAACCTGATTCTTTAGCCATTTGAATGGTATCCAGCGTTTCTGTGACCGTTCCAATCTGGTTCAATTTAATCAGGATTGAATTGGCAATTCCAAGCTCAATTCCTTTTTTAAAAATATCAGGATTTGTTACAAAAATATCATCCCCAACGATCTGTATGGAATTTCCAAGCCTTTCTGTCATGATTCCCCATGAATCCCAATCTCCTTCAGCAAGGCCGTCTTCTATGGAGTATAAGGGATATTTTTCAATCAAGCGTTCATAATAATCAATCAACTCAATGGCTGAAAGCTCTTTGCATTCTGACTGGAAGATATATTTGCCATCTTTATAGAATTCTGAAGCGGCAGCATCAAGGGCTATACCGATATCCTTACCCGGCCTGTACCCTGCAGCTTCAATGGCATTGATAATATATTCCAACGCCTCTTCATTGGATTTAAGGTTTGGGGCAAACCCTCCTTCATCCCCGACTGCTGTACTTAATCCTTCACCCTTTAGTATCTTTGCAAGATGATGAAAGGTCTCAGCTCCCATGCGGACCGCTTCAGTAAAAGAATTTGCACCAAAGGGAAGGATCATGAATTCCTGAATATCCAGATTGTTTGCGGCATGAGCCCCGCCATTGATAATGTTCATCATGGGAACAGGCATCACCCTGGCATTAATCCCGCCCAGATGCCGGAATAGAGGGATTTCACATGAATTGGCCGCAGCTCGTGCTGCTGCCATGGACACTCCTAAAATGGCATTGGCACCAAGTCTTGATTTGTTTTCCGTGCCATCGATATCGATCATGGTTCTGTCAAGACCTGCCTGATCCATGGCATCATATCCAATGATTTCAGGTGCGATAACCTCATTGACATTGGCAACAGCGTTTAAAACGCCTTTACCTAAAAAGCGACTTTCAGAATTATCCCGAAGTTCAAGAGCTTCTCTTGTGCCCGTTGAGGCCCCGGATGGAACCGCTGCCCTGCCCGTTGCACCACAGGCCAGGGTAACATCCACTTCAACTGTTGGATTTCCTCTGGAATCAAGGATTTCCCTTGCTCTGATATCAATTAATTCAGTCATACCCCCCCCCTTTTTTCCTAAATATATTTTTTGCTTATGACCTATAAAATTTTTATGGTTTGTTGCCACCTACTAATAACAATATCCATTCTGACATTCAAGGCTATTCTTAACCTTGACAAATAAAAACCACTCTTATATTTAAAAAAGCAACTTTAGAAAAGTTGTACCAGTAGTTATAGGTAGTGCTTGACCGAAAACCCCGTGTTTGGGCGAAAGGTTGCCCATATACAAGGCGCAAAAAATCTTGAAACCGGAGTGTACTAATGTACATGAGGATTTCAGGATTTTGCAGCAACGCTGTAGATGGGTGAGTTTTCGTTCAAACACTAGGTACTTAATTGATAAATAATATAAGGAGTCTTAAATGAACATTCTATTTTTTGGACCAAACGGCAGTGGCAAAGGAACCCAGGGATCTATCCTGAAAGATAAATATAATTTTGCCCACATTGAATCAGGGGCTATTTTCCGTGAAAACATCAAAGGCGGAACTGAGCTCGGCAAAAAAGCAAAAGAATACATTGATAAAGGAGATCTGGTTCCTGATGACATTACCATCCCAATGGTTCTTGACAGGATAAAACAGGATGACTGCAAAAACGGATGGCTTCTGGACGGTTTTCCCAGAAATAAAGTTCAGGCTGAAAAACTTCATGCCTCGTTGGAAAAAGCCGGAATCAAACTCAATTATGTTATTGAAATGATTCTTGACAGGGAAATCGCAAAAAACAGAATCATGGGCCGCCGTCTTTGTGTAAACGACAACAACCACCCAAACAATATTTTTATTGATGCCATTAAACCAGATGGAGACAAATGCAGGGTTTGCGGCGGAGCATTGACCAAACGGGATGATGATCAGGATGAAACAGCCATTGATAAACGTCATTCCATCTACTATGACACTGACACAGGCACACTTGCTTCTTCCTACTATTTCAGAGATCTGGCAGAAAAAGACGCTTCTATAAAATATATTACACTGGCAGGTGAAAAAGATCTTAAATCTGTAACAAATGAGTTGATTTCCAAAATCTAAGACCTGTTGGTTTAGCTTAAAATTTTAAAGCCTTTCTATTTTCAATTCCGGGTGGGAAGGCTTTATTTTTTCCTTGCTTTTAAAGCGTTTGTTTGCTACAAAGTTCGGTTATAAATATCTTGATATTTAAATACACTATGAAAGGGGCGATGTTTTTTGAAGGAAATTACAGTCACGGTTATTGATAACGATGTTGAAAGAGCATTAAGAATATTGAAGAAGAAAATCCAGAATGATGGCCTCTTCAAACGTCTTAAAGTGATAAAGCATTTTGAGAAACCATGTCAGTTAAGACGACGTAAGATGAGAGAAGCAATGAGAAGACAAAGAATTGCTGCCTCAAGATCACGCAGAAGAAATAGCTAAACCATTAAAACTTACCCGGTATAAATTATTTATTAAATTATTTATACCGGGTTTTTTATTGTAAAAAATGAAAAAAAATGCCTACCAAAAGTGTCTTGATAAAATTTACAAGCTTGGCCGTTTCGGCATTAAGCTTGAGCTTGACACCATATTAAATATTTTAAAAATTTTAAACAACCCCCAGAAAAATTATCGTCTGGTTCATGTGGCCGGTACCAATGGCAAAGGGTCTACTGCCACATATATCGCATCAATCTTACAAAAAGCCGGATTTAAAACAGGACTTTATACCTCACCCCATCTGGTTAAATTTAATGAACGGATCTCAATTAACGGCAAACAAATTTCAAATGACCAGATTGTGGCCGTCTATGAAGCGGTTCATGCAGCAGATATTGGGAAAAGAAAAGCTACTTTTTTCGAAATTGCAACAGCCATGGGATTTTACCATTTTTCAAAAGAAAACGTGGATTGGGCTGTTATTGAAACGGGCATGGGAGGAAGGTTTGATGCTACAAATGTCATAAACCCCCAGGTGAGTGTTATTACCAACCTGTCCATCGAACATACAGAATATCTGGGTAATACCATTAAAGATCTGGCAAAAGAAAAAGGTGGCATAATCAAACAGAGTACGCCTGTTGTCATCGGAATTTCTCAGCCTTCAGGGCTTGTCGTCATCAAACAGCTTGCAAAAGAAAAATCCTCTGATCTCTTTATCTATAAAAAAGATTTTTCCACTAGAAAAAATCCAAACCAAAATACCTATACATACACTGGATTGAACAAAAACTTTCATCGTCTGATAAAACCCTTGCCCGGAGATCACCAGAAAGAAAACTTAAGTCTTGCCCTTGCCGCCTGTGAACTGATTTTTGAAAAATTAAAAATGACTGATAAAAAATACAATTTTAATGAAACCCTTGTTCAAGAGGGACTTTTACTTGCCAAATGGCCGGGAAGGCTTGAGTATGTCAGGCAAAATCCTTTGGTAATTATTGATGGTGCGCACAACCTTATGGCCGCCAGGATGCTTGGCAAATATTTATCCTCAACCTTGAAAAACAGAAGACTGACACTTGTCATTGGCATCCTTGATGACAAACCCTATGAAAAAATGCTTAAAAGCCTTGTTCCCTGTGCTCAACATATTATTATAACAAAGGCAAAAATCAACAGAAGCCTTGACCCCTCAGTATTAAAAGAAGCTGCCCAAAGATTTACCACATGCCCTGTCACTATTATTGAAGATGTAAAAGAGGCTGTAACCCATGCCATTGAAACTTCAAATGCAGAGGATGCCATTTGTATTGCCGGATCACTCTATGTTGCCGGAGAAGCCAGAGAAAAATTTGAAAATGACCTTGAACATTAGTCATGGTTCAAGTATTATATGATTTTCGCGCTCGTAGTCCAGTGGAGAAGACGTCAGCCTCCGAAGCTGAAAATCGCTGGTTCGATTCCAGCCGGGCGCACCAAAAACATTCATGAATTCATCACTTAAGATAGGCCTTATCAGCTATCGAAGCAACCCCCACTGCGGGGGCCAGGGTGTCTATATCAGGCACTTAAGCCATGCCCTTGCCGACCTTGGCCACAATGTCGAGGTTATTGCAGGGCCGCCTGATCCATTATTAAATAACCAGCCAAATAATCGGTTAAATAATAATGTAACACTTACCATGCTTAAGACACTGGATCTTTATAATCCTGAAAATCTTTTCAGAACCCCGACCTTAAATGAACTTGCAGATCCCATTAACCTGATTGAATGGCTGGATGTCTCCACAATGGGCTACCCAGAACCCATGACCTTTGGAATGCGGGTGAAAAAACACCTTAAAGAAACAAAAAAGAAATATGATATCATCCATGACAACCAGGGTCTGTCTTATGGTATTTTGTCCCTGGCAAAAAAAATGCCCGTTACAGCAACCATCCATCATCCCATGATGGTGGACAGAAGGCTTGCGATTCAAAGTACAAAATCTTTTCTAAAAAAAGTCAAGGCCTTAAGATGGTATTCATTTATCAGCATGCAAAAAAAAGTGGCAAAAAAACTGTCCTGTATCATAACTGTTTCCGAAAGCAGCAAAAAAGATATTGCAAAAGAATTCAACATTCCTGAGTCAAAATTTAAAACCATTCCCATTGGCATTAATACAAATAATTTTTATCCCATGGAGACCATTAAAAAACAACCAGGCCGCATCATTGTAACAAATAGTGCTGACACTCCCCTAAAAGGACTCTATCATCTTCTTTTTGCCATAAAAGGTGTTTTGAAAACAAGGCCCGTCAAGCTGGTTGTAATTGGCAGCCCCAAAAAAAATGGAGGCATTGAAAACCTGATTAAAAAACTTGAGATAGGACAACACATCAAATTCACGGGCCGCATTGACCATGAACAATTTGTCAAAGAGTATGCCAAAGCAAGTCTTGCAGTTGTGCCGTCTTTATATGAAGGTTTTGGACTTCCTGTAGGAGAAGCCATGGCCTGTAGAGTACCCGTGATCTGTACCACAGGCGGTGCATTGCCTGAAGTTGCCGGAGATGCGGCAAAGCTTGTGCCGCCGGCAAATGCAAAGGCCCTGGAAAAAGCCATTTTGGAATTATTGGATGATCCTTCCCAGCGCGAAGCCCTTGCCCAGAAAGGCTATCAACGTGTATTAAAAGAATTCACCTGGGAGAAAACCGCTATCAGGACCGTTGAAGCGTATAGAGAGATTATCAATGATTACCATTGATTTTAAAAAACTTGACATTCATCCTGAAGACAGAATCCTTGACATCGGATGTGGTGAAGGCCGGCATACCATAAAGGCCTGCCAACAAAATGGCACCAAATGCATTGGTGCAGATTTTATTTTTAATAACCTTATTGAAACTAAAAAAAAGCTGGCATTTCATAAGTCACTCAACGATCTTAACTGCAAAAGCTTTGATCTTTCCTGTATGGATATAACAAACCTGCCCTTTAAAAACAGCAGTTTTGATTCTATTATCTGTTCTGAAGTTCTGGAACATATCCTGGATGATGCAATGGCCATATCTGAGCTTGTCAGGATTTTAAAGTCCAAAAAAATTCTTGCTGTCAGCGTTCCTAGATTCTGGCCGGAAAAAATCTGCTGGTTTTTATCAGATGAGTATTTTAACGCAAACATGGGACATGTAAGAATCTACAAAAAAAAATCTTTGATTAAAACAATTGAATATTTTGGGGTAAAGCATTATGCATCCCATTATGCCCACAGTATCCATGCCCCGTTCTGGTGGCTCAAATGCTTTGTGGGACCCAACAGGACAGATTCTAAACTTGTGAATCTTTATCACAGGTTGCTTGTCTGGGATTTAATGAAAAAACCAAAAATAACAGCCATCATTGATAAATTGCTGAACCCTGTCCTTGGAAAAAGCCTGGTTCTCTATTTTAAAAAATTGTAAGGTTTGATAGATTGTATTTATATTTTTTAATGTTAATGGAGATAAACAATGAATCGACTGTTTTTTCTTTTCCTGGTTTTTTTTGCCCTGTCACTGATTCAATCCTGCGCCACAACACATAAAACAATGAAGAGACAAGATCCTTTAATCGGAAAAATCATTAACACCAAATCAAATCAGGCCATAGATTTTGAATCCCTGATCAAGGATATCAGCACCTATGATGTGATCTATCTTTCTGAAAAACATGACAATCCTGAGCAGCACCATATCCAGCAAAGAGTCATCCTTGGATTGATTGAAAAAGGATTAACCCCAACCCTTGGATTTGAATTTTTTTCCCTGGAAGACACGCCTGATCTGCTAAATTTTGTTGACTCCGGAAAAGTGACCCATACAAAAAAAATAGAAAAAATTATTGAAATTGATTTGAGAAAAAAACTGAGATGGGACACCCAGTCAGATATAATGTGGAACTATTATTATGATCTCTTAAGCATTGCAAAAGAAGAAAAACTCAAGGTGGCAGGGATTGATCTGCCCTCTGCATTGAAAAAAAGAATTACACGAAAAGGAATAAACGGAATCAGTTCCATTGAAAAAGAGCAGGTCTTTACGACACAATTATCTGATGAGACGTACAAAGACTACATGTTTTCCATTTTCAAAGCCGTCCACTGCGGCATGGGTAATGAAAAAATGCAGGCCCGGCTGTATGATACCTGGATGGCAAGAAATGACAAAATGGCATTATCCATCACCCGGCTGTATAAACATTACAAAGGACCCATTGTCATCATTATTGGCGGCGGTCATACCGAGTATGGACTGGGTGTGATCAACAGGGTTGCCGCAATTGATAAGACCATTAAACAGGTCAACATCGCTTTAAAGGAAATCAGTGTAAAGCCGTCAGGCTTATTGGAATATGTCCTTCCTTTGGAACTTGCTGGATTTGAAAAAGTTCCACTGGCAGATTTTCTCTGGTTTACCCAGAGAGTCTCCTATGCTGACCCGTGTGAAGAATTCAAAAAATCTTTGAAAAAAATGAAAAAGAAATCAAAGGAATTATAATTTCACATCCCTTGTACTTTTTCTAACAATATTATATCTGAAACCCTTAGGCGATCAGATAGGTTGCAGTCCCTGTGGCAATCCGGGTTTCTTTTTCATTATACAAATCTATTTTGGCAACAACAATTCTGGAGCCTGCCCGGATGATCCGGCTTTTGCATTTAAATGATTTGCCCTGGCCAGGTCTTAAATAATCCACCCGCATGTCTATGGTGGCAGAAGACGTCAATTTTTTTTCAATTAAATCAAGGGATTTACCTTCATGAGATTTTGCACAGGAAATTAGTGCAGAAAGTCCACCAGTTAAATCAATAACAGAAGCTGTCACCCCTCCATGCAGGATGCCGGCCGTTGAATTTCCGATCAAATCGTTTGTCATGTTAAAACTTGTGACCGCCTGGCCCGTTTCATAATCAAGAGAATCAATATCAATGCCCAGGATCTTGTTAAACGGGAGCAATTCAAGATAATATTTTTTTATTATTTCAAGAACAGGTTCTATCATAAAAGTTTATTCCTTATTTTCTTTTCAAGACTCCCAGGGTTTTTGTCATTTCAAGTTCTTCATAATTTCCTGACGTAAGGGCAATTTCGTATACCTGACGGGGGGCCTGTCCCCCTTTTTCAGGGTCCTTGAAAATATCATGAATCACCAGAAACCCGTTGGGTTTGATATGGCAGGCCCAGGTCAAAAAATCTTCATGACATGCCTCAAAGGAATGCCCCCCATCTATAAACAGCATTGAAATGGGTGTTTTCCACATTTTCCCGGCAATGCGTGACGATGCAACAATTGGCACCACTGTATTTTCAAGGCCTGTCCGGATGAGGATTTCCTGAAAAAATGGAAAGGTATTCACTCTTGATAATTTTGTGTCAAACAAATCCGGGTCAAAATACTCTTCATCAAGCTGCTGCTCCTCAGATCCCTTATGGTGATCAATGGAAAAGAGAATGGAATTTTTTTCTTTGCATGCTGAGCCGATAATATAGGCTGATTTACCGCAATAACTTCCGATTTCAAGGACAGGTCCGTTCACTGCTGCTTTAAGCCCAATGCTGTAAAGTCTTTGGGCTTCATCGCCATCCATAAAGCCTTTGATGCTATTCCATACATCAAAATCAATCTTCATCATAGCTTCTGACAAGTATTTCTCTGGGTTTTGAACCGATCTGGGGGCCGACAATTCCCTCATATTCCATTATTTCAACCAGCCGTGCAGCACGGTTATAGCCGATGCGAAGACGCCGCTGTACAAAAGAGATAGATGCCTGTCTGGTTTTGGTCACCAGGGCTACTGCCTCATCATATTTTTCATCATAGTCAGACTCATCAAAGGCTTGATCGTCATCATCGCCATCACTTGTTGTAATATCTTCAATATAATCCGGGGATCTCTGCTCTCTTAAAAATTTAGTCACCCTGGCAATCTCTCGTTCAGAAATATAGGCACACTGAATCCTGACAAGTTTTCCTGTCCCGGGAGGACAGAACAACATATCACCGTTTCCCAGGAGGCTCTCAGGTCCTCCCCCGTCAAAAATGGTTCTGGCATCAACCTTGGTAGATACCTGGAATGAAATCCGGGTGGGGAAATTGGCTTTAATACTTCCTGTGAGCACATCAACAGATGGTCTCTGGGTGGCAATAATCAGATGAATTCCTGCTGCCCTTGCCATCTGGGCAAGCCTGGTCAACGCAAATTCCACGTCTTTTGATGAGACCATCATGAGATCTGCCAGTTCATCCACAATGACAACAATATAGGGAAGTTTTTTAAACTGCTCTTTATTGACCTCATCTGGATCTTCAATCTTTTTCTTTTTCTGCGACTTGACCATATTGTTAAACTGGACAATATTTCTAAACCCTGTCTGTTCCAGCAGTTCATACCGCCGTTCCATCTCCCTGACTGCCCAGAAAAGGGCATTGGTTGCCTTTTTCATATCTGTAACCACAGGAGAAATCAAATGGGGAATATCGTTATACACGGAAAGCTCAATGCGTTTGGGATCAATCATTATCATTTTAACATCATCGGGAGTGCCTTTGTACAAAAGGCTGATAATCATTGCATTTAACCCGACACTCTTACCTGTTCCTGTGGCACCTGCGATGAGAAGATGGGGCATGGAATCCATTTTTGTCACCACGGGCCTTCCCATAAGGTCTTTTCCCAGTCCGAGGGTCAGCATGGATGAAGACTGTACAAACTCTTTTGATGCCATCAATTCTCTTAAATTAACGATTTCCCTTTCTTCATTTGGGATCTCAATTCCAACAACGTCCCGGCCTGGAATGGGAGCTACGATCCGAATGCTTATGGCACTTAAGGCCAGGGCCAGATCATCAGACAAACCAGCGATCTTAGAGATTTTGATTCCAGATGCCGGCCGATATTCAAAGGTTGTGATGACAGGACCCGGCAGTATTTCAACCACCTCTCCGAATACGTTAAAGTCATTGAGTTTGCTTTCCAGAATTCTGCTTTTCTCTTTCAACAGGTCTGTATCAATGTTTTTTTCAACCTTTTTTTTCTCATCCAGAAATGAAATCAAAGGAAGATTAAATTCAAGGTTTTCCCGGATATCGCTAAAGTCCACATCTGGTTTAAAGACAGAATTGTCTTCTTCCAATTCCTTTATTATCGGCTCAAAAATGTCTTCCGGCTCTTTCAGAAACTCTCTTTCCAGAGTCTTTTCCGGAATTTTAATAAGAATATCTTTTTTAATAAAGACAGGGGTAATATCAATCTCTTTTTCAGCCTGGTCTCTTTTTTTTTTCCAGTTTTTATATTTTTCTTGAAAAAAAATAATAAACTCCTGAAAATCATCTCTAATGATTGTTAAAAGTTCAATGGTTTTCTGTCTTAAAAACAGCCCAAGAGAAATAATAGATATACCTGTGGCAAGAATAAAACCCGTGATCAAAAAAAACAACAGGACAATAATACAGCCTGTAATATTGGCGTATTTTAACAAAAATGAGGTAAAGGTATTACCAATAATACCACCCGAAGAGATGGTTGTACCCAAAAGCGGGTAGTCGTCTTTAAAAAGAAACAATAGGCCGCCCGTACAAATCATTAAGAAAAAACCCCCCAAAAAGGTGAGCAGGATTATTTTTACAGATCTTCCCTTTAATAGCCATACACTGACAAACCCTAAGACAAGCGGAATCCAGAACGCACCCAACCCGAACAGAAAAATAAAAAAACCGGCAAAATGGGCTCCTAACAGCCCGAAAGCGTTGTGGATATTATCTGGAATGATGAAAAAATTGTTCCCTACACAGGGATCTGCAACATTATAGGAAAAAAAACTGACCGAAGTTAATACAATGGAAAAAAAAAGTAGTATGCCATAGAGTTCTTTTTTCATACTTCAATAATCACCGGTACAATTAAGGGTTTGCGGTTTATGGTAAAGGCAAAATATTGTTTCAGGGCTTTTTGCATTTTTTTTCTGATAAGTTCTATCCGTGCTTCAGTTCCGGGTTCTATCTCTTCTACAATTTCAAGAATAACACACTGGGCATCATCAACCAGGTATCCTGTGACAGAATCAAAAACAAACCCTTTTGAAATCAATTCCGGCCCGTAAAGGACCACCCCTGTCTCCTCATCAATGACCATGGTGACAACAACAAGCCCGCCTTCAGAAAGTTCCCGTCTCTCCTTTAAAACGCTTCTTCCTACATCACCGATCCCTTTACCATCAACAAAGATTCTACCCGTATGTGTGTGGCCTTCTATCCTGCCACCATCCTTATCAAAAACAATAACATCTCCATCCTCAGCCACAATGACATTTTCCCTTGGCATACCCTGTTTTTCGGCGAGTCTTGCGTGAATAACCAAATGACGATACTCCCCATGAACAGGGATAAAATATTCAGGTTTGATCAAATTCAGCATCATTTTAAGCTCTTCCTGATGGGCATGGCCAGATGTATGGATCTGTGCAATTTTTGAATACACTACTTCGGCACCCCTGCGGTACAGTTTATTGATAATGCTGGCAATGGCTTTTTCATTTCCCGGGATATCTTTGGAAGACAGAATCACATTGTCGCCCTTTTTAATCTTAATATGCTTATGGGTGCCAGAAGCCATCCTTACCAGTGCAGACATTGGCTCCCCCTGGCTGCCCGTTGTAATAATGACAATTTCATCATCCCTGTATTTGCCAATCTGTTTTACATCCAGTATGGTATTGGCAGGGCATTGGATATGCCCAAGTTCGGTTGCCACAGCAATAATCTGCTCCATACTCCGGCCATTAAAAATTACCTTACGATGGCTGCGGATGGCTATATCAATCACCTGTTGTATTCTGGATACATTTGAGGCGAACAGGGCAACAATCACTCTGCCTTTGGCAGCAGTAACCAGTTTTTCAAGGTTTTTTGCCACTTCCAACTCTGGCATTGTATACCCTTTGACTTCAACATTGGTGGAATCCGACATCAGAACCATAACACCTTTTTCTCCAAGTCTTGCAAAACTTGAGATATCCGTGTTCTTCATCTTGTCTGCATTATGACTGATTCTAAAATCGCCGGTATGAACAATTACACCTTCAGGGGTTTGGATGGCAAGCCCGACACCGTCAATCGTAGAGTGGCTGACACGAATAAATTCTATTTCAAAGGGTTCTATTAAAAATGTTTCGCCGGGGTTCACAAGGTTTAAATCAACATATTGATTAAGATCAAACTCAACAAGCTTATTTCTGACTATCCCCAGGGTAAAGGCTGTTCCATATACTGGAAGCCTGATCTCCTTTAAAAGGTATGGCAACGCCCCGATATGGTCCTCATGGGCATGGGTAAGGATAATGCCATGGATCTTGTCACGATTTTCCCTGATATAATCCAAGGCCGGGATCACAATATCCACTCCCAGCATGTAGTCTTCAGGGAACATAAGTCCGGCATCAATGATAAACATGACTTCGTCATATTCAATCACCATCATATTGAGACCTATTTCGCCAAGCCCTCCAAGTGGAATAATTTTAAGCATTTAAATTTCCTATAACAGGACTATATACAAATACCAAGTTTTTCAATAATTGCATCGGCCTGATCAATGATCCAGTCACGCTGCTCCCTTGTTGCATAATCCATGCAATCACATTTTATATTTTTTTTAATTCTTACCAGAAATTCACAAGACAAATAAGTTTCTTCCAATATTAAGGCTAATACATGGGGATGACATCCTTCATGGCTTTTTTGAATGGGCGTTAACAATTCCCTGTCCAATTCAAGCCAGTAAATCCCACCAAGGGGGGACGATTCCAGATATTTATCCAGATAAGCCTTTAATTTTTGATAATCCGTCAGCCGCAGCCCATCTATTAAATACTGTTTCATACCAAATCTAATTAGCACATCTTAATTGGGATATGCAACCACAATAAATTAAGAGATCAAGCAGAAGACAATCGCCTTCTACTCAAGGCCAGAAAATTACCGCCTACAACTAGAAACATGCCCAGAACTGCAGAAAAATTCCAGGAATACCCTTCAAAAAATGATGAAAGAATCAATGCCACCACAGGAACAATCATAATGGTATAAGAGGCTTTGTCCGCACCTATGGAACCGATAAGGGTCAGATAACTGCCAAATGCAATGATTGATCCAAAAACAGACAAATAAAATAAAGAGCTGATATAAGGGATAGAGACCACAAAAGAGAACTCTTTTCCTGAAAATACGGCTACCAATGTCAGCAATATGGCCCCATATCCCATTCCAAATGCATTTGCCTGAATCACTGGAATATTATGTTTTGTATTTCTAGCCGATGTGATATTGCCGAATGAGGCCAGGAGAACACTTATAAACCCGATAGAAAGCCCGAATACCCCTTTATCTGATAAATCAAAAGACTCTATCTCAGGCATAAAAATCATGATAATTCCAATAATACCCAAAACAGCCCCGGCAACCATTGACTTCTCTACTGCCGAGCCAAGGAAAATAGATCCATTGGCAATATTCATAAATACAATTGAAGAAAACAAGACAGCAACAAGTCCGCTGGTCAGATATAACTCTGCCACATACACAAGCCAATAGTTTACAGAAAACAAAAGGGTCCCTAAAAGCGCCATAAACAAATGTTCTTTTAAAGAAAACTTCAAGTTAAGCCCCTTTGCATAGCAAAAAAGCATCAAAAGTACTGCTGCAAGTCCAAACCTGTAAACAACAGATACCATCGGGTCCACAGATCCCAATTGATATTTAATGGCAAGCCATGTTGATCCCCATACTAGAACAGTAATTATATAGAGTGTAATATTTTTCATTCACGTTCCTTTACATACAAACAAAGAAGAGGCCTTGTTAAAGGCTTCAAATGATTCGAATATTCGTAAAAATAATTTTCTATGTTAATTTAAATTTTTAATAAAAAAATAGATCAGAGGAATAAAAATAGCTGGCAGCATATTACCCACTTTAAGTTTCTTTTCCCTTAACATATTTAAGCCCAATGCAACAATTAAAAGGCCGCCGATACCAGACATCTGGCTGATGACAGCAGGAACCAGCAATGGCTTTAAAAGTCCTGCCATCAAGGTGATGGAGCCTTGATACAATAACACTGGAACTGCCGCAAAAAGAACGCCGATCCCAAGGGATGAAGCTAAAATAATTCCAACAATGCCATCAAGGGTTGCCTTGGCAAACAAGGTGGCATGGTTACCCGTAAGACCGCTTTCAAGGGCTCCTACAATGGCCATTGAGCCAACGCAATACATTAATGAAGCAGTGACAAATCCCGTTGAAAAACTTGCGGAATTTTTTGAAAATCTGGTTTCAAGAAAGTTACCCAGACGTTCAAGATAATTTTCAATACCAATCCATTCACCGATAAGAGAGCCAAAAGCCAGGCTGGCAATAATGATCACAAGATCATTACACCCAAGGGCACTTTTTATCCCGATCAGAATAACAGCAAGGCCAATGGCCTGCATCACAGTCTGATTATATTTTTCAGGGATTCCGTTTCTAAACAATAACCCAATAATACTGCCTGCAATAATTGTCAGACAATTTACAATTGTTCCCAGCACAGGTTCTCCTCACTCTCAGATTCTAAAAGAAAGATTCTTGAATATAATCAACCCCGTTTTTAAACAATTTAACACCAATGGTCATTTCCTTATCAAGGGATTTTCCCTCTCGCTTAAGAGTTTGAACCTTTCGTGTCCAGTCAGGATGATTTGTAAAATGATTATACGCCTCAGGATGCGGCATCAACCCGAAAATTCGGCCTGAAGGATCGCAAATACCGGAAATATCCTCCATGGAACCATTTGGATTTAAGGGAAAAACTCCTTTTGCAGGAGTTCCGGCAGTATCAGCGTATTGAAACACTACCTGGTTGTTGGCCACAAGGGTGTCAATAATTTTCTGGTCTGCAATAATTTTCCCTTCTCCATGACGAATCGGATAATCAGCCATTTGAATATCTTTTGTAAATACACAAGGGCTTTTTAAATTTGCCGCCAGGTGGACCCATTGATCCCGAAAATTACCGCAGTCATTAAAGGTAATGGATACGCTTCGCTTTGTATAATCATTATCAAGTCCGGGCAACAATCCTAAATTAACCAAAGCCTGGAATCCGTTACAGATTCCAATGATAAGCTTCCCCTGATCCACAAAGGACAACAGATCTTTGCCCACGTGATTTTTAAGCTTTAAAGCCTGAATCACGCCTGCGCCATGGTCATCCCCCCAGGAAAATCCTCCGCCAAAGGCAATGATATGAAAATCTTCCAGCTTGATTTTCCCGGACACTAATGCGTTAATATGGACTTTATGGGATGTGGCTCCTGCAAGTTCAAACACATGGGCTGTTTCATCATCACAGTTTAAACCAAATCCAGTTAAAATCAATGCGTTAACCTTTTTCATATCATATCTCCAAAGGTCTTGTTAAAAGCTTTTTCAAGTTCTTTCATTGAAAGGTCTATCAATGCATCTTTATCAGGGCTAAAAATTTTAAGGCGGTTGTGCTGATCTGTTACAAAACCCAGGCAGGCTGATGCAATACCTTTAAATAATTTTTCAAAAATAGTTTTGTTTTCCGGAGAAATTGTAACAATGAATCTGCCGGCTGATTCTGAAAACAAAACAGCTTCGTTAGAAAGCCGGCCCCGGCCTTTATCCTTTGGAAGATCCGACAAATTGACCTCAAGTCCCAGTCCCCCTGCCATGGTCATATAAGACAGATGAACGGCGAGCCCCCCCCTTGCAATAGCGTGGCAGGAAGCGACAAGTTCATTTTCAATTGCTTTTTGCAATGCCCTGTATATTACTTTAAATTTATCAAAATCAACATGTGGCACATTAAGGCCTGTTTTATGAAAACTTTCATAGTATTCTGATGCCCCAAGTTCGTTGCGCGTCACCCCCAATACATAAACAAGGTCACCGCTTACCTTTGGGTCCATGGATATACATTTAGCAACATCATCAATGACAGATGTTGCTGAAAACTGAACGGTTTCAAGGGCTGAGACCTTAACCCGTTCACCAAACTCACCTTCAAGATGACCATCCACATACATACTGTCTTTGCCGGATAACAATGGAATTTCATATTTTTCGCAGGCCTCTTTCAAGGCCCTGCAGGCGCGGACAAGCTGAGCTGCCTTAAATTTCCCATCTGGATTATTTTCAGGATCAAATAGTATATTTGGCCAGCAAAAATTATCCAGCCCGCCTATATGATCAAAATTTGCACCCACTGCTATCAATCTTCTCACAGCTTCGTCAATGGTGCATGTCATCATATGAAAGGCATCAATTTTTGAATACCAGGGTAAAAGGCTCTGGGTGAATGCAAGGCCCTTCTGAGATGCCAGGACCGGGCGCGTCACGCTTGCGTCTGACGGTATATTATGATTCACACCCACCAGGGGTTTTATTACTGATCCGCCTTTAACTTCATGATCATACTGCCGGATAATCCATTCTTTTGAAGCAAGGTTTGGCCGCTCAAGCATACTGAGCAACAATTTATTAAAATCAGAGGGAGAACTTATCACGGGTTCTGTCAGACCACGTGCTTCAGGTGAAATCCAGATGGCATCAAATTCCCAGGATGGAAAACCTTTGTCCAGAAGATCCATATCCACATAGGCACAGGTTTCATCCTTATATTTGATATGCAGTTTACCCGTATCTGTATATTCGCCTATCACAGTGCTTTCAACTTCATGCTCTGCTGAAAGTTCCATATACCTGTGCAGATTTTCCGGCTTAACTGCAATGGTCATTCGTTCCTGGGATTCTGAAACCCAGATTTCCCACATATCAAGCCCTTCATATTTTAAGGGTACGCGATCCAGCCACACCACACACCCGTTGGATATCATGGCAGATTCACCAATGGATGAGGACAAACCACCACCGCCATTATCTGTAATAAATGGAATCAGGCCTTCATCCCGGCAGATCAGGAGAAAATCATGCATTTTCTTCTGGGTATAGGGATCACCTATCTGGACATGACCTGCCGGTGTATTTTCCGAATAACTTTCCGAAGAGGCTGTCACGCCATGGATTCCATCTTTTCCTACCCTGCCGCCACTCATGACAATCAATTCGCCCGGAGATGTTTTTTTCTCATGGCTTGGCTTTCCTTTAACCTTACTTGGCATAATCCCCAATGCTGTTACAAATACAAGGCTTTTGCCCATGTATCCCGGGTTGAACAATGTCTGGCCAAAGGTGGTGGGAACACCACTTTTATTTCCCCCATCCTTTACGCCCTCAATTACACCGTCAAGAAGACGTCTTGGGTGAAGCGGCGGTTTTAAGGGGCCATTATAATTCACATCTCCCACACAATACCCGAAACTGCCCATGAACAATTTGGATCCAAGACCTGTTCCCATGGGATCACGATAAACGCCTACAATTCCGGTTATTGCACCGCCATAGGCTTCCATATTGGAGGGTGAGTTATGGGTTTCGCCTGTAACTACATAATTATTTTCATCATCAAACCTGCCAACCCCGGCATTGTCCCACAATACAGAGATCACCCAGTCTTTTTTATCTTTGAGCTTTAAGGTTGGTTCCTTGATATAGGTTTTAAAAAGACTGTTTTCAATGCTTTCCTCATTGCTGGTCATATCCTTGTACCTGAAAATTCCCTGGAAGGTATTATGATTACAATGATCGCTTCTGGCCTGGGAAATATATTCCAATTCCACATCTGTTGGCTGGCAAAGACCAACTTCTTTTCTGGATTCCAATACTTTTGAATCCAGAAAATACTCTCGAATCACGGGAATATCTCTTGGATTCAGTGCCAGATTTCTCTCATCTGAAATTTTTGCAAGCTGTTCATCTGACTCAATGCTTACAACCTCAAAGCAGGGAGTGTGGTCAAGGATAACCTTGGCAGGTTTAACATTGGCTCCCATATCCTTATCCCATTCTTCAATGGAAAAAATTTTGAACTGCTGAATGATAGTATTTGATAAAAGCTCAGACGCCAGTTTTTCCACATCTTCACGAACAAGTGCGTTACCCTTGAGGCAGTATCGTTTTGACGTATATATGCCCTCATCAGGCCCAAAGCTTTTCCCTAAATAATCCTGAATGGCTTCCATTGCCGTTGCACCGGGGTTATCTTTTACCCCGGGTCTGAATCCGACCCAGATACACCAGTGAAAGCCAATATCCAAGGGATTTAAGCTTGAAACCTGGGTCACGGGATTGGTGAGAATCTCATCTTTTACCGCTTCAAGTTGATGAAGATCCAAATCTGACTCAATGGTCACAATATGGATGCATCGTGCCTCTTGAATGTTAATTCCAAAATAAGAGTCTGCCTTTTTTTTAAGAGAAAATGCTTCTGCATCCCTCAGCTCTTTTTTAAGAGCAATCTCAATACAGGAAATCATATTATCCACCACTAAACATTCTTACAATGTCATTATAAAAAACAAAAACCATTAAAGCTATAAGCACTGCAGCACCGAATTGATTCGATTTTTCGCGCAATTTGTCACTTACAGCTTTACCAGTAGCCGCTTCAATACCAAAAAACAACAAATGGCCGCCATCTAACACGGGAATCGGAAAAAGGTTGATGATACCAAGATTTACAGAAAGCAGTGCAATAAACCAGGCAAAATTCATAACACCTGCTTTTGCCTGTTCACCTGCCAATTGGGCAATCATCAAAGGACCGCCCAGGTTGTCTGCAGACACGCTTCCGCTGATCATTTTTCCAACAGAAAGCAGAGTTAACTTTACAAGCCCGTAAGTATCTGTAATGGACCGCCACAGGGCAGCAATTGGGTTAAGGCTTTTATGAAAAGATTCTCCTGTACCAACGATACCAATAACATATTTTTCAATTTCTTCACCAAATACATTTTTGCCTGGTTTTAGAACTGGAGAAAGAGCAACGCCTTTAAATCGCCCATCACGCTCTACAATAATGTCCAATTGCCCGCCCTTGCTTGTACTAATAATCCGGGAGATATCTTCAAATGATTCAATTTTGTTCTTATTTATCTCTTTGATCACATCCCCGGGCTTGATTCCGGCTGCTAAGGCAGGTGCATCTTCCATGACTTCACCCACAATAGGTTTAGCCAGGTAAACTCCTGCAAACTGGTAAAGAACATAAAAAATAAATATGGCCAGGAAAAAATTAAAAAAAGGTCCTGCTGCAACAATGATAGTTTTTTGCAGCAATGACTTATGGGCAAAAGAAGAGTTAACATCTCCAGGGTCAATAGTGCCTCCTGGTTCTTCTCCCACCATTTTCACATATCCGCCAAGGGGTATGGCAGCCAGACAATACTGGGTTCGCCCAATTTGTTTTTTTAAAATTTTAGGTCCAAAACCCAGGGAAAATACCTCAACACCAACTCCACAGAGTCTTGCCGCAATAAAATGTCCAAATTCATGAATAAAAACAAGAATGCCGATAACAATAATAAATGCCACAGCAGAATGACCCATAAAACCTCACTTTTAAATCTCTTTTATATTTGGGATTGCGCTTTTTCGCGTGCCCAACAATCCGCTTCAATAATACCTGAAAGGTCAGGATTGTCAATCCGTGTATGATGTTCCATTGTACTGGAAATAAGTCTAAAAATATCTAAAAAACCAATGCGTTTTTCAAGGAAGGCACAAACGGCCACCTCATTGGCAGCATTCATGACAGCCGGAAGAGTCCCTTTTTGCTTGCAGGCCTCAAATGCAAATAAAAGGGATGGAAATTTTTGGATATCCGGTTTTTCAAACGTCAGAGAACCAATGGTTGTAAAATCGGGAAAATCCATTTGCAGATCGAGTCGTTCAGGTTCTGACAGGGCATAGGAAATAGCCCCCTTCATATCCGGCAGTCCCATTTGTGCCATGATGCTTCCATCTTTATATCCCACCATGGAATGAACAATACTCTGGGGATGGACAAGCACCTGAATTTCTTCATGGGTAATGTCAAACAGATGAACCGCTTCAATAATCTCAAGAGCTTTATTCATCATTGTGGCTGAATCAATTGTAATTTTATGCCCCATATTCCAGGTGGGGTGATTAAGGGCATCTTTTAATGAAATATCCTTGAATGTATCAAAAGATATTTTTCTAAAAGGTCCCCCTGAAGCAGTCAGAAATATTGTTTTCAATTCTTTTTTCCGGTTCCCCTTGAGGCATTGAAAAATGGCACTGTGTTCACTGTCCACAGGCAGAATTGAAACATCATTTTCCAAGGCTTTGGCCATTACTATTTCACCGGCCATGACCAGGGTCTCCTTGTTGGCAAGGGCAATCTGTTTTTTTGATTCAATTGCGCAAAGTGCTGGTTTAAGCCCTGCCGCACCCACCATGGCCAGAAGAACCATATCTGACGACTTGTAAGCGGCAGCTTCACAATATCCAGCTTCCCCAAACAGGATTTGAGGCCTGCAGGTCCCCTTTAAAACCCTGGAGAGTTCCAAAGCTTTTGTTTCATCCAGTACTGCAACCAGTTCAGGTTTAAATTCATCAATCTGCCTGGCAAAACAGCCTATGTTATTAGCCGCTGTCAATGCCTTTACCTGGAAGCGATCAGGATGCATCCTGACAATTTCCAGAGCACTGGTGCCGATGGAACCTGTTGAGCCTAATATTGACAAGAATTTCATAAAACAAACACCAGATAGGCATAAAAAACAGGAATGGCCAGAAGCAACCCGTCAATTCTATCGAGCATTCCGCCGTGCCCCGGAAGAATCCTGCCTGAATCTTTAATACTTGATGCCCGTTTCATGGCAGATTCAAACAAATCTCCAATTTGTCCGGCAATGGCAAGCAGAAAAGATCCCGGTATGGTAAGAAACGACAAAGACAGATCATGAAAAAAACACTGACAAAAAATAAATCCGGCAACCATTGAGGCTGCTACGCCACCCAAAGACCCTTCAATGGTTTTGTTGGGGCTTATGTTTGGAGCAAGCGCATTTTTCCCTAAAAATGTTCCACTGTAAAATGCACCCGTATCACTGGCAAAAATAACAACTAACAGCCAGATAATCCAAAAGGTTCCCCCATCAAGTTCTTTAATGAAAATCAAAAGAGACAAGGAAACCGGAATATAAACAATGCCTAAGACCTGTCTTGCAATAATATCAAATATGGCCTGATTGCTGGCAAACCGAAACAACACAAAAATAGATAAGGCCATCAGGTTCATGGCAAGGATTAAAAACAGAATTTCCCATGATCCCAGGCAGGCACTGATAATAAGCGCTATTGAAACTATGTAGGAGATAAGCTTTATAATATTGGAAATGGGTTCTTCATCATTTCCAAAAACAATTCTCAAGTATTCTCGGATGGCAAATATGGCAACGACTGAGATCAGTATGGCAAAAAATAATGTATTACCCTTAATGAGAATCCATAAAACTATGGGGGCAAGTATTAGTGCGGTTATCCATCGTTTGATGTGCTGCATGATACCTTCCCGAACCGTCGGTCCCTCTTCTGATAATTTTTTAAAATTTCAATAAATTCATCTTTAGAAAAATCCGGCCACAGGGTATCGCAAATATAAATTTCAGAATATGCAGCCTGCCACAACATAAAATTACTCAACCTATACTCCCCGCTTGTGCGGATAATCAAGTCAGGATCAGGCATTGTTTTTGTGTATAGGTGATCTGAAATAAGGTCCTGGGTAATATCCTTGGAGTCGAGCTCTTTTGATTCTATTTTTTGGGCAATCTGTTTAACGGCATTTGCGATCTCTTCTCTTGAACCATAACTCAATGCCAGATTTAAAACCATTTTATCGTTGTTTTTTGTCAACGCCAATGTGATATCAACTTCTTTTTGAACATCCAGGGGAAGTCTGTGCTTTTGACCTATGATATTGACACGAATCTGGTTTTTTGAAAACTCTTCTCTTTCAGATATAATAAATTTTTTCAAAAGCATCATTAATGCTTTTACTTCAAGTTTCGGTCTTGCCCAGTTTTCTGTGGAGAATGCATATAATGTGATCATCCCTATGCCAAGCTCTCTTGCAGCTGTCACAATGGAACGAACGGTTTGTGTGCCTTGTTCATGCCCTTTTACACGGTTCATTAACCTTTTTTTAGCCCATCTTCCATTGCCATCCATGATAATGGCCACATGAAATGGAAGTGTTTCAGGATCAAGGGGCAAGTCCTGTGTTGAGTTAGACTTCAAGGATTTCCTTTTCTTTTTTAGCAAAGATTTCGTCTAACTGCTTAATATATTCATCAGTGGCTTCCTGAATCTGCTTTTGAGCCTTAAAACTGTCATCCTCAGAAATATCCCCCTCCTTTTGAAGATCTTTTACCATTTCATTGGAATCTCTCCGGATATTTCGAATGGCCACTTTATAATCTTCACAGATTTTAGCTGCAGCTTTTGCAATCTCTTTTCTTCTCTCTTCTGTCAAAGGCGGTATGGATATTCTGATTAGTTTTCCATCATTGGAAGGTGTCAGACCAAGATTGGCTTTTAAGATCGCCTTTTCAACCTGGTTAATTATACTGACATCCCAGGGTTTCACCGTAATTAGCCTGCTTTCCGGGATGGATACAGTTGCCATTTGAGGCAAAGGAGTCTGAGTGCCATAATAATCGACTTTAACTCCATCAAGTATTGCCTGGGATGCTCTGCCCGTACGTACTTTTGATAGTTCTTTTTCAAAAGCTTTTTCAGATTTACCCATTCTTTCTTTGGTTTCCTGGAGCATTTCATTTATCATAACAATCTGTCCTCAATAATGGCTAACTATTTGTTATAAATCCGAGTACCGATATCCTGGCCCAACACAGCCTTATAAATATTATCTTCCTTATGAAGATCAAACACCTGCAATGGCAAATCATGTTCCATTGCAAGAGAAATTGCTGTCATGTCCATTACATGAAGCTGTTTTTCAATGACCTTCATATAAGACAATTCATCAAACATCACAGCATCATCATGAACAACTGGATCTTTGTCATACACGCCATCAACCTGGGTGGCTTTTAAAAGAATCTGGGCCCTTGTTTCATGGGCCCTTAACACAGCCGCAGTATCTGTTGTAAAATAGGGATTCCCCGTACCAGCAGCAAAAATAACCACACGACCCTTTTCAAGATGTCGAATGGCTTTTCTACGAATAAATGGTTCTGCAATCTTGTCCATACGTATGGCAGACTGCACCCGTGTCTGAACATCACGTTTTTCCAGGGCATCACAAATAGCCAGACTGTTTATAACCGTTGCCAGCATTCCCATATTATCGGCAGAAGTTCTGTCCATACCAGCCGAACTTCCGGCAATACCCCTGAATATATTTCCACCACCTACAACAATAGAGATCTGCACATTAAGGCGGTAAACCTTTTCAATCTCTGCCGCAACATAATGAATCATTTCAGGCTCGATACCAAAGCCCTGATTTCCCATCAGGGCTTCTCCGCTCAGCTTAATTAAAATCCGTTCAAATTCCGGCTTTTTGCTCAAGATTCTATTCTCCTATATGGAAACGTGCAAATCTTTTTATCTGAATATTTTCACCAATTTTACTAATGGTTTCTTTTAATACATCCGTAATTGTCTGTTGGGGATCTTTCACATACTGCTGACTCATCAGGCAGACTTCTTTATAAAATTTCTCTACTTTACCCTCAACAATTTTATCAATCATATTCTCGGGTTTGCCTTCTTCAAGCATTTGTGCCCGGAAAATCTCTTTTTCCTTTTCAACAACTGCCGAGTCAACATCTTCAGGGTTCAGCCCCATGGGATTTGCTGCGGCAATATGCATGGCAATATTTTTTACAAACTGCTGAAAATTTTCTGTTTTAGCGACAAAATCAGATTCACAGTTGACCTCAAGAAGTACGCCCAGTTTGGCACCGGTATGAATATAAGAATAAATTATGCCTTCAGAAGTTGAGCGGCCAGCTCTTTTTGCAGCTTTTGCCAAACCTTTTTTTCTCAATAGATCAACTGCATTCTCCATATTACCTTCTGCTTCAGCAAGAACCCTTTTACAATCCATAATGCCTGAGCCTGTAGCTTCACGAAGCTCTTTTACCATTGCTGCGGAAATTTCCACCATTTTTTTTACTCCTTATCTTTACTTAAGTCGACTTCTTCTGTCTGTTCAACTGGTGTTGTTCTTCTTTTAATTTTTTCAACGACAGGACCGTCCGTACCATCGGAAACAACTTCAATGGACACTTTTTCATCGGGAAAATCTTTCTTTTCTTCTACACCATCTTTATCAGATTCAGCACGCTGTTTTTCTTCATAAAGCCCTTTTCCCTCAATACAGGCATCTGCCATACGGGAAGCAAACAGACGAATGGATCTGATGGCATCATCATTACCTGGAATCACGTAATCAATATTATCAGGATCACAATTTGTATCAACAACTGCAATAATTGGAATTCCTAATCTTTTACCCTCTTTTACAGCTATGGATTCATTTTTAGGATCAATAACAAAAATTGCGCCGGGCAATCTTTTCATATCACTGATACCGCCAATGGCAAACTCCAACTTGGTTTTTTCCTTGAGCATTTTTGCCTGCTCTTTTTTTGGATAATTTTCAAGGGTTCCATCATTTTCAATTGAATTTAAAAAATGAAACCGGGTGATATTATTCTTAATGGTCTGGAAATTGGTCAACATGCCACCCAGCCATCTGTTTTGAACATAAAATTCTTCAGCGCGGTTTGCTTCTTCATAGATTGCTTCCGAAGCCTGCTTTTTTGTCCCGACAAAAAGGACGTCCTGACCATTGGCCGCCACATTTTTAATAAAATCATGGGCCTTTTTGAACAATTTAACCGTCTGTTGCAGGTCAATGATATAAATCCCGTTTCTTGCACCAAAAATATACCTTTTCATCTTTGGGTTCCAGCGCTTGGTCTGATGTCCGAAATGGACACCTGCTTCTAAAAGTTCTCTAATTGTAATGTAAGCCATTTGTTCTCCAAATTAATTAATGGTTTTTTTCCACCATCCAGATCATCCTTAAAATTCGACTTTTATAAAAGCACCTGATTTTCAAGTCCCTGAATGTGAGTTTTTCTTATCCAACACAAATCTTGATTTATATATCAAAAATCTTTTTTTTAATCAATCGATTTTTTTAATTAAAGCCACCCTGTTATGACCTGCCAAATCCTTTATAAAATCTATGGATTCATACTCTGTATACTGCCTTGAAATACTTTGCACCATTTCTTTTTGAT
>JACKQG010001003.1_pt1 | contig 39735 bp, 28 predicted proteins | sample 8237621 | NCBI WGS metagenome assembly JACKQG01 (sample SAMN15677084, study PRJNA649215) | marine metagenome | biome: marine; feature: Black Sea; material: saline water; isolation source: suspended particulate matter (SPM) from the Black Sea western gyre | collected 2013-06-09/2013-06-10 | depth... | reverse complement strand
AAACACTTTCACTTACATTCCATTTTATATAAGATATTTTTGGTTTCAATCAAAAAGATTGAGAAATAAAATTTTAACAAAGATAGGTTTTAACCCGACTACGCATTTACAAGAAGCATGGGATTATTTGCCAATTTACAAATTACTTTTTGATAATAGCAATCTTCAGGAGAACTTAATTTACAAAAATATGTATTTATCAGAAATTATTAAAGAAGATGAATGGAATAAATTTCTCTACAAATTTCAAAATAATGATTTTCAAACATTGAATAATTATGAACATCTCTTTAAGATCATTAGTGTGGAATATTTTATGAAAAAAGCTAATGATTTGGGGAACAATTTATGAGAATTGGAATGATTTTGGATTTAGATTTTCCTCCAGATATGAGAGTTGAGAATGAAGCTACTGCTCTTATACAAAATGATTATGAAGTATTCTTGTTATGTTTAGATTATGATAATTCTCTACCTAAAAAAGAAATTTATAAAGGGGTACATTTAAATAGAATATATAAGATGAAGAAATGGGCAAATCGTGGTAGAGGTCTTATTAATACACCTTTTAATTATTATACATATTTCTGGGCAAAACACATTATTAATTTCGTGAATGAATACGATATTAATGTTTTGCATATCCACGATTTGTATATGCTCGGAGCAGGTTTTATTGCTAAGAAAAAGTTGAAAAAAAAGATAAAAATAGTGGGAGATTTACACGAAAATTATGTTGAAGGATTAAAGCATTATAGATTTGCTAATTCATTTCCGGGCAATATCTTAATATCAATTCCTAAATGGAAAAGAAAAGAAATCGAATGGTGCAATAAAGCAGATTATTTAATAACGGTTATTGATGAAGCAGTTGGAAGATATAAATCGCTCGGTATACCTGAAGAGAAAATTACCGTTGTCGCAAATTATGTTAATCAAGATGAATTTCTAAAAGTGAAAGACAATAATAAAATATTGAATAAATTTAAATCAAAATTTATAATTACTTATATTGGTGGATTTGATATTCATCGTGGGATTGAAAGTGTGGTTAAGGCAATGCCCGAGGTTATAAAAGAATGCCCAGATTCGAAATTGATTTTGGTGGGGAAAGGAAAAAACTTTAAAGAGCTTATTAAATTATCCCAAAATCTAAAAGTTGAAAAATATATTTCCTTTGAAGGCTGGCAACCACCATATAATTTACCTTCTTACATTAAAGCAAGTAATGTTTGTTTAATTCCACATTTGAAAACAGTTCATACTGACAATACTATTCCACATAAATTATTTCATTATATGTTATTAGAAAAACCAGTAGTTGCAACTAATTGTAATCCGATTGAAAGAATTGTCAATGAGACAAAATGTGGTTTAATTTATAAATCAGGAGATGTAAAAGATTTTGCAGACAAAGTAATTAAATTATATAAAAATGAAAAGTTAAGAAAAGAAATGAGTGAAAATGGAAAGAAGGCAGTTGTAGAAAAATATAATTGGGAAAATACAAGCAAGAATTTAATTGAACTTTATGAGAAAATTGAAAATGAACTTAGATAAGAAGAAATTTTTTACATCTATCAATGAATTGGATCAATGGATAGAAAAAAACGGATGGGTTGGATATGACCCTTATGATATAAAAGAAATCAATTTTGTAAAAAAAATCATTAAATTGGGAAATAAGAATTATATAATGGGAATAATGCGTGAGATAATATTTGAATTGTTCTATACTTTTCCTAATATTTCTAGAAAACTTTTTAACATCAAACCTACAATCAATGCAAAAGCAATGGCTCTTTTTGCAAAAGGATATCTGGATCTATATTTATCGACTAAGGAGAAAAAATATTTAGATAAATCTGATTTTTTCCTAAAATGGCTAGAAAAGAATAATTCTCAAGTGGAAGCAGGGATTGGATGGGGGTATCCCTTTGATTGGCAAACAAAGGTTCTTATACCAAAATTTACTCCTAATGGTATTGTAACTACTGCAGCCGGTGATGCTTTTTGGGGTTGGTATCAATTTACAAATGATCAAAAATACTTAGAAATATGCAAAGATATTTGTGAATTTCTTGTTACCTTGCCCATTGACAATATTTCAAATAAACAGATTTGTTTTAGTTATACACCGTTATCTCGAAATCATGTTCATAATTTAAATCTTTTTGTAGCAGAATATTTAATTAAAATTGGTAATGAAATTAAGAAAAAAGAATGGGTTGAATTAGGTATTAAAGCAGTTAATTATACTATTTTAAATCAATATGCAAATGGTTCTTTTGATTATAATGGTCCTTCTGATAAATTGAGAAATTTTTGTGATAATTACCATACGGGATTTGTATTAAGAATGCTTTATTCAATTTGGAAAATTACCGATAGAAAAGATGTTTATATCAGTTTGAAAAAATGTTATTATCATTATATAAATATTTTTTTTGAAGATAATACAATTCCTAAATTGCTACCAGATAGAAAATATAGAATTGATATCCATTCTTGTGCAGAAAGCATAAATTGTTTAAGTGAATTATCAGAAATTTTTCCAGAAGGTAAAAAGATTGCTAAAAATGTGGGCCTTTGGACAATACAGAATCTACAGGATAAATCCGGATATTTTTATTATGGATTTTTAAAAAGTCGATTTACAAAAAAACCTTTTTTATCGAAAATTGCCTATATAAGATGGGGACAAGCCTGGATGTTAAAAGCTCTAACTAAATTTTATTTGCTAAAGGAACGAAAAATATGAATATATTACTTAAAAAAAGGAGAAAAATATATTATGAAACAAATACTAATTAATTCTGGAGCAGCAGTTCCAGAAAATGTTCCTATTCCCAAGTTGGAAAAAGATACTGTTCTAGTAAAAACAATTTATAGCTGTATTTCCCCCGGAACCGAGATAAATGGTTTGCAAGATAGTGGAAAAGGTCTCATTAAGCAGGTTATGGAAGACCCTTCAAAAATAAATAAAGCTTTTACAAAATTAAGAAATAAAGGTATTGCTGGAACCCTAAATATTATCAAAAAAGAAACCAAGAAAAAAGACAAACCATCAGGATATTCATTGAGTGGAATAGTAATTGATAAAGGGGAAGAAGTTACGGATTACGATATTGGAGATAGAGTTACCGTATCCGGTGGAGGCATTGCAAATCATGCAGAATATGTAGTTACTCCTAAAAATCTTATTACAAAAATTCCCAAGAATGTTAGTTTTCAAGATGCTTCTACTGTAACAATAGGTGCAATTGCATTACAAGGAGTTCGGCGTGCAGATCTTAGAATAGGAGAATATTGTGCAATTATTGGAAGTGGTGTTCTCGGTTTACTTACTCTACAAATATTAAAAGCTGCCGGTATTTATGTTGTTGTAATAGAACCAGATCCAAAAAGATTGAAAATTGCAGAGGAAATAGGGGCAGATCTCATCTTAAATCCCAATGAAGATAGTTATGTTGAAGATGTTGTAAATTGGACTAACTATCATGGTGTAGATGCAGTGATTTTTACTGCAGCCACATCAAGTAATGAGCCGCTATCTAAAGCTTTTCAAATTTGTCGTAAAAAAGGGAAAGTTGTACTAGTTGGTATTTCCGGCATGGAAATTGCCCGAAAGGATATTTATCCCAAAGAATTAGATTTTCTTATTTCAACTTCCTATGGACCTGGAAGATACGATAAGAATTATGAAGAAAAGGGAGTCGATTATCCTTATTCCTATGTTAGATGGACTGAAAATAGAAATATGCAGGAGTATTTAAATTTAATTCAGGATAAAAAAATTAATCTTGAAAAAATCGTAGATGAAATATATCCTATTGAACAGGCGGAAAAAGCGTTTGAATCATTTTCTAAAGATATTAGACCATTATTAGTATTGTTACAATATGCATCTCCAAAAATAGACAATTCTGAGTGTTTTAAAATACCAACGAGTAAAGTTGTTATTAAAACAAAAAAGAATATTGGTAAATCTATTATAAATATTGGATTAATTGGTTGTGGAAATTTTGCTCAAAATATTCACTTACCAAATATAAAGAAATTATCCAATAAATTCAATATATATGCTATTATGGATAAAATGGGAAGTAAAGGTAAGTCGGTAGCTAAAGAATATAATGCTAATTATGTTACTTCTGATTTTGATGATATTATTAATGATAAAAATATTGATCTTGTAATGATTACAACGAGACATGATAGTCATGGACAATATATACTTGCCGCTTTAAAGGCTGATAAAAATGTATTTGTTGAAAAGCCATTGTGTACTACTAAAAAAGAATTAAATGAAATAGAAAAATTTTATAAAAACACTGAAGATTATCCTCTTCTTATGGTCGGATTTAATAGAAGATTTAGTAAATATTCTAAAGAAATAAAAAACTGCACAAAAAAAAGAATTAATCCTTTATTTATACATTATAGAATGAATGCTGGCTATATACCTTTGGATAGTTGGGTTCACGAAAATGGTGGTAGAATTATAGGAGAAGCCTGCCATATTATTGATTTAATGACTTTTTTTACTGAAAGTAAAATTAAATCTATTAGTTATGAAAATTTATCTCCAAAGACAAATTACTTTTCATCTACAGATAACAAATCCATAATATTAAAATATTCTGATGGTTCTATTGCTACTATTGAATATTTTGCTTGTGGTAACAAAAAGTTTCCCAAGGAATATATGGAAATTCATTATGATGAAAAAACTATAACTATGAATGACTATAGATCGCTAAAAAGTTATGGAATAAATCTTAAAAATATTGGAACTAAAAAAAGTGATAAAGGTCATATTGAAGAACTTGAAAGGTTATATGATTCTATAATTGGCAATAATTCAGAATGGCCTATTGACTTTTGGGATATAGTACAGACAACGGAAATAACTCTATTAATTAGCGATGCCTAACAGTTTTATGATTATTATAAAGAAAAATATATTGGAGATATTGATATAATGATTGATTGGCAATGCCCAATTTGTATGAGTAAAAAATATAAAAAGGTAGAAAAGCATTATGCTAAATCGAAAATTTTTGTAAACACCAAACTTGTCACTTGCAATAACTGCCTTGCAAAATCGGTTCACCCTATGCCATCTGAAAAAGATTTAATAGAATTTAATAAATATTATTGGAAAGATGTTCAATCAGATAGCCGGGATGCACGTGACTTTCACTATATACAAACACTATTTAGAATTAAATATCTCAAAAAACATTTGTCCCGTTTTGAAAATATGAAAATTCTAGATGTAGGGGCTGGTCACGCTTATATTTATGATAAATTAGAATCTGATAATAAAACTGTAAATTATTCAGCAATTGAGTGCGACACTATTATGCAAGATGAATTGAAAAATAAAGGGATAAAAAAATTATATTCTAATTGGGAATCTATAGATGAATCTGATTATGATATTATCATTTTATCTCATATTGTTGAACATTTTAGAGAACCGACTAAATATTTAAAGGATTTAAAGAGACTTTTAAAAAAAGATGGCTATATGCTTGTTGAGGTTCCAAATCAAGATGATATTTTTAAAGCATATTTAGGTGCACATTTAATAGTCTTTAATAAGTTCTCACTTAAAAAACTTTTTGGGGAATTAGACATGAATATTTTGGATATCGTAACTGTGGGTGAAAATATTGAAAATCTAAGGAAATCAAAGTTAAGAAAGTCGTTGATAAGACACTTCCCGCAAGTTGTTAAATCAAAGCAATTTTTTAAGAAGAAGATTTCTGCAATAAGAAAGAATAAAAAACCGTTAACTGCTGAATATAAGTTTGAAGTATATAATAATAATGGAAGATGGATTAGATTAATTGCTCAAAACAGATAGATATAATTTATATTAAAAATGATTAAGAAAATTCTTTATAGATTTGTCGGTATAAAAAGGAGAATTAAGTTTTTGTTCTATTCTATTATTTATAAATTTAAACTACAGAAAAGTTATCCTGACCTACAATTATGGAGCAAACCTACAATATATAACCCTCAAAATTTAAGTATTGGACATAATGTTGCCATAAATGATAATTTTTGGGTTAACGCAATAGGAAAAGTAGAAATAGGAAATAATGTTTTAATAGGACCTTCAGTAATAATACATTCAGCCAATCATAACTATGCTAGAGTAGATATACCTATTCGTGAACAAGGCCATACAATAGAAAAAGTAATAATTGAAGATGATGTTTGGATTGGAGCAAGAGCTATTATTTTACCAGGAGTAACAATTGGGAAAGGTGCTATCATTGCCGCAGGTGCAGTAGTTAACAAAGATGTAGGGTCTTACACTATAGTAGGTGGAGTGCCTGCTAAAATTATAAAAAGAAGAATTCCAAAAGGAAATCGTTGAATATGATTAAAATCATAGAGCATTTATGAAAATAACTACTATAAATTCTTTCTAAATGCTAAAAAAAATTAAAAACACAATAAAACATTCAGCTATTTATGGAATTGGCAGCATTGCCACAAAGCTGATTGGCATAGTGTTGTTACCACTTTACACGAAACATATCACAGTTTCCGAATATGGCATTCTTGGCATTTTGGAAATAACTATTGTGATTCTTGCACAAGTTTTAATTTTTGGACAGCCAAACGCATATATGCGATTTCATAATTTAAATGAATTCCGCGAAAAGAGAAAATCTACACTATTCACAACATTTATTTCACTCTTTTCCATAGCGATTTTATTAAACATTATCGGATATTTTTTTGCTAATAATTTCGCGGCTTATTTTTCAAATCCAACTGAATTCACCATATATTTCAAACTCTGTTTTGCCGTAATTTCATTGCGAATTATTAACAGACTTTTTCTTGCGGATTTACGAATAAAAGAGAAATCAATTTTTTATGCTCTTGCTAATATTTTAAAAATTGTCGTGATTTTGGGGTTGAATATCTATTTTGTTGCGTTTGCAAAAATTGGCATAAAGGGAATTTTATTTTCTTATTTAATTGGTGATGGCATTCTATTTCTTATTCTATTCCCGAAAATGATTTCAGAGATGATGCCTAAATTTGACTCTAAAATTCTGAAATCAGCACTTCGTTTTGGGTTTCCATTAATTTTTGCTTCTCTCGCTGGAATGCTTCTGAATATGGGAGATCGTTATCTTCTTAAAATATTGGTAAATTATGAAGAAGTTGGGCTTTACAATCTCGGATATAAAATTGCCGGAATTTTAAATGTACTGTTAATACAATCTTTTGCACTCGGGTTTTTACCAATTGTATACAAAATTTTTCAACAAAAAGGTGATAAGCGTTTTTACTCCAAATTACAAACATATTTTGTCTTTATTCTGTTTTGGGCTGGACTTGGATTAGCTTTTTTCAGCAAAGAACTTATCGAAACTTTTACCTTAAATCCTGATTATTGGCTTGCTTATAAAATTGTGCCAATTATCATTCTTGCCTACATTTTTGGTGGTGCAAAATACGTTGTTAATTTGGGTTTATATCTAAAAAACAAAACGAAATATGTTGCTTATAACACTGTTTTTGTATTAATTTTAAATGTTATTCTAAATTTTCTTTTCATTCCAAAATACAAAATGATGGGAGCGGCGGTTGCCACGCTGATTTCATTTATTGTTTTGTATTTCATCACCTATTTTACAGCAAACCGTTTTTATAAAATCCCTTATGAAAATATGAAAATTTTAAAGATGTTAATTCTGGCTGGTGTCTTATTCTTCCTATCAACCTTGACAGCAAATTTAAATATTTTAGCAAGAATTTTAATAAAAATTGCAATAATATTTTCATTCCCCTTTATTTTATATTTTTTGAATTTCTATGAAAAGATTGAACTTAAAAGATTAAAACAAAGCTGGCAGAAGTGGAAAAGTCCACAAAATTGGAAAAAAAATATCTCTCAAATTAAATTCAAGTAAGGAAAAATAATGGCAAAATCAAAAAAGAGAATTTCTGAAAAGAAAAAAGAGAGCAGACCAAAATTCATTCTCAAAAATTATCAAAAAAATTTTATCACTTTTGGAATTGTATTTATATTATTATTGATTGTTTTTAGTCCAATGGCATTTCAGGGATTGCGTCCAGGCGGAGTGGATGTAATCGGTTCAAAGGGAAGCTCTCATCAAAGAATTGAATATCAAAAGGAAACTGGCGAAACTGTTTATTGGAATTCTCCAGTTTTTTCAGGAATGCCGATTTATCATCGAATTGGTGGAAAAATATTTTCTTTTGATACCATTCTGCATAAATGGCTTGGGAAAATTCTATATGTGAATATCTGGATTTATCTCATTGGTTTCATCGGAATGTTTTTTCTTTTGAAATTTTTCAAACTTGGTTATTGGTCTGCGGTTTTTGGTGGGCTAGCTTTTATTTTCATTCCGCATTATATGTCATTGCTGAATATTGGACACTTCGCTAAATTCCGACCAATAATGTATATTCCACTCGTCACTTTTTTCTTTATCTCATTTTTGAATAGAAAAAATCTGATTTGGTTATTCGGTTTTATATTCGTGTTTTCGACGCAAGTGCGGACACAACATTATCAGATACTTTTCTACCAAATTCTCATACTACTTTTCGTCGGACTTTACTATCTCATAAAAATGCTAAAAGAGAAGCAAATAAAAGCTGCTGGTTTGAAACTCATTTTGATAATTGCATCTTCGGTTTTGATAATTTTGATGGTTTCACAGCCACTTTTTGTGACAGGGGAATATACGCCATATTCCATTCGTGGTGGAACTGGCGAGAGGGAATCGACTGGATTGGAATTGAATTATGCGACGCGTTGGTCTTTTCATCCAATAGAAATGTTCACTTGGGTTATGCCAAGATTTTTTGGTGGAATTTCTGGCGAAATTTATAAAGGAAACAAAGTTACACAACTTCAAGGACAACAAATTCCTGGCTATTGGGGACATATGCCGTTTACACAAACTTACGAATATATCGGTGTAATTTTATTGTTTTTAGCATTATTGGGACTAATTCTGAATTTCAAAAATGGATTTATAAAGACATTATCAGGACTTTTTTTATTATCTTTATTTTTATCTTTTGGCAGACATTTTCCGCTGATATATAATCTGTTTTTCCAAAATATTCCCTATTTCAATAAGTTCCGCGTTCCAGCGATGATACAAATTATAATGCAAATAATTATTGTTATCTGGGCTGGATTTGGACTGAAAAGTTTAATGGAAAACGGAAGACGGAAAACGGAAAACGGAAAACTGAAGCCGAAGAAAATCATCATCGGAATATCAATCTTTCTAATCTTTTTGGGACTAATTCCACAAATTTTTGGAAATACATTTTCCTTTGAAAAAGTTGGTGAAAATGAGAATTATAATCATCAATTATACAAATCAGCGCGGCTGGATATGATGCAAACGGATGGATTGCGATTGATTCTCTTCACAATTTTGACTGCTTCAATTATCCTACTTTTTGTAAACAAAAAAATTAAACCGAACATTTTCTTTTTGGGAATAATAACTTTACTTTTGCTTGACCAAATTCCGTATGTGAAAAAAGCAGAAGGTGAATTATACGATATGGAAAAACTTGAGCAAAGACATTTCAGGAAGACATCTGCAGATAAAGCAATTTTGCATGATAAAAGTTATTTCAGAATTTATCCAATTACAGAAAATCCATTCAACAGTAATAATTGGTCATATTATCATAATTCAATTGGCGGATATTCTGCGGCAAAATTGAGAATTTATCAGGATATAGTTGAAAATTGCCTACAGATAAATCTACTTAATTGGAATGTTTTTAAGATGTTGAATGTAAAATATCTTATCGCAAATACGCAACTTCCGCCCCAAAATGTGAAACCATATCATTACGATAAGCAGAATAAGATGTTTGTTTATCAAACTGATATTGACGCAAAATCTGGCTGGTTTGTGGATGAAATAGAAATTATTCCAGAACGAAAAAAACGATTTGAAAAAATTAATGATGAAGATTTCAATCCATACAAAACAGCAATATTGGAAGAACAATTTGATTTCCAAATTCAATCTCCGGATTCTTCTTTTGTAAAATTGGAAAACGCTTCCTTCAATCAAATGAAGTATGAGATATTTATCGATAAACCGGGTTTGCTCGTAATTTCAGAAATATATTATCCACCGGGTTGGAAGTGTTTTGTAGATGGAAATGAGACAGAAATCTATAAAACTGACCATATTTTGCGTTCAGTTTATATTGATTCTGTTGGTGAACACGAAATCCTTTTTGAGTTCAATCCTGAAGTTTTTATGAAGTATTATACAGTTTCACTTATAGCTCATATTTTTGCTTTCCTTTGCCTAATTACTCTTGCAGTTATTGCCATTCTGCGGAAGAAGGAAAACCGAAAAGAGAAAACGGTGCAACTCTGATGAATTCTTCTACATTGATCTCGATAATTGTTCCTGCATACAATCGAGCAGATGAGATCGAAGAGTTTCTATCCTCTTTCGAAAAACAATCCGTAAAAAATTTTGAAGTGATCATTGTTGATGACGGCTCAACAGATAATTTGAAAGAAGTTATTGAAAAATACCAAAAAAAATTACAAATCAATTATTATTTTCAGCAAAACAGAGGACCCGGCTCTGCCAGAAATCTCGGAATGTCAAAAGCAAATGGAGATATTTTTGTCTTTATAGATTCCGATTGCACTGTGCCAAAAAATTATATCGAAAATTTGCAAAATCATCTGTCGCAAAACGATTTCGATGCATTTGGCGGACCTGACACTTACAAAGAAAATTTTTCATCATTTCTCAAAGCGGTAAATTACGCGATGACCTCATTTATCGGCACGGGTGGAACGAGAGGTGCAAAAAAAAGTGTGGCAAAATACTATCCGCGCAGTTTCAATATGGGCATAAAAAAAGAAGTTTATCAAAAAATAGGTGGGATGGGAAAACTCCGTCACGGGCAAGATATGGATTTTTCTAATCGGATTTATCAAGCCGGTTTCAAGGTGAAATATCTTTCGGATGTAATTGTTTATCACAAAAGACGAACGAGTTTAAAAAAGTTTCTTAAACAGATTTTCAATTGGGGAATTGCACGCATCAATTTGGGAAGAATTGATAAAAATATGCTTAAATTCGTGCATTGTCTCCCATTTTTGTTGCTATTTATTTTTGTGCTGACTTTGATTGTTTCAATTTCGGTTCCATTTTTTAGATTATCTCTTTTGATTGAAATTTCTGTTGCGGTTCTCATTTTATTATTCGCTTTTGTGCAATCGACATTCAAATATAAATCTGTAAAAGTTGGAATTTTATCCGTTTTAACTTTATTCACGCAAGTTTTCGCTTATGGATTGGGATTTGGAATCGGTTTGATTAAATCAATTTTTACAAAAAAAGGTAAATTCATTTCTGGATTTACGAAGAAATACTATGAATGATATTTTGTATTCTTGACAAATTTATTTCTATTTTAGAAATGAGTCTTTTCTATCTAAAATAATAAAATTCTGGAGGATAAATGGAATATTTTTTGACCGAAGAACAGAAAGAGATAAAAGAATTAGCTCGTCAAGTGGCTGAAGAAAAAATAAAACCTGTTCGCAAAAAATATGATGAAGATGGAACTTTTCCTTGGGATATCGTGAAGATTATGGCGGAAACCGACTTGTTCAGAGTACTGTTGCCAGAAGAGTATGACGGACTTGGCGGAAAACTTATGGACCTTGTGGTTATGATGGAAGAATTGAGTAAAGTTGATAGCGGCATAACTCTTGCATTGGGTGGAACTGGGTTAGGGCTTGAACCAATTTTAATAAGCGGTTCAGAAGAGCAGAAAAAGAAATATCTTCCAGATATTGCGGCAGGAAAGCGACTTGCAGCATTTGCATTGACAGAAGCTGAAGCTGGCTCGGATGCAGGAGCAATAAAAACTTCTGCAAAAAAAGATGGCGATTTTTACATTCTTAACGGCACTAAACAGTGGATTACAAACGGCGGCGAAGCAGAAATCTATACTGTGTTCGCAATTACGGACAAAGCAAAAGGAGCCCGTGGCGCATCTGCATTCATCGTGGAAAAAGGAACCGAAGGATTCACATTTGGCAAGAAGGAAGATAAAATGGGCATTCGCGCTTCCTGCACGCGAGAACTCATATTTGAAAATTGCAAAGTACCAAAAGAAAATCTGATTGGCCGAGAAGGAATGGGCTTTATAATTGCAATGAAAACTTTTGACCAATCGCGACCAATGGTCGCTGCACAAGCACTTGGAATCGCTCAAGGCGCGTTGGATGAAGCTGTTCGTTTTGCAAAAGAGAGACGCCAATTCGGAAGACCAATTGCATCTTTTCAAGGCATTCAGTTTATGCTCGCAAATATGTCAATGAAGATAGAATCCGCCAGAGCACTCGTTTATGCAACTTCAAGAATGATGGATGCTGGCATAAAAAAATTCAGCAAAGAATCTGCAATGTGCAAATGCTATGCTTCGGATGTGGCGATGGAAGTCACAACTGATGCCGTGCAAATCCTCGGCGGCTCTGGTTATATGAAAGAATATCCCGTCGAAAAAATGATGCGTGATGCAAAAATCACTCAAATTTATGAAGGCACAAATCAAATTCAGCGACTGGTTATCGCTTCCAATCTTATTAAAGAATATTAAAAACCATATAAAATTTGCTGAAAAAATTTCTAAAAAACAGGGGAAAAATTATGAAAAAAATAATTGCATTTTGTGGAATAATCTGCTATGAATGTCCGGCATTTATCGCAACAAAAAATGATAACGACATTGAAAGAAAAAAAGTCGCCGAACAATGGTCTAAAGAATTCAATGCTGAAATCAAGCCAGAAGACATCAATTGTAATGGATGTTTGTCAAAAACAGAACCTCTATTTAGTCACTGCAAAGTTTGTGAAATACGATTTTGCGGGTTAGAAAAGGGAATCAAAAATTGTGCATATTGCGATGAATTTGCTTGTGAAAAATTAAACAAATTTTTTGAATTTCTTCCCTCCGCAAAAATCATTCTCAAAAAAATCCGAGAAGACAGATGACAAATGTCTAATGCAAAAATTCTATTTCATCTCTGCTGCGCACCTTGCTATGTCGCTCCATTTTTTCATCTGAAAAATAAATTTGAAATAACAGGTTTCTGGTACAATCCAAATATCCATCCATATACAGAATATCAAAAACGGCTTGACCAAGTAAAGCGATTTCAGAAAGAGGAGAGTTGCAAAATCATTTATAAAGACGAATATAATCTGGAAAAATTTCTCCGAAATGTTGCATTTCGTGAAAACGAGCGATGCGAATTTTGCTATTATGAAAGATTAAATTCCGCTGCAATTTATGCGAAAAATGGTAAATTTGATTATTTCACAACTACTCTACTTTACAGTAAATTTCAAAATCACGAAACAATAAAAAAAATTGGGGAAAATTTAGCAAAGCAGTATTCAGTAAAATTTTTCTATCAAGATTTTCGGGAATTTTGGAAAGAGGGAATAAAAATTTCCAAACAGAGAAATATGTATCGTCAGCAATATTGCGGTTGTATTTATAGCGAAAAAGAGAGATATTGTCAGGATTAGAAATGAAATTTGATAAAAAAATATTTGTCAAAGTCGTCTTCACAATTCTATTTCTCATCTTCCTATTCTATTTTGTAAAGCCAAATCAGATTTTTGATGCATTTTCAAAAGCGAAATTTGTATGGATTTTTCTTGCACTTTTACTTCTTCCGATAAATCTATTTTTGCAATTTTTACGATGGAAATTTTTAGTTATTTTGAATAATGAAAAGGTGAAAAATCTTGAGGTTTTGAAATCCATTTTGTACAGTTTTTCATATAGTATTTTCACTCCTGCGAGATTGGGCGAGATTGGGCGAGCTTTTCATATTAGCGACTCAAAAAAGGATGAAATGGTCGCTTTGGCGTTTTATGAAAAATTATTTGCATTCGGCTCACTTTTGATATTTGGATTTTTTTCACTTAGTTTTTTCAAAAATTATCTTTACTTTATTTGCACTATTTTTCTAATTCTTATTTTAGTATATTCAAAAAAAATGGTTATTCTGATTCCACAATTGAAAAAATTTATTCCCATTTTTCAGAAAGTAAGAATTGGAAAGATGTTATTTATCTCATTGATTTTTGTATTTGTCTACATTTTTCAGTTTTTTCTTATTTTGAATGCATTTGAAAATGTCCCAATCTTTACCTCATTTTTTATGATTTCACTTGTGATATTTTTCAACTCTTTACCGATTACTTTGAGCGGTTTAGGTGTTCGCGAACTGCTTTCTGTATATTTTTTCAAAGAGATAGGAATTTCTGCTGGAAGTGCAGCCAGTGCTTCGTTTTTGATATTTTTCATAAATATTTTGATTCCAACTTTTATCGGATTTGGATTGCATATTTTTAGAAAAAAATAATGAACAAAAAAATTTTTGTTTTTAGCTTAATTATCTTACTATTTTGTAATTTTCTTGTTGCAAATGAGAAGGAAAAAATTTCCGAAAAAAATGCAACAAAAGCAATGTTATATTCGTTTATTGTTCCTGGCGGTGGGCAATTCTACAATCAAAAATATTTCAAATCTGTCGCTGTGTTTGCCACAGAAGCAATTATGATTGGGTATGCCATTGATTATCACATCAAGATGAATGATGCTTGGGATGATGAAAATCAGGCAGAATATAGTCAATTTTACGATAAACGCCAGAATATGTATTGGTGGTTTGGTGCCATCAAATTTCTCTCTGTTGTGGATGCTTTTGTGGATGCTAAACTTTATGATTTTGAAGAGAAAAAGAGAAAAATAGAATTAAAATTTGATGGAAATACTATCTCGTTGAGTTATAGATTTTAGTAAAATTCGTCACTAAAAGTTTGTATTAGTTTGTGGCAAATTTTAAAAATCAAATTGAACCCAGAAATTCAGCGAAGTGGTTTGTGTAGATTTTCCAGATTTCTTATCATTTGACCGTTCATATTTTGCAGTTAGACCGCCATCAATATCACGACTAAATTCGTATGTAACTCCAGGTTCAATTATCAGAGTTGTCTTATCCATCATAACTTGCCAATTATCTGTTGAATATGCATAATCATTTTTTTTGTTTGAATTGAATGAAACTTTCAGCAACGCATCTAATTTATTTTTCATATTTATTTTGCCTAACAATGGAATTTTTATCGGTTTTTCTGCCCTGAAAGAGTACCCAATATTTCCAGAAATTCTTAAATCCTGATTTCTCGAACCGGTTTCGTTTCCATTAGAACTTTCACCTTTAATATTCCCCAAAGTGTGAGAGAACGTAATTTTTGTATCTATATTCTCGATTAAATTTAGTGGCAAAGTGATGGAAGAATTGATTGTAATATTTTCTGAATTTTTAGTAGAACTTGAAATCTCTTCGGAAATTTTTCGTGATATTCCACTTGAAACCGAAGAATTCGAGACAAAATTCCATGGAATTATTTTATCAAATCCAGTATAATTCAAACTCACATCAGGCAAAGTATAATTTATCTTCTCTGTTTTTGTTCCGGAAGTTTCGCTCTTTTCCCAATCATAATTTGCTTTCACCGTTGCAGAAAGAGTTTTGAAAATATTAAATCTATTTGAAGTAGAAGTTGTGATTTTGTCGCTCTCTTTTTTCGGTCGCAATCCCATCGATTTTAAATCATATATGCCTATTTGATACTTGAAATCTGGCAGTGGCAATGAATCGGTCTGCGTATTATAATCTGTGTTTAGGTTATTTGTATAATTTACTTTTATATTTCCGAGATTTTTTATTCCAAAACCAAACACTTTTCCGGTTATTGATGCGGCAGTTAAGAGCAAAGGATGTCTCTTTTTTTTCTTTTCATATAAAGGCAAATCTTTCGAAGAAATTTGCGTTGAATCAATTCCGACTTCGATTGAATCAATTTCTATTTCGGTAGAAACATATTCCTCAATATCATTTGACAGCTCAACAGAAGTTGTATCTTGGTCAGCAGTTTTTCCTTCGTTTTTAGGACTAGTTTCCTCTTCCGTTTTAATTTCAGGAAGTGTGACCGCATCCATCAAATCTTTTCCCCATTTATCAAATTTGAGTGACAATCCACTTTGGATTGTACGATTATTCCCAACTTTATAATTTATCGTTGTAAGAGTATCATTTGTTTGAGATTCGTTTCTATCTTGATTATATGTCGTTCCATAATTTGATGAAAAATCAATAAATTTTAGGAAATTTGGGTTGTAGTTGAGATTAATTTTTTGCGTTCGGCTAGTTTCAATTCCGATATTCATATTCTTAAATAAAAGGCGTTTCTGCAAATCTCTTGTAGTGTTCAAAGTATAATCTGTTTTGCAATCAGAAAATATTTCGTAATCGACATCAAAAGTTGTTTTTGCTTTTTCGGTCGGAATTTTAGTATCATTTCTAAAATCTTCCAAATCTAATGTCTGTTTTGTCCAAGTTTTTGAACGAGAATAGTCATAATCAAGATTAAAACTCATCTTTTGTGGCAAATAAAATATCTTGAAATTTTTCAACGGCTTAAATGAATTATCTCGCGAAAAACTTAAATTGTATTTAAATATTCCTCCATATGAAAGTGTCGTATCCTTTTTCGTCGGCGACAGAGATTCTCTTTCTGAAATATCGCCGGATAAGAATATGTTGTCGATTAGATATTTCACAAACAAGTTTGAAGATTTTTTACTTTTGTCTATCGAAATAGACGCGGAGCGATTTTTTGTCTTAGTTTTCAGCAAATTCCTTTCCTTGTCTGAGGTTAATTTCACATCAGAATTTGGCTTAAATCTCGGTTTGCTTTCAGAAAGTGAATATTTCAAATTCAATGGAATGTTAAATCCCCAAGAATCTGGCAAAAATTTATTTAGGTGGATTTTCCCATAATCCAAACTATATTTTATCAAGTTGCTTCCGTAACCTTTATCAGCACCAATTGAATAAAAGTTCGGCGTTTTATTTTCAAAACTAATCTTAAAATCGAAAAAATCTGCAAATTTCCCATTCAAACTTAATGTAGATGCAATACCGATTTCATCATAAGGATTTGCCAATCTTATATCATCAAAATAGATTCTGCCCGTAAAATTCGTGTCGACTGAAGCAGGGCGAATTAAGCCAAAAATGATTTGCTTTACATAATTTAGAGATGGAGAACCTTTAATATTTTGCAAAGTATCTGGGATATCGTCTTTTTTCAGATTTGTAAGCTCCGTATAATCAATAGTAATCGAGGTCCATCTATCTTCTTTCATTTCTGAATTAAGGTCATCATAAACTGGAATTTTTTTCCGATATTCATAATAGTTTGAAGTATCTGCCCCGATTCGAAAAACAATTGTCTCTTCACTGCTATTGTCTGATTGTGCATAAACCCAGAATTTTATTTTTTCGTATGAAAGCAAATTAACAGATTCTGAAAGATTTCGTCTTGCATAAATATATCGATTTGGTTGAATCTCATTGCAGGACAGAAATATTGCTTTCTCGATTATTGTTTCGTCTTTATTCGTACTTTCTTCAATTGAGCCGGGAGGCGGAGTATAATTTCCATTATCTCGATTATTATCTGAAGCGACTTCAAATTCTTCGTATTCTCCTAAATTGTTTGGCGTTGTGAGTGAAGTATCCAAAATTGCAGATGCTTTCCATCTATTTCCGACGATTTCACAAGATACAATTTTTAATGTTAGCGATGAATTTGTCTTCGCCCAGATTCTACCATATTTGATATATGAAAAATCCGGATTTGCTCCTCGTTTTCTATAAAATGTTGAATCTTGTAGCGGTATTCTTAGAAATTTCCATCCATTCTTTTCTGAAATTTGAATTTCATTATTGATATTTTCAAGATTGATTGCATACTGAAAATATTCATTATTTGTATCTGGACTATTTCCGCCACTTCCATCCAAATCTTCGCTATCAAGTTTTCCGTTGTTTTCCGTACCATTTATTTTGTCATATCCGTCAGAATCTGTAACATAATCATAATCGTCGTTTCCGTCATCGACATCTTCTGTTCCATCTTCAAAATGGTTTATTGCTGGGCTCGGGTCGGCACCTTCAACTCTATCCAAACCCAAATCTTCGCCTAAATCCAAACTTCCATCTTCAAAAACAAGCCCATCTTCCTTATCCAATTCTCCATTTGGATTCATAATGGGATAAAAATCTTCACTGATATAACCTAAATCTACAAATAAAGAGTCGCCCGTAACCGCATCTTTAGCATTTATCATAATTTCCAAATATTTCTTTTCTGAGAAATCCATTGAAGTTGAGCCAAACGCTTTCATTATGCCGCCCCAACATTGAGATTGATCCTCATTTTCCAAAGTATCTAATTTACATTCCAAGATTGTGACATATTCTCGTTTTTCTTGCTCAGAAATTTCCTCATAAATGTCTCCCGCTCGAACCGCTTCATTTGGATTATACCATTTAAAATTTCCTCTGTTAGATGCATTTAGATTATTTCCTGAGGTATCGATTTTTGCTGGCCAACTTGCAAAACTCCAACTCGTTCGATTAATTCCGAGGGAAAATTTTTCAACCGAACTCTCCATATCGTCCAGATATGCCTCTTTATTATCAGTTGCATTGGGGGTTGGAATATTCATTGCAACTTCGCCTGAAAGTGTGAGAGATGACTTTGCATTAGTTTTCACGAGCGGAATTTTATCCACAAGATTTGTCAAAAATGGAATATTGTCGAAAGAGATGTTTCCGTCGATATCGCCAACGATTATTTTTTGTGGTTCACCTCCAACTTGGGGATGTTTATCCTTTACCGTTTCGCTCTCATACATAAAAGTTGCGCCGATACCAACATTTTTATTGAATTCATAATCCGCTCGGAAACCCATCATACTTTTTTTATCTAATGTAAAAAATGGTTCGTACTCAAAATCAATTTTCACATCAGCATTTGGGTCAGCTGCGGCAGCGCCTTTTAGAGTAACCGTTCCGCTCATATAGTCAATGGCGTAATCTGTTCCCTTATTCATCAGCTCTTCGTTGACATATACTTTCTCGCTATTTTGAATGATATTAATGTATCCAAGATCGACATAACTTGATGATCTTTTCATCTTCACGCTAATATAAAATGGGGCATATTCAGTTGGATCGGGATTTAATTCATCATAAATATTATCGTTTCCTAAGTGGGAAAGCTCTGAATTGATGTACTCAAAAGTTGAAGAATCAAATGGTTTTAAATATGGAAAATTAATAATCCCAGCAGTCAAATCGATGAGTCCACCCGATTGGTCATCATAACCATTTACTTGTCCGTCATTATTGCGGTCAAGCCCCATTAATTCAACATAAGTTTGATAAACAGTATCAATTACAACTCCTTCAATTTTTTCACCACTTGAACCATATTGATAAATTTTTACTTCAAAATCATCTTTCTCGATATTTTGCGCGCCGAGGTCATATCGATTTTTCATTTGATAATCCCAAAGAACTTCTTCAGGAAAACCTGAACTTGTATAATTTTTCTTAATAAGTTTTACTTCAATTGTGTCAGATGCAGCATCTCCGATTATGTAAGATTCGGTCTCATACACGATTCCAATCACATCAAAATTTGAGATATGTTTTTTAAAAGTGATAATATATGGAGAATTCAGATAATCGATATAAAAATCATTCATCGCTTCAAGTTCCTGAAAATAATAAAGAGTATCACCGTCTGTATCGTAAATTGAGCGTCCAATTATATCATTTATTGGATCGAAATTCCCACCATTATGGAGAAAAACTCTGACAGTTCCATTCAATGGCATTAAACTATCTTTTTTAACTAATTCGCCAGATATTACTTCAAAAATGGAATTTGGGTTTTCTGGATTGGGATCACCAATATAGAAATATTTATTTCTGGCAAAATCCATATCGCGAATTTCTGAAAAATCCTCTTTTGCTGTTCCGGTTGCGCTTGCTGTGGCATGCTGCCCTTCTTCTTGGCTGAGAATTGTAGTAAATTTTAATTTTCCAAATTCGAATTTCCCCTTTACTCCAAAAAGATCTTCTGATGAAGCAGAATAACTAATATATTTTGAGCCAGTCAGCCGCAATTGAGTATCGCCAAGCTCAATTAATTTTATTGGGTCATCCTCGTTGCCTTCATATTTCACATTTATCGTGTTCTCTTTGAAAATTGATTCTTCGGAGGTCTGTTCCACATCGACTTTTATTTTATCGCCAATAGTTCCATTAATTCCCAAATCGAGTTTTTGTTCCATTTTCAAATCGGGTAAAATATTTTTTTTTGTACTTTCAGTTATAGCTTCGCCTTCTCGAACAGTTTTCACACCGCCAACAGTAATTTTTTGGGAACCTGTAACTTTTAAGCGACCAAGTTTATCACCGAAAATTTTTCTCAACGCCCTTGGCATTTTCACTTCAGGAAAATCGATGTCCTTAAAAAGTCCTTCTGTATCGCTTTCTTGATGTTTCTGTATTTTTGTCTCTGAAAGTTTTTTGTAAAATAATTTATAAAAAAGAATGTCTTCTTGAATTTTCCAAAATTTTTCTAAAGGAATTGCAATTGGCGGAATAATTTCAACATTAACAAATTTCGTTTTGATAATCGCAAGATTATTCTCAATATCAAACTCACAATCCGAAGAATATAATCTATTTTTGAGAAAGTGATAATTGAAACTTTCAGGAATAAATACTTTAAAATATGAATAAGAAAAAACTGCATTGCTGTCGCAATAATTAGCTGTAGAATGAAATAATTTCGGAGTAAAAAATGATGCTGGCGAGGATTTTATATCTATCACTAAATTTGTAGTATCAGATTCTGACGATATATTTTGCGAAGTTGGAATTTTAGCATAAAGCAGTTTGCTAAATATCGATAAACTGCAAAATAAAATTACCAGAAAACGAATTTTTTTTGCCGAAACAGATATACTTTTCATAATAGATATTTTTTTGCTATTTATTTCCGTTGGGAAATATTAATCTTAAAATGCGCATACCAAACCAAAAGCAAATTCTTCGAACACGCAATTGTGAATGCGCTTTAGCCGTTCAAGCTATATCTAAATTGTATCAATCTGTATAGGCAATTCCTTTTAAGTGACAATATATTAATTGTAGTCCTTGTAAAGTCAAGTTTTTATTTATTTTTTCTATTGATTTTGTATGTTTGCAAATCAAATCTGAGATTCCGCCAGTTGCAATTGTGCAAAAATTTCCATCAAGATTTGAATATTCCATTTTGATTTTTTTGATAAAACCATCTGCCATTATTGCGGCGCCAAACACAATGCCAGAAAGCATTGCTGACCTTGTATCATCGCCAATAACTTTTTTTGGTGAGTCAAGTTTGATTTGGCCAAGTTGAGCCGCAATTTTGAATAAACTTTCAGATGATGTCTGAACTCCAGGCGAGATAACGGTTCCATAAAATTCTCTTTTTTGCGAAATAAGCTGAATAGTTGTCGCTGTCCCAAAATCGACAACAATACAATTATTTTTATCTCCATAAATTTTATGCGCAGCAAAAGCATTCGCAATTAAATCACCACCAATACTTAACGGGCGCTTAATCTTATCGTAAGAAATTCCCAAATCCAATTTTGATGAGACAATAATCGGTTTGAGATGAAAATACTTCCAGAAAAGATGATTGAAAACTTCTGTCAAAATCGGCACAACTGAAGATATAACCGCTCCAGAAATATCATTTATCGATAAATTTATCTCATTTAGAAATAATTTGAAAGAGGCAAAAAATTCATCTTCCGTCTTGTGAGTTGAAGATTGGATTCGCCAGAATTTTAGCAATTTATCGCTCTCATAAACGCCAAGAACAATATGCGTATTTCCAATATCACAAACTAAAATCATTTTTTTATCCATAATCTGATCTCCGAAGAATTTCGATTAAGAATTTATCGTCAAGAAATTTGACAAAATAAAACTAAATTTGAATTTTTTTTGATAAATTATTGCAGGAGCGACAATGAAGATTTTGGTTCAAAGAGTGAAAAACGCATCGGTAAAAGTTGACGGAAAACTTGTCTCAAAAATTGGATTTGGTCTACTCCTTTTTCTTGGCATTTTGCCGAATGATGACAAAAATCAGATTGAATATCTCGCTAAAAAATGTGTGAATCTCAGAATTTTTGAAGATAAAAATGGAAAAATGAATTTAAGCATAAAAGATATTAATGGTGAAATTTTACTTGTTTCACAATTTACTTTATGTGCTGATTGCAAAAGAGGAAATCGTCCAAGTTTTACAGATTCTGCCTTGCCAGAAATTGCAGAAAAATTATACAATGAATTCGCAGTAGAATTGGAAAGAAATGGAATTAAACCAAAACTTGGAATTTTTGGTGCTTTGATGGAAATTGAATTGGTAAATTGTGGTCCTGCTACTTTTATTTTGGAAAAATGACAAATTTTATTCTCTTGCATTTTTTGCGTTTAGTTCTCAAAATCTTGACATCAAAATAAACAAAAAGCAATTTACCGAATCTTATGATTAAAAATAAATATCTTTTTGAAATTGGTGTAGAAGAATTGCCTGCCAACTATATCCTGCCAGCAATTGATTTTATGGTAAATTATTTTAGCAACCAACTCCAAAATCATAAGATAAAATTTGAAAGTATCGAAAAATATTCCACGCCAAGACGACTCACTATTATAATTCGCAATCTTCCAAATAGACAGAAAGATAGCCAAAAAGAAATTATCGGTCCGCCAAAAAAGATTGCTTTTGATTCAAATAGAAATTTTAATCAGGTCGGATTAGGTTTTCTGAAAAAGCAAAATCTTTCTAAAAAAGATATAGTAATCAAAAAACTTAAAAAGGGCGAATATCTTTCTGCAACAAAAGTCATCAAAGGCAAAATAACAGAAGAAATTTTGAAACAAATTTCAATTGAAATAATCGGCAAAATCCAATTTCCAAAAACGATGCGATGGTCGGAAAATAGTATCTCTTTTGCGCGTCCAATTCGCTGGATTTTGGCTATTTTTAATCAGAATATTCTCGATTTCCAATTTGGAAATATCAGAAGCAATTCGTTCAGTTTTGGAAATAGATTCGAAAATCTTCATAACAAACTTACGATAAATTCGATTGATGGCTACAAATCGAAATTAGAAAAGCATTTTGTAATCGTAGAAAGAGAGAAACGAAAAAAAATTATTCTAAATCAACTTAATGAAACTGCGTCAAAAGTAAATGGAATTCCTGCTGATAATCCAGAATTGGTCGAAACTGTTACCGATTTGGTCGAATTTCCATCTCCTGTTTTGGGAGAATTTGACAAAGATTTCCTTGAACTTCCTGCAGAAGTGCTAAAAACCACACTTTCCGAAACGCAAAAATGTTTTTCACTTTATGATAAAAAAGGAAATCTCCTTCCGAATTTCATCTGCATTGCAAACAGCAATCCGAAGACAATTCAGAAAGTAAAATATGGGAACGAACGCGTAATAAATGCGCGACTTTCCGATGCGAAATTTTATTTTGAAACCGACAAAAAAACTAAACTTGTCGATAGGATAGAAATTACAAAAAAAACTACATTTCAGAAGAAACTTGGTTCGTATTTTGATAAAACTGAACGGATGAAAGAACTCAGCAAATTTCTTGCAAAAAATCTAAATTTTGAAGCAAAAAAAATAGCACGCGCGATTCAGCTTTCCAAAACAGATTTGACAACGCTGATGCTCGGCGAGAAGGAATATACAAAACTTCAAGGTTTTATTGGATGGCAATATGCTTTGAGTGACAAAGAAAACGACGAAGTGGCAAAGGCAATTTTTGAGCAATATTTGCCACGCTACAAAGATGATATTCTTCCAGAAACTCAGACAGGAATTGCATTATCGCTCGTTGATAAAATGGATACAATTTGCGGATGTTTTTCGATTGGACTAATTCCATCCGGATCGAGTGACCCACTTGCTTTGCGAAGAGCAGGAAATGGAATCATCAGAATTCTCGATAAACATAATCTGCCAATCTCAATAATTAAATTCATAGAAAAATCTCTTACTTCATTCGAAAAAATATCAAAAGATGAGCATTCTGCTGCTTCGAAATTGCTTGATTTTTTTAGTCAAAGAGTAAAAAAACATCTTGAAAATTACAAAATCGAATACGATGTGATTGACGCAGTTATGGAAAGCGGATTTGCCAATATTCCCGACACAATTCTGCGAGCAAAAAATCTGCAAAATCTCAAATCTAAAGATGAATTTCGGAAACTTATTATTGGCTTCAAACGAGTTACAAATATTCTTTCAAGTTCAAAAAATGTGAATAAATTAGACACAAAATTGTTTGAGAAAAATGAAGAAATTTCTCTTTATCAAAAAATGAATAATCTTGCTCCAAAATATCAAAAATATGTTGAATCTCAAAATTATCAGAAAGCTTTGAATATGTTGATTGCGTTAAAAGACGATATAGACGACTTTTTCGATAATGTTATGGTGATGGTAAAAGATGAAAAAATTAGAGAGAATCGGATGGCTTTGCTCAGATTGTTGAACGGTCATTTTGTGAAAATCGCTGATTTGTCAAAAATAGTTTATGAAATTTAGAATAAAGGAAAAATGAAATGCCAATTTCTGAAAGAGTAAAAAAGCTAAAATCTTCTGCTACAATTGCAATTTCCACAAAATCCAAAGAGATGCAAGCGGAAGGAATTGATGTGATTAATTTCAGTATCGGTGAACCAGATTTTCAAACTCCACAAAATATCAAATCTGCTGCCAAAAAAGCAATTGATGAGAACTACACGCACTATACAGCAACAGCTGGAATGCTCGAATTGCGAAATGCAATTTGTGGAAAGTTCAAAAAAGATAATAACCTCGATTATTGTCCGGAAAATATTATGGTCTCCTCGGGCGCAAAAAATTGTATTATGAATATTCTGCTTGCAATTTGCAATTACAAAGACGAAGTGCTGTTGCCAATTCCATTTTGGGTGAGTTATTATTCACAAATTATTATGACTGATGCGATTCCAAAATTTATCGAACCTGAAGGAGATGATTTCAAAATTTCTACAAAAAATATTGAGAAAAATATCTCATCAAAAGTCAAAGCAATCATCATAAATTCACCCAATAATCCGACTGGAATTGTCTACACGCGTATGGAATTAGAAGAGATTGCAAAACTTGCAATAAAACACGACCTAACAGTTATTTCTGATGAGATTTATGAGAAATTAATTTACGATAAAACGGAGCATATTTCCATAGCATCATTACCAAAAATGAAGGCGCGAACTGTCGTAATTAACGGCGTTTCAAAAGCTTATGCAATGACTGGCTGGAGATTAGGCTATGCTGCAGGTCCTGAAAAAATAATAAAATCAGCATTGAAAATTCAAGGACATTCAACATCTTGCGCAAATTCTATTACGCAAAGAGCGGTTATTTCTGCACTTCTGGAAAAAGATGATTCGGTCGAAAAAATGAGACAAGAATTTGAAAAACGAAGAAATTTTTTAATTGAAAAATTGAACTCAATTCCAAACATAAAATGTGCTATTCCAAAAGGTGCTTTTTACGCAATGCCGAATGTGTCATATTATTTGGAACAGAATAAAAAAGGAGTTAAAACATCAGCAAATTTGTGCGACTTTCTTTTGGAAAATTATCATATTGCACTTGTTCCTGGCTCGGCATTTGGCATCGAAGGATTTGTCCGATTTTCATATGCAAACTCAATGGAAAATATCAAAAAAGGTGTGAAACGTTTCGAAAAAGGTTTGAAAAATCTTCTGGACTAAAATATGGAATTCAAAGACGAATGGCTTAGACGACGAAAACGAAGAAACAAAGATTTAACCGCATTCTGGAAAATTTTAATAAGATTGATTGCTCTGATTTTTGTTCTTTTAATAATAAGATTTTTCTCGGCTGGCGGTCCGCAAAAATTCTTCGATTATCTTATAAATTCAAAAAAACAGAATACCACAATAATAATCGAGCAAGAAAAATGAATCTGCTAATTATCGGTTCAATTGCTCTGGATTCTGTTGAAAATCCTTTTGGTAAAGTCGAAGAAGTACTCGGCGGCTCTGCGGTTTATGCTTCAATTGCTGCTAGCTGTTTTTCCAAAAATATTTCAATTGTTGGTGTGATTGGTAATGACTTTCCAAACGAATATCTTGAACTTCTGAAAACAAAAAATATTGATATAAAAGGTGTGAAAATTGCAAATGGCAAGACCTTTCGCTGGAAAGGGAAATATGAAAATCTGAATGAAGCAATTACTTTGCAAACTTCGCTAAATGTTTTTGCAAATTTCTCGCCTAAAATTCCAGAAAAACAGAAATTATCCAAATATATTTTATTGGGAAATATCGACCCAGATTTACAAATTAGTGTTATTGACCAATTGAAAAAGCCAAAAATTATTGCAGCAGATACTATGAATTTTTGGATTAAAAGCAAAAATAAATCTCTAAAAAAATTGCTAAAAATGATAGACATTCTCTTTATAAATGAAGATGAAATCAGAATGCTGACAGATTCAGCTTCAATTTTTGACGCAGCCGAAAAAACTTTCAAAATTGGTCCAAAAATTATTGTAATCAAACGAGGAGAATACGGTTCTATCACGATTGCAAAAAATTTCCTTTTCTTCGTTCCTGTTTTTCCTCTAAAAAATGCAATCGATACGACTGGCGCTGGAGACAGTTTCGCTGGCGGCTTTATGGGATTTCTCACAAGCGAAAAAAAACTTGACGAACAGACGCTCAAAAAAGCTGCATTGTACGGAACGATAACTGCATCGTTTGATATTGAAAGTTTTAGTTTGGATTCATTAAAAAAAATGGATAAAGAAAAGATAGAAACCCGAGTAAATTTGTTGAAAAAATATACACAATTTTGATGAATGGCTGAAATCTGGCGCTTCATTAATTCTGGCAAAATGCCTCCCAACGAAAATATGGCGATAGACAAAGCAATTTTGGAAGGCGTTGCAAATGGAATTTCTCCTCAAACTGTCAGAATTTATGATTGGAATCCACCAACAATCTCTTTCGGTTTTCATCAAAATATCGCAAAATATATTGATTTGGAAAGAGTAAAAAAATCAGGATTTGGCATTGTTCGCAGACCGACCGGCGGCAGAGCTGTGCTTCATTACGATGAAATAACTTATGCAGTTATCGCAAAAACCGATGGAATTCTGAAAGGTTCAATTTTGCAATCCTATCAAAAAATTGGGAAAGTACTTTTAGCAACACTGAAAAAAATTGGAATTGATGCAGAAATGGAAAATGGTTTGCCAAGTTTGAATAACCAAAAAAAGTGGTCAAATCCTTGTTTTACAAGTGCTTCAAAATATGAAATTCATTACAAAAACAAGAAAATTATTGGAAGTGCTCAAATCAGAAAAGATGGTGCGTTTCTACAACATGGCTCAATTTTGCTCAATAATAATCAAGAACTAATGTCAAAATTTCTGATTGTCAAAAATGAAAATGAGAGAAACATTCTCAAAAAATATCTCTCAAAAAAAACGATAGCAATAAATCAAATTCTGGATTCCCCTATTTCATTTCTTGAATTTTCATATAAATTAAATGAAGCTTTTGAGGAGATATTTCCGATAAAATTGGACAAAAAAAGTGGTCTGAATAAATTTGAAAAAAAATTTATCAAAAAAATTATAGAAAAATAAAAATATTTTGAAAAAAAATTGACACTAAATTTTATGGAGTCAAAAAATTGTATTTTCTAACTTTATATTAGAATAATGTTCTTATGAAAGGAATGTCGATGAGCAAATATCGTTTTGTGATTTTTTTAATGTTTTTTACGCTTTTTGCGAATATACTTTCAGCTGGCACAACTGGGAAATTGATAGGACGAGTAATCGATAAGGAATCCGGCGACCCGATTATCGGTGCAACCATTATGATTTTGGATAAACAAATGGGAACAATAACCGATGCTAGGGGAAGATATATGGTTATCAATATTCCAGCTGGAAAATACGATGTTAAAGCATTCAGAATGGATTACGCACATATGATTGTGGAAAAAGTGAAAATCAATCTGGATTTGACCACTACATTAAATTTTGAACTTCAGAAAAAGGCAATTGGAATTGAAGGGATTACTGTCAAAGCAAAAAGAAAACTCGTTGAGAGAGATATTACTGGCTCTGAAAACATTGTCGCTGCAGAAGATATGGAGCATATGACAGTGGAAAATATTCAGGATATTGTCGCTGTTACTGCTGGCGCTGTCGGTTCTGGTGAAGATATGCATATTCGCGGTGGACGTTCTGGTGAAGTCGTTTACACTATTGATGGAATGTCCGTCTCAAATCCAGTTGATGGCGGATTTGGTATGAATCTTGATATGGACGCAGTTAGCGATATGTCTATTCAAACAGGAGGATTTACTGCTGAATTCGGTAATGCACAATCTGCAATTATTAATCTGATAACAAAATCTGGCGGACCTGAATACACTGGAAAAATAGAATCCAGTTCTGACCATTTATTCAATGATGGAAATAATTCTGACCAAATTAAATTTGCTCTCGGCGGACCAATCATTCCTTTTGGCTCAAAACAAAAAAGAGATAAATACACATTTTATATCAATGCTTCAGGTTCTTGGACTGATACGCGATATGGAAAATATTATACTATTGATGAAAATGACATTTTATGGGACTTATTTATGGAAAATGGAAGTAATGTTTACGCAGATTCTCTATATTTTATTAATGAAATAAATAGCGTCAAAGGAGATAGAGACCTGCTTTTTGACTTTTTTGATTTAGGTAATAGATTTAAAAATAATTATCAGATGAACACAAAAGTTAAATTTCAATTTACTCCAAAACACAAACTTACTTTTTCGCTAAGAGGTGATAGTGAAACCTATCTTCCTTATTCTCACAGTATGAAGTACTCGTTACAATACTACAATCATTGGACTACAACTCATGACCAACAGGCATTCACTTGGGACCATACTCTTTCATCAAATATGTTTTACACAATCCGCGGAAGCAGATTTGCAACCGATATTAATCTAAATTCCGGCGTGGATAGAGATTGGTATTTCTCCGATGGAAATTTTAATTTAAATCCCGATGACCCTGAATCAAACAATTATGGTGTTGATATTCCCGGCAGCTATGTGGAATATAAGGACCAGCTTGGTGATGTTCGAACTGTTCCATACTTCTCATCAATTGGTTCTCATTCTGGTTCATTTATCGATGATAAAACCGTTACATACACACTTAGAGGAGATTTAACATATCAAGTGAACAATGTGCATAGTTTTAAAACCGGAATTGAAATCAAATATAATGAAATCTTTAAGGATCGCCTTGTTGGACCTTGGATTATTGACGATGCTGTTCGTTTGCCAAATTATTTAGCCAATTGCCCAAAAGATGGCGAACTTGTAAATGAAACCGATACACTTGGTTATGGCGGACATACATATTTAATTTCAGATTTTGAAGATGCTGTCCAATTTGCCGGTGGTTCTGTGGATGGTTACAAAGCATATCCTTGGCAAGGTGCATATTATCTTCAGGATAAAATGGAATGGGAAGGTATGATTGTTAATGCCGGAATGAGATTTGATTTCTGGTATCTGGGAGAAAAATATCAAACAATTAATGATACTACAGGAAATTTTGTCGATGCAAAATGGGATTATGTAGAATATCTCAAACAAGCAGGAAGTGGAGATTATTATATTTCAAAAGAGAAAGTTGAAAAATTTCAATTGATGATAAGTCCTCGATTGGGCGTCTCTCATCCAATTACTGAAAAAGATGTGATGCATTTTGCGTATAATTATCAAAGTCAATTACCACCAATGCAATATGTTTTTACAAGCGCACGGCCTGAAGTTGGAAGTACTGGAGCAAGTGTTGGAAATCCAAATCTTAAGCCAGAAACTACAATAACTTACGAAGTCGGCGTGGAACATCAGATGGCAGAGGATTATCTTTTGGATGTTACCATATTTTACAAAAACATTCACAATTTGGTCAGTACTTGGAGCAATGATTATTCGCTATTACCTGATAGTATTGCCGAATCTGGGAAACAGCATTATCTTTATATTACAAACGATTATGGTAGCGCTCGCGGTATAGAATTTACATTGAGAAAAAGATTTAGTAATTTCTGGGGATTTAATCTTGGATATACATATTCTTGGGCAACCGGAAGGAATTCAGAGGTTAGTTCTGCGACAGATAATTTAAGAGAATTTCCATTAGATTGGGATGTTCGTCATATCGGGTCAGTCAACTTCGATTTCAGAATTCCAGAAGATGAGGAGTTTTATGTTTTGGGATTAAAAATGCCTGATAAATTCTATGCTAACTTTCTCTGGCAAATTCAATCTGGCGAGCCATATACTCCGATTACTCCCGACCCTGAAAGTAATGCTCCTCTTGAAACAAATTCTGCAAGAAAACCTTGGACAAATGTTGCAAATGTAAGGTTCAGTAAAGTATTTAATCTGTTTGGAGATTCAAAAATAAAATTTTACTTGAATATAACAAATCTATTCGATACGGAGAATATCAATTGGGTAAATGAAAAAACTGGTGAAACCGACGACCAAGGAACATTTGATTATTGGGATGATTATGATTTGGATGAGAATGATAATATTGATACTGCAGAAGATATCGCTGGTGCCGCAATTTATATGGCTGGTCTCTCCAATCCAGGAATTTACACAGAAAGAAGAAAATATAATTTCGGAATAGCATTTGAATTCTAAAAACTAAGGAGGAATAAAAGTGAATAAAAGTAAGAAATTCAGAATTCTAATCCTGGCAACGATTGCCTTTGTGATTATTTTGTCAATCGCTTTAGTGCTGAACGCCGAAGAGAATGAAGTTGCAGAAGACACAACTTCTGCCGTCGAAGAGGTTATTGAAACTGAAGTTGCTAAAACTGGTGGCGGATTTGAAGCATTTGCGAAAAAAATCGTCGGTAGCGGTTTAGTTGAACTCTTCATCAAAGGTGGATGGGTTATGTGGCCTATGCTGATTCTTGTTATCTGGGCATTGGCAACTTCTATTTGGAAAATTATTGCCTTGAGATATGCAAAAATTTCTGTTCATGATTTTATGGAACAACTAAATCCACTTGTAGCAGAAAAGAAATATGATGAAGCGCTCAAACTCTGTTCGGAAACTCGCGGTCCTGTCGCAACAATCCTTCATTCCGGATTATTGAAGGCGGATAAAGGGATTGAAGAAGTTGAGAAAGCGATTGAGAATGCAGGAATTTTGGAGATGTCTTTTCTCGAAAAAGGATTAATCGCACTTGCGACAACAATCAATCTTGCGCCTATGCTGGGATTTCTCGGAACAGTCGTCGGAATGATTCAAGCATTTGAGGCAATCGAAGCTGCCGGAGAAGTTGAACCAACAATCGTCGCTGGCGGAATTTCTGTCGCTTTGGTTACAACTGCTGCTGGACTCGCCGTGGCAATTCCAATTCAATTGATTAATAATTTCTTCGTTTCAGCAATTGACGGCTTAATAATTGATATGCAGACCGGTTCTGAAAAATTATCAGAAGCAATTTTAGAATCTAAATAAATATGAATATTGTAAAGCAAAAAAAGGTGCGAAAAAAAGCGAGTATTCCAACTGCTTCAATGGCAGATGTGGCGTTTCTTCTGCTAATTTTCTTTCTTGTTACGACGAAATTTGATGCGAAAAAAGGACTCGGTTTGATTCTACCTCCTCACGCAGAAACTGGCGGCCAAAAAGTTAAAATCAAAAAAGAGAATCTCACCAAAATCAAAGTTAACCGAAAAGGTGATATCGCTATCGACGAACGACGCATAAGTTATAGCGATTTAAGAAAAATTATAGAAAAAAAAGTGAATGAAAATCCAAAAATGGTTTTCGTGCTTGAAGCAGACCGAAGATGTAAATATCATATGATGGTAGAAGCGCTTGACCAACTGCTTGCAGCGGGCGCGAAGACAATTTCACTCTCCACAAGGTAAGAGGATTTATGGCAACGATTGAAAGAAAAACGAAAATTGCGACTGAGATTCCGAATGCCTCGATGTCTGATATCGCTTTTCTATTGCTAATATTTTTTATGGTTAGTACAACTTTTGTGAAGGAAAAAGGGCTTAATGTTATTCTTCCAAAAGCCGAATCGATTCAGAAAATAAATCGCAGAAATGCCGCAACTATTTATGTAAGCAAATCTGGAATTATCTCAATCGATGATTTCGCCATAGAAACCGACCAAATACGATATGTTATGATGAAAAAACTCGCTACAAATCCGAGCATTATCACAAGTTTTCGCACGGACAGAGACGCTGATTATGGACTTATGGTAGATATTATGAATGAACTGAAAAAGGCGGAAGCTTTGCGAGTTTCATTCGAAGCCAAAGTTCTTCGCTAAATCAAAAAAAAATGCAAAATAAATCAAAATATAAATTTTTAGATTGGAAAGAAGAAGCGAGTAGCTATTTTGACCGTTCGCTCACATTAGCTTTACTTCTAATTCTCTTCGCATTTATCGTGTTTCCAAAAATTGAAGTAAAACCGTATAAACACAAAATGAAAGAGATTCAAAGTATCGAAATTCCTCCAGAAGTTAGACAGAAATTCAAACCGCCTGAAGAGGTAAAACCAATTATTCCACTTACTATTGAGGAATCTGAAATGTCTGACGATGAGGATATTGAGGAAATCGAAACGATTGGACCGACTACTCTTGATTTGACAAAACCTCCTCCAGTCAGTAGTGTTGGTACAACTCCAAAATTTGTCGTTCACGATGAAGAGCCAATCGCAATCAAGAAGGTCTGGCCAGAATATACAGATTTTGCGAAAAAGAGTGGTTTGGAAGGAACCGTTGTTGTTCAGGCAGAAGTTTTTGCAGATGGAACTGTCGGTGCTGTAGATGTCATCCAATCACTCCAATCTGGACCTGGCGGACTAGATGAAGCTGCGATTAGAGCTGTAAGAAAATGGAAATTCATTCCAGCAAAAAATCAGGGAAAAGCGGTTGCTGTCTGGGTAACTTTTCCCATCAAATTTAGTTTTTAATTATGAAAATTTTTATTATAGATTCGGAGGTGTAATGCTTTTCAGCTCAAAAAGAAAGAATTTGATGTTGTTTTTAGTCGTATTATTCGTTATCGGATTTTCTTCTCTCGCATTTACAAAAGCTATACAAAGTGGTTCTGGCAGCAAAAGATTAGATATTTTCCATTACCACAATGTCGGTAATATCTGGATGAGAATCAGCAACTATGGTTTCTTCGGTTCAGGAGATGATGTAACTCCACAATGGCCATCTCTGGAATATCCAGGCGGTTCTGGTATTGACTATCTTTATCAAGGCGCATTATGGTTTGGTGCTTGTAAGCAGAGACGAAATTCTTACGGAGATGAACTCTACTGGCAGAATGCGGACCAAGACGAGACAGGAACAACAAATGTAGGATTTGGAAGAGTTATTGATACTTTGGTCTCAGTCGGATTCGATGGCGATGCAGATATGTATGAATATCTTCCCGCATATAATCAGTTGGAAGAGAATGCTCTTGGCTCTTTGTATGACGAAAATAATTTATCTGATGGTGTTTTGGAATCATCGATTAGAGAACAGCAGATGGGCATTGACGATGATGGCGATGGCTTGATTGATGAAGACCCTGCCGGATTTGCTTTTCCATACCGCCATAGCGTCCCTTCACAATTTAGCACATTTTCCAGTGGGACTCATGAATTTCGCGGAGTAGTTGAAAATACACAATGCGATGTAGGTGAAATCAACGATAATATTGATATTTGGTTTCCGCTTGGCTTTTTGGATTTAGGATTTGACGATACTGATAGCTTATACAACTTTGCACGACCGCAGGATGATGATGGCGATGGATTACAAGATGAAGATGGATATCCACTTTCAGAGCAAGATTATCTTGGTTATTATTACGATTATAGTCCATTCGGTACATCAGGTGAGAGAACCTGGGGAAGCGGGACTGGGCAGGAACATAAACCGTTGAATGTCCGAGTCCGCCAGGTAAGTTTTCAGTGGAGTTATGAGTATATCAAAAATTTAATCTATGTAGAATTTGATATCACAAATATGAATCCATTAGACACATTGTACGATTGTGCGATGGGTATATATATGGATTGCGATGTCGGTCCTCAATCTTGGGGTGGAGATCCTCGTTCCCTCGAAGATATAAGCAGTTATGTTTCTGGCGAAGGATATGAATTTGCATACACTTACGATGCCGACCAAGATGGCGGACTTACCACAGGATATATCGGCGCAAGGGTTTGTACACCCGATCCAGATCAACTTGATTTCGCTTGTTGGACTTGGAAAAGAGGTGACGGTCCTCACGATGGAGATCCAAATACACAAGATAATCGAAACCAAAAATATTGGCTTCTGACAGATAGAAATCCTGATGATAATAAATTTACCTCTTTGAGAGATGAACCAGAAACACAAGAAAGTGATCCTTGCGACACACGCTTTCTCTTTGGGTTCTGTGGAAATATGAAAGGTCTTACCGAACCAGATACAGCAAGTTGGAATCTCGCTCCATACGAAACAATGAAAATTGTTATCGGAATCTTTCCTGGAGAGAGTCCGGAGGAGATAAAACGAACTTCCGAATGGTCAAAAATAATTTATGGTGAAGCACAAACTTTGACTACCGTTATTCTGCCCGACACATTCAAACATTATGAAGCGCCAGGCCCACCAGATTATCCAAAAATGACATGCCAACAATCAGAAGATGGAGATTCTGTTTTTGTTTACTGGGATAATCGCTCAGAATTTACCGTTGATAGAATGAATGTCACAAAAGGTGCTATCGGTTGGCAAGAGGAAACGGGAAATAATTTTCTCGATAGTTATATTGATAATTATGATGAACAACTTGAAGAATATGGATATTTCCCAGCAGAATTTGCACCTTGGGACACATTGTCAAATGGAGAGATAGATTACACAAAACCGATTAACAGAAATGATAATGCATCAGTAAATCCTTGGACAGCAGATAGATTGCGACACGATTTCCAAGGTTATACATTGTGGAAAAGGTCCAAGTCTGGCCTTGAAGGTGCTTGGACGAAGGTGGGAAGATGGGATAAAATTGATACTCCACAAGATTTTGCAGATTATTCCGTCTGTCAAAATTTAGAAGATCCAACTTACGAAGTGAACTTCGGCGGATTTCTCGGCATTAATAATGGCTTACCTCAATCACATATAGTTGATGGGAACGATATCGTATACGGAGATACAACAAGTTGGACTAATTATTACAGATTTGATGATTTATACAGTTTTACTAAAATTGCAGTTGGTGATACTGTTTATGGAACTCCGCTTTACAATACTCTCGACAGCATCGATGTCATTGCTGAATGCACTGGTGTTAAGGAGCAGGAAGCTCTTCTTTTCAAAAATCCAAATCCAAATATTTCAGATGAACTCTTTTTGGCTTTATATGACGATGCATTAATTCCTCTTAAAGGACATCTCGGCCAAAGCCACCCGCAAGGTCTAACTGAACTCAAAAAAGAACGACTTTCAAGAAGATATTATAAATATACAATAGAGTATCCTGATAAGGGCGTGGAAAATTATATTTCCGTAACTACATTTGACAGAGGAATTCCAGATAAAGACCTACAATCACTTGAATCTGGAAAAGATGCTAATATGAAAACTATTTTCCCAGGTCCTGCCGCTAAAAATGAAATGGATAATATTTATGTTGTGCCAAATCCATATCTCGGTCAAAGCAAGTTTGATGGAAGACGAGCTAATGATGATAAGGGCGACAGAAGTAAACGCATTTGGTTTGTTAATCTTCCAGAAAATTGTACTATAAAAATATTCACGCTTGCTGGCGACCTTGTCGATAAAATAGAACATAACGGCGCACATTCTGTGGATGTTATCAATCCAAGCAAAGCATCACCAACAGGTATTTCCGCAAGTGGAATTCACGAATGGGATATGCTGTCACGATATGACCAGATTATCGCAAGTGGTATCTATCTTTATTCTGTGGAAGATCACGATAGCGGATACAGAAAAGTTGATAAATTTGTTATTATTAAGTAATAAATAAAATGAATAAATTAAAATATAAAATTTTTCTTGACAAAATTATTATAATATTGGATATTGGTCAAAAATATTTGAGCAAATTGACAAGATCCAATAAAGAAAGGATCTGATGCTTGAAATGAAAAGGATAGTAATAATTCTAATGATCTTATCTATTGTGCCAAATTTTCTTTCAGCTGAAATTTTTCCCAAAGTCGGAACTGCTGGTCTGCAATTTCTGAAACTTGGTATTGATGCTCGCGGAATCGGAATGGGTGAAGCATATACGCCATACGCAAAAGGCGCATCAGCTTCATATTGGAATCCTGCTGGCTTGGCTTATACAAATGGTAGCGAACTTTTTCTCAATCATCTTAGCTATGTGGCTGATATAAATTTCGAATATGCAACTTATGCTTTCAACACTTCAGTTGGCACATTTGCTTTTACTGGATCAATTCTGCATATGGATTGGATGGAAGTTACCACTGAAGAAATTTATGGATGGAACGGTATGTATTTTACTTGCAGCGATATTATGGCAGGAGTATCTTACGCTTCCCGATTGACTGACAAATTCTCCTTCGGAATTACCGGCAAATATCTGCGAGAAAATTTAGATGAGTATTATGTTAACGGTTGGAGCGTTGACCTCGGAAGTTTATACGATACAGGTTGGCGCGATTTGACAATCGGTATGAGCTTGAGAAACTTCGGACCAAATTTGAAATATACTTTAGATAATGACAATGATGGCGCTATTGATGAAGACCCATTCGACCTGCTTGACAACGATGGCGATGGCTTGATTGATGAAGATCGCGAGGAGTTGGACTTTCCAATTCCTATGAATTTTTCGCTCGGAATTGCAATGAATCTCTACAAAGAAAAATTGCAATCAGTTGATGCTGTATTTCAATTGGACAATTGCGTTGATAGATTGGAAACATATAATTTAGGAGTTGAATATTGCGTTGGAACATTCTTTTTGAGATCTGGATATCAATTTAATTTAGATTGCCAAGGTTTATCATTTGGCTTAGGTTGGAAAATCCCAACATCGGTGGCTATCTTAGACCTTGATTTCTCTTACTCTCGTTTCGGGGATTTGGAAGAGAAATTAGACGGTAGCTTTCTTACGGGACCGATGAGATTTTCTATGAAGATGAAATTTTAATTGATAGGCGGCATAATAATATGCCATTTGAGATATTAACCAACTAAAGAAAAAAGGAGAAAAAATGAAAAAATTCATTGTTCTTTTAATTATCAGTACATTTGTTTTTGGCCTGTTTGCAAATGAAATTATGCAACCGGCTAAAACAAAAATCCCCATTCGACAGCTGGCGAATGAAAAAGTTCCAGTAAGAAAAATCACTCGAGATGTTCCAGCTTATCAATTTGTTGTTGACCCAATTGATCTAACTACTACATATTACGATTATATGCCAGGTAGTTACAACAGCTTACCCGTAAGAGTTCAACCCGATGTTTCTGAACCATATTACTATCCTGCTGGTGGTGTCTATATGATTTACCACGGACAAGAAACCTCTGTGGCAAACCGACGAGAGTATTATGCCTATATTAATGCAAGTGGTAATTTGACTGGAAATGCAACTATTGCCGGTTCCGATATTTGGGAAGGATATGGCGGAATTGATATTGACCCCGTTACTGCAGACCCATTCTGCACTTGGCATCAATCGGCTGGCGCCAACTGGGATTGTCTATTTACTTATGACCTATTCCATCTAATGGGTGGTCCAGGTCTGTGGAAAGATCCTTATCATGTGATTGAATTTACCGATCACGATCCGGATGAATTTATCTGGCCATATACTTATGTAGGAAATTCACCAACTGCTGGATACAACAGAGTATTCGTTACTGGTAATAATGCAACTTCCTCTACTGGCGGATCAGATTTACCTTCTGAAAATGTTTTACTCGGTTATGCAGATTTTAGTTCTGCTGAACTTGATGCACAACTTGATTTAAATTGGACATACCAACAATTTGATTACTTTGATGATATGCATGCTGAAGATCCTGAATGGGCAAGAGCGATGAAAGCAATGGCTGTAAATGGCGATGTCGTTGCCTATATGGGTTACTCTGTTTACGATACTGGCGGGGACGAATTATTTGTCCTTTGGAGTGAAGATTGCGGAGTTACTTGGGAAGAACCTGTCACACTAAATTGCCAGTATCCTGTCGATAATCCGCTCGATATGTTCGGTGACCCAACATTTGTAGCAGAAGATGGAACTCCTTATGATATGTATTTCGGTTTCGTAAATTCCGGACATCAAAATGCGATCTTTGATGCAGATGGTAACCTGCATATGACCGGTGCAATGGGCTTGCAAACATATCCAGATGCTGCAGGAGATAGTTTCTACTATCCATACATCATTTTCCCAAAACATATCACATTTGATTTTGCAACCAAGACATTCCATTATCATAATCTTGAAGCACCTATTCACGAAGATTTTGCCCAAGACCAGACATACTTTGCTGAAGATGAAATGTATCTCCCGTGGGATACAAATAATGATGGCGCTGTTGATGAATTCGTCGAAGATTCGGAATCTGAATATTATGGAGATATCTTATTCTATTCTGGCTGGCCAATTTACTTCTATGACAACGATACTGCATTCCATGAAAATGTCTTCAAAATAGTTGGCAATGAAGATATGGGATGGCTTGTTGCTGTATGGCACGATGGATTGTATAATAAATATGCTAATGACGGCGATGAAGATTATGCTGATTGGATGGAATATTCTCAAATGGCTTTCTCAGTATCTTCCGATAATGGCGCAACTTGGTCGGATGTATTATACATAGATGCAAATCCAAATAGCGATAATTACGCATCTGAATTAAACGGAATGCTTCCTTGCTATGTCTATCCAGGCGATAAAGTGGAATATGTGGACGACACACACGGAAAAGTTCATCTGATGTTCCTCGATGATAACAGTTTCGGCTCTTCTATTCACGGATTTGGCGCTGCAGATGGCGGAACAATGGAATATGCTGCAATTGAAATTGAATTCCCAGAAAGCGGTGGCTGGACAGGAACTTACGGCGATGTGAATGGTGACGATAATGTTTCTGCATACGACGCTGCACTCGTTCTCCAATATTCTGCTGGTATTATCTCAGATTGGACTGATGACCAGCTTACTGCCGGCGATGTGAATGGTGACGATAATGTCTCCGCATACGACGCCGCACTTATTCTGCAATACTCCGCTGGCATCATTACAGAATTCCCAGTTGAAGGTGGAAAAGGAGGAAGTAGAAGTTTAGACGAAGCGATGATTTATGTTTATAGCGAAGGAAACACAATAACAATTGCAGAGGATGAATCATATGCATTAACAGAATCTGATGGTGCGATTTCATTTCAATTTGTACTTTATTGTGATAATGCGAACTACACTGGATTTACGCTTGGCGATTTAGCGTCAGGAGGTATGGTAGCAGCCAATCCCG
>JACKQG010001002.1_pt1 | contig 39742 bp, 40 predicted proteins | sample 8237621 | NCBI WGS metagenome assembly JACKQG01 (sample SAMN15677084, study PRJNA649215) | marine metagenome | biome: marine; feature: Black Sea; material: saline water; isolation source: suspended particulate matter (SPM) from the Black Sea western gyre | collected 2013-06-09/2013-06-10 | depth... | reverse complement strand
CATCGCGAGCGACTGAAAGGAGCGTGGCGATCCAGGTGTTTGTTTTGTGCGACCTAGAACCTGGATTGCTTCGTCGCTATCGCTCCTCGCAAAGACGACTTACGCAAAGGTCTCCTTGTCAGGGGGAAGATTACTTGTTAAGCCGAGATGACTCTTAGCCAGCCAGATAACGCAATTGCAATTTGCCAGCGGCGGTTCGCCGCCTAGTCTTTGGCGATGTGGTAAATGTAGTATTGCTGGGTGATGGTCAGCATATTGTTGACGGTCCAGTAGATGACGAGTCCTGCTGGAAACGAAATGAACAGGAAGGTGAACACGATGGGAAGAAACATCATGATCTTCTGTTGCATGGGGTCGCCCACCGATGGAGTCAGTCGCTGTTGCAGGAACATGGTCGCGCCCATGAGTACGGGATAGACGTAATAAGGGTCGGCGACGGAAAGGTCGATGATCCAGCCTATGAATGGGGCACCGCGAAGCTCGATGGAAAAGAACAATGCGTGGTAGAGGGCGATGAATACGGGAATCTGCAACAGCATGGGCAAACAACCGCCGACCGGGTTGACTTTATGCTTTTTGTACAGCTCCAGCAGTTCTGCATTCATTTTCTGCCGGTCATCTTTATTTCTTTCCTGAATGATTTTTACATAAGGCTGAACCTTCTGCATGCCCTTCATGGACTTGAAACTTTTGTGAGTCAGCGGAGAAAATAATACTTTAATGATGATCGTCAGGAAGATGATCGACCAGCCGTAGTTGCCAGTGAGCCCATAGAAAAATGCCAAAACTTTAAGAAGCGGCTTGACCAGAAATGCGAACTTGTTGCCGAACCAGCCGTAGTCGATCATTCTTACAAGATCGTGGCCCTGAGTTTCCAGTATCTCCAGTTCCTTGGTGCCGGCATACAACAAATACTCGGCGTTGGCGGAGGATTGAACGGACTCCAGCTCCAGCCCGACAAAAGCCTGGTCTTTTTCTTTAAACACGATACCCGCTTTGGTGCCTTGTTGAGGAATGAGGGCAGACCCAAAATATTTATTCTGGAAGGACACCCACTTTAAATCTCCCTTAAAATAAGAAGTGTCGTGGATATCTTCAGGGGGGTTCTCGATGCGCTCATTATTGGCGAATACGGTTGCGCCGGAAAAGACGATGTAATCGGTTTGCGAAGAAATTTTTCCTCCCATTCCGGGGCCTAACAATACCTGGTATTGCAGGTTCCTGCTCGCCAGGGATGCGGCAGTGATCTGGGTGCTCATTGCAACGAGATAGTCATCGAAGCGGAAAGTGTAGTTGCGGATGACCTGCAACCCGGATGAGTGATTCAGGGTCAGGGTCAGCCTTCCTTCTGGATTATTTTCATCCAAAACTATAGAAGTGGTCGAAGGCTCATAGTGAGCGTTCTGCAAAATTGCCGTCACTTCAGCATCGTTGGCTTTGAGAGCCAAGGCCGCTGTCAAGTGATCGGGATTGTCGATCAAGTCGATAACGTCTCCGTCATCATTCTTGAAGCGTGGTAATTGCAGTTGTTTCAGCACTCCGCCACGATTGCTGATGGTGAAATGAGTTTTTCCGGCAGACACCTGAATGAGAATCTCTTGTCCAGGAAACGGATTAACAGGAGCGGGAGTCGAGATTGCGGGCCGGGATGACTGCGACTGCGAAGGAGCCGAAGGCGTAGAGCCTGCACTTTGAGGTGGAAGTGATCGAGCATCTTGAGTCTCTATGCTTTGTTCTTGTACTGGCAATGGACCCTGCACCTGTGCCAGAAAATAGCCCCATCCTACAAATACCGCCAAAGACAGAACAAAGGCGAGCAATAATCTGTTTTCCAAGTCAAATCTCCGATTCCAGGCCGTTCGGCCCTATTTCAACGGGTCCGCCCCACCGTTATGATAGGGGTGACATTTTAAAAGTCTGCTGATGATCAGCCCACCTGCTTTAACCAGAGAGTAACGCTTTAAAGCCTGGGCCGCATATTCCGAACAGCTGGGATAAAACCTGCAAGCCGGAAAAAACAGTGGAGAAACCCACCGTTGATAACCGCGCACTAATTTAAGGAAAATCTGGTTTAACATGGAGGTCTGTGATGGATTGCCCTGGCGTTTGATCGGGGTTCACCTTTCGGCTAGAAGGGCGTTTGAAAGTTCTTTTTCAATCACCCGGTAGGGAAGCTTGACCATGTCCTTGCTTGATATAATAACGATATCCAGAGCGGGTTCCATACGATGTTTGATCTGGCGAAAAACTTCCCGGATTCTTCTTTTTACCCGGTTTCGGGCCACCGCGTTGCCTACCTTTTTCGAGGCAATGATTCCCAATCTTTTTCTGCCCAATTCATTAGGGAGAGAAAAGATGATGCACAATCTTCCCACCCGCTTTTTTTTCCCTTTATCCATTACCTTTTCGAACTCGGGCCGCTTTGCCAGTCGTTCGATTTTTTTGAAAGAGAAATTTTCCATCCACTCGACGCCAGCGTGACGCTGGACTTAGTTTTCGATAGCTTTTGCTGGACAACAAGATGTTGCATTGGCTATTAACCTAACGCCCTAGCCCTTAGGCATGAAAGCAACGGTTAAATACCGCAAGTGTCGGAAGTTTTCCGCGATCAGACCGTCAAACGTTTTCTACCTTTTCGCCTGCGGTTTGCCAATACGCGTCTTCCCCCTACGGTAGAGCTTCGTTTGCGGAAACCATGCACGCGTTTTCTTTTAATATTGCTGGGTTGAAAAGTCCTTTTCATAAATCTATCCTAAAAAAAATCTTGTAAAATGCGAAAAACCCCGTTTTACTCCTACCAAATCAGATGGTTAGACAACCGAAGATAATACGGGAAGGTTTGAGGGATTATTTCATCGGCGGGGTCTCATGTCAAGGTCTAATCCCTTTCTATTAGGGCCAATGGCTTGATTTCGGCGATTTTAGCAAAGGTGGGGGAATTGCTGAAACTAAAAATGTGGTATTTCGTCATTCAAAAACCTGCGATTTTGGCATAAAATGGTGTAACATATTTGTATTCAACAGCAATTTGATTTTTTGAGTCGCTGGAACCGTTGGTGGAGAGAAACCTGTCTTTAGGCTTTCCCGCAAACGGATTCTTTGTTGTTCTGTTTAACTTTGATGGAGTTTTATTATGAAGATGCTGATTTCATTGGGGTTTTTGTTTGTCTCGATTTTACATGCTGGCGTGTTTGTGACCCCACCCGCGTGGGGAAATGATCTAAAGACAGTTTTTGAGAAAAAATATGCCAATGCCGGATTTATCGCGTCGGATCTAGTTCCGGTGGGCACCATCATCCAACTGTCTGAACAAAGACTGACAACGAGCGGCCCCGATGAAATTTTTGTGGATATTGGCAAGCGTCAGGGAATAAAAAAAGGCGACCGGTTCACTGTCTATTCGCTGGATCGCTATATCTATCATCCCGTTCTACAGGTGGGGGGTATGTTTGCGAGAGCGGAAAAGTATACCCGGAGAACGGGTTATCCTTCCAGGGAAATCATGTCCAACCCTGGAAAACCGGTGGGGCATCGGGTTGTGATTCAGGGCGTGATTGAGATTATTGAATCGGGTGATAAGGTTTCTTCTGCCCGTGCGGTGAAATCGTATGACAGCATTGAAACCGGGCACTTGCTCACGCCGTATAAAAAGTTTGAGGACCAGACTGCCGCGTTTCCTGAGACGGATAAATCCATCGAGGGTTATATTGTCGCGTCCAAAGGGGACAGGATAGGCTTAAAGGATGATGATATTGTCTATATTGATAAAGGGTGGGAAGACAATGTACGGTCCGGTGATTATTTCGAAGTTTATACTATTCCTACCCTTGAGAAAAATATCTGGTACAAACTGGAACCCGAAAAGACACCTTTGCTACCATTTGTGCAGGGAGAAATAAAGATCATCGACACGCAAAAGAAAACTGCGACGGCCATCGTTGTGAAAAGCAGGACTGATATAGTAATTGGTAACCCGATTCGGTTTAAACATTCCCATCATCCGGGTTGAATTTTCAGGAACCTTTTTTTACCTACTTTGATGAGATATTCCTGGTTCCCTGGCAGTTCCTGATTGACGTTGGAAATTTTTTCTCCATTTATTGTCACAGATCCCTGCTGGATCAGACGGCGGGCCGCTGAAGTGCTATCGGTCAGGTTGTGGTCTTTCAGGATATTGCAGATTCCCCGCAACTCATCTCCCCAACCTTTTGCTACTGGAATATCTTCGGGCAGGTTCTTTTTCTTGAATACATTTTCAAATTCGCTCAAGGCCGTTTCTGCAAGTTCAGGCGAATGGTAGAGCGCAACGATTTCCTTTGCCAGATTCATCTTGGCATTTTTAGGGTTCAGGGTTCCCGACTCGGACTGTTTTTTCATGGCCTCCAGATCCTGGGCGCTGACCTGGCTTAACAACTCGTAGTAACGCCACATCAAATCATCCGAGATGGACATGATTTTCCCGAACATTTCGTTTGGTGCATCGAAGACACCGATGCTGTTGCCCAGACTTTTGCTCATTTTCTGGACCCCATCGGTTCCCTCAAGAAGCGGCATGGTGAGCACAACCTGAGGCTTTTGCCCGTAGGCCCGTTGCAGGTCGCGCCCAACGAGGAGGTTGAACTTCTGGTCGGTGCCACCCAACTCTATATCAGATTTCAACGCCACCGAATCGTAGCCCTGGATCAGGGGATACATCAACTCGTGAATGGAAACCGGCAGGTTTTTGGCGAGACGTTTTTGAAAGTCATCGCGTTCCAGCATTCGGGCAACGGTGTAATGCGCCGCTAACTCGATCATGTTCACCGAGGAAAACTTATTCATCCATTCACTGTTATAAGCAACCGTGGTTTTTTCGGGGTTCAGAATTTTGTAAACTTGCGCGAGATAGGTTTTCGCATTTTCCTGAACTTCCTGAGGCGTCAGGTTTTTGCGGGTCTCGGAGCGGCCAGTGGGGTCGCCGATCATTCCAGTAAAATCACCGATCAAAAATATGACTTCATGGCCCAGTTCCTGAAACTGCCTCATTTTGTGCAGAAGAACTGTATGCCCAAGATGCAGGTCGGGAGCTGTAGGGTCAAACCCGGCTTTCACCTTAAGAGGTTTTCCCGTTGCCAGCAGTTTGGCCAGATCTTTTTCGTCAATGACCTCCGAAGTGCCTCTGCGGATGGTTTTAAGCTGTTCGTCAACAGGAAGCATGCTGAAAAAACCTGAGTGAATAATTAAGGGTTACTAAAATAAATAGAAAATAAATTTAGCCTGCGTTATCCTGCGGGCAGTCTGTCTTGCGGCTTAACGGGCTATTGCCGTTGACTTCTCCAGAGCATGAATGCTAAGAGGGGACATTACAGCCCCACGCCGAGTGCTCCTTGACAGGGGAGGCAACTGGCAAGAACTGATTCGTCAGCCGAGACAAACTTTTTATAGTCAGCAAAAGCTAATGCTTATTGGCCCCACGCCGAGTGGGAAGCTAACATACCGCAAATGAATCTGCAACTGCAGGGACGATTGCATCGAAAACAGTTTATCTTATATTAAAAATGGAAAACGAAGATTTTCAAGCGACGGAGGTCCTTGATCCTGGAGCCCGTAAGTTCACTCATGCCGGTTATGGGTTTTTGGGCTTGAATGTGGCCTACCTTGTTATTGCCATGATATTTATCCCCCCCTTCAACTTGGGGTTGTCGGCGATTCTTTCTCTGGTTGCTTTTCTGCTTCTTTTGGGTGTGTTGACCTATTATCTGCTGAAGGGAAAGAAAAGATTGGCTCAGGTTCTGGCTGTTATTTATGGTGCCCGGTCGATATTTTCGGCTTATTCACTGATGGATGTAAGCACCTTTCAGGCGGTGCCGTATTTATTGCCTTGTCTGTTGGTCACTTTTTATCTGCTCGGACGCGCAGGGTGGGATTGGCCCTGACACATTAGGCGGGAATAGCGTTGAAACCTTTTTTTACCCCTGTTATAAAGAAATTCTTTAAATTTAACCTGATAAAGTTCAACTGTGTCTGTTACTTCAATATTTATAAAGTCCACCGACCAGCTCTCTCTGCTTACTGATGTAGGGCGAAAGTTTCTCGGCTTGGAGCATACCAAGTCCCCGGAACTGGCTCATCGAGTGCAAGCCGTTTTCAAGCATTTGAACGGCAAGCTGGGGTTCCCGGATACCGCAATGGGTCGGGAACACCAGGAAGTTTTTAATCTACTTATGTGTATGGTTTATCCTGAAATATTGATCGACATTGCAGACTTGTTATACGTTCAGCACGAGCGTCCGGCGGTATTTCTAAACTTTGACCACATCCACATGACCCTTCGCAAGGACCGCACGGTCTTATCTCAATCTCTGGAGCAGATGGATGAAAAGTTTTCTGTTCTTTTCAATGAGTTGGTCGGTTTAATTAAAAAAGACCCGGATTTTTATAATGATCCGCAATGGATCACCCTGCTCAGTGAAAGTTACAGCTTTTATCTGCACCAGACCGAGAATTTCCCATGGGATAACCCGATGGAATTGGTGCCGCGTAACCTGAAAGCTCCTATGATGGATGTGGCGACAGGGCTAGCGGGGTTTCGTTTGATCCATGACTGGCCGAAAGACTTCCCTCATTTGGTTCTGGCTGACAACATGCCATTTATCATTAAAGGACTGACCCATTTCGTAAAACTTTCAGGCAAGGAGAACATTGAAGTCCTGAATGTCGATTTTCCGGATGGCCCACTTGGAAAGCATTATGGCTGCATTTTAACCAACAAGTTTTTGCATCACTTGCAAAGAACAGAGCGCCAGCAGTTTTTGCGTTGGGCCACAGCAGCGTTACAGCCGGGAGGCTTTTTGATGGTTTTGGATACCGATCTGGAATGCCAGATTCTAAAGCGTGCCGACAACCCGGAGTACCGAAAAAAACTGACTCACGGTTATTTTGAAACACTGGTGGAGATCGAAGATAATTTTTGCGAGACCCTGATTCAGGACGTCCGACAAATCGGTTTTGACGTTTCCCATTTCGATTTTCACGAATATGAAGATGAGACCGATGCCTACAGCCAGTTGCCTGGAGAAAACCTGTCGATAAAATTTGTCGGGCTGGAAATTGTTGCTTCTACTAAACGTGGGGATAACGAACAATAGCTTTTTAATCCGAGCTAACTTTTTTTTTAGCCAGAAAGAGCTATTGCTAATTCTCTCCCACGGGAGTGGGCTGGAGGAGTTTTTTTAGAGCTTTTTCTTCTGCGCGGGTGGCAGTGGCGGTTTTTTTTTCCATTTTTCGATAAAGCTGAATGACTTCCCCCCCTGCGGCGGTCAGTTGGGCACCGCCTCCTCCTTTACCGCCTGCGATGCTGACAACCAGAGGTTCCTTGAAGCACTGGTTCATGGTGTCCACCATGTTCCAGGCGCGTCGATAGCTCAGGTGCCTTTCCCGGGCGGCTTGAGAGATGGACCCTTCCCGGCCAATCGATTCCAATAAATCGACTTTCCCCGGCCCCAGGGCGATTAAATCTCCGGTCATTATCCGGAACCGGGGGCGGACTGAAATTTTCTTTTTCTCTGGCAACTGATCCGCTCCTATTTCTCAAGACGCACCAGACCCAGTACATTCGGGACCGAGTGGGAAAAAGTATTCTCATCATGTTCTCTGGAACCACTGGAGTAACTGCCAATGAATTCGTGCTTCTCCTTTCCGGTGTTGATGTACAACTGGGCATCCGCCCCTCCTTCAACGTACATGGCCTGTTTCAGGTCGAGGGGAAGTTCAAGAAGCATATTGATCAAATCGTGAGAAGTGTACGGAGAACGGACATGAATGAATAAGACTCGGTCTCGGTTATCCAACCCAACTGCGGCGGTACTCCACATTCTTTTATGCGGTGCCCACATATTTTCTCCATGACAGGAGACCATGCGAATGCTCTGGATCAGGGTGCCATACAATTTTCGCAGTTTATCAAAATCCTCGCAATCCCGATCGATCATTCGCACCGGGGGCAGGCTTTTGTCAGCGGGGTCGAAAGCGAGGATGGTTTTATCTTTTGACACCCAGTTGCTGTTGGTGTGCTGTCGCGTTTTCATGTAAGAGACGCTGGACATCATGTCCTTTTGGTACATGCTGGCGTTGATGGCGGCAACCAGGTCATTTCTGTCGGCCCAATTTTTTACAGATTGGCGTTTACCCTGATCCTGGGACGAGGCGTTCAATAGTCGCAAACCAAAATAGTCGGTGTCGGCTCTCAAAATACGAATTAACGAGTCGCCTAGAGCGGATTTTTTCGGGGCCTGAAAAATACCTAAATCCAAACCTTTCTCAAGGTTTCTCCAGGTAGAAGGGACTGCTGGATCGGTCGACCGGGTTCCTGGGCTGATTGCCAGCGTCAGGATCCCGAGCAAAACTATAAATGGAATAAGCAGGTGTTGAAAACGTTTCAAGTTTTTGGCCCCACCGCAAAATATGTGTGGAAAAATGCAGGTTCTCCTTCTTGAGGGAAAGCCGAACCTGTAATGAAGCGGAACAAATTATAGCCTTCATTCTCCGGGTTGTCCCAGAAATTTTTTCATTTAAATGTTTGTTTTCCGATGGTGAAACTGCTGAAACACAGGCTCAAATAACGGTTTTTTGGCAAAGGATTGATTTTGTCCGTGTTTTCCTCTATATTGGGACGATCCGTTTTTATGCAATATATTGATTAGCTGCGGTTCTGACTCACAAGACAGTAGGCGTTGTTTTTTTGCCCGTTGTTTATGTGTAGTGATTTTTTATTTAAAAATTTTCGGTCGAATTTTTGACTGTCCGGTTTTTTAGTGTTTCGTCAAGTAGTAGTATTATATTCATTAACGTTTCATCTTTTTTTTGTGAGGAGTTTATGAAGATCATTTCTAAAGTTATGGCATTGTTGGTACTGGTTTTATTTGCAGGTTGTGCGGGCCAGACCGGAGGCGGTAGCACGACGACTTCCAGTGCTGGAAAAGCATTAGCAATTGTTAAGCCGGCTACGCTGTCTAATGTCAGCAGCCCATTACAAGTTTGTATGGAAACCAATGGCTATACAGTGGAACCCGCTAAAAACGGCGTGAATCCCGGTAAAGGCCATCATCATCTGCTTGTTGATGTGAGCATTCCTGCCGATTTGAGCCAGGCAATTGCTAAAGATGGAAACCACATTCATATGGGTGATGGTTCTACCTGTAAAACGATTGAATTGCCTAAAGGCCAGCACACGATCACGGCTCTTTTTGCGCAGGGCAACCACGTTCCCTATAATCCTCCGGTCACGGATGCGATAACTGTTACAGTGGTGCATGTGAATTAATTCCATTTTGGGATAATTGATTTAACGGGAAATTCCACCTCCAATTAGGGGGTGGAATTTTTTTTGTTTATTTTTGCTCTAAGAATTGTATTAAACACGATTGAGTTTCACCTTATAGCCTTACAGGAAACCATGACAGAATTGGTTAAAACTCAGGTCTTTGCAGACGACAACCTGGTCAACCTGTACCACTTGAACGAGTTGTATCAGAATATTGCTACGGAAGTTTCCCGGCGAATGCTGGAAACTCACCAGATGGACATTCCCATCACTTCTGGGATCTGGGGCGGGACCTATCTTATTGCCCATCCTAACGGCCTGGCCAGAAGGCGTATCTGGAGGCTGTATGGCATTGTTAATCTGCCGCAAAATACTCTTTTAGACAAACACCAGAACCTGGAGAGGCTAGTCTCAATTTATTGTGATGTATTCACAGAGGCGTTTTCACCGCAGTTGGAATTAAAGCTGAAAATGTGGGGTGGGCGTCTCCCTTTCAGCAATTCTGCCAAGCCCAGCCTGACTTTGCACATGGAAGATGCTACGGATACGGTGAGGTGGTTGAGGGCGTTTTTCGTCTGGAACCATGTTCCCTGGGAGGAGTCTATCATCAGTGATACCGTAAGGATTCTCAAGGAATACAAAGAATTTTTTGACTTGGCAAAAGGTCCGGTCGCAAGAGACCCGAAAGAGATCAAATACCTTCTTCAGGACATCATTATTATTTATCGCACTCTGGAAAATGCCTGTAGTGAAGATTTTCAGGAGCATGCTAATCCGATCATCAAAAAAATGATGGAACGGTTTATGGTCGGTTTGCACGATCCCGGGGAGATCGTTGATCTTTATGAGATGGTATTTAAAAATGCGTTGATTTACGGTTTTGAGGAAAGTTTGGCAGTGCCCTTTAAGAAAGCGGGTCTTGATATCCACAATCTGGAAAATTGGCCGGTGGAAAAAATCAACTGGGTGCCCGATGAGTTGAAGGAAAAGATCATTCCCCCCATTCAGAAATTGTTTGCTGGATTCAAAGAGGAACTGGACAAAGAGAAGTCCTGAACTCAGAGCCTGATTCAGGTTTTCAACGCTGCAACGAAATCTTCAAGGCTTTCAAAGATCAGTTCGGCACCATCAAAATTTATATTACGATTCAAGGGATTCCTTAGAATGATGCAGGGCATTCCCGCTTCTTTGGCTGCATTGAGTCCCTTCAGCGCGTCTTCCAGAACAAAACATTCACTGGCGGCGCACCCCAGTTTTTCTGCAGCGTTTAAAAATATATCGGGATGTGGTTTCTCCCTTGGGGCAGACTCCTTTCCCAGAATAACGGGGAACAGGTTCAACGTGCCAGCATTTTTGAGAATATCACGGATGTCCTTAACCCAGGAGCCTGAGGCGATGGCCAGCTTGTGATGGGCCGACAGACTCTCTGCCATGCTCTGTGCTAGTGGAAACAACTTGATCTCTCCACTCTGACAAAAGCCGGAATAGACCTCGAACTTTTGTTTTCTCAGGTCAACCGGGTCTACATCCAGCTTCAGGTTATGGCGTTCGATCTCTCCGGCGATGCCTTTTCCTTTCGAGGTCCACTCCACCCAATACTCTTCCTTGTCCAGGGTGTGCCCGTACCGTTCAAAAACTTCGTTATAAGCCCGGTAGTGGAAAGGCTCCGAATCGGCAAGCAATCCGTCAAAGTCGAGAACGGCGGCCTTGCAGTTAGCGAGGAGGGAGTGCAATCTGTTTTTCAATGTGGAAGGTTCCGTCATATCAGGTTATTCCAGGATTTTCCCGAACCGTTCAAACCGAACCCAGCTTTCAATTCGATCCCACGACCAGTAAATTATAAGTGCTTTGCCGCGAATTTTTTTCACATTCAAATAACCCCAATAGCGGCTGTCCTGGCTATTTTCCCGGTTATCACCCATAACAAAAACGTGGTCATCCGGAACAAGAATGGGGCCGAAGTCATCTCTGGGCACCAGTGGACTGTCTCCAGGTGAGTCGGTATGACGGGCATGGGCATCTTCATAAGGTTTGTTATTGATATAAACTTTTTGTTGTCGCACTTCCAGCAGATCCCCTGGCAGACCGATCACGCGTTTTATGAAGTCCCGAGTCTCATCCTTGGGAAACTTGAAAACGACAATGTCTCCTCTTTCTGGAACTTTAGAAAACAAAACAATATCGTCAAACAGCTTGGTGTTGATGAAAGGAATTTCGTTAGGGATATGCGTGCCATAACTGAACTTGGAAACCAGAATGTGATCGCCGATAAGAAGCGTGGTCTCCATGGAGCCAGAAGGAATTTTAAACGCTTGAACGATAAACGTGCGGATCAACAAGGCCAGAAGCAGGGCGATTAAAATGGCCTCGGTGTATTCGCGTGTAAGGCTCTTTTTTGGGACTTCAGTCTCTGTGTTCGTGTCGTCGGTTTTATTTGTCATCGGTCCTCAATACTGCGAGAAAGGCTTCTTGGGGGATTTCCACACTACCCACTCGTTTCATTTTTTTCTTACCTTCTTTTTGTTTTTCCAGCAGTTTGCGTTTGCGGGTGATATCACCCCCGTAACATTTGGCCAGAACATTTTTTCTGAGCGCTTTAACCGTTTCACGCGCAACTACCTTACTGCCTATCGCGGCCTGAATGGCTACCTCGAACATTTGACGCGGTATCTGCTCCTTGAGTTTCTTTGCAAGATCGCGACCCTGATAATACACCTTATCTTTATGGGCAATCAAAGACAGCGCATCGACCAACTCGCCATTCAAAAGAACGTCCAACTTTACCAGACTGGATGTCCTGAAATCTATAAATTCATAGTCAAACGAAGCATAACCCTTGGTGCCTGACTTGAGACGGTCATAAAAATTCAGAACGATTTCGTTAAACGGCAGTTCATATTCCAGCAGAACCGTTTCCGGGTTCATGTACTCCATTTTTTTCTGGACTCCCCTGCGGTCGCGAACCAGTGCCATCACCACTCCTATATATTCTTCCGGGACGATGATGGTGCCTATGACATAAGGTTCCTCAAGGTGGTCGATATTTTTTTGTTCTTCCAGCTTGGAGGGGTTGTCGATCATCAGTGTTTTCCCGTCGGTGGTGACGACTTTGTAAATGACGGTGGGCGCAGTGGTAAGAAGGTCAACTTTGTATTCGCGCTCAATGCGCTCTCTTATAATTTCCATGTGCAGTAATCCGAGAAACCCACAACGGAATCCGAAACCCAGGGCTGTAGAGGTTTCTGCTTCGTATGAAAACGAGGCATCGTTCAACGTGAGTTTTTTCAGCGCGTCGCGCAAATCTTCATAGTCGTCTCCGCTGATCGGATAGAGTCCACTGAAAACCATGGGTTTGACTTCCTTGTAACCGGGCAGAGCTTCTTCGGAAGGGTTTTTGAAGTGAGTGATGGTGTCTCCGACCTTGGTCTGGTCCAGTTCTTTGATGTTGGCGACCAGATAGCCCACCTCTCCCGCCCGGAGCTCAGTGCCTTTCACCTCTCGGGGGTCGAACGTGCCCAGTTCTTCAACCACGAACCGGTTTCCCGTTGCCATCATCATAATTTCTTCGCCCGTCTTCAGGCATCCATGTTGTATCTTGACCAGAATGATAACTCCCCGGTATGCGTCGTACCATGCATCGAAGAGAAGGGCCTGTAGCTTTTTGGAAGAGTCTCCGTTGGGCGAAGGAATCTGCCGAACTACGGCTTCCATCAATTCCTTGATCCCGATTCCTTCCTTGGCACTGACTAGAACCGCTTCTGAGGATTCTATTTGCAGGACATCTTCCAGTTGTTCTTTTATGAATTCCGGGTTGGCACTGGGCAGGTCGATTTTATTGATCACGTGTATGACCGCCAGATTATGTTGCATAGCCAGGGTGAGGTTGGCTATGGTCTGCGCCTGAATGCCTTGCGTTGCGTCTATAACCAGCAGCACTCCTTCGCAGGCGGCAAGACTGCGGGACACCTCATAGGTGAAATCGACATGACCTGGGGTGTCAATCATGTTGAAGACATATTCCTGTTTATCGACGGCGTTATATTTCAGGCGCACTGTTTGAGCCTTGATGGTGATTCCGCGTTCCCGTTCCAAATCCATATTGTCCAATACCTGTTCCTTCATTTCCCGTACAGGGATCGCCGAGGTGGCTAGAATCAGCTTGTCGGCCAGGGTGGATTTGCCATGATCAATATGGGCAATGATGGAAAAATTTCTTAATCGGTCTTGTGTCATATTTATTTAATATCCAAAAGGCAATATCAACCCACTTGGGGTTTTGTGCCGGAGCGGAGAATCTCCGCTAGTAATTTGCATTAGCTTTTTTTACCGCTAGCAACCATACGGTTCAGTCAAGCTTTTGTCAGTTGCCTCTGCGGCCAGTGTCAGTGCGTGGGAGAAGGTCGCGCCACCACTTTGGTGGTGCGGGAAACCTTGTCGTGGTCTTTGGTGAAGATTCGGGGTTCTTTAGATGCCCGTAAATATTTCCACCAATCGTCAAATCGGGTTTTCATGGCTTCATAGTCTTTAGCATTGTCAATATCCAGAGCGGCTCCCGGGTAGGGAACTTCCAAAGCCATAAACCGGGTTTTCATGATGGTGCAGATTCTTTTTTCCAATACTTTTTTAGGGTTCAACTGGCGAAAATAATCCACCAGAAAACCGAGCCTGAGGTTGGCAAAAAACAGACTTAATTGCAGGCCTATATAGTTTTTGTAATGCCGGGCCTTGGATTTTCCAAAAATTGATAAAGCAAAAAGCACCAGGTTTTTAAAGTTTCTTTGGTAGCGGTACTGGTACATTTTCTGGATATATTCCCGATTCTCAATGCGTAGAGGTTTGACCATGTGCAGGTTGTTGATCCTGAAGCTGTCTTCTTTAATGTGAAGATAGGCCATTTTTATGCCCGGTTTTCCTTCCTGCGGGTAAAAGTATTTTAGTTTTTCGCGAGAAACCAATCCCAAAACGTGGTCGTAATTTTCCATGTCCGCATGGGAAATAAAATATTCCACTTCCTGCGGGGTCATCAGCGGAGCGTCGCAGGGTACAATCAGGATTGCCCGGTCGCGATGGATTTCGGTATTTGGCACTTCTTCGTTTTCATTTTTTAAGGATTGCAGGAAAGTGTGCCAGACGTTTTCGTAAAGATTGGATTGTTGTTCGACAATGTGAATGCGTTTGGGAGAGTTTAAATCAACATGTCCTGATAGAAAAACCTGTTGCAGTTTTTCCTTGTGACCCACTACATAAATATCCTGAATGGATTTCACCTGTTGCAGAGTTTCGACAATGTAATGGATGAGGCACTTCCCATTGATGGTCAAAAAAGCCTTGTTCTGATGGTGGACCTTGTAGCTGAATTTCCCTTCTCCCGCCACCAGGACAGCATCATATTTTTTATGACCGTTCGTTGAACTCATGCAAAAAGAATCCTCTCTGTTTAGACTTTATTATAATACCTTGCGCTCTACAATGAAATTGGTTATACACAGGGTTTACGTACTTCATTCAAAATAGCAGATTTTCTGAACATGTCTCAAGAAACTTCCTCAAGCCTTAAAACTACCCCTTTGATCGATATCCATAAAGAACTCGGGGGCAAGCTGGTTCCTTTTGCGGGATGGAAGATGCCCATTCAATTTCAAGGGGTCATCCAGGAGCATCAATGTGTCCGCGATGGTGTTGGCATATTCGATGTCAGTCATATGGGCGAAATAGATATCCAGGGTCCCTCGGCCAGGAGTCTGATTCAAAAACTGATGACTAATGATATCGACTCAATGCAGGACAATCAGGCTCTTTATACCCTGATGTGTCTGGAGCACGGCGGCGTGGTGGATGATTTGCTGGTCCACCGTTTTTCTGAAGATCATTATTTCCTATGTGTGAATGCCGCGAATATAGAAAAAGATTTTCAATGGATTCTGAAAAATGCCGGGTCTTTCGATGTTACCATCCGAAATACCAGTTATGAAACCTCACAATTGGCAATACAAGGAAAACACTCTGAGGCCCTGTTGCAAAAAATATGTGAAGTCCCTTTGAGCGAGATCAGATACTACCATTTTAAAAAAGCAAAAATCCACAATTTTGCAGGAATCATTGCGCGAACCGGGTACACGGGTGAAGATGGTTTTGAGGTTTACGTCCAATCGGGCGATGCAAAATCTGTTCTCAGGGCCATACTTGAGGCGGGCAAAGAATTCAACCTTCAGCCCATCGGCCTGGGTGCCAGGGATACCTTGAGAATGGAAATGGGATATGCCCTTTATGGTAATGAGATTAATGAGGAATCCAATCCTCTGGAGGCTGGCTTAGGTTGGGTCATTAAACTGGGTAAACAGGAGTTTATAGGACAGGCAGAGCTTAAAAAACAAAAAGATGCAGGGAATAGTCGTAAGCTGGTAGGTGTTCGCCTGCTGGACCGGGGGGTGCCTCGCCCGCATTACCGGGTGTTAAAAAATGGAACCCCGGTTGGCGAACTGACCAGTGGAACTTTCTCTCCCTCCTTGAATACAGGCATCGGATTATGTTATGTATCCCCTGAATATGCGGAACCTGGAACGAAACTGGAAGTGGAAATCAGGAAGTTGAGCGTACCCGCTGAGGTCGTCAAACCCCCTTTTTTACCAACTCGCGTCAAAAAAGATTAATCGCTAAATAACGGAGGCGTCATGGAGGTCCCCAAGGATTTAAAGTATACACAGGAACATGAATGGATCCGTGTTGACGGCAAGAAAGCCGTGATCGGTATCTCTGAGTTTGCCCAGGATCAATTAGGAGATATTGTTTTTGTCGAACTGCCGGAAGTGGGTAGCCAGATCGACCAGGGAAATCCCTTCGGAGTTGTGGAGTCCGTGAAAACGGTTTCCGATCTTTATGCTCCGGCCAGCGGTAAGGTCACAGCCGTGAATAAGGATTTGGAGACCAGCCCGGAACAGATCAACAAAGCACCCTATGAAGGAGGATGGATTGTTGAGATTGAACTTTCTAATGAAAAAGATCTTGAATCCCTTCTCGATGCGGATGCTTACAGCGAACAGTGCAAAAATGAGATGGAGTAAAGCTCCTCTCCCCGGCTTATGAGGTATATCCCCCACACAGAACAAGATATCAGGTTGATGCTTGCCGAAATCGGTGTGCAGAATATTGATGCCCTTTTCGACAGCGTTCCCGATTCTTTGAAATTGGGAGACACTCTTCTGGATCTGCCGGAGAGTTTGTCCGAAAGTGATCTAACCGGATATCTGAAACGACTGCAGAAAAAAAATGCCACGGCCGAGAACCATTCCATCTTTTTGGGTGCCGGAGCCTATCATCATTTTTCTCCTGTATTGATTGATCACCTGATTTCCCGTGGCGAATTTGCCACCAGCTACACCCCCTACCAACCGGAAGTCAGTCAGGGGACTCTTCAAGCCATTTACGAATTTCAGACCATGATCTGTCTGCTAACCGGCATGGAGATTGCCAATGCTTCCATGTATGACGGGGCTTCTGCTCTTGCCGAAGCGGTGGTGATGTCCAACCGCGTCAACCGTCGCACGGAATTTCTGGTTTCGCGCGCGGTCCACCCTGAATATCGTAAGGTGACGGAAACCTACACCCGAGGCAGCAACTTCAGTCTCAAGGAAATCCCTTTTGACGAAAAAGGCAAAACTGATATCTCTGCTATTACTGATGGCTTGACTGAGAATACTTCTGCTGTTGTGTTGCAATCGCCCAACTTTTTGGGAACGGTAGAAGAGTATGCCTCGTTAAAAGAAAAACTCGCTGAAAATGGAACCCTCCTGATCGTTGCTGTAGCAGAAGCATTGTCTTTGGGGATTTTGCAGGCACCGGGAGTGCACGGTGCGGATATTGTCGTGGGAGAAGGGCAGTCATTAGGGTTGCCAGTTTCTTATGGCGGACCTTATGTGGGTTTTTTCGCGACGCGGGAAAAATTTTTAAGACAAATGCCGGGACGTCTGACTGGGGAAACGGTGGACCAGAATGGCAAGCGTGCTTATGTCCTGACGCTGTCCACCAGAGAGCAACACATCCGGCGCGAACGGGCTACTTCCAATATTTGTACTAATCAGGGCTTGTGCGCTCTGGCCACGGCTATATTCATGTCTACTCTGGGGAAACAGGGTTTTCGTGAACTGGCGGTGTTGAACTTGAGAAAAGCCGATTACTTAAAAAACCGGTTGGCGCATGTTGCGAATTTTAAGATCCGGTTTTCCGCCGATACTTTTAATGAGTTTGTCCTCGAATGTCCCCGCCCGGTAGAAGAGGTTTTAAATTCCTTGAAACAGGAAGGCATCATCGGCGGTTATGCTTTGGAGTCTTATTACCCGGACTTGAAAAACTGCCTGCTGATTTGTGTGACGGAATTGAATTCCCGCGAGGAAATGGATCGGCTGGCTGAAAAACTGGGAGCGATTTAGCAGTTAATCACCCGACAATTGCTCAAGCAGTTCTTCCGCAGGATAGGTCAGGATTTCCGCTAGGGTAGGGTGGTAATGCGGTATCGTTGCCATATCCTTTACCGTGCCACGAAAATGCATGAGGGTGATGATCTCGTGAATCAGCTCTCCCGCTTCCGGCCCGACAATATGCCCTCCCAACACCTCTCCAGATACAGGATCGCAGAGCAGTTTTACATGCCCATGTGTTTCTCCCAGGCACATCGACTTGCCGTGATCGTCAAACGAATAAGACGCGGTTAGGTAAGCGATATTGCTGGCCTGACATTCTTTTTCACTCAACCCCACACTGGCAACTGCCGGGTCGGTAAAGACTACTGAGGCCTTGAGGCGGTCATCCACCTCCCGCTCGTTTTCAGGGTGCACAGCATTATAACCGGCGATTTCTCCCTGCTGAATGGCGATATGCACGACTTCATGAATTCCGTTCACGTCACCGACTGCAAAAATATGTGGCTGATTGGTTTTCATTTTTGCGTCTACAGGAATGCGGCCTTTTTGGGTTTCGACCTCTGCTGATTCGAGTTTGAGACCATCTATATGGGGTCTTCGCCCCAAAGCCTGGAGGATGAACCGGGCAGAGACCTGTTTTTCTTTTCCTTCATGCTCAAAATAAATAGCTGAGCCTTCAGCTTCTTTCTCGGCTCGCAGAATTTTTGTGCTGGTATAAAGATCCATGCCTTCTTCACGGAACCGGGACTCGACCGGTCGCGCCAGATCTTCATCGCCTTTCGATAAAATATGCGAGCTTCGTTGCAGGAGCGTTACCTTGACGCCGATGCGCAATAAAAACTGCGCCAGTTCCACCGCCACCGCTCCGGCACCCAGAACAATGATTGACTCCGGAGCCTCGCGCATTTTTAAAACATCATCGCTGGTGACGAACCCGGTTTCTTCAAGACCCGGAACCGGATAGTCGGCGACCACGGAACCGGTGGCGATGATGAAGGACTTTGCTTTGAGGGTTTTGTCGCCGATGCGGATTTCATGCGGAGAGATGAACTGAGCCCGTTCCTGGATGAGGGTGAACCGGGGATCATTCAATTGCCCGATTCGGTAATCAGCAAATTCTTTAATGAGTTTGTTTTTACGGTCGTTGATGGCAGAAAGCTGGGCATGTGGATCAACGGGGTCAATGCCAAACTCTTTGGCACGGCGCATCAAGGCCATGACATCGGAGGAGCGCAGGATTGCTTTGGTGGGCATGCATCCCTTGAGAATACACAAGCCGCCCAAAGGGCCGGGATCAACAATAGCTACCCGGGCTCCCAGCGACTGGGCGGTAGAGGCCGAGGCATAACCTGCCGACCCGCCACCAATAATGGCGACATCAAAATCCATATAAACCTTAGAGAGTCAGGCAGTCTTCAGGGGTCAGGTCGAATTCCCGGCCGCATTCCTGAATGAGGTCGCGGGCATTTTTTTCCATGAACTCATCGCCCGTCTGCTTGAAGAGGTCCGCCGCTCTGGCAAGGTGGTGAATGGTCTCCTTGCCGCGTTTGAGCCCATAATGGAGCATGGCTATGTTGCTGTGAGCCCTGCCGAAGTCCGGGTTGATGCGAAGGGCTTCTCTATAATGCTTGAAGGCTTCGTCCATCTCGCCGATCAAATTGCTGACCACGGCCAGGCTGTAATGAACCATCGGAGCCTCTGGTTTTAAACGCAACGCCTCGCGAAAGGATTGAGCGGCCTCAAGATTCATCCGCAGTTTTCCGTAGCGTATTCCAATATTAAAATGGGCCAGAAAATGGTCCGGGTCGAGTTCAATGGCCTTCTTATAAGATTCAAAAGTCCTGCGGTCATCCCCCAGTTTGCTGAATGCCAGGCCATCTTTGAAATGTTCTTCCGCAGTTTTTTCCGCTTGCTGTTCTGACGACATATGTATCCCCTTGCTTTTCGATAAATTAACGCTGTTAACGACAAAATTGATAATGGATTGGTACTTATGCTACCTTATTGCACCCTTCCAATGCAACTGCTCGCCGCAGGGGCAATAGGTCGGTACCCGTAAGGCGATCGAATATCGTTGCGCCTTTTACTATAATTCCCCCTGATAAGGGGGTTTAGGGGGTTAAATAATTCAGTAATTTTGTTTTCTTGAAAGAAATGTTTTTATGCCAATAGAACCAGGAACTGACGAAGAAAGGCTCATGCTGGGCCGATGGATTAAAAAAGGCCAGAGTCTTATTGTGGGGACTTCGGCTTTGGGAGACTCCTATTTGGACCCCAATGTCAAAAGGGAAGAGGATGTCGAGAAGAAATCACAGGAGTACGTGGTGTTTGATCATCAGGTTGTCGAAGAGCTCCCTCACCTGAAGGGAAGGTTCCGTTGGGACCTGGAGAAATATTACCGTGACCGTTATGGTCCTTACCTACCCCAGGACTGAACATGTCAAAATGCAAAGTTTCGGAACTCAGCGATGCCCCGCCAGAAGGAACTGGCAAACAAGTTCACTTTAAACACGAGTACACGGAGATCAGCTACGTTCTTGCCCTGTTTCAGGTCGAAGGTAAATTTTATTGCCTCACAGACCAGTGCCGTTGTTGCGAAGGAAGCCTGGGACTGGGTGTGTTAACCGGCATGTTTGCCTTTTGCTGTAAAGAGGAATGTGGCTGGAATATTAAAAAAGGATATTGCAAATTCAACCGCTCCGACACCACCCCCACCTATAAAGTTGCCGTCGAAGAAGATGGCCTCTACATCGAAATCTAGCGGCGAGCCGCCGCTGGAAACTGCAATTCTTTACACTGTGGGCTAACATTTTCTCGACCCAACCAAGCCCTTGCTCTTTGTTTTCCCAACTTAGCCGGTATACTGTCGAGTACTACGGAGTTTTTAACCCCCCTAGCCCCCCTTATCAGGGGGGAATTGTGCTTCCCCCTGATAAGGGGGGCTAGGGGGGTTGTAGTATGATCTTCCCCCGAAATATTTTTTATATTCTCCAAGAGGTGCGTTATGAGTCTGGACTTAAATAAAAAAGTAGTGACGGTGCGTCCTGATCAAGCTATCGCGACGAAACAGAACCTGCCCTATTATGTCGGTATCTCTACCGAAACTGCCGGAGCCGTTGGGCTGTCGATGAATCTGGTGGTGATTCCCCCCGGCGGGTCTCCCAAAGCGCATTATCATAAAGACTTTGAGACGGCGATTTATCTGTTGAAAGGCAGAGTTGAAACCCGATTTGGCGAGAACCTGCAAGAGTCGGTCATCAATGAGGAGGGCGACTTTATTTTTATTCCGCCGGGGGTGCCGCATAAACCGGTGAACCTGTCCGACAGCGAACCGGCTCTCGCCATCGTTTCGCGTAACGACCCCAATGAGCACGAGAATGTCGTGCCCTATAATCCCTAACAGGCCCCTACGTCAAACTATCCGTCAAATTGGGTTCATTTGAAGGTTGCGCGTGTTTTTGCCAATGTTGAATGTTTGACGTTTTTTTGTTCTTGTTGAGATGTTCATAACCTGTTGAAAAACTTGACAGTTATATGGTTTTAGTTATAATGGCTTCATATTATGAAGATAAAACTCGACACAGATAGTTTTAGCATTATTGGAGAAAGCCCACAGATTCGTGAGGTTTTTGACATTGTGGGCCGTGCTGCAGGTTCCCAGAGCACGGTGATGATTTATGGAGAAAGCGGGACGGGGAAGGAACTGATTGCCCGGGCGTTGCATTTAAATAGTCCACGTGCCGCCAAACCTTTCATCGCCGTCAATTGTGCCGCTATTCCTCATGACTTGTTGGAGAGCGAATTATTTGGCTATGAAAAAGGCTCTTTTACAGGAGCCGTGAATACCCGTGTCGGTCGTATGGAGCTGGCAAATCAGGGAACTATTTTTCTTGATGAAATCGGTGATATGCCTCCAGTCTTGCAAGTAAAGTTGTTAAGAGTTCTGGCTGAAAGAGAAATTGATCGCATTGGCAGCACCAAGTCCATACCCATCGACATTCGGGTGATCACTGCCACACACCAGAACCTGGAAACCGCTATCGAGGAAGGCCGGTTCCGGGAGGATCTGTATTACCGGCTCAACATCATTCCCCTCAACCTGCCACCACTGCGCGAGCGAAAAACAGACATTCCGCTTTTGGCCGACCATTTTCTCAAGCAGTCTAATGGGTCGAGCAGTTCTAAAACCATCAGTGATGAAGCGATGAACGTATTGGTGAATTATTCCTGGCCGGGAAACATTCGCGAGTTGGCGAACTTCGTTGAACGCATGGTTGTGCTGAGCATCGGCTCTATGATCACCCCGAGGGATTTACCGGATAAAGTTCTGGGCGAAGTGCCCAGAGAAAAATGGACTCCTCTTGAAAAAAGGCCGGAGCCCGAAGGCAATCCGGCTCAGCTTCTGCAACAGTCGTTGAAGCAATCCTTCCATGTCGGAATCCCCGATGAAGGCATCAATCTGAAAAAAATTGTGGAAGATTTCGAGAAGGAACTTCTCATCGAAGCGTTGGAAAAAACCGGTTGGGTCAAAAACAAGGCGGCAATTTTGTTGAACCTCAACCGTACCACCCTGGTTGAAAAACTCAAAAAACTAAAAATCACCAACCCCTCCTAGGCGGAGGGCCAACTAGTAATAGCTTTCTCTGGCAAGAAAAAGGTTGTCTCGGCTTGAGATGCTGTTGTGTTTATCCTTGTGAGGGAGGGCTAGTACCAGTTCAAGGTTTATGCGACCGCCGAAGGCGTGGAGCCATTTGCCCGTCCCTGCAAGGGACTATTCGATGCGGGCGTTGGCGAGTTCTTGTGCCACTTTGGTGATATCGGTGACAAATTTTTCAAAGGATTTGTCATCGTCTTTGTGCTGGGTCTGTCTGCGGATTTGTTCCCCATTGGCGTCAATGACAAGATCCAGGACATTGATCCCCGGCGTCACGTGATGTTTTCTGATCTCTACTCTGATTTCATTGACTTCCATTAGGTTATTCTCCAAATTAAACGATAGATTATTCTACCGACAATAATTTTTAATGATACCTCTCCCGTGAGGACAGTATTTAATATCATTTCAGGATAAGGGGGTCAAGCCCCTAAAGCCGAGATACCGCTATTCTTACGCATTAAGGCTGTTAGTTGCCAGTGGTCGTTGGCCGCTAAATTGTAAAATCCAACAGGCGGGAGCGACTTTGCTCGTTTTGCATTTGGGAAGCCAGGGAGCGGATAGATGTTTCAAACCTCAGTAGTCCCTGCTGAAGATTACTGACCTCTTCGGCAAGGTCGGTATCGGCCAAGCCGGATTCGCTCTGGGTCAGGTTTTCTATTTGAATATTCAAGCCGTTAGAGGTACTAACCAGGCGATTGCCAACCGCTCCCACCTGTCCCCGGGCGGCATTAAGAGTTTGGGAAGCCTGTTCCAAATCGTCCACCGCCTGCAACGCGCCTTGCGCGGTCGAAATATCTGAATCGGCAATGCCCAGGGATTGAGTGCTGGTGCTTTCCACCACATTGAGGCTGATCTGGTTATCCGAGCCTGACCCCGCGCCAGCCTGAATATTGACCGGGTCGGCATTTTTCCCCAGAGTGCCATCTAGCAGGTTCTGACCGTTGAACTGAAGGGAACTGGTGAGGCGGTTGATTTCGTCCTGAATTTGGCTAAACTCCTGATTCAAGGACTGTCTTTGGGAATCACTCAAGGTGCCATTGCTGGATTGTATGGCCAATTCCCGTCCTCGATTTAGCAAATCGGCGACTCCTGCCAGTCCACCTTCAGCAGTGCGGACAAAATTGGCACCCGATTCGACATTGCTGACAGATTGGGTCAGTGCGCTGATGTCTGATCTTAACTGAGCTGATAATGCGCTCGCGGCAGGGTTGGTGCCTGCCCGGTTCAGTTTTCGGCCTGAAGAGATGCGTTCCAGAGAGTCCTGCAAGCCGGATCGGTTGCGGTTGATCGTGTTCAGCAACTGGTTGAAAGTTTCACCGCTTACTGGGTCGACCATTTTGATTCCTCAATGGTTATGGATCTTTCCAAGATAAAGCCATCTCACTGGCTTGTCAATGCGAGCAAAAGAAAAGACTGCCAGTTGCAATGCTTCTCTGAGCAGATTAGAATTACCCGGAGAGCCTCCATCGGCAACGAGCAATATCTTTATACCCCTTCTACCCCTCCGGGGCACGAGAGCTTAGGCAGAATACAACGAGGGCATGAAGCTAATGTTGGGGATATCACAGGCTCACGAAAGTTAAAAGAATATTACGTCTGTCGGGCACACGTTCTCTCGGCTCTACGAGCCATTGCTATCTGCGGCTAGTGGCATGAATTTTATTTGAGGAGAGGCAATGAAAATTTCCATCAATGGGGCTGAAACACAAGATCCGTCTATTCAGGGAGAAACCCTGGCAGAAGTTCTGAATGCGATTTTAAAAAGTCGTCAGGATTCCTATATAAGAAGAGTCTGGCTGGATGGGCAGGAAGTTTCTTCCAGCAGCGAGGATACTTTAAAAACTTCTGCTGCAAGCGTTGGGTTGCTGGAGTTGGAGTTGGGACAACTGCAAGACCTGCTAGCCACTAACCTGACTAATGCGAAGGAGTACCTCGAAAGGCTGATTCCCGGGTTTCAAAAGGCTGCAGACCTGTTTCGCATGGGTAGCGAGCAGGAGGCCAACCAATATTATTTGCAAATTCTTGATGGAATTGAATGGTTCTCCCAGGTTGTCCTGACAATCGTTAATGCTCAGGAAAATAAGCTCGGAGAGATAAATCTCGAAGAACGGCAAAAACAATTGACGGATCTCATAGCTCAAATGCTGGAGGCCAACCAGAATCAGGATTGGGTTCTAATGGCTGATTTGCTGGAATATGAAATGATTCCTTTCTATAAGGACTGGCAAGAGGTGCTTTCCCGAATGGGGACTTGAGGCCGGGTCATTGCTAGAACCCCGGACAATACCCCTATCTATTTGATTTTTAATGGATTCTGTTGATTTGTCTGGTTTTTTTTCGGATGGATGGTGCGGGGGACTGGATATTTTTTCAAAAAAACTTAAATTAAAACTAAAGTTTGCGGGTTTTTAACCGATAAGAATCTCGGAGGCCTCTGCTCAAGTTTGGGTGGGGGTGATTATCATGGGCAGTTTTTCCAGGAAAAGGATACTTTCTGGTCTTTTCTCTTAACGAAAAATAATTCTAAAACTTTAATAAAGAATTGATTTTTCTGCGGGTGAAGGCAAGGTTGTCAGGTAGGAGACCCCCCAGGGATTGGGCCAAGAAATTTAGAAGAACTTTGAAAAGGGGGAAGTCATGGCCGAAGATGTTAATTTTCCTTTAGATCAGACGCGCAGTACCAGCGCATTTCAGGGTTTGCGGGAAGCTTCGCAGGAGTCCGGTAGACCAAGGCGCGTCGAAGATCAGAAAGAAGATTTAAAAAACCCTGATAAAGCTCAGGAAGAACAGGAACAGCAGTCTGTTAATAAAGCAGGAAGTTTAGAGTCCCGCGTAGAGATTTCCCCGGGCGCCCGCCAGCAGGCTGGAGCGGACCCTCAAAACCCCACCGATCGACAGAATCAGGAAACCGATATAGCTGAAGCGGAACGGCGAGAACTTCAGTCCAACCGTCAGGAAGTCTCAGAAGATGCGCGTACTGAATCCCGTAATCTCAGGAGCCAGGGGCCTGCGGGAGCCAACGAGCTTGGCCGAACTTCGGAAGGCTCTGTCCAGGATCCGCAGGAGCGTTTAGATGAAGAAAGTGGAGCTGGCAATGATTTGACTAATCCTGATCGGATTGATGAATTTCAGAATGGTGCCCAGATCGACAGTGTCAAGGAAGCGGCCCAGCAGGCAGGTGAGGATGCTGTTTCAGCTGAGCAGGAAAACCTGACCAGTCAGGTACGAGACAAACCCACCATTCGTGACTTGGCACGAGATGGTTCAGCGGTTAAAGATCGGGAAACTTTTGAACGAATCCTGGCTCCCGAAACCCCAAGTCCTGATGAAGCCGCAAGAGATGATTTGCAGGGCAATAGAGTTGCGGTGCAAGATTCCAGAATTCAGGAACGTGTCAATGAAGAAAAGTTGGCAGAAGAAGCCGACAGGGTCAGAAATGAGCCTGCGATTGATACGCCTTCACAGGTTGTTGAGCCGGTTGAAAGACCTGTAGAGCCGATAAAGGACGGTCTGGATACGAATCCGTTGCGAGGTCCCCGACCATCGGAAACAAGGGATGCTACCGGTTCGTCAGTAGAAACCGAACGTGGGCAGAATGTCAGTGAGTTAATTTGAACGAACCGCCCCGTTAGCGACACATGCTTATTGGGCTTTAAAAGGAACTCATCAAGAGGAGTTAAGCTAGAACCGGGATAACCCCATCGCATAGAAGAGGATCTCGAAAATTATTGGCATGGTTTGCGGCCTGGTCCAATAGTTCTCGAAGGTTCGGTTTTCAACTTGAAGCCCTTTTTGGGGCCCTTGTCACATCGACCCGGCCTTTGGCCTTACGGCGAAAGTACGTCCGAGGTGACTGCACGCGGCACCAACGAGGCGGGCGTTTTATGTTTCCGGTTTAATGGCACGAATCCGTTCTTGATGTGTTTATCGACATTTTCGACTAAACACTTTAATGGCGTTATGAGGTTTTTGCGCCAGACCGGAAAAAATCGTGCAGGTTCTCAATAACGCCAATCCTACATTTTTCCCCCTCAATTCCACCCGTTCAACCAGCAATGACCTGAATGTTCGCATTGCCCGCGATACCATAAACCGCGCTGGCAGTCCCCGGGAAACCAAGCGGGACATCTTGTTTGAATCCGTATTTATCAATAAAAGAAAGGTTCCCACTCTGGAGGCGACTGGGCCTCTGGCTACTTTTCGCGTGGCCGATGTCATTGCTCTGCTTTCCAGGCAGTCCGCATCCAGAAAAATTCCCATTGTGGATGATCTGGACAAAAAGGAGCGGTTTACCCTGCTCAAACTCCGCCAGTTGGACGATCTTTCGACTTCCCTGAGAAGCCTTGGGCAAACGGTTGCCGATTTACTTGCCGATGATGCGCTGAACCCAAAAAGAGCTTCTTCAACCCGGTCGCAACTGGTGCAGGCGGTGGCAGGAAAGGACGCTCCGCTGGATAGCTTCCGACTCACTCCGGTGCAGCTGTCGCAAGCGGCGATTCTGGCCTCCGATGAACAATCCATTCCCCTGGGAGCCCTGGGCCTGACAGGCAGTTTCTCCATCAATGGCACGAAAATTACCGTCGAAGCCACGGATTCGTTGTTCGAACTGAAAAATAAAATCAATTTTGGCGAAGACCAGAACCGTAACGGGATTCTCGATAAAACGGAAGATGTCAACAACAACGGGACGTTGGATATTATTCGATCGGCGAATTCCGAATTTGTTCCGGCACTATTCATTGCCGAAGACTTTGATGGCGATGGCGAGATTGACCCGGATGAAGATGTCAACAATAACAGTCAGTTGGATGGCGGAACCCTGGAGTCCAGAGTCCTGGCGCTGATTCAGGGCAATCGGTTGATCCTGGTAGGATTGGCGGGCGGGCGCACTAAAATTGACCTGCAGGATGACGACAATGTGCTTTTAGGTCTCGGGTTTTTTGAGCTAAACATTAAAGGGTTCCCGATCCAGAAAGAGGTCCAGTTTGATTCTGACAACATCGGAGTCAATCTTATTCAGGAACCTCAAACCGCAAAGATTGAAATCAACGGAAAGCAGGTGTCCAGTGATAACAACGTCTTTTCGGGGGTGATCGAAGACACCGATCTGGTCATCAAGCAAGCCTCGGAGAAAGCCGCCCAGATCAATATTTCTATTGATGCCGCAACATTTTTTTCCCAGATCAAAATCCTGGTCGATCAATTTAATAATTCCATATCGAAAATCAATGACCTTCTTGGGGTCTCGCGGACTTTTAAACGGGACGGAGACATTCAGGATATCCGCAATGATCTCACCTTCAAACCGCAGGCAAGGGTGCGGGAGCTGGATCAGCGCAATGAAAATATAGACAGGCTGAGAGGACGACCGGGAAACCCATTCGCAACGGGTATCGAGGTGGTCAATACGGAGAAAAACAGCGCGCAGGAAGTTGCGGTCACCACTGCGGCTCAGGCTGTCAAAAGTGGCATAGCCAGGGCTTTCCAAAGCGAAGATGAAAAACTTTTGCGCAGGTTGGGTGCCATAGGCATCCGCACCCTGACGGACAACACTTTTGCTCTGGATGAAAAGGAATTCCGGCGTGGACTCGATTCTAACACGGTAGAAGTTTTTGACCTGTTCACCAATTCTGAAACCGGGATACTGCCCAGTCTGGCCGAAACGCTGACCAGTATTTTGCGGGATGAGTTGGGTGAACTGGCAATTAAAGAAAATGAAATTGTCGTGCAGTCCCGTTCGCCAAGAACGTTGGCGGCAAATTTCCGCAAGTTCACAGAAAACACTAATCTTGAAAACACAATACAAACCCTTATTGCGGTGGCGTGAATTTTTATTATGAATAAACAAAAAACAGAAATAGTCAGACTTCTCAAGCACAAGCAGGAAATCTGCACCCGGCTTCTCAAGAAATTGGGTGAGCAAATGAAAGTGGTGGACATTCAGGATAATTCTCGCCTGGCAGCGATTATCGAAGAGAAGGAAGGGTTGATCGCCGGACTCACTGAGACAGATCAGAAAATTGCTGACTTGGCGAGTGATTTGGATCAAGCCATTCTCGAATCGCTGGGACATGAAAATGAAGAACTGGCACATCGCATCGAATCTGATTTAGAAAAAATCATCGAGCAGGAAACCGTTTGTCAGGAAAAACTCAGCCTGGTGAAAAGCGAAGTGCTGGAAAAGATCAAAACCGCAAAAAGAGGACAGACACTTTTAAAAGGTTATGGCGTGTCTCAAAGGATCAACCCAAAAATTTCTAAAAACATTTGATTGAATTGAAAGGAAAAGATCATGGAAATTTCAATTGTTACTGTCAACCGGGTTTTCAAAACCTATCTGGGGCAGGCTCGCATTGCAGAGCTGAACAGTAAGAATCCGGTCAAACGGATTCAAGGGCAACGCGATCGGGTCAGTATTTCGAATGAGGCCAAAGCGGCACTCAATGCCCACGCTACGGGGCAGTCTCCTGCTGGGAATGTGAAAGGTCGGCCTGTGGGGACTGCGGAGTTTACGCCGGATAAATTTGAGGAAATTGCGACCGAGGCACCTGCCCTCTAGCAGGGAGAGCTTTGCATAAGTCGTCATTGCGAACGAAGTGAAGCAATCCAGCGAAACTCTGGATCGCCACGCCGCTTTGCGGCTCGCGAAGACGACCATTTGGGGCTTAGTTTGTCATGCTGAGGCTCTCCGAAGTATCTCGCTTTCCCCTCTAAAGCCGAGGTTTCCTACGTCCGGGCTATAACAAGGCAACTTTTTATGTTTAGCAAAAACAATTGCTCATTGGCCCCACGCCGAGTGGGTGTGGTATTATCCTTCCTTTGTTTTGAAAATATTTTTTACTGGTTTTTTCTATGATTTGTGTCCCCATTGTTGGCCCCTCCATGCCCAAAGCTCAGGAACAGATCGCGTCTGCCGTAGCGGTCGCTGATATTCTGGAACTGCGTCTGGATTTGATAGAGGCTCCCGACCTGAATGCTTTGCTCGATTCGACTACGTTGCCGGTGATCGTCACCAACCGTTCCAAACACGATGGCGGACAATTTAAGGGGTCAGATGAAGACCGCGTGCAGTCGCTTCGCGATGCCCTGAAGGCCGGAGCCGATTATGTAGATATTGAAGTTTCCACACCCCGGGAATATTTACAGCCCTTTCTGGAAGAAAGCGATTCCTCAAAGATCATTCTTTCTTATCACGACTTCTCGCACACGCCCGAAGATTTTAATCCGCTTTATGAAACCATGCGCGAAATGCCTGGGGAAATTATCAAGATCGTCACCTATGCCAGAGACCTTGGCGATAACCTGAAAATGTTTGAACTGCTTAAACGCGCCAAGCGGGAGAAGCAAAAACTGATAGGACTTTGTATGGGAGACCTGGGAGAAATCAGCCGAGTTCTTTCTCCATTGTTTGGCGGATTCCTGACATTCGGCAGTCTCAAAACAGGACAGGAAAGTGCTCCGGGTCAGATACCAGCAAAAACGCTCAAAGATATTTACCGGGTCACTGCAGAGCGTCCTGATTTTAAAATTTATGGTGTTATTGGCAATCCAATTTCAAAAAGCCTGGGCTATCTGGTGCATAACAGGGCTTTTCAGGGAATTGGATCTCCAGATATCTACGTTTCTTTTCTGGTCGATAATGTAGAAAAGTTCTTCAACAGCTTTAAAGATTTCTTTAGCGGGTTGAGTGTCACCATGCCGGCGAAGGAACAGATTATGCCTTTGCTGAGTAGAGTCGATGAAACAGCAAAAAAAATTGGTGCGGTCAATACGGTGGTGAAAGAAGGCACAGACTGGGTGGGTTATAACACCGATTGCTCCGGTGCTATTTCAGCCCTCGAAGCTTGCACGTCATTGCAGGGGAAAAATGTGTTGATACTTGGTTCGGGCGGAACCGCCAAGGCCATCGGCTATGGAGTGAAAGAAAAAGGCGGTCGGTTGACTGTCACCTATAATAAAAATAAAGCACGCGGTGAAAGCCTGGCAAAAGAACTGGGCTGCGAACTGGTGCATGCGCGTGAGGCGGGAACGCGATCTATTGATATTTTGATCAATTGTTCGCCGGTGGGCATGAGCCCAAACATCAACGAAACCCCATTTCTGGCCAGAGACTTCAAGGAAGGCATGGTGGTGTTTGACTCGGTTTACAATCCGTTGGAGACAAAACTTTTGCGTGAGGCCAAAGCCGCTGGCTGTACGGTCATCCCTGGTATGGAGTTGTTCATCAACCAAGCCGCCCGCCAGTTTGAACTGTGGACCGGCCAACCCGCCCCCATAGAGATCATGCGCCGGGCAACATCTGCTGGCTGTTAGCCTGAGGGGCGATAGCGGGGCACGGTGGGGTCCACCACCTGCGACCAGGCATCGATGCCGCCGACTAGATTGTGGACGGTTTTGAATCCGCATTCGATCAATTCGCTCGCCGCCCTTTGCGAACGCTCGCCATAGTGACAGATCACCACAATTTCTTCTTCGAATACAAATTCCTGCTGTCGGTCAACGACTTCTGCCAGAGGAAAATTTTCTGATCCGTCAATAGCGGCGAGAGAAAACTCCCAGGGTTCCCTGACATCGAGCAGAAAAATATCTTCTCCCTTATCCAGCTTCTTTTTGAGTTCAACCGCTTGCAGTTGATTGACAGAAGGCATGATTACTGAAAACCAACCACTGGCCAGTAGAACGTGAGAAGAAGAAGGTAGAAAGCCAGGCCCAGCAAACTGAGGATGCTCCCTGACCAGATCATCTCCCTCAAAGTCAAAAACTTTGAAGAATAAGCCAGTGCCGAGGCCGGGGTGGCGATAGGTAAAATGAAGGCGAAGTTGCTGGGCAGAATCACGGTCATGGTGGCCAGTGCCGGATTGATACCGTATGCCGGGCTCATGCTGATAGCCGTCGGCAGAAGGATAGCGATGACGGCTGAGTTGCTCATGAAAGTTGTGAACAAGGTGGACAGCAGCGCGATGACCATCAGGAAAACAGTGCCCGATTCGACCAACCCCGAAAACAGTTGCTCAGCCAGCCACAATGCCGCTCCCGATTCTGACATGACCTCTCCCAGACAGATGGCACCCCCATACATCAAGACAATGGCCCAATTGATATGGGCTTCCACCATTTTCCAGGTAATGAGGTTCAGCACGAACAGCAGAACGATGGAAATGATGGCGATATTGGCGATGCCCAACTGGTCGCCATACACGAACCAGCAAAAAAGCGTGATCCCCATTACCAGAGCGATGCCTTTTTCCTGAAAGGTCAACTTCCCCATGACGACAGCTTTTTGTTTCAGTGCTTTTCGCGCTCGGTCGATATTTTGAATGTCCGGGGGAAACAAAATTTTCAAGGTCACCCATCCACCTGCGAACAGGAGCAACACCAATGGAAAACTCAACTGTGTGTATTGCAGAATGCCCAATGTTTGTTGCCCGGCGGTGGCCTTTTCCAGCATCTCTACGGCGAGAGGCACTCTTCCCCCACCGAGTACGGTCATGGACCCTCCGATGATGCATCCCCAGGCCATGGCAAAGTACATGGATTTTCCAAAGACGGAATTGTCGCGTTTTAAATTCAGGGACTGCGCTATTTCATGAATGATGGGAAACAGGATGACGGCTACTGCGTGCTCAGACATAAAACACGAACTGATTGCCGCAAAACAATAGGTGGAGGTGACCAATCGTCCGGGGGTTTCGCTCCAGTGCTCCATAACCCATATGGAAATACGCGTACTGAGTCCACAAGCGATCATTGCCGCCGACAGGATGAAGACCCCGAGTATAAAGAAGACGGCTTTATTACCAAAATAACTGTAGGCCTGGGTGGCCTCCATGATTCCCAGTAGCGGAACTGCGGCGATGGCCAGTAGGCTGGTGATTGACAGAGGGATGAGATTGGTCGCCCAAAGACAGACACAGAGAATAAACAGGCAGAGAACTTTGTAGCCTTCCGGGGACAGATCGCTGGGGCCTTCCAGCCCTAACAACAACGCAAAAACACCGAAAAACAGGGCCAGCAAAATATACCGGCGTAGACGGTCAAACAGCACGATCCATAGCGGACGTCTATCGACAAATATTTGCTGATTTTGTGAATGCGAATCGGTCATGAATTAAAACACTTTAATAAGTGCCCCTTTTACGAAGTACCCGTTCAGGGTATGAAAACCAATGTTAAATACCACAGGGGTCGGGGCGATTTGTTTTTCCTGCTGTTGGAAAAAGGCAATAGCTTTTTCAGTCAAGATAACTCTCTGCTAGTCAGATAAAGCTATTGTTCGTTGAATCCAGCGTCACGTTGGATGATAACCCGCTGATAGTTAAAGAGCTATAACAAACTTGCTCTTGGTCGTGATAAGTGCGGTTTTTTTGTTGAGGAGTTACTTAACCAGTACAGGGGTTTGCACATGGGTGGGTTTGGGGGTTGCGGGTTCGGCATCTGCCGGGATCTGATCGATCATCCACAAGTCGCAGGTGCCGCAGGTGTCGCGGTAGTTTTCGCGGAAATGGTTGAACTTCCCGTTCTGCCAGATATCTCCCAGACTGTCATTGAGAAGATTGCCCATTTTTGCATTGGGCAGGAGACAACATGGGGTCACATCTCCTTCGCGGGTGACGTAGGCGTAGTCAAAGGTTTTCAGGCAGTATTGGCCTGACCGGTGTAATTTTTTTCTCAACAAGCGGTAAAAGAACCGGGTTAATCCGTTGGAAACCGAATATTGTAACCAGTCGAGCTGGATGCCGCTTGAGCGGGCTATTTCATCGGCTTTCAGGAAGATGAACCGTTCTTCTCTGGAATCGGGGCGTTTGAGATTGGGACGAAACTGTCTGTCGAGTCGGCCCACGTTGACGGTGTCACATCCGATCCGGGCTCCGTAACGGATGACATCGTAAAGATCATTTTCACAGTCCATATGCAAAGTGGCTTGCAGTCTAACTGAGGTGGTTCCAAGTTTTCTGCCTTTCACCACGGCTTCGATACTTTCATAGACCTTGTTGCTGGTATGCCCTTCGACAACGGTTTCGTTGCCGTTGACGCTGTCGATGGAGAAGGTGATTGAATCCAGGCCGGAGTTCAAGATACCATCGACTATCGAGGGTTTCGTGAACAGGCCGTTTGAGGTGATCATCACCCTGTGACCCCGTTCCTTGCAGTAGGCGATCATATCGAAAACCTGCGGGTGGATGAAGGGTTCTCCCCACCCGGTCAAGGTGATATTTTCACGATGGTGCAGTTTATCCACCACCGCAGTAAAATGAGACCAACTCATATGCTCCAGTTCAATGCCAAGATCTTCCCTCTGGCACATGGGGCAATCCATATTGCATCGGTTGGTGATTTCAATCTGCACCTGCCGAGGGCGTAGAGGGATTTTATAGCGTATCCGGTTGAGGGTTTCTTTGATGAGTTCGAACATTTTATTTCCCGGGATTTCAAGGCTCATTGAGGCCTGAATAAATTCATTTTACGTAAAAAAACAGTGGAATAAAAATTTTATATGGTTTGACCATTTTCAATGGTATCTTACCTATTCACAACCTTTTCGGTAGTTTAAAAGAAAAACTAAAGCACCGGTTATTATCCGCTTTGAATAGAGGAACTTGTTTGATGGGAATGACGATTACAGAAAAGATTTTAGCCGCACATGCGGGCAAAGAGTCGGTTCGCCCCGGCGACAATATCTGGGTGGATGTGGATGTGTTGATGACGCATGACGTATGCGGGCCGGGCACTTTCGCGATCTTTAAAAAGCAGTTTGGCGAAAATGCCAAAGTCTGGGACCGGGACAAGGTGGTGATCATTCCTGATCATTTTATCTTTACCAAGGACACCCATGCCAACAGGAATATAGACATCCTTCGCCAGTTTGTGAAGGAGCAGTCCCTGCCACATTATTTTGATGTGGGGACGGATCGTTATAAAGGGGTGTGCCACCTCGCTCTAGCTCAGGAAGGTTTCAACCGGCCGGGCGATGTGTTGTTTGGCACGGACTCCCACACCAGCACTTCCGGTGCATTCGGTATGTTTTCCACTGGCATCGGTAATACCGATGCGGCGTTTATTCTGGGTACTGGCAAACTCTGGGTCAAGGTTCCGGAGTCTATGTGCTTTGAGTTCACTGGCACATTTCCCGAGCATGTCATGGCTAAGGATGTGATCCTCAGTGTCATTGGCGATATTGGAGTGGACGGAGCAACCTATCGGGCGATGGAATGGCGGGGTGATGCGGTCATGAGCCTATCGATGGAAGAGCGCATGACACTCTGTAATATGGCAATTGAAGCGGGTGGAAAAAACGGCATCATCGAAGCGGATGAGGTGACCACCGATTATGTTAAGCAGCGAACCGATGCCCCATACAAAATTTACAAGTCGGATGACGATGCGCAGTATTTTTTCAAAAAAAACTACAATGCCAGTGAGATGGAACCGGTTGTGGCCAAGCCGCATTCTCCTGATAACAAAGCCAAAGTCAGCGACTGTACCGATGTAAAACTTGACCGGGCTTATATCGGGTCCTGCACCGGTGGCAAGCTCACCGATTTCATGGCGGCGGCCCGACTCTTGAAGGGCAAGAAAGTAAAGATTGATACTTTCATTGTGCCTGCGACTCGCGAAGTCGAGCAGGACTTGCATAAGGAAAAAATAGGGGGTGAAACTCTGGTGGACATTTTTAAAAATGCCGGGGCTTATCTTGGCGATCCCTCCTGCGCTGCTTGTCTTGGTGGACCGCAAGATACTTTCGGTCGGGCTAAGGACAATCAAGTGGTGATCTCGACCACCAACAGGAATTTCCCGGGACGCATGGGCTCTAAGCAGTCGCATGTTTATCTAGCTTCGCCTTACACGGCAGCAGCTTCTGCCTTGACCGGACACATTACCAATCCAGCTGAGTTTATCTATAATTAAAACATAAAAATAAAATGAATAAAGTGATTGAAGGCATGGCCTATGTTCTGGGGAATGATGTTGATACGGACCAGATCATTCCCGCTGAGCATCTGGTGTACAGTTTGAGTGACCCTGAAGAGCGCAAGAATTACGGCAAGTTTGCTATGTCGGGGGTTCCTGCCGAGCAGGCGGGTCTGCCGGAGGGAAAAATTCCCTTTACTGAAAATGGGCAGAGCGAGTCGAAATATACCATCATCATTGGTGGTAGAAATTTTGGTTGTGGGTCCTCTCGTGAGCATGCTCCGGCTTGCATGGAGATTGCCGGAGTTCGGGCCGTCGTTGCGGAATCGTACGCACGTATTTTCTACCGCAATTCGGTGGATGGTGGATTCTTCATTCCGTTTGAGTGCGTCACACGCATGGTCGAAGAGATCAAGACCGGCGATGACCTGATCATTGATTTGAATGCGAGTACTCTCACCAACCGCTCGAGTAATAAAACTTATGAGTTGAAGTCACTGGGTGAGGTGATCGAGATTATCGAAGCGGGTAATATTTTTGAGTATGCACGGAAGACAGGAATGATCCCATCCGCTTGAACCCGGTTTGGTTTTCTTAAAATAAATGGTTTCTCGATGCGGTGGATACAGATGAGTTTTGAAGCAGTCTTTAAAATTAAGCTTTGGTTTTTCCTGTTGGTGCTGGGAGCTTCTGGTGTTTTAAAGGCGGAAGCCGGAGAAATGGTTCTGATTCCTGAAGGCCAATTTGTCATGGGAAGTTCTGATGAAGATCTCCTGTGGGCGGCGAAGCAGTTCCATTCCGAATCTCTGGACTGGTATCGCGATGAAACCCCGGCGCATAGTGTGGCTTTGCCTGCCTTCGAAATTGACAAGTATGAGACCACTGTGGGGGAGTATAAGTTATATATAGAATCTACCGGTAAGTTGGCTCCGCGCGAATTTGTCAATGCACGGTTGAATCATCCCCGTCAGCCAGTTGTGAGTGTTTCCTGGCAGGATGCTAAAGATTATTGTCTCTGGTTGAAGAAGCGTTTGCCAACGGAAGCTGAGTGGGAAAAGGCAGCACGCGGCACCGATAAGCGCCATTATCCCTGGGGCAACGAACCGGACGCTCTCAATGCCAATATTCGTGGCAAGGGGGACAATTATCGCAACACCAGTCCAGGTGGTAAGTTTCCAGAAGGGGCCAGTCCTTATGGGGTGATGGACATGTCGGGCAATGTTTGGGAGTGGACGGAGGATTGGTTGCAACCCTATCCGGGTAATGTGCATGCGAACGATTTTTATGGCGAAAGGTTTAAAGTGATTAAGGGTGGGTCGTGGGATTCCAACCTGGATCTGGCTCGCTCGGCGATTCGCGGTAAAGCATTGCCGGATCAGAAAAAAAACTATATTGGCTTTCGTTGTGTAGCTGCGAAATAAAAAGGAGAATTTTATCGTGCCGATTCATAAAAAAGTGTTGCAGGGAGTTTTGGTGTTCGGTTGGTTGGTCTGGTCTTTGCCCGCAATTGGAGCGGGGGAACATTCCCCTCATGAAGGCAAGCAGTCTGAACAGGGCTCTGGAAAACACGGCGGCCACCCTGGCGCGGCAAAAAAAGGACATGGCGGTGGCGGAAAACATGGCCATGGTTATGGTCGTCCAAAAGGTCCGCCTGCAGATATCCCGGCTCACATCAAGGAACGGATGGAATCGGATGGCACAAAAGTTAATTTGAATCGGTCGTTGATCGGTGTGAAAGGCATGCAGATTCTTGCGGACATGCCTGAATTGAAAAATGTAAAGTCACTGGCTTTGCAGGGAAACAAGTTGGGAGATGAAGGGGTACGGATTCTTACGGAATCGGCAACGTTCAAACATACCGAGAACCTTTCTTTGTGGGGCAATAAGGTTTCTGCACAAGGGGCGAGGATGATCGCCGAGTCGCCAAATATGAAGAATCTGAAAGAGCTTAAACTGACTCGCAACGAAATAGGGGATGAAGGGGTGGAGGCGTTGGCCGCATCGGAAAATTCCACGGCCCTGACCTTTGTAGATTTTAGCGCCAACCAGATCAGCGACCGAGGTGCTCTGGCGATTGCCAACTCACCCCGTTTTGGCAATCTGAAAACTCTGGACCTTTATAATAACCAGATTACTACTGAGGGAATGAAGGCTTTATTGCAATCCAAGAACCTGAAGAGTCTGGAGAAGCTCAGTCTGGTTCGCAATGAGATTGATCTGGAAAAAGCCCATGAACTCGCTAAAAATCAGAGCCTGCCGAATTTGAGAAGGCTGGAACTGGAATAATAAAAGAGGCTTCTCTAACGAACTGTTAACGATAGCGACGGTCGTTAAACTGGTCTATTTTTTCCTGCACTTGGCGGACGCCCCGCATCAGGGCGTCCAGCATTTCTTTCAATGCTTCGACCTCCTCCTCCTTGGTTTCGGCGATCTTCAGGTTTTTTGCCTCGTCTTTCACTTCCTCAATAATGGTGTCGATTTCTTTAAGCAATTCCATAATTTTTAACCAATTCAGGGTTTTTATTTGTCATTGAAGGTGAAATATCACACAAATATCATCTTGTGCAACGAGTTTTTTGTTCATTGTGACCCCAAGCCGGGTGGTTAGTTCTTAGATTCAAAATCACTTGGAAAGTTTTAGAAAAAATCCGGTTCACACAGACACATGCTTAAAGGGGGAGGGTCAAGATGAGTGGGGTTGCAGAATATCGCGGACTTCTTTGAGAAAACCATTCTGGTCGAGGGATTTCTTTTCGATCAGTTTTTCTACACCTCCGTTCAGGCGCAGACGGTCGGCATGAGTGAGTTCCTTGGAGGTGATGACCACAATGGGTATGGATCGCCATTCAGGGCTTTTCCGTAGTTCTTCGAGGAATTCAAATCCGTCCATGACGGGCATCATCAGGTCCAGAAAGATAACGCCGGGAGACTTTTTCTGCACTTCGTTAAGGGCGATTTGACCATTACCGGCTTCGGCAACCTTCAGTCCGTAATCTTCCAGCATTTTGCACAACATTTTTCGAGTGCCGGTGTCATCTTCTACCACAAGAGCTGAGCCACTATCCCATTTGTATTTTTTCATAAGGATATGGATTCGGGTGCGGTCAATGGGCTTGGTGAGGTATTCTGAGGCTCCGAGGGAGTAGCCCTTGTTTTCATCATTCACCATAGAGATGACAAACACCGGTATGTTTGCCAATTCAGGATCGGCCTTTAACTCGGTCAATACGGTCCATCCATCCATTCCCGGCATTAGAACATCCAGAGTAATGAGGGAAGGGTGAAGCTTCCGGGCTAACATCAGACCTTCTGCGCCATCGGAAGCCGTTACGATGTGATAACCCTCTTTCTCGAAAGAGCGTTTCATTTGCGTATGAACCATGGGGTCGTCATCGATTACCAGAATTATGTTTTCTTTTTTAACGGGGGTGGATGCTTTACTTTTTTGAGCGAAGACTTTTTCGTTGGTCGGCGTATCGGATATTTCGGAGTCTTTGTTGTCCGCGATTTTTACTGGCAGATGGACAGAAAATGTAGAACCTTCTCCCGGTTTACTTTCAACAAAAATATCTCCCCCCATCAATTCGCAGATTCGCTTGCTGATTGCAAGCCCCAGGCCTGTGCCGCCATACTTTAGAATGTTCTGGGGATGCACTTGGGAAAAACTTTCAAACAATCCCGCCAGCTGTTCAGGGCTCATGCCGATTCCGGTATCGCGTATGGTCAGGTTGATCCAGTCGGTTTCTTTAACTGTTTTTCGATTGACGATGAAAAAAACTTTTCCGTTTTCCGTGAACTTGCTGGCGTTACTGAGCAAATTAAAAAGAACCTGGCGAAGCCGGGTAATATCCACAGTCATAGAACCCAGATCACTTTCCCACTGGACATCCAGGACGTTGGAGTTTTTATCAACGATAGGTTGGACAGTGCTCACAACCTCCTTGACCAGAGCTTCCAACTCGCAGTTCTGGTTGTAGAACTCCATTTTTCCGGCTTCAATTTTAGAAAGATCGAGGATGTCATTGATGATGGCCAGTAAATGCTTGCCTGAGGAATGGATTTTCTGGAGGTCGGGGCCAATCTCTTCTTCGAGACTCATTTCATCGGCGACTTCCTCTAACAATTCGCTGTATCCGATGATGGCGTTCAAGGGTGTTCTGAGCTCATGGCTCATATTGGCCAGAAAAGCGCTCTTTGCCTGATTCGCAGCAGAAAGATCTTTGTTGGATTTCTCCAGCTCTGCAATGCGTTTTTGAAGAGCTTCTGTTGAGTTGTCGCCGGATTTCATAAGTTTTTGATATGTTGGTTTTGGAAGCCAGAGTTATGCTCATTTCTGGTGTATGAGGAATGAGGAGGCGGCGTCCCCTTTGTTGTAAAATTGTTTTCTGTGAAAAAAGCAATTCAAACAAAGGAGGCACCACCATGAGTAAGGATAATGTTATTTCTCTTGAGAATCCA
>JACKQG010000580.1_pt2 | contig 39776 bp, 67 predicted proteins | sample 8237621 | NCBI WGS metagenome assembly JACKQG01 (sample SAMN15677084, study PRJNA649215) | marine metagenome | biome: marine; feature: Black Sea; material: saline water; isolation source: suspended particulate matter (SPM) from the Black Sea western gyre | collected 2013-06-09/2013-06-10 | depth... | reverse complement strand
AAGGAAAAGAAACATACATCGAAAGGAGACTACATGAACAAAATAGTTGAAGGAAACAATGTATTTGCCACTGATCTATATAGGCTGTTGGCCACGGAAACAGAAAAGAACCTGTTTTTTGGTCCTAATAGTATCCACACTGCCCTTGGCATGACTTACCTTGGCGCTAGGAGTGACACCGCGAAGGAAATCGGAGAGGTGTTATATTTAGGTCTCGGCCGTGAACAAGTCGGGCCCGCATTCGGCGAGTTAATCCATGCGCTGAACACTGTCCAAATGGTTCAGGAGTGGGAAAACGTGGGCAAGGAATACAGGCAAAAGGAGGTTTCCGCGTACGAGTTGTCTGTAGCCAACGCTCTTTGGGCTGCCAAGAATTACCCATTCAGAAAGAGCTATGTTGCTGAGGTCCGCAAACATTTCGAGGCTGCCATAAAGACATTGGACTTCAGGGGTCACCCAGAGCCCAGTCGGCAGACCATCAATTCTTGGGTAGAAGATAAGACTAACCAAAAGATCAAGGAGCTTCTTTCTCCGGCACATATCAATAACGAAACGCGGCTGGTACTCACAAACGCCGCTTATTTTATGAGCAATTGGGCTGTTACTTTTTCAAAACGAGCAACAAGAGACCTGCCTTTCACTTTAATTGATGGGAGAAAAATGGATTGTCCGCAAATGTTTCAGCGAGCCCACCTGAGCTATTTGGAGACAAACGATTTCCAAGGCATCTCACTTCCTTACAAAGGAAACACCATGGAAATGATTTTGTTCCTTCCAAAAAAACTTGCTGGGTTACAAGCTTTAGAAAACAAACTCAGCACGAATAATCTAAACATGTGGATGGACCAATTCAAACACCAAGAAGTGCAAGTCACCCTCCCGAGATTCAGGTTTTCTTACGGAAATTGTATGAGGAGTTCTTTGAGGAGGATGGGGATGAAAAAGGCGTTCTCTGCGGGAAAAGCAGACTTTTCCGGCATGACAAACACAAAGGAGCTGGTCATTTCAGATGTCATACACAAAGCCTTTGTAGCGGTTGATGAGGAAGGTACAGAAGCGGCAGCTGCAACAGCAGTAGTAATGACTATTGGGGCTTCACCGCTCATGGCAAAACCTGAACCCAAGATCTTCAAGGCCGATCATCCTTTCCTTTTTATTATACGCCATAAAAAAACAGGCGCCATACTCTTCATGGGCCGATTGATGAATCCGAAAGAATATTGATTCACTCAATTCTTCTATCATGGATGAAGCATTATTAGAATTAATAAAATGGATTCAAGAAACCCAAAGTGAGATGGATTTACAAATAAAAACATCTAAACAAATGCTAGAAGATTACTATGCCATTCAAGAAGATTAGCAATGAGTAGTTTTGATCAAGGCTACTCTTGTGTAGAATGCGAACATAGTTACGATGATAGAGACGGTAACACAGATAAAAGAATGTGCAATAAATGTTTAAATATGTTGTATGGAGAACAAATTTCTTTTTGTTATGATTACGAAGAAGTAAATTCAGCACATGAACTATTAAAGGAAGCTAAAATGAAATGTAAAAGGTGTGGTGGGAATGAAGATAGAATATATGGATTTTGTTCTATCTACTGTAAAAATATGTCCTATGGCGAAGATGATGCTAAACTACTTGAAACGGTAAGAAAAAACATTATAGACCATTGGCATATAGCTGACCAATTTTGTTCACATTCAAGACTTGCTGAAATAGTAGTAATGAGGGTGAGTGAATTAAGAGACTATGAGAATCAGCAATTGGTATTTGATTGCAGTGAATTTGAAAAAGATGTTACAGATGAATAAACAGTATGAACCAGAACTTGGACAGGCAGTATATGGTAATCCATATAAACGCTATGACTTATCAACTTCAGACCCATTATATAGTGCCTTAGAAGCTATTCGTAGATTTATAGAAGCCGTGTATTGGGAGGATGAATTAGACCCCTTTGCAAACGGCGGAGAAGAATTAAGAGGCGATACATTCCACATTCAAGCATATAGTTGGGCAATGTGTGAGTGTGATTTTCTTAACGATGAGCCTGAAGAATGTACTTGTGGTTATGAAGAACAAGAATACAATTTTAGATGGGACGGAACTGACGAAATTGAACCAATAGAAGTAAGTTGGTATAAATATTTTCCACGGGGAAACTCAGTTAATAGAGGAACTACCTTAGAAGAAGTACAAATAATGTTACGAGAAATTATTAGTTATTTAATAGAAAAGAATTAAGAGTGAGTAGGTGCTTGCGTAGCGAAAACCAAACGGACAACGGGAGACTTCAAGTCTGTCTAATTCGACTCACTCTTTAGAATTAAAACAGCAGGAGTTACAAAATGAAACTATATGAAGTTCCAAGAAACTCAAAGATTGTAGTGATGGATAATATTAAAACACCACCCGCATCTATCCCAATTGAGGAAGGTGACATATTCCAATTTCACCGCATAGACGGGATGTATTCTTATTGCAAGAATGAGAATGGCGATGTGGTTCATCTGGTAGCCTGGGCAGAGGTGGAGGTATGTTAATAAAAAACGAAAGACCCTCTAAACAGAAAAAGAAAAAAGGATATTGCAATAATTGCAATTCACCAAATGGTTTTATAATCAAAAATGGTAGGAGTAAACATTGGGGAATGGCGTGTAGCGGATGTAGGGGAACTTTGACAAGATGGTTTAATTCAGGAAAACATAGTTTAGATGAATTACTATCCGCAAAATATGATCATAGACACCATAAATGGATTATTTAAGGAGAATAAAATGAGAGGCTATGTAACAGCAATAATAATCTATACATCATTCTTTAGTCTTATAGGTTTTGCAATCTATATGACTGGAAGTTTGGTCCCGTTATTGGCATTACTATTAACACCATCATTTTCAGGGGATACAGATAAAAAGAAATGAAGAAGCATGGACATAAGCATGGACATAACGTCCATGCGTACATTGATAGAAATAATATAATAAGAAATATTAGGAGGTTATAATGAGTTATAGTAGATGGGGCAGCCCCGGACGTTGGTATTGCTTCTGGTCTGCAAGGTCTAAATCAGAGAAGAGAGAAGACCAGTTATTTGAAATATGTGAAATTGGCAGAGGACATTTATTTTCCTATGCAGAAATTAAGAAAGACATAAATAATATTTTGGACCAGGTCGAAAAAAGCTATAAAGAGCCCACAATAGCTAGTCTCTTAAAGGAGGTTCCAGGGGGCGCTACGTTAGCAAATGCAGTATATGAAGAGACTGTTATAGAACCCGACCCCGTTTCAGAAAAAGAGCTCTCTGAACTAAAAAGATACTTGCTACAGTTTGTTGAAGATGTTGATGAAGATGAGGATTTAAATGACTAGATGGGCTATAATAAAGGTTGATAACGAGTATATAGAAGATATTGATATGAGAATGCATACAAGAGAGTATACTCTTTTAAAGACAAGAGCAATGCGAGTTAGTAAGCACCAAGTTCCACAAGTTAAAAACCATTTAATGCATCAAGGCATAGACTTTCGATTTGAGGAAACTTCTTATAAGCCTCAAACAGCTAAAAGATTTAACTTTTATAAAGGAGAATAATAAATTAGATACAATAAACTAAGAAAATTGAAAAAAGAGGAAGATATGGAAGATATGGAGGATATGGTTGATTTAGTTCTCATGCTATTTTTGGTAATTTTAAGTTTAGTATTAAATTAAAGGAGAATAATAAATGAAATACAAATATAAAATAAAATCATGGAAGAATGATTTAGGTGAAACTGTTTATCATCCTTATAAAAAAGATGGTTTGGTTTATACACTTCATTGGGGTACGGTTCAGGCAATTTGCTTTATGCTGAGGATATGTTAAAACTTGACGCAGCAAATGAGACAAAGACTGAAACTATTTATTACAACGTAGAAGTAAATGGTGATGCAATTAAAATAGAAAGAATAACAAAGGAGAAATAAAATGAAAATAAAAATACCAGAAAATTATGATATAACTATAATAGGCGGTTATATACAAGTAGTAGGAAGAATCGAAGAAAGTAAAGGCGGAGTAATTAAAGTTGAAAGACTTGTTTATTCGGATACTCACCCCTCAAAAAAATAAAATGCGATTAATACTATATGCGATTTTCATGCTACTTGTCGGAAACTACCAGATAGAATCAGGAATAGATGGTATGATATTGATAGTAGCAATGGCAATGGCAACTATAGGGGTTGCATTGAGAGAGAATGATTAAGCTGGTTAGCCATAATTAAGAGTGGCGAATTGGTATGTGGCGTAAGATAAGTCCACAATTAAAGCCAAATCTTAATGTAAGTAGCCAGTGGAACTCTGGCAGACCAGCTTAATCAAATTAAATAATTATGAAAGGAGAAATAAAATGAAACACGTAATTAAAATAATGCCGGACAGTACAATTAAGTTGCCGGAATATATAATGATGGAACTAAACGTAATTCCGGGCAATGAAATAGTTTTAGATCTTACGGATATGTTAACGAATGATCTAAATAAAGATTCGTATACAGCTGTTACTATTAGTAACTTAGATGATTATGAACATGAGGAGGAGTTTAGAGATGAAAAAACACAATAAAGAAACCTGTAAAAGTTGTATTTCCGTAGAAGGCGAAGATATGTGCTTTGACGATTTAGAAGAAATGTTGGCTTATGATAAAGCACAACAAAAATGGTATGAATCAGTGTGGGATGCTATATACTACCCATGTTGGAGAATGTTTGATAAAATCAGATATTTTCCTAAAGAAATAAAATGGTTTATACAGCGCGGCTATCGAGGATGGTCCGATCAGGATGCGTGGGATGTGCATGGCCATATTGCCAACATTATGCCTCAAATGTTACGGCAAATGAAGGAAAATAGTTATGGTTGTCCTGTAGCAATGTATGAAAATGTAAATAAGTATGAATATTCAGAAGATGAACAAGAAGTAGCAGCGAAAAAATGGAATTCTATACTAGATACTATTATTAGAGCTTTTGAAATTGAAGATGGAATAGCTAGTTCAGAAATTTTAGATTTAGGGCCACGACCCACTAAGAAACAAAAAGACTTTGGTAAGATTCATTCTGAAAAATTTGGAATAGATATATTAACAAAGGAAGATAGAAAAATTCAAAAAGAAGGTTGGAAAAACTTTCAAAAGTATTTTCAAAATCTTTGGGATTAACTTATGCGAAAATTAACAGATAAAGAATTTTTGAAACTTAACAAAGAATTCTTGAAACAGTATGATAGAGGTAAGCATCAAAGAATAGGACAAGCATATTTTAATGCTTTACATGAAGTAAATTCTAAATTGGCTACAGAAATAACAGGAACAGAGTTTGACTGTTTCTATGATGATAATAAATTAATTATTTTTATTAGAGACTTAATTGGAGAATAATAATGAGTGAAAAAGAAAATAAAATAGGACACTTTGAGTGTGCTTGCCGGGAGAGAGACCATCTAATTAGAGTATCTCACTTTAATTGGGGTCCGCAAGATAAATATAGTCATGATGTAGACTTTAATTTTGTTGTTCATAAAAACTGCTGGGAAGCCAATCATGATTATTATGGTGATCATTATTGGTTAAGAGAAAAATTATTAGATTTTATTAATTTTTTTCGACGAATTGGGTGGAGGATTAGTAAAGCTTGGGAAATTCTATTAACGGGTTCTCTACGCTTTGAACATGATTGGGTAGCCACTGATGAGGGTTTTGAAGGGCTACGAAAATGGATGAATAAAACTGCTAAAATTATTAAACAAGAAAATGGGAAAATAGTATAATGAAAGATTTTTTAAAAGTATGCGAAGAGATTGTAGGCTGGGTACTAGGCATTAATCCAAAGCCAAAGGCAAAAGCAAAGCCAAAGGCAAAAGCAAAGCCAAAGGCAAAAGCAAAGAAATGAAAAATAAATAGGAGACAAAATGGGACTAGATACATTTAGTAGTAAAACTGACCTAAATTATGGAAAAATTCAATTATGCGGTGGAATGGTGTCTGCCAATGGGCAAGGTTCTTTTCGTGGAAAAGTGTACGCTGATTTTATAGAAGAGATTACAGATGAAAGCTTATATCAAGAATTAATACCCAATGCAACAGTTAGAACTATGGCTTATAAATTAACTAAGTATATAGAAGACAATACTGAAGAATCACACTATCCTGATGCATATGACTGGGATGTGTCATGGCAAGAGGCTAAAGACTTAGCAAAATGGTTCAGGGCCACAGCTTGGAATGATGCAGATGTATTAGGCTGGTGGTAAGATGAAATTAGTTTGTTTATCTGATAACCACAGCAATTATGAGGACTTCACTGTTCCAGATGGAGATATTCTTATACATGCAGGAGATTTTTCTTTTCAAGGAAAGCCAAGAGAAATAGTAGATTTCATGGATTGGTTAAATAGACAGCCGCATACACATAAATTGTGGATCCCGGGGAATCATGAATTGTCTTTAGAAGACTTCTCATACAATATTGAAGTTATAGAAAAAGATACAAATTCAATCTGTATTCATGATAAAGAAACTACAATAGACGGTGTAAAATTTTGTGGTACAGCGTTTACACCGGAGTTTAATAATTGGGCTTATAATCTTACAAATAGACAATCATCGTTATTTTGGGATATTATGCCTAATACAGATGTCTTAGTAACTCATGGACCTCCAAGAAATGTATTAGACGTATCCAGCTTTGAAGGGAGACCTTTAGGATGCCCGTATCACTTTGAGTATTTAAAACGAACTAAACCGAAAATAAATATCTTTGGACATATACATGGCTCAGGAGGTCTAGAAGAAAAACTTCAATGGGACGACGGCAGTACAACACATTGTGCAAATGTAGCTGTATTAAATGAGAAGTATAAGTTTAAAAATAAACCCACTGTACTTGAAATTGAGCTTTAAAATTGTTTTTAATTGAGGCATTATGAGTAAAAAAACTAAATATGAAATTGTAGAAAATATAAGAAGACTTAGGGCTTTACAGCTTATCGAATTAGAAAATCTAGAAAAGTCGATGATACTGGAAGATATGTTTCCAGATAAATCATTTCCAATAAAAATGCAAGTTACCGGTAGAAGTTATAATGAGGCTTCTGCTATCTTTGAGTTTGCAGATAAAACCAAGCAAAAATTAAGTTTAATAGAGGTCTCAAAAAAACTGTGGCCTGAAGAACTAATAGATCAGTGGAATAAATATAAAAATAGGCAAAAAGTTAAACTTCGTCTAGAACATCTTAAAAAAGTTGGAGTAAATAATGAATAAAAATACCTCAGTAGAGTTAGAAAGTGCGACATTTACTTTCTCTCAAGACTCTCACTGTATGACTGATGCAAATATAGAGACCATTACAGTAGATTGTCTGTCATCCGCAGGAATTGATTACGATAAGGATGCTTTCTTTGTTTTACGAAGTGGTGAGAGTGGTTGGGCAGTAGATGATGCAAAAGGAATAGCAGATTTAATAGAAAGATGTAAAACTATGTTAAACATCTCGCCAAAAGATGAAAAAGATGGCGAGAAAGGAGAATAAATAATGGGAACGAATTACTATACAAAACCTTTAACAGAAGAATATGACGAAGAGTGTGATTTAAGTTTCTTTACTGATGAATATAAATCTCATATTGGTAAAAGATCTGCAGCAGGATATTACTGCTGGGATTGTAAAACAACTTTAAAGATTGGGGGAGAAGAAAAGGTACACTATGACGGGGAATGGTACGATGAGTGTCCAAAGTGTGGAGCTTCTAAGAATGAAGAAACTTTACAGGAAAGCTCTGCAGGACGGGAACTTGGTTTTAATAAATCGAATACCAGTGAACATAGAGGTGTTTGCACCGTCTCATCTTTTAATTGGGCTATAGATCCAGATTCTTTAGATGATGTATTAAGTGAAAAAACTTATAATGAATATGGCGATGAGTTTACAAAAGAAGAGTTTAAGGAGCTTATTAATGACTGCCCTATGCATTTTACGGATCTCGTAGGTCGGGAGTTTTCATAATGGATAAGAAAACATTCATAAAAGTAGTAGACTATTTAAGAGAACAATATAAATTAGAGGACAATTTTGCCGATGCGATGGAATTCGTATTAGATGGACGCTTTGTTCCTAAACTATCAACTAATATAATGGAAGCTTTTAGGCTAGTTCTTATTAGCGCAACTGGTGAAGATTTTGAAGAATGGACTTCCTGGTGGTTATACGAATGTAACGGGATAGACAAAGATCTTGAACATGATTGGTTTATTAGGGATTCAGAAAAATGGGACTTAAATGCAAAGTTTATGGCAAAAACAGATGAGCCATTGAGTGCCTTCGATACTACTAAAGAATATGCACCACGCAACGCCGGGGAGCTATTTGAAATGATTGAAATATTTAACAAAAATGAGGAGTAATATATTTTATGAAGCATCTTTTACAAAATAGTCAATTTAGGGTTAGTCACTATATAGAACGTGCTATTAGAAAGAGAACATGCCATATGTGCAATACTACAATAAAGCGTGGAATTTCTCATTTTGCTATTTATAGACGAACGTCGTTTTTTTGGAGCGCAAGAACTAATTTCTGTGTATTTTGTATGGAAGATCTATGTTTTATTTTAAAAAAATCGATAAAGGGAAAAATTAAATCTGAAAGGAAAGAACGATATGCAAATTTATTATTACAAGAGCTATAGTTTATGAAAGATCTTATTTCTAAAGTAGAAGCTAATTTTCTAATTACGGGTAAGCTTAGTAAATTGTGGCAGACTAGAAAAGCAGTAGAACTTGGTTTATTAGAAAATATTCCAAAAAGAGATATTACAACTGTTTCTGATGTGAATATAAACTCTGTTAAAAATGCTTTTGGTAGGTTATTTTACGGAGCATTAGAACCCGTTAATGGGGTAAGTCCAAAAAATAGACGATTCAGTAATGGAGGGAATGACTGGAGCGCAGAAGCAGCTGGAGCATGTGTATGGAAAAGAATAGGTACTCGTACAAGATGGTCTGGCAGAGCCCATTGGTATTCTAAACAGAACATATTTGATAAGTTATCTGCAGAGCACATTGACTTGGTCATTAACGGTATAAGAAATAGAAAAGATCAAATAGATGTTGCAAAAGAGCTATTTGAATTAAGGAATTTAATTAAATTTGAATTAGATGTTATTAGTAATATAGATAATGATCCTAAATCATCTATTCAACTTACTAAGTCTTATAAATTAAACTGCATTGTGTGTTCTTCAAAAATGAACGAGAAAGAGCTTCCATTTTATGAAACATCTTTTACAGCTACAGACATACATATTCAGAATGACCAAGTTTCTATAGCCATTCCTCAATCTATATTTGATTTAAATTATCTTAAATCACAAGGAATTACCGTTGCTAATTATAGATATTCTAATCATGTATCGGTTCCTCTTCTTACTAAACTTGAAAGTGTTCCAGATGGAAGTTTAGATTGGTCTGTTCCTTATTATGTGTTTGGTATTTCAAGACTTTTACAAGATTCGAGTATTGACGCGCAGTTTTCAAAAAGTTTACAGTCTAAAGAGAAAGCAATTACTTTGTTAGAGCAAGCTCAAACGAAGTATGCTGGGAGACTTTTGGCAAATGGATTATTATAATAACTAACTTAACTAAAAGGAGAAACTATGCTTAAGTTAAACCCCAAAACATATGGTGATGTATTAAAACGTTGCTATAAAACCAAAGACCCTTTATTTGTTGGGGGTCCTCCTGGAATTGGTAAGTCGGAAATTCCAAGAGATGTTTTTAAACAAATAGCTGATAAGAAAGGCTTGAAATTCGTGTTGTGGTCTAACACAACAAGGGAAGAAAAGCAAGAGATGTTGGATAATCCCGAAAAATACTTTGTGATGTGTGATCAAAGATTAAGTCAAATGGATACTACAGATCTTAGAGGTATTCCGAAACTAACAGGCGACGTGTTAGAACCATTACCTCCTTTATGGATTACTTATTTTTGTAATCCAAAAGCAGATGGGGTTATATTCTTTGATGAAATTAATCTTGCTCCGCCCATTGTTGTAGGTAGTGCTTATCAAATAATTAATGATAGAAGCATAGCTGATATGCAATTAAGTAATAATGTTTTACTGATTGCTGCTGGAAACAGAGCTGAAGATAAAGCTTTTACTTTTGATATGCCTTTACCTCTTCGAGATAGATTTTGTGAAGCTGAACTTATGACAGATGTTCCTAATTGGACCAAGTGGGCATCTAAGGCTAAAGTTAATCCTCACTTAATTTCTTTTGTTAATTGGAAAGAATCTTATTTATATAAACTGTCTGAAAATGGTGCAGATAAGAGTACAACCCCAAGAGGGATAGTTAGAGCCTCTAGATTACTAAAGGGCTTAGACGTCACTAGTGGGGATGCCAATATGTACATTTCGATTTCTGTTGGAGAAGCATTTGCTACAGAGTTCCAGGCGTATGTTAAGTATTTTAAGGAATTAGACTGGGATTCTATTTTTAGTGATCCATCTAGTGTAAGTAAGTTCGAGGTAAGTCAGCTATTTGCTATTACCGGAGGTCTTACTGAAAAGTTCTTAAAAGACTATAATATGTTTGATAAAATTGTAGAGGTAATTAAGCATATTCCCGAAGAATTCGCAGTTATGTCTCTTCGGTTTATGCGGGATAGTAACAAAGCTACCTTTAAGCGTAAAGCAAAAGCTTCTAAAGTTTTTGTAAATGATTTAGCCCCTAAACTGGGTAAATTCATTATTGAAATCGGGTAGTAGTCTTATTAACTTGGGGCTGCAGAAGCAGCCCCTTTTCTTAAAAGGAGATTAAAAATATGGCGACATTTTCATTACAAGAAAAAATTACTAAAGCTAAGATTCAATTGTTAAAAGAAGCTCCCTTCTTTGCTCATTTAGCTCTGCATATGTCAATAAAAGAGAATAATGAGGCTACACAAACTATGGGGGTATATGCTGATGGACGAGCGGTCTATAATGCTGAGTTTGTAGATTCTTTATCTGATTCTGAGTTAAAGGGAGTTATTTGTCATGAGACTATGCATGTTGCTCTTCAACATTTACTTAGGTCGGGCAAACGGGATCATAAGCTTTTTACTATAGCTGCGGATATTATTATAAATTATATGCTTCAGTTAGAGGGCTTTGATTTTCCTGAAGGAGCACTTTTACCAACAACAAAGCAAGGATCTCTTTTTAGTTTAAAAGGCAAACGAGGTCCAATAGAAATAGACGCAAGAAATAAAAGTGCCGAAGAGGTTTATGAGTATCTTTTACATAATGCGGAAAAACTAGATATGCCTACTATTGAATTAGGTCAATTTGACGACCATGAGTATTCACAATTATCTGATTCTGAGAAGGAAGCTGTTGCAAAAGAATGGAAAGGTAAACTTGTAGATGCTGCTACAGCCGCTAAGTCTGTAGGAAAACTACCTGGCGCTGTTTCCAAAATGATGGATGATTTGTTAAATCCAAAATTTAATTGGAAATCCCTTCTATATCAGTATTTAACCAAGGATATTTTGTATAACTTTACCTACAAACGACCTGGACGTAGAAGTTATGCAACTGGCTTCTATATGCCCTTTGAGATTAAAGAGAATCTTAATATTACTTGTACAGTTGATTGTTCTGGCTCCATTTCAAGAAAAGAATATACAGATTTTATGTCTGAGATTATTGGTATAGCCAATGCTTTTACTCAAATAAATATGGATATTTTATTCTGGGACACTGAAGTACGTCAAGTAGAAAAGGTAACCAGAAATAATCAAAAGAACTTATTAGAGATGGAAATACCTGGTGGAGGGGGAACATATATGTCCTGTATCAAGAAGCATTTTGAGAATAAGCAACCTCCCCAATTAATGGTTCATTTAACTGATGGATATATCGAGCATGATCCAGAGCTCTCGTTTAATAAGCATTTATTTGTTGTTTCTGAGAGAGGAGATACGGGCATAGTAGAGAATTATGGTACAGTATTTAAAATACATGGAGATTCCTAATGAATACAGACAAGCAGGGGGTCCCGCCTATTACTGTAGATGACGACTCTTCTATTCCAACCATTACTATTGGGAATGCAAGTTTTATTGACATTGAGATGGCGGACTTAAGCTTTGAAGAACTTACGGAGCTTATTGGTAATAAAATCCACCTAACTGTTAGTAAAGAGGTGATAGAGAATCTGTCACCTGATCTAAAAAAGAAAATAGTAGCAAAGGGAGTGATAGATAAATTATGATCTATACTAGTACTATAGAAGGCGTTGATGTCATTATCTTACCAACTACTTTGAACGAGTACAGGGAGTATGACGAAGATGCTTCATTTGAAGTTAAATGGTCAATTGAGATAGAGGGCAGGTCTTGGGGTATAAAAAGTATATCCCCAAGCATATCTTCAATAATTGGAACAGTTAGTTTTTCAGAAGAAGGAGCGGATATTAAAACTATTGATATCGATACTCTAACTGACTTGGATTGGAAAATTGAAATAGCCCATTACGACTATAAGGAATACTGGGCTCCATCTGAAATAGAGATAGATTTCGATACTAAATCTATTTCAGTTTATTTTTAATGAATATTCAATTATCCGCCGATTGGTTAGAGTTATTAGAAGACCAGTTTAAAGAACAATATATGGTTGATTTAAAGCAATTTTTAATAAAAGATATGCTTGATTACAAAATCTTTCCCGAAAGCTCTAATATATTTCATGCTTTTAATAGTTGTTCTTTAGAAAAACTGAAAGTAGTTATCATTGGACAAGATCCCTATCATAACGATAATCAGGCACACGGTTTGTCTTTTTCAGTACCAAAAGGTGTGGCTATTCCTCCTTCTTTATTAAATATTTATAAAGAGTTACATTCTGATTTAGGTATACCTATTTCTAAGAATGGGGATCTTTCTAAATGGAGTGAACAAGGAGTGCTTCTTCTTAATTCGGTGCTAACAGTTCGTAGAAAATCTCCAGCTTCTCATAAAGAGAAAGGCTGGGAAATCTTTACAGATACAGTTATTTCTCGTTTGAGCGATAATTATAATAGCCTTGTATATATCCTTTGGGGTAAATTTGCACAATCAAAAGAGACACTAATAGATACAACAAAACATTTAGTTTTAAAGGCTGCCCATCCTTCTCCTTTTTCTGCCTATAGAGGTTTTTTTGGATGTAAGCATTTTAGCAAAACTAATACATATTTAAAAACAGTCGACAAGCTTTTAATAGACTGGTAAGTATAATTATAGACAAAATATAGCCGAGTAACCACAAACCCACTGGTATTAGGTTTTTGCGTGGAATGGAATGCGATCGCGATGTAAATCCTGCTCGGCTATTAATAAAACGGAGATTAAATTTATGATAATATATTTAGCGACAAATACGGTAAATGGCAAAAAATACGTTGGGCGGACTTGTAAGAAGCTGGCGTTTCGTAAAAAAAAGCAAAGGACAAGTAATGAGAGAAAGAATTTATAAAATTATTAAAGAAAATTTTGACAGAAATAATTCTAGCGTTCCTTGGGAGGGTATGCACGATAACTCTGTCGATCAAATATTAAAACTAATTAAAGAACAGGAGAAAGAGAATGAGAGTAAATTTATTAATGAAAGTAAACGATGTGAATCTAACGAGCAAAGATGTAACGTTAACACAGGCGCTTGAAACTATACATACCACATTAAGATTTACAGATGTAGATAAACCGTCAAAAATTGGGGTAGCTTTGTCAGGAACTAATAGAATGTCAGACAATTACTGGCGTATAGGGTCTGGTACACATGAAGACTTCTATGATATGGTGAAGGATTTGTATGAAACATTAAACGGTACCTTGGGCTGGCCTAAAGCTTTAAAGATTCCAAAACGGTTTATTAAAAAATGGGAGCTAAACTAAATGAAAACTGAAAAGGAAGTGGCAGCAATATTATCAAGCTACGAAGAAATATTAAAGTCCCAAATAGAGGAAACGAGAATGGGTACTCACGACGCATCTTTAGCATATTATACTAACGAGCAGCTATTCTCAATGGTAAATCTTTTAAAACATATTTTAAATGGAAATTGAATTAAAAATAGCATATATAGAAATTGTTATAATAACATTAGCCCTTATATGGGGTTCATATATGACTGTAAAGGAGATTAAAAGGCAAAAAAAATGAGAATATACCTGCGAGTCATAAAAAACATTTTATTAGAATATAAAAAATAAAAGCAGATTAAAATTATTATGAAAATAAATTTATGTATGATAGTTAAAGATGAGGCTCACATAATAAGAAGATGTCTTGATAGTGTAGAGCCTCTTATTGATGAGGTTATTATCATTGATACCGGCAGTACAGATAATACAAAAAAAGTAATCAAAGACTATTTAAAAGAAAAAAAATTACCGGGAAAGATTGTTGATCATCCCTGGCAGGGGTTTGCCTATAATAGAACCAGGGCTCTTAAGGAAGCACGAACCACTGATTGTGATTATTCTTTAATGATTGATGCTGATGAAATTTTAAAATTTAATATTGGCTTTAATCCAAAAATATTCAAAGAGTCTCTTACGTATGACATATATAATATACCAACTAAGATGTCAGTTTCATTTTATTATCGTCCTACGTTAACTTCAAACAAAAAAATCTTTACTTATCGAGGCGTGGTTCATGAACTTTTAAATAAAGACGGTGCTTCTCAAACAAACATCGATGCTGATACTCAATTTTATAACTATCCAATTCAAGATAGTACCAGAAACAAGAATCCTCATAAGTTTCAAGAGGATGCTAAGTTATTAGAAGATGCCCTACGGACCGAAAAAGACGATTTCCTACGATCTAGATATACATTTTATGCTGCTCGAGCTCATAAAAATGCTTTAAATTTTAGTAAAGCATTGGATTATTTTTTTCAACGTACTAAGATGAAATTTTCTTCTGAAGAGGTTTACCTGTCATTTCTTCAAGCAGCTAAACTTCAGGAACAGTTAGAGTATCCTGAAGACTCGATTATCAATACTTATTTAAAAGCTCAAGAAATTAATCCTGATCGAGTTGAAGCTCTTTATTACCTTACTAAATATTGTCGAACGCATAATAGAAATCAACTTGGGTATATCTTAGGTAAAGAAGGACTAACGAAAAAATTTCATGATAATTTTCTTTTTGGGGAAATGTGGATTTATGAGTATGGAATGCTAGACGAATTTTCAGTAGTTGCATATTGGGCAGGCCATTATATAGAATCCTTACAGGCATGTCAGCAATTACTAACAATTACGTCTTTTCCTGAAAGTTATCTTTCTAGAGTGCAAGCTAATCTTCAATTTGCTCAAAATAAATTAAAATAAAAGTTTTTGAAATCTATTTAATTTGATTTAGTCATAATTAATAATTAATAATAAGGAATAAAAATGAGAATTATAAAAACAAAAGTATATACTATAGACGAACATCCAAATAAAGAAAAATGCTACAAGTGGATAAGAGACAATTGGCATGATTTGAATCAGCATGGTGTTGAAGAGGCTATACAAAGCATAAAAGCTCTTCATAAGAAGATTGGCGGTTCTTTTAATTACTCCGTCAGTGCAGTGCCTGACAGAGGGGAATATATAAAATTTCGGGACTACAGCAGTGAGAGACTGCAAGAATTAGACGCCAATGAGTATCCCCTAACTGGAGTGTGCTGGGATGAGCCCCTAATTATTGGTTTAAAAGAAGGAAATCCAACTCTCGTGTTAAAGATATTACACGCGGAAACGGACTATATCTATTCGGATGAAGGGTTATTTGACCTATGTGAGGCAAATGGTTATGAGTTTGATGAAGATGGGAATTACACAATTGCGTAAAGGAGTAAAAATGAATAAACAATTTGGACCACTATTTGCATTAGCAAGTAATGGCAAAACTAAAACATGGCAAGCATCCGTCCATGAAACCGAAGAAGGCTACGGTTTTATTACATACACTTTTGGATATGAAAATGGGACACACCAACACCAAGAAAAGGCAGTTAAATCTGGAAAAAACATTGGTAAGAAGAATGAAACTACTGCTTACGAACAAGCATGTAATGATGCTGAGTCAAAGTTTAATAAAAAGCAGGACGCAGGCTATCAAGAGGATAAGGCTACATTAAGTACTCCTATTCTTCCCATGCTCGCTCATCCCTACGAAAAGCGTAAGCATAACATTAATTGGCCTTGTTATGTGCAACCTAAAATCGATGGTGTAAGATGTACAGTGGGGTATCGGAACGAAAAACCAGTAATGTTTACGAGGAAAGGAAAGTCTATGACCCCCATGCCTCATATTTCAGACACCTTGGAAGTTATGTATCATGCAGCTGATAGCCTAGGATGGGATGTAGAAAATCTCTATATTGATGGAGAGTTATATTCAGATGAGCTAACTTTTCAGGAATTAGCAGGGACGTTGCGTAGACATAAAAATACAGAAGAAACACTAGGGAAAATATACTTAGTTGTTTTCGATATATTTTATTCAAACAAAGAGGTAAAGTTTATAGATCGATTAACAATGTTAAATGAGCTCTTTGATACTTTCCTAGAAATTAATGTGGAGCTGATAGATACTTCAATTGCTATGGACGAGAGTCAAGTGGAAGAACGCCTTGAACTCTATTTAAGAGAGGGCTACGAAGGCATTATGCTAAGAAATACTGATGGTCTATATAAAATGAATCATAGAAGTGCGGATCTTCAAAAGTGGAAAAGATTCCAAGATGACGAATTCATGATTGTAGGCTACAAACAAGGTACTGGTGTAGAAAAAGGCTGTGTTATATGGGAATGCGAAAGCAACGAATTAGAGGTACCCAATTTTTGGGTACGACCTAAAGGGGACCATGAGTCTAGAAAAACAATGTATAAGGCAGGGAATGACTATATAGAGAAACTCCTTACTGTTAGGTTTCAAGAACTAACGAATGACGGGATACCTAGGTTCCCTGTAGGAATTTCAATTAGAGATTATGAATAAATTTAAAAAAATAATAAGGACTATTAAAATGACTAGAAAAGATTTTATAGAAACAAGTGGACAATTTTCAATATACGGAGTGATTAGGTTTGCGTCCTATGCACTTTCAGCAGTAGCTCTATATTTGGAAAATTTACAAATAGCTGCCGTAGCTTTGGGCTTCGGAGCACTACTTGGATTCGTTAGACGTTTAGCAAGAATTTGGGAATAATACGAGGACTATGTAAATTGTGGCACACTTTTACGGAGAAATACAAGGTAATAGAGGCTCTACATCCCGAATAGGGACAAAAAATTCAGGAATTGAGGCTAGTATACGCGGATGGAATATAGGAGTCCGGGTGCAACTTTTTCACAGCAACGGCAGGGATACCATTAGAATATATAAAACTACTGGTTCCCATGGAAATGATAAAGCAGAGCCAAATTCTTGTGCTATAGAATTTAGCGAAAAGAAACAAAAGGAGTAGACCAGTATGGAGTTTATTACAAAAATAAACAATTTCTACGATATTCATATTTGCGCTGCTTCTGCTTTATTTGAATTAACTAATACAGTAGAAGTGGATATCGTCAGTGTCTCGTGCGAAGTTAGTTGGTCTTTAGATGTAGAAGCGCGGGAATGGGGATTAAAAGGAATTCATCCCCATGTTGATAAAATTTTAGCACATACGTGTGTAGATATTTATCATGCTGGTAATATTATAGAAAATACCGAGAAAGTTCTTGAGATTCCCTCTGACAAGATCTCAACTGAATTTGATGTGTTTAAACCTAGCCATGATCTAAGGCCCCGTACTATTGAAATTGATGGTACATCTTTAGTAACCACAGTGTATTTTTAATGTTGATAAACTATTTTCAATATACTTATATTATTATTACTTGTTTGGTTTCTAAAATAGTATTAAATTTATGGTATGTTAAATACTAGTCCAGAATATTTTGATGGAAAATGGTATCTTGGCTGTTCTAAGTGTAATAGCTTAGTTATAGTTTCTGATAAAACTGTTACAAAAGTAAGTTGTTCTCGCTGTACATATATTACTTGTTATAATTTTTTATCTGATTCTGAGAAAGAACAACTTAATTCTAAATCTGCTAAGATTATTAAAAAACCAGTTGGTTGGCATTTTATGAAAGAATATGTAGATTCTGAAGGAAATGTGTATCATAAGGGAAAAGAGCAACCCGATTTAAAGGGAACCTTAAAACCTACAAAGATTAAGGCTAAAAAGAGAAAGCCGCGTAAAACCAAATTGGAAAAGTTAAAAGAAGAGCTTACAGACTATCAATTAAAAAAACAAACGGAACAGACCAAAACCAAAAGCAAAAAGAAATAACATGACAAAAATATTATTAATTTCTATAGGAGCTGTTGGTTTAGCTTTTTTAGTGTCCATACTACTTGCTTTTCCTGTAATGCTTTTATGGAATTGGCTAGTTACCGACATTTTTGGTTTAAGAGCCATTTCTGCCGTAGAGTCACTTGGTCTTTTAATACTAAGTGCAATATTATTCAAGACATCTATGTCTAGCACTAAATAAAAGGAATCTAATGTCTAAACAGAATATACAAGGAATGTCCGAAGAAAATATGAAAGAGGCTTTTACCCAATTTCAAGAAAAATGGGATAAAATGGATGTTAATGAACGAAATGGCACACTATTAAATATGGTTCTCAGTCTATCATATCGTTTAGATATTTTAGCATCAGTTGTGTCAAATTTAGACGAAGTAACGGAAATGGATAAAGTTGCCGCTGCTTCAAAAGAAGAACCAAAAACAAAGGAGAAACAAAATGGAGAACAAAAACAAACAAGTAAGTAGCATTCGCGAAATGCATGCGTCTCAGTCATCCGTAGAGATTTCTGTCAATGCTAAGGGTGCTTGGGCCGGTAAAGTAAAAGCATATGCTGATTCTTCGGAAGAAGCCATGTTAGATGCTTTAAAAAAGGCCAAAGATCTTGATACCTTAATACGTAATAAGAACAAATTAGATAGTTAATGAAATTTGTTATTGATTCATCCACTGATAGTAAAGTAGCCCATGAAACTACTATAGAATTAATAAAAACTTCTGTTGTTATTTCTCAATTAGAGTTTACAGAGCCAGAAGGGGCTTATCACTCTCAGATAACGATTCCCTACAATAAGTTAAAGAAGTATATAACTTTAATGGAGCAGGATCTTGAAGAAAATAATAGCAATTCCCGACCTACACTTAGATAAATCTTTTACTGTTACTTACGGTAATGCTTTAATTTGGGAAAAACGTCCGTATAAAATAATTAAAGATATTCTAAAAAAGGAAATAGGGTCTAAAAATGATCAAATTGTCTTTTTAGGTGACATATTTAATACCGTCAACCCCTCCTTTCATAGTATATTTAAGTTTTTATCGGTAATCGAGTCCTATAATGTTACTATCGTTAGCGGCAATCATGATGTTCCCAAAACTAAAAAGAATTCCGTTATGGATTATTTACATGATTATGTTTCTATAGTGGACAGAAACAGCGTGGGACAAATTTCCGATACAGGGACATACGCCATAGGCTGGTGTGATACACAGTCAATGTTTGCAGCTAAGCTAAAAGCAACACTTGATCATATAGAGAATACTACTGTGTTTTTACATGCTTCTTACCCGGGCTGGGATAATGAAATGGATAATTGTCTTACAAAGTCCTTGTTAGCTCTGGCTAAAAAGAAGAAAGTTAAACTAATATCAGGCCATGAACATAATTCTCATACTACTAAAGATACTTTATTTCATTTAGGAGCAATTATGCCTATGAATATCGGCGAATTAGGCTCTAAGTATTACTGGACCTCTAGTGATAATCTAGTGCCTATTAACCATGGTGTTGGAGAAGATGTTAATGACGATATAATTCTTTCCAGAGATGATATTGGTGCACAGGGGGATAAACCGGTAACAGTACGACCTCGGAAAACCGTTACTGATGATTTTGCTTTAGATGAAAAAGAGCTTACGATCGATATTCTCGATGATTTCAAAACTGAAGCCCTTGTTAAGGGGTTCGATGAAGAGTTTATCAAGGAGTTTTTATGATACTGCAAATAGATCTCGAGAATTATCGTTGCTATGCTAAATATTCCTATAGTTTTAATGATAAATTAAATATTATTTCCGGAGCAAATGGTATTGGAAAGACAACTATTATTGAAGCTATTGCATACGCTCTTTTTGGTAATAAAGCAACTAGAGGCAAGGCAAATGAATGGATTAGAGAAGGAAGTACTCATGGTAAAGTTAAGTTATATTTAGACGATTATATAATTACTAGAGGGGATAAAGAACAATTGGTAGAGCAATTAGACGGTACCCTCTTAGCCAAACAGCACGTGGGTATAGATGCCTGGGTTGAAGAAACTTATGGTTTAAATATTGATCTCTATTCAACAGCTAACTATATAGCTCAAAAAGATATAGAATCCTTCAGTGGTTTACAGCCAATTGAAAGAGTCAATAGAGTAGAGAAACTATTAAAAATAGATGTTCTTGATGTTTTAAAGAAAAATACAAAAGAACAGCTTAAGCCCCTTGTTAAAGAAGTCGACACGCTATCTAATAAAATAGATAATAATTTTTCCTTTGATTTTGATAAAGAGAAGGAATCCTTGGCAAAATTAAAAGCAGATTCTATTATACTAGCGGCACAATATAAAGAAGCTTTAAAAAAACAGGGAGCTTATACTAAAGCTTTGGATCTTTATAATAAGAAAATAATATTAGAGAAAAAAACTTCTTCTATTGTTTATAAAGAAATAGATTTATCTCTAGATGAGCTTATTAGCGTTAAAAGACGTTTAGAGAAAAGCAACGAGGCCCAAGAAAAGCTCTCACAGTACACAGATATTATATCTTCGGATGTTCAATTTAAGCTAGAGTCGACGCGAGAGCAATATTCAGCCGTATCTAGTAAATTAAAAGAATTAACTACTATAACGGAAAAATGTCCTACTTGTGGGCAATTAATTCCTGATTTTGCGCATGTACTTGAAGAGAAGAGTTTATTAGAGCAAAAATTAAAAGATTTAAAAGAAAGTGGTAAACTTTATAAACAGCAAATGGAGAAGTATGAATTAGAAAAACTTTTATATGTTTCTAGTTATGATTTAGATAAAATAAATCAGATGTTAAAAGATATACAGGCAATCCCTTATCTAAAACAATTAGAAGAGTATTCTGATGTAACCTGTCCAAAAAAGATAAACGCGGATAAGGTTAATACAGATTACGAAGATGTTTTAGATCAAATAAGTGTTTTGGAGCTATCTATTATCAATGCTGAAAAAATTAAACTTGTAAATGATACATATACAGATGAATATGTAAAAAAAATTGCCCGTTTGCAAAAAATGAAATCTTTTGTTGAATTTATTGATTCATATCGTCGAGAGTTTACTCAAAACATTATTCCATTAATTGAAACAAATTCTGCAAAGATATTTCATTATCTTACGGATAATAAATATAGTGAATTTGAACTACAAAAAGATTATAGTTTAAAAGATTATCATAAACTTAGTGGCTCTGAAGCAGATTGCGCTAGCTTAGCTATTAGAATGGCTATTGCCAAAATAAGTAGAATAGGGAATTTTGATTCTATTTTACTAGATGAAGTATCTGCTAGTTTTGATAGTGGAAAAGAAGAATTATTATTAGATTTATTAAAATTAAGCAAAGCTCAGCTTATATATATTAGCCATGGATCTGTTGCACAATAATTATCAAATTACAGATATTTAGATTTTATTCTTTTTATTTGTTTAAATTTGTCGTATATTCTGGCATGGATTTTTCGGCTTATATATTCTTTTCAAATACAACCTAACCTTAACAATAAAGGAAATAGTACATGAATAAGATAGACACCGATAGTGCTATAGATAATGCAAGACAAGATATTAACGATATCCTTACAGATCTTCGTGAAACCTTGGTTACTGCACAATCTACTAATGTATCCAAAAACCGAGCAGTGAATAGAGATTCTGCGTTAAAGCGAAAAGCTATTAACATGCTCAAAAATGGAAAAACTACACAATTTGTAGTTAATAAGCTCCCATCTTTATCGCGCGGGCAGGTTGCTGCTTTTAAAGCGCATGTAACAATGGGAACTTATGCTTAAGCTGTTGCTGCAAAAGCAACCTAACCCTAACATACAGGAGATTACATGAATGTAATTAGTGTACGTGGGCGTCTTGCACAAGATGCCAAAGTCAGTCAAACTAACAGCGGTATCCATCTAATTAAAGGCACCATTGCCGATAATTATGGATGGGGCAAAGATAGCGAGGACAAAGTTAACTGGGTTAACTTTACTCGATTTCTTAAAAAAGAACCTTCACAAAAATATCTAGATATTTTGAAAAAAGGTACTTATATTGCTGTTGATGGCAGATTAGAAACAAGTAAGCGAGAAGTTGATGGTAAAGTTTATAATAACATGGAAGTTATTGTAAATGGCATTGACATTCCGTTTCCTCCAGCAAATGTCGATTCAACTGATACTTCTGCTGAATCTACAGTGAGTGAGTCTGATGATCAAACATCTAATTCCTCTTCTGCAGAACAAACTGATCTTCCCTTTTAGTAGAGATTAGTTACAAGTGGGCGGGGGATAATTCCCCTGCCCATACTACCAAGGAGACCTTATTTATGAATGATACAGACAAATTGTATAGTTATTTTTTCGGTACTTTGGATCATTTAATATCTACTTACTGTATAAATTATGGTATTGATAAAAAAACAGCCCTTGCTGATTATATTATGCCTAAATTATCTTTCGAATTAAAACAACGTGATTATAGTATATTAACTGAAACAGAGTTCGAAAGTATTGTTGTTGCTTTAAAAGAAGACATTTCAGCTTCTGAGGAAGTTGAGACTATTTTAAATGAATATTCTGACGCTATTCGAAAAATTATGATGTACACCAATAAAAATAAAGAGGAGGATAAATGAGCACTTTAAGTATTACGGGAGATGAATTACTAAAAGGACTTAGTTATATTACTTCTGCGGTTGGCTCTAAAACAACTTCTAAACAGGACTTAAGTCTTGTTTATATGTCAGCAGATTTAAACGAAGATACAGTTACTTTACAGGCACAGAGTTCTATGTTTATAGCTTCCACAAAAATAGCTCATTCGGGCTTTACATCCACAGAGAATGTAAAAGCCCTGGTTGACTATAATTCTATTTATAATTATGTAAAGAATAACAGTAAAAGTTCATTATTCGAGTTCGATTTTTCTAAAGTAGACGATGATGATTTATTAACTATTAGTATAGGTACTAAGTTTATAGGAGAAGTTCTTACTTTTCCTATTGATGCATATGAATTGGAAGTTTTTGATAACACTACTAAATTAACTTCTGTTTCTGCTAGTAAGTTTCAAAAAATGACAGAAATGAGCTGTCAATTTGCTAATTTTAAACAGGATATTCAAGATTATATGCAACTTATTGGTAAAGACGATAAGCTCATATTTTTTACAAGCGATGTTGATGTTGTGGCTGAATTTGAAACTGAGGAAACACTGGAAAATGATTTTAATATAACTGTAAAATCCAGTGCTCTTAGGGGAATAAGGTCTTTTACTGGAACTACTCTTGATTTATCCAAAGATGAGGATGGTTATTATCTTATTATTACAGATGACTCCGGTTTCAGAGCTGTTGCAGTCCATTCTGATCCTCCTCAAAGTTACGAGGAGTTAGATGAGATTGACCCCATTACTCACTCTCACGGCTTAAGTTGGGCTATTCCTGAGATGCAACAAGCCTTACGTAATTTAGAAAATTCAAGCAAATACGGAAAGTTTTCATTTAATCTAGTAAATGATTATACTTTAAAAGTATTTAGTGAAGGCTTTGGTCCAAATTCTACAAAGATAGAGCTAAATGCAGTTATAGACAACTTCCAAGATGAGTTATCCTCTGAGAATTATACATGCGGAATTGATCTTTTTAGAAAATTAAGCAATGTTGCCAAAAAAACAGGCAAAGTTACTTTAGACTTCTCTTTAAATGAGGAGGATCCAGACGACACTTATATTCAGTTTATGCAAGCTACAGGTACTGAATCTAATATAGATTACACCGTTACTTTTAGTGTGGTTTAATTATGTCCAAGCAAGCATTAGAACAGATTATAATGGATTCACTTGGAGACTTGTTAGGTTTAAAGTATAATCCTGGGTCCGGTTCTGTTAACGGAGACGGGGACCTTAGTCCGAAGGCTAATATAGTAGATTTTCCTTTACAGCTAGGGTTTGAAGCTAAGGATCATGCAGTTAGGTCTCATTCGGTCTCAGCTGCTGATTGGAACAAAGCCAAAGTACAGATACACGGCAGGGGATTAGATCCAGTATTTGTAACGCGTAATAAGAATTTTGAAGTTATGGTACACTTGGAGCTTTCTTTGTTTCAAAATATTATAGAACAAGTTGTTCAATATTATGAAGAATTGAAACTTAGGGACGAATAGCTTGTTTCAAATTTATGAAAATTAAAAAAAATGAATTCGTGTGAAAAAGGGTTTGAAGTAACACATTATAAACACGCCAAACCAGGAACCCTGCGTAAGCTTTTCTCTCCTTTCGCTTACAAAACTCCGGTGGAAGTCCAGCTGTTAGGGCGTAACTATTAATTATGAAATATTTAAAAGAAAGATGTGAAAATTGTGCCTGCTACTGCCCAGAAGAATTTCCAAAAGCTCCGTGTATTAGGCAGTTCCCAAGCGTGTCTATTACAGAAAACTGTAAAATACGTACGCACAAAGGAGCCAAGTGGAGAGATGCTTTTATACAAAGAAGCAGAGCTTCTTATCAAAAACCAATAAAGGGGTTTATTAATATGAACAAATCAGAAAAATTAGCTGCGTTAAAATCCATTTTAAAGGAGAATACTAACAGAGCTAAGAAAAAAGGCTCGGAAATGATTGTAGGAACAGTTGACGAGCTTCCCGAAGAGTTTAGGTGCATTCTTCAACAGCCAACAGGCTATCCTTTGTTAGATAAGTTTACTAATGGGGGATTTCCCTCAGGGGGACAAACAACATTATCTGGATCTCCCGGTGTAGGTAAAACTTCTTTAGCTCTTATGCTTGCTGGAAGTTATCAGAAACAGGGAAAAGTTGTATTACTGCTAAATTTTGAATCAATTTTAGATTATAAATGGGCCAATAGTTTAGGAGTAGATACTAGTGAGCTTATGCTTGTTGAAGGAAAAACATTGGAAGATGGCTTAATTGCTATTGAAGATGCAGTAAATGCGGGAGTTATTGACCTAGTTATCATAGACTCATTGGACGCCGCTACTCCAAGAGGTGAGTTTCACAAAAAAGGTAGTAGTGGGAAGCCTGGAGTTGCTAGGGATTTAGACGATGATACAATGGCACTAAAAGCCAGAGTTATGTCCCAGTTCTATAGACGTGTTTCTTTTCCATTTAGAAAACATAATACAAGTTTAATTATGATAGGTCAACATAGAACTACGTTAGGCGGTTATATCGCCTATGAAAAAATGGGTGGCGGATTAGCCCGACAGTATGCTGATATTCTATATTTAAAGTTAACGAAAACCAAGGAAACTATAGAGAAAGACAACGAAGTGTTGGCATATCAACTTAAATTAAAAGTTGAAAAAAGTAAGTATGGTGGAGTTCACAACGGAGCAGAGTTACTAACTTATTTCTTTAGGGATCGTGGCTTTAATCCCGAGTTTGAATATGTTGCAATGAGTTTAGAGGGCGCTATACCTAATAGTCCTTTAGTTAGTAAAGGCGCTTCAACTAAATACACAGACTCTAGCGGAACAGAGCACGCCATTAGAGGCAGTAAACCAAATACTGTTTATACTAAAATGCTAGAAGAAGGCCATATGTCCGACTTTCTAGTGCAACTTAAGGAAGCTAACTATGATGAAAAAGAAGATAGCGCAGAAGATAAAGACTTGGCAATTGGAACTGGTGAGTCCCAATAATGATGGATTTGTTCAGTTAAGTTACCTAAAAAAATTGTTAGAAATCAAAAAGCTTTTAGATGGTGTTGATTTTAAGAAGGAAGCCCAACGTTTAAATGCTGAAGACTTAATTATTTGTTCTAAAAATAAATCAAAGAAGGTTTTTAAGCATAGTCACTTGTGGTGGCAAGAGGAAGAAACAATGGACATAACGGACTATTAAATTTTTACGCTCTCTCATCTATAGAGAAGAGCTCGCGTTAAATTTAATAGGATTAGTTTTGTAACAAAAATCATAGTAAATTAGTATATGGCTAAAGTTTATATTGGAGTTGATCCAGGAATCTCAGGAGCACTTGCTGTTATATCTGAGCATGGAAAATTCGTTGCTGTACATGATATGCCGACATTTAAAACAGGCATAAAGAACCAACGACAAATTGACCCAATCAAACTCTTTGCTATTTTTCAGAAATATCCCAATATAGGAGGGATAGTTTTAGAGCAGGTACATGCAATGCCTAAACAAGGAGTTACTTCCAGTTTCAATTTTGGAGTTAGTTTCGGAATTATAAAAGGCATCATAGGATCATTGGGAATAGTTCCAAAATTAGTTGGACCGCGCATCTGGAAAAAGTTCTTTAATTTAGTAAGCAAACCTAAAGATGCGGCCAGACTTAAAGCTATTTCTTTATTTCCTGTGGCTCCTTTGTCCCGAAAAAAAGATTGTGATAGGGCCGATGCACTATTATTGACGCTATATTATATTAAAAATATTACTTAATTTGAGAGGCACTTTATGGCTACTTTAAATAAGGGAAATTTATCTCCAGCTTCTTTTATTGGGGTAAGGGGCGATGACATAATTTCATTTGGCTCTGGAGAACCAGACTTACCGCCACCTAAAGAAGTTTACAAAATTCTTCCACATTACAAAGATTTTAAATACGGCGCTATACGTGGGTTGGACTATCTTCGAGATGCCCTCGCTCGCCAGTATCCCAATTCTTCCGCTGATAATTTTGTTATTACAAATGGCGCTTCGGAGGCGTTGGATATAATCTTGCGAGTTATCTGTAATTATGAAATGATTCAATCAAAGAAAGTATTAATGACCAAACCCTATTATTATTCATATCCTCGATTGGTGGAGTTTGCAGGCATGGAACCTGTATTTATAAAAACCAATCTTGGGCAAATTGATATAGATGATTTCAGGAAAAAGGTGAAAGATTGTCGTGCAGTTTTGATTAATTCTCCCTCCAACCCAACTGGCAGAGTTGAAGCTATATCAACTTTGAAAGAAATTGAAACTCTTACCAGCGAATTAGGTGTATTTGTTCTTTCAGACGAAGTCTATAAAGACCTCATTTATGTCAGGGAAAACTATCTTATTCACGGGCCTCACGTTGTTACTATAAACTCATTTTCTAAGACATATTCCATGTGCGGATTTCGTGTGGGTTATCTCTGGTCTTTAGACAAAAAATTAGTGCAGGATGTTATAGCCATGAAAACTCACACTTCCATGAATACTAATATTCTGGGACAAGAAATGGCCTTTGAAGCTACAAAAGTCCCTCGCAAATTTATTGACGACCAACTGAATATCTGGCAAGAACGTAGAGATTTTCTCTATTTCGGATTGAAAGATGCTGGATTAGAGCTTTGGAAGCCGGGGGGTGCTTTTTATATGTTGCCAAAAATTAATAATGCCGCTGATTTTGTTTGGGATATGTTTACCAAATTTAATGTTATTACTTATTTGGGTGACTGGTTTGGAGCACCGGGCCGTGTACGTTTCTCTTATGCCTTGGATACGGAGAAGATTGAAAAAGGATTATTGAGAATCAATGAATATCTTGGCAAGAGATGAGATAATTATTTAATTTCTATAACTAATAGACAGGAGATTAATATGTCTGATACCCTTATAGCCGGCTTATTTGCTGGCGCAATGTCAGCTATAGCTTTTATATTCTTAATAGAGAAAGCGGGCCCAACTCTAAAGCGATTATTAATTGGACATTACTTATTTACAGATATAGTTGGAACGCTTATAGCTTTTACATTACTTCCGGTAGTTGGATTAGCTACTTTAGTAAGCGCATCCACTTTTTGTTTAATATTTACCCTATACTTAGGGCAAAGAAGAAAAAGTATTGACTATTTTACACTTAGTCAATTGATTAGAAAGAAATAATATAGGAGATTAAAATGCAAGTAACATACAAAACAAGCGACGGTCGGCTACAAGTTGAAGTAGAAGGTCAAACCCAAAAAGAAATATTCAAGGGTATAGCCGAGTTTAGTGAGATATTTGAAGCAGAAGCTTGCGGGCTTTGTGAAGATACTCATACTCAATTTGGTCTTAGAACAATTGACGGCAACGACTATTACGAAAGACGTTGTGTCAAATGTCATGCTACTCTCTCATATGGTCAAATGAAAGCAGGTGGAGGTCTTTTTCCAAAACGAAAGAACGACGATGGAACCTGGGACACTGAGCATAGGGGATGGTATCGCTGGCAAACAAAAAGTTCTTAATCTAAAACAAAAATGGGACGCTTAGTGCGTCCCATTTTTGTTTAAAAACATAAGGAGTTGAAATGAGACGCTATATGAATGACAGTGTGCAAGAAAATAATTTAAAAGTAAAAAAGATGTATCTGCACATTATGGAGGTACTAAATCAGCATATTGATACAAACTTGGGCAGTGAGGTAGGCAGGAATACTATAGCACAGCATGTATGCCAAGCAGTGTATGATATTACAGTAGAAGAGTGGGGACATTCTTATGCTGATTTAAATAAAAAGTTGACGGAGTTATAAATGGCCAAAAACTATGCGGATTTATTTACAAAACAAACATCTAGACGACAAAATACTTCTCAGCTATTAGAAACTATTGGTAAAGCTGTAAAAGAAGATTTAATTTCTGTTCTTGCTTTAGCACAGAATAGTACGGAAGAGGCGTACTTAGAACTCATAGATCTTAATATTAAGTTCTATGAATTGTTTATGAAAGTTAGATGGTCCTCTGAGTTTGGATCTAGTGCGGATGTTAGATTCGAACTACAAGACATACAAAAAATAGTAGATTCTACAAGAGCGGACCTACGTACTGTTTCTGCTCTTGAAATGAATGAACGAAATAATGCAATATAATTTATGGAGTTTTTATGAGTAAATTAAAGATTAGCTCTACACGTGCTATTGATGCTGAAGGTTTATTGAAGCATCAAACTATGTTGAAGAGTAAGGAGTGCTCTTTGTGTCATTACTCTACCTCTCTTCGTGATCAGTTTTTATTTCCTGTTGCATCTAGCGGGGTTGGAAGAATTCTTGTCGTAGGTTATCAATCTTTTATTGAGGAGCATAAAAATACAATAGCCATGAGCGGTCCTTTTAGAGGAACCTTTAATAGTTATTTAAATAAGTATACAGGTTTATCAGAAATAGACTGTACATTTACATATTCTGTAAAATGCACTAATGGCGAAGGTTCTGTAAATCCTAAAGCACAAGAGTTGAAAAACTGCTCTAGGTATTTATTGCAGGAGGTGGGTAAACTAAATCCTGTAATAACACTATTCTTAGGAAAAGATTCTGCCAAAAGTCTATTGAGTACCAAGGTAAGGCAAAAATATGATATGGGTGTTCCTTTTAAAGAGAAAATACTTGGTAAAGATCAGTGGTGCATGTTCATATTAAACCCTATGGTTAGTAGAACTAAAACTGGCGCAGGTCCTATAGTAGAGGCCCATTTCAAAGCACTATCTTTATTTTTAGAGCAAAACACTACTATTTATAATCATATTGTTAAACCTAAAGTAGGCTCTTTACCCTTAGTGCAAGGGGTTAGAGAATACATCCTGGTGGATACAGCTGAAAAGCTTCAGGCCATGCAAGAAGATTTGAAGCAATATACTTTGATAGGTATGGATACCGAAACAAATACATTAAATACCTATAGTAAGGATTATAGGCTGGTTGGTTTGTCCTTAGCCGGTTCTGAGTCTAGAGGGTATTATATACCAATTGCCCATAAGGCTTTAGGTAGAAAAAAGTATCTACAGCTTAATTGGGACATAATAAAACCTGTTGTAACTACTATTGTTAGAGATCCTAAAGTACAAACAATATGGCATAACCTGTACTTTGATTATGCGGCTATGAAGCAAGCAGGAGTAGATATATTTAAACTAGATCCACCAAGTGGTGTTTGGACGCATGATAGTATGTTAATGACTTACTTATTAGACGAAAACTCCAAACTTGGTTTAAAAGATCAAATGTATTTGCATTTTAATACCTCCCCTGAAAAATTCAAAGATGTAGTTTCTGGCGGTAATGTTAAAACTTTTGCTGATATAGACCCAAATGGCGCTTTAAAGTATGCAGCCGATGATGCTATAAACTGCTTATTGTTGTTTAATAAGGTAGTCAAGAAAGTAAAATATGAATCTAAACAGTACACAAAAAATCAACTGTTAAATCGAATTTACCCAGATGAACTTAATACAATTAGAATTTTATCTGAAGCCCATTTATTAGGAATTCGAATTGATAATAATTATCTTACAACACTTACGAATAGTATTCATGGGGATATAGACGAGACAAAAAAAGCAGTGTTCGCTATATCAACAATTGTTAGCAACCTAAGCTCTGGTCCTAAATTAGTAAGCGCGATAGAGTCTATTCTTACTGTAGAATTTTTAGATAAATTCTTAGTAAAATTTGATAAGCTTACAGCGCAGGAACGTATGTTACATGTATTAATAGAGGGCTATACTAAGTACTGGGACCGCGCCGAATTAGGGATTGATTCTGAATATCCAGGTAAATGGCATCCAGACAAATTATCCTCTTATATTAACTTGGTAATTCGATATAAACATCTACTTAAAATGAAGAGTACTTATATCGAAGCTATAGATTCACTAAAAGAACAAGACGCAGAGGGTAACTGGATTGTGCATGCACAAATTAAGAGTATAGGAACAACTTCGGGACGTATGTCTTCTAGAAATCCTAATTTACAAAATATTCCTAGATCTGTTCCTCAAGCTCCTGATCAATGTGGCAAGTGTGAGACATTGTTTAAAGATGACATATCTTTATTTACTGATAGATATATTTCAGATACTACGTTAAGTAGATATACATGTAATAGTTGCGGTTATATAAACAAAACATATGTATATGATCTACGAAGATTATACATACCTCGGCCTGGAAAAAAGTTTATTGCAGCAGATTATAGAAATATGGAGCTATACTTAGCTGCGGCTGTTTCCGGATGTCAAGAGTTATATGATGTGTTTCTTAAGAAGGAGCTTAACAGTGAAGACCCTAATGGGGATATGCATGTTGTTACGGCTTCTGCTATTCTTGGAATTACTCCTGATGAATGGAAGCAGAAAATTGATTCGGGAAAACATGAGTTGATAGCTTCGGCCAAAGAGGCTAGGACTATTGCAAAAACTGTTAATTTTCTAACTCTATACGGGGGAAGTGCAGAGGGGTTATACAAAACCTTTCTAAATATGGGTATGGATAAAACGAAAGCAGAGTGTCAACAATATATAGACGCTTTTTTCTCAGCTTATCCTGCTTTAAAAGAATGGTTCAATACACAACGTTATAATATTATAACTTATGGTCGTTTGGTAAACAACTATGGGCGTATAAGACACATCTTGAAGCAGGGCGGCGAGATGCTTAGCGCTATTAATATGCTGATACAGGGTCTCGGGGCTCAGGTTGTTAAAGAGTCCATTGTAAATATTTATGATAAGTGGCAAACTAAAGAAGACTGGAACTTGTTGCTCGTAATACATGATGAAAATATATTCGAGGTTCCGGAGGTTTATTTAGAGGATGCACTTTCAGATATTACTGATATAATGCAAGTAACTATACACGACGCCTTGGATGTGAACTTACGTATTGATTCTATTCTTGGCATGAGCTCTCTTTCTAAAGCAGATAAGGGACTTGTAGTATAAATACCTTGTATTTTTCGTAGAAAAGTTTTAAATTTCTATTATCATTTTATAGAATATTGATGCTCAAGAAGCACTCTATTTATATTAACTTAGAGGACTTCTTATCAAAACATCAAATGTCTCAAGAGATGATTTAGCCCGCTTAAATGAGTATATTCAAAATGTTTCTCGTGGGCGATCACGAATAGATCCTGTATTAGAAAAGAAGCTTATTTTACAATACAGAGACGGAACACCCCAAGAAAAACAAATCGCCTTAGACACCCTAATTTCATATAATATTACAGTTTTTGCGGATATAGCATTATCTGTACTTAATAGTATGAAGGGTGGTTATAATATTGATCCATTAGACTTAATGCAAATTGGAACAGTTGTGTATATGCATAAGCTTAAAACATGGGATTCTTCAAAAGGAGCTAAGATGATTACTTATTATTACAGAGACATGCGAACTAAAATGCAGCGTTTTATTATGTATAATGCATTTCAGATTCGACAAGGTTCTGTGTTTATACAAAATTTAGCTTACAACGTTTCTAAGGTTGTTCGGCGTTATCTGCAGGAAACAGGAAGCAATCCCACATATGCACAAATATCAAAGGAACTCTCAGTAACAGTTGAAACACTAAAGTATTGTGAACGTGTTACTACTTTATCTATTGTTTCCTGGGACGATGTTGGTAATTTATATAAAGCATCAACTATTGATGATAGTTATGCTACGGTGGGTATGAGCCCTATTACAAGTATTGTAGCTGCTTTAAACAAAAGAATAAAGGGGGACGATGCCTCTTTCATCGAACTGTTAACTTGCTTAGATGAAAAAAAGAGGCTATCAGACGAATTACTTTTTAAATTAAAGGAAACATAATGAATAATGATTTAAGTATTTATTTTAAAAAACTTATAGAATATTTGGCCACATATGGCATACATACACATATAGATAAATATAGCAAATGTCCGTTAAAAGATCATAAGACAGCTAAGCCTTTTAAATTAGGTATTGGTAGTGGTGGAGACCCTGTTTGGATCTGCTTTGCTTGTGGGGAAGGCGGTACTATTTTTGATTTAGTAGCTTCTCTGCAGGGCTACCCTAAGATGGGAGACCCTGATTTTTATAGTATCACTGTTAGATATCTTTCAGATTTACTATCTCTTCCTTTTCCAGAGGATACAAATAAAAACCTGTCCCCTCAAGACAGGTTTAAAATCGATTTATATAATTTAACTAGAGAAATTTCTAATAATCTCTCTTATAAGAAAGTCGAACAATATGCTGCTAGGAGAGGGTGGGGACCGTCCCTCTTAAGAGAGTTTAACGTGGGAGGACTTCTTAACTATGATAAGCTATTGGAATCATTTCGTGCTCGTTATTCAGATAAAGTCTTAAAGACCGTTGGATTTCTTTCAAAATATCCAAACATGGTATCCTTTTTTAAGGAGAATAGAATAATTTTCACAATTCATGATTCTTGGGGTAAGCCAATTGGATTTACTTCTAGACTTATTAATTATACAAAAGGAACGCCAAGAAAGTATGTTAATAGTTCGGCGTCTCCTATTTTTCATAAAAGAAATGTCTTATATAACATGCATCGCGCTAGAAAAGCGTTATTAAAGGACGAAAGCAAGGTCCTCTACTTAGTTGAGGGGCAAGCGGACGCCTTAACATTATACAAGTCTGGAATACATTCTGTTTTAGCAATCTCTGGAGCCTCTTTTACCGATCAACACATGAGCGAAATTGAGCAATTTGATTTAGTTGTGGGCTGTATGGATTCAGATTTAGGAGGGGAGCGTGCTACTAGAAAGTTATACTCCAAGTATCTTGAGAGGACTGGTAAGGATTTATATTTGTTACAACTTCCAGATGCAATGGATCCCGATGATTACATAAACAAGTATAGTGTAGACTCTTTTCTGGATCTTGAACCTAAGCTTCCTATAGAGTGGGAAATTCTTAATGAGTATACACTACGTGGAAAATTATTAGCAGACTATTGGTTACCAAGGATAGGCAAAGTTAATAGTCTTTATCATGAAAAGATTTTGAAAACTTTATCTATTAAATCTGGTATTAGTTTAGTAGATTTGCAAGCAAAATTAAATAGTATTGTTCTTGGTTTATTAGGTTCCTCAATTGCGGCGAGCTCCGCCGGTACAAACTTAAAGATATTAATTGAAAATAAGGAGACATATTAATGAAGATAAACAAACCCATAGTATTTATAGATATAGCTGTGACAGGCTTATCTGTAGCCTCTGATAAAATTGTAAAAATAAGTTTAAAGAAATTTTCAAATGATGCAGAATTACCTATAACAAAAGTTTATTTGATCAATCCTAGCAAAGAAATTAGTGAAGCAGCTGTTCATACTTATGGTATTACAAATCATGATGTAAAAGATGAACCCCGCTTTGCTGAAATTATGGAAGAGGTTAGACAAGATTTAAATGGCCGCGTGCTTATTGGATACGACATAAAAGAATTTGAGCTACCTTTCTTGTGTGAAGAATTTCATAGGGAAAAATCACCATTGATTTTAAGTTCCTATGAGGTTGTAGATTTAAAACAAATATATTTTAAAATGGAGCCTAGAGATTTACTGGGAGCTTATCATTTTTATAATGATTCTTCAAAAAAAGGCGATAAGCAGAAGGTAGATCTATTGCAGGATATTTTTATAGGACAATGCTCAAGGTATAAAGATTATACAGATTATCCCGTAACTTTGTTAGAGCTGGCCGCAGAATACGTAGATAACTCGATCTTAGATTTAGCAGGTAAGTTTGTTATGACTAATAATCATCCGTGTATTACTTTTGGTAAACATGCGGGCGCCTCTCTTCAGTATATAGAAGACAACGATCCCAGCTATATTTCATGGATGTTAAGTTCTGATATATTTACTGAAGATACAAAAAGTATTTTACGAAAATATACTTCAGTGGAGGAGTAAGTGGATTTTAGCTGGCTAGGGCCTTTTGTAGGGGCATTAATTGGATGGATAACAAATGTAATTGCAATTGAAATGTTGTTTAGGCCAAAGAATCCTATTTATATAGCTAATAAGCGTGTTCCTTTGACACCTGGTTTAATTTCTCTAAATAAAAATAAAATAGCAACTGTTGCTTCTGAGCAGGTATCTTCAGTAATTTTGGATTCACTAAGTAATACCAAATCAAATTCAGCACAGTTAGAATTATTTAATACTTTGTTGGATTCTTATTGGGTATCGTTTGTTTTTATTGGACCCCATAGGCGAGAACAGTTGTACAATAAATTAGTTAAGAATTTTAAGGGTCACAATAAATCAAGGGCCGTATTGAAAAATATGATAAAGGAGCAAATTTTAGAGTATGATATGGATACATTTGAAAAAACGGTTCGGTCTTTATCAAACGAATCATTAAAAGGCATCAAAGTAGTTGGTGCTCTTTTAGGAGCTGTGATTGGCTCCTTAACTTTTATTTTATAGGAGAATATTGTGGAATTTAAACTATCTGAGCATTTCTTAAATAAGTATAAGCGAAAAAAGCCTCCGTTTGGGTTTAACGGGCTTGGGGAGCTTGTGTATTATAGAACTTATAGTCGAATAAAGGATGACGGAAAAAACGAGCGATGGTGGGAAACCATCAAACGTGTAGTAGAGGGAACGTATAATATACAAAAGGAGTGGATTGAGAGTCATAGACTTGAGTGGAATCCCCAAAAGTCTCAATATTCGGCCCAGGAGATGTATGATAGAATGTTTGACATGAAGATACTTCCCCCAGGGCGTGGGTTATTTGCGCAAGGATCTGATATTATAAAGAAGAAAAGACTTACACCAGCTCTTTTTAATTGCTGCTTCGTAAGTACAGAAAACATGTCTAAAGATCCATCTTATCCTTTTATGTTTGCTAAAGACATGCTTATGCTTGGTGTTGGGATGGGAGTTGATGTAAAAGGCGCAGGTACAGTCGAAGTCAAAGAACCTTCGGATGTGTCTGAAAACTTTCAAATACCGGACAGTAGAGAAGGCTGGGTAGACTCTTTAGGGCTTTTAATTGGAGCGTATTTTGGTAAAAACAAGACACCTAACTTCGATTATTCTATTATACGTCCGGCAGGGTCCCCTATAAAAACTTTTGGTGGTACTGCTTCTGGAAGTGGGCCCTTAAAAGAGTTTCATAAATCTATTACAAAAGTACTCGATAAAAATGTTGGCAGTTTACTTACTCAAACTACTATTGCTGATATTTTTAACCTTATAGGCAAGGTGGTGGTAGCTGGAAATACTAGACGTAGCGCTATTTTAATTGCAGGAGACACCTCTGATGAGTTTCTTGATTTAAAAAACTACGAAAAGAATCCTGAGCGCGCCAAATATGGATGGAGTTCTAATAATAGTGTAAACGCTGAATTAGGTATGGACTATAGTGATATAGCAGAAAGAATTCGAGTAAATGGCGAGCCTGGTTTATTGTGGCTTGAAAATGCACATAAAAATAAACGAATGGGTGACAGCTCTAATGGGCTGCAGGCCGATGACAGAACACAGGCTACAAATCCTTGCTTAGTAGGAGACACCTTAGTTGCTGTTGCGGATGGTAGAAAGTCGGTTTCTATTAAAGAATTAGCTGAAAAGGGTGATGATGTACCTGTATATTGTTTAGACTCTAAGGGGTCTACCAGTATTAGATACATGAGGCATCCTAGACTTACTGGAAGGGATGAAGCTATTTATAAAGTTACACTAGATGATGGCAACAGTATTAGAGCAACGGCTAATCATAAGCTTAGATTAAAGACTGGGGAACATAAGGAAGTACAGGACCTGGAGCACGGCGATAGTCTGCATATTATGTCTAAATTTAATGCTTCTATTAAAGATATTTTTCCAAAAGCCAACTCCAATTCTCAAGATTATGTGTGGGTTAATAATGGGTTAAAAACTAGTTTATCGGAACATAGACTAATAGCCGGATTTTCAAACAATAGTAAGATACCTAAAGGGTGTGTGGTACATCATAGGGATTATGTGTCTACAAATAATCATCCAGATAATCTTGTAGTAATGTCAAAAAAAGATCATGATATTCTACATTCTGCTGATATGCTGGGGGATAAAAATCCGATGCGTCGAGCAAAGCATGAGCGGTCTGAGGAGAAATGGAAGAATTATAAATCTAATATGTCAATTGCTACTAGTGGGAAAAAGAATGGCAAGTATTCCGGGTTTTCGAACCAGGAATTAAAAGATCATGCTTTGATTTTAACTGGCAATTTACAAGCCAGGTTCTCCACTAGCGCCTGGTTGGATTATGCTGAAAAAGCAGGGCTACCTCAACATTTTAGCAACTGGCGGAAAAAGCACTTGGGAGGCATTTTAGGATTAGCTAAGTGGGCTGCTTTAGAGCTAGGTTTTGACAAGTTTGTTGATCAAGACCCAAGATCAGTTAAAGCTTATAAAAAGTATACGTCACAGGGCTATAATTGTACTTTTATTAATGGAAAAGTTAAGATAATAAAAGAATGTGAAGATTGCTCTAAAGAGCTAGTTATCCATTGCGGAGATAGGGAACAGTCTCGATGTCAAAAGTGTTCAACTGAGAGCCTAAATAAAGACTATGCAGATAAACGACATGCTAATCAAAAAGTAGCCTTTCTACGGATGAAAGAAGCCATGCAAGAAAAGCAAGCAAAAGCTTTTGTGGATTTAAAGTTTTCAACAGGAACTCCCCCTACTAAAAAAGAATGGATAGAGTATTGCAAATCAATCGATTTAAGTTTTGAAATGAGTAGAAAAGGAAGTCCTTTTCGTTACTGGAAAGACTTAAAAGAGTATGCATCTACGTACAACCACAAGGTTGTGTCCGTTGAGCTTGATGGGTATGAAGACGTTTACAATGGAACTGTAGATGAATTTCATAATTTTTTTATAGGAGATTTTGAAACACAAACAGATTTTGGAAAGGCTAAGTCCTTGTTTTTAAACAACTTGCAGTGTGGCGAGATATTCCTTGAGAGTGCGGAGAAGTGTAACCTCTGCGAAGTGTTTCCCGATAAGCATGAGTCGAAAGAAGACTTTATTAAGTCTTTAAAATATGCTTATCTTTATAGTAAAACTATTACACTATTAAATACCCACTGGCCCCAAACTAACGCAGTTATGTTGAGGAATAGAAGAGTAGGAACTAGTGTCAGCGGTATTGCACAATTCCTGGCTAATCGGAGTTTACCTCTCTTAAAGAGCTGGTTGAATGACGGATATGAGGCGCTAAAGGAATACGACAGAGTATATTCAAATTGGATGGCTATACCTAGAAGTATACGGATTACAACCAATAAGCCGAGTGGCAGTATCAGTCTCCTTAATGGAAGTACCCCAGGTATACATTATCCGGAATCAAGATTTTATATTAGACGATTACGGATAGGAAATCATAGTGATTTAGTGAAACCTTTACAGAAAGCAGGATACATAGTTGAACCTGCTGTTGGACAAGAAGATTCTACTTTAGTGGTGGAGATACCTGTAGATGTTGGTGAGGGTATTCGGCCTTTACACGATGTTAGTATGTGGGAGCAATTAGAGATGGCTGCGTTTATGTCTGAACACTGGGCGGATAATGCTGTCTCTGTGACGGTAACTTTCGATCCTAAAACGGAGGGATCTGACATAGAGCGGGCTATTAATTATTTTCAATATAAATTAAAATCTGTTTCTTTTCTTCCAAGGACTAAACAAGGCGCTTATTCGCAAATGCCGTATGAGGCTATTGATGAAGAGACATATAAGAATATGCTTTCAAAATTAAAGAAATTGAATTTAGGAAGCATAAAGGATGAAGAAGCTACCGTAGAGCGATTTTGTAATACAGATACGTGTAGCATTGACCAATAACACATAGGAGATAAATATGAAAAATATTTACAACGATATGCAGGAGCTGTGGGACGAATTTAGTAAAAACCATGAGGTATTTACTACTATAGGAAATAAAGCAGCTGCAGCTAGAGCTCGTAAGGCTATTAATAACTTGAAAAAGCTTATTACGCCCTACAAAAAACAGTCTGTTGAAGACTGTAAGTAATCTTAACCATAAACAATAGGAGAATACCTATGAGTATTAATATTGCTTTAAGCCAGGACCAGATAAATCAGATTTTATTAGATAATGATGGTAATTATTTTCAAGTATTTTGTGATGATAATGGTACTGAAACAATTGACGAACGTTCTACTTTTCCAGAAAAATTGAAGTTTTACATGAAGAAGAATAATAAGTCTACTTCTGATTTAATTTCTTTTTTCACTGACAACTATCCATTAGTTAAAAGTAAAGCATCTGTTCAACATTATTTAACTGGAGTCCGTACCCCAAAACTAAGTGTAGTTTTTGCTATTGCAGAATGTTTAGGGATTGCTCCTGCTAATTTGTTACCAGGTGTGCCAGGAAAATATATAGAATATACTACTAACCATGTAGAAATGCTAAGTACTCCCACATATTTTGAACCCGATCAGGATTTTCTAGATACAGGGGTTTCTGGAGTTGATGAGGAGAGTTTGGAAAGTCTTCTTTCTTTTAAAGACCACGCCGAGTCAATAGAAGAAACTGAAGTTGAAGTTGAAGACGAAGTTGAAGACGAAGTTGAAGTTGAAGACGAAGTTGAAGACG
>JACKQG010001000.1_pt1 | contig 39819 bp, 36 predicted proteins | sample 8237621 | NCBI WGS metagenome assembly JACKQG01 (sample SAMN15677084, study PRJNA649215) | marine metagenome | biome: marine; feature: Black Sea; material: saline water; isolation source: suspended particulate matter (SPM) from the Black Sea western gyre | collected 2013-06-09/2013-06-10 | depth... | reverse complement strand
CCTGCGCATTATCCTGCTGAGACATGTTAATCGTATCGCATTTTAGACGTTAATTCAGTATGATGAGGTATATTGAAATAGTCCTTGGCTAGATCAATACAATTTCGAGAGTAGCTTGTAAAGTCAGATAAATCTCAAATTTGGCAGTTGTCAAATCAGCTTCGTTTATTGACAGCCCCACTTATGAGCTTTGAAAACAACTGCTAACTTTGCAGCTACTCGCCAATAATTTTTACCAGGGCTCTTTTACGTCTTCCCCCGTCAAACTCGCCGTAAAATATCTGCTCCCAGGTGCCGAAGTCAAGACGGCCGTCAGTGACGGCCACAACCACTTCACGCCCCATGATCTGTCTTTTCATGTGCGCATCGGCATTGTCTTCGCCCACATTGTGCCGGTACTGAGAAACCGGCGCGTGGGGTGCCAGTTTCTCCAACCAGATTTCATAGTCGTGATGCAGACCCGCCTCGTCGTCGTTTATAAACACAGAGGCCGTGATGTGCATGGCATTGACCAGCACCAATCCTTCTTTGATGCCGCTTTCCTTCAGGCAATCTTCAATCTGTGGCGTAATGTTGATAAGTGCTCGCCGGGTCGGCACCTCAAACCACAATTCTTTGCGATAGCTTTTCATGGGTTGCTCCTCACATATGCAAGATTCAGGTAACATCTGATTTTATCATAGTTTTTATTGAAATTCATCCATATTATGTTGCGATGTTCTAAACATGCACATCGAATCAAAATATCCGGGCTATTGATGTTTGTTTTTTCATGTTATATTTACTTCATGAAGTGCTTTTTCAATGTGATGAAGTTTAACTTGCGGGCAAAACTCCAAAGTTACATAATCAATACAACGAAGACGATTATAATTAAAAAATACTGATATCGATGACTCCCTTAAAGATCACTAAATCGGGCCGGATAAAAAGTACGCTCATCAAGGCCGTGGTGGCGAATGCGGCCGGTGAGATCTTTGAACTTGAAGGGTATGCCGCCGTGGGCATGGCAGGATCGTTGCGCAGGCCGCTGACATTGGATCAAACCATCAACATGCCCTATGGCGGGGAACTGATGCTGCTGCCGGACAGAAGACCCGTGGTGTTTAACATGGAAACAGGTCTGCTAGAAACGCTCAAAGTGAATCCGTATATACCCGGCGAGCAGATATACCCGGTGGCTGCTTTTAATTCGCCCGGCTACGTTACGATGTATGCCGGCGCTTATAGTGAAGATAAGGAGGCCGGGTATCTGCCCCTTTTTTCATATGGTGCGGTTGGGTGGCATAAAGACAAGTTCAGATCCGCTGTGATTCGGGTAGACCGCGAAAGGCGTCAGGATTTGAGATTGATGAAAACCGAGGATGTTGCCGTTGGAATTCATAAAATGCAAAAGGAGATGCCGGACAACCGGTTGAGAAAACACCTCGAAAAATGCGCCTTGAAATTTGGATGTCCGGCGGCCAAGAATTTCTTTTTGGGGAGGTATGAGGCGCCGCTGCCGACGTCCGGACATTGTAATGCCCGGTGTCTGGGGTGTTTGTCTTTTCAAAAAAGCGGCAAGATTTCCATCAGTCAGGAGAGGATCGCTTTTCAGCCGACTTCAGCGGAAATCGCCGAAATCGCCCTGCAGCACATCCGGAAGGTAAACAAGAGCGTTGTCAGTTTTGGGCAGGGGTGTGAAGGCGATCCCCTGCTGGCGGCGGATGTTATCGCGCCGGCCATAGCAAAGATACGTTCGGTTACCTCCCGCGGAACCATCAACATGAACACCAACGGCAGCCGCCCCGATACCCTTAAAAGACTTTTTGATGCCGGTCTCGACAGCATCCGCATCAGTTTGAACAGCATCCGTCGAGAATGTTACGATATCTACTTTCAGCCAAAGGGCTATGATTTCAATGATGTGATCAAAAGTATTGACATTGCGATAAGCCGCAAGAAATTTGTAGCCATAAACTATCTGAACAGCCCGGGTTTTACCGATACTCCGCAAGAGTTAGACGCCCTGATCGCCTTTATCCGGCAGCATCGCATCAACATGATCCAGTGGCGCAACCTTAACTTTGACCCGCTCAGGTACTGGAGCATTATGGAGAGTGTTGCCCAACACGGAAAACCCGTGGGCATGCAAAAGGTCCTGTATCGTATTCAAAAACTGTTTCCGGATGTAAAATACGGTTACTTTAATCCGCCCAAAGAAAAGTTCAAATAAAATCGCTGCGCGATTTTATAGATTTATTTTTTCTCTCTTTCATATAACTGAGGGGTCGGGGAGTTTTCGTTCCAGATCGCTGCATGGATAATCATATTTTAAAACGTGTGAACTCGTGCATAAAGGCTCGTAAAAAAGAACAGATGTTTTTGCAATTAATACAACAGGTTTGGCAAGCGGCCGGTTCTCCTGCTCAGAAAACATTTCCACAGATTGTCTGTTCTTTCTAACGATCCTTAATACACTCAAACAGCACACGCTTTAAAATATGATCATCCATTCCGCTACCAGACGAAACTTTATAAAAAAACTCCCCTATTGCTCATATAACTAAGTCTTAGTAAGTTAAAACAACCAATTACGAATTCACCCCAAAGCGCGTATTTAAGAGGAAAAATTATGAAATGGATCGAAGCCAAGGTTGTAATTGATTTTGATGACAGGCAGCTGGCAGTGGATCTGATTGCAAACCTTTTTCATGAGTTCGGGCTGCAAGGAGTTGTCATTGAGGACCCCGAGATCGATCCTGAAGAAGACTGGGGAGAAGATGCCGTTGATTTGCCGGAACAGAATGCGGTGATCGGATATTTCCGGGAAGATGACAAAGCTGCAAAACGGTGTCGGATTCTTGAGCAAAAGCTTCAAAGACTGGAAAAAGCCATTGGCATTAAAAGCCGCATTTTTTATTCTCAAATGGATGAAGCCGACTGGTCTGAAGCGTGGAAGTCTTATTTCTGGCCCGAAAAAATCGGAGCTGCTATTGTCGTCAAGCCGACCTGGCGAGAATACTCTCGATCCGCAGGCGAAATCGTATTAGAGATCGATCCGGGCATGGCGTTTGGGACCGGCACCCATCCGACTACGACGTTGTGTATAGAGATGATTGCATCTTATTTGGCTAAGGGGGATTCATTTCTTGATGTGGGTACCGGTTCTGGCATACTGATGATCGCGGCAGCAAAGTTAGGTGCCGCCAAGCTGGTGGGAATCGATAATGATGAGGAAGCTGTAAAAATAGCCCACCGGAATATGCTGCAAAACAGCATTGAAAGCGAAATATTCAAGATAACAACCGGCAACCTGGTCGATGGGGTAGATGAACAATTTGATCTGGCTGTCGCCAATATTTCATCCGCTGCTGTTTTAGAACTGCTGGACAGCATCAGCGACGTTCTGACTCAAAAAGGCATATTTATATGCGCGGGTATTGTTGAAAAAAATAAAATAGATGTTGTTCAAAAAATGAAAAGCCTTGGATTTGAAATCATCGATACCCGTGCCAAAGAAGATTGGGTCGTAGTTGCCGGGAGGATTAGGGTGTCACGATAGTGTTCAGAAAAGAGCGGTTCTGTCAGGTTCCCCGGCCGATATGATGACGGGTTTACCTTATCAGTTTCTTGATTTCGTCTAAAAGCGGTGGTTTTAATTCCCGCCATTGCGGCTTGATGGCACTCTCTGCATGCCAGGTAAATTCGACCGCCTCGAATCTTTCCGGCATAACATGCTCGCTGTCCACGCCGTATTTACTCTCGGGATAATATTCAATCCACAACGTGCGCTGGGGATTGAGGTTAAATTCTTTTACGACCTGAGTGGCAACATGACTGGTACTACTTTTAACTGATCTGTTGTTGTTGGGTACATCAGTAACTATAACGATAGTATGGTGCAGATGCGACGGGCTTTTTGCACCTGTCTCTTTAAGATCATAGATCCGAAGCCGGCACTTTCCGCTGCCAAGGCTGAGTCTGCCGCCCCATCCGCTCCATTCAAAGATATCATCGTGTATTAGCATAAGGTCCTCACTCAAATTTGAAAGGATTACTACTAAGTTCTTTTTTTACATACTCTCTGGATCTTGATTGAGTCATATTACAAGTTTAAAGTGCCTAAAGTGATCTAAAGTGCCTAAAATTAAGGTATTCTGTCAAATTTATAATAATTGGTCTCGCCGAAAAGGTGAGTTCCACAACTTTAGCTCACTTTAGGCACTTTAAACTTTAGTTCACTTTTATTCTGCATACTATAATACATATATGATAAATATCGAGAAAATTTGGTCGATATGGCTTTGCAGTTTTTAATGCCGGGTCAGCTCCCCATAGATCCGCAGCAGTTTGTCGGGCAGTTCACGGACATCGGATATGACGTTGTGGCGAACATTTCCGAAAAGATCATCAAGTTTAGGGTCTGATGCCATATTAACGGTGATGGCATGGGTGTAGATGTCTTTGGAATGTGCTTCGAAGATGGCTTTGCCGGTGTCTAAAATGGCATAGTCTCGTTTGTAGTCAACATCGTTTGGAAAACCATCGCCCAGAATGATCAGCAAACGAACTTTTGCAGCCATCTTCTCCAGCTGGCAGGTCGCATGCCGGATGGCACCCCCCATCCGGGTGCTGCGTTGTGGAGCAACGGCATTGATGCGTTGTTTAATGGTATCATTCATGGTTTCATCAAATCCCTTGACACGAAAGTAATCAACCCCCAGGCGGCCGGTGCCGGAAAATCCGGCAATGGCAAAAGCGTCTCCCACAACTTCAAGAGCTTCACAGAACAGGACGATGGCTTCTTTTTCAACGTCCAACACCGTTGCCTGCGAGCCGTTCACGGTGTTGGCGGTTGAGCGCGAAAGATCGACCAAAAGCAGCACGGCAACATCGCGCACTTGTTTGATGCGCTTGATATAGAGTCGATCAGAGGGTATTCGGCCTGCTTTTTTATCCATGGCAAAATCCAAAAGCGCCCGGTAATCGAACTCATCCCCTTCGACCCACTGTCGTAATCTGACAAGGCCCTCGGGCTTTAAAAGTTCAAAGGCATAGCGGATGATTTTTATCAATCCTGCGTGTTTTGTGAGGGTATTGCAATAAAAGTCGCCCTCTACCATGGGTAAATTTCTATCCAGCACCCTCACGTGAGCTGCAAGATAATCCTGCAGGCCGCAGTCCCATTCGGGGTACCAGAAAACAGGCCCGGTGACGTCATCGCCGACAACCGACACCGGATCCCGGGGGCCAAAGATTTTGGAAAGATCGAGCCAGGACAGGTCCACGGTTTGTTGAACATGTTGTGCGCCGGCCTCTTGATCTTTTTTCGGGCTGAGGATCATCGCCTGAAGGTCTTCACGGGAAATGGAACCATTTGCGGCGATCAGGTGTCGACGGATGTCCGATTTATAAACCCGCAGTTCTTTGTCTTTAAGCTGAGCTTTCAATTTGACTGCAATTTTCTCAAAATGCCGGTAGGTTGAGAAAAAAAGATCGGGTCTTAACCTGCGGCCGAAGGGCGTCAGCATCGACTCGTAACATTCTTTTAGCCTTTTGTCCGGTGCGGTTTGCTGTAAAAGCCTCTCCACATCCTTATAGCCGGCAGCTACCATTTCAGCACAGGTCTCCACCGTATCATCGACAGCTATCGCCTCTTCAAACCGTGCTGAAATCTTAGCGGCGTGATCGATAAGTACTTTTTCGACGTCCAGCTTTTTTTGAACATCAATCTCAAGGGCGATCCACAGATACAGGAGAGTAACGAGGCCCACGGGTGTTGCCGTATTCAGCATGCGCATGGCTTCCCGGCATAGCAGGGGCAATGTTTGCCGGATAAGGCCCGGATATAGTTTGCCGAGCATGATCTTTAGGCGTCCGTGTTCGAAAACCGTAAAAAGGTCGGCAGCCAGCTCCGGGATCGGAAATAAATCGAAAAAACGCTCCAGATCGGACAGGTTTTTCTGATTTTGGATTTTGGATTTTAGATTTTGGACAAAATCGGGCGCAATATTCAACGCATTCAAATCCGCAATCCTCAATCCGCAATCCACAATCGACTGGCAGCGTTCCAAAGCTTTTTCCAAGTCAAAGTCGAAGGTGTTGCATTCATAAAGACCGGCTTCCAGCCTGGTGAGACATTTGAAAAGGTTTATGTTTTCTTCCTTGTCGGGAAACGTGCTGATCTCAGCGGGCAGATAAATAAATTTGCCGTCTGAACACGCCAGGGCTCTCTGCCTGTCCGCTTTCAACAATGCTTCCGGCAGATCCGACAGCGGCCGTACGGATATCGCCAGGCCGGTACGAGCACGCACGTAACGGTTCAACTGTGCCTGAAGATGTGAAAAAGGAACAACCACCTGCATCTGTGCGAAAGTATCAGCACCAAGCTTTGATTCCAATGACAGAAATTTTGCCGCCGACTTGCGGCTGCGCTTCAGCTTATCGAGACCAAGCGCTACAAAGCGGTTTAAAGAATCTTTGGAAAGCAGATGGAGCCCTTTTTCAAGGCCGTCCAGCAAGGAGTCGGTCAGACGAACATCGGTCTTGACGACGCGCCGCAATTGTTCCATTTGCCATATACGCCTTAAGGGGGCAAAGCCCAGCACGGCTCTGGGCAGAATGTGGGCAAAATGCTGGCATTGAACATAGGACAGCTCCCCGGCAAAGGTATCGGCCAGCAGCTGAAGGTAAGCGGATGCCGATTCACGGTCTTGGGAGTTTAATAACTCCGACAATGCTTCGAGGGGATCTTTGAGGGTATAGGAACCCTTGGATTGCATAACGTCAAGGGTGTGTAGAAAATGTTTAAGAAGCCGGTTGTCGCCGTATTTGCACACCGGCACCAGATGGGTCGCCATGATCCGTCCCATCGTCGGTCCTTTGCGGCCGAATTCGCGAACCAGATCACGGTATCGCGCTATCATCTGCGCGTCGGCTTCGCCGCTAAGGCCGGCATAACCCAAGGCTACCTCCCGGCCGAAAGATATCTCCTCAGAGAGCGCCCACAGGGTCTCGTCTACCAGCAGGGCGATGTCACGATCAGAAGCCGGAGACGTTTTTTGTGCAAGGATGCTTTGAACCTCTCCGGCCAGATCCGGATCGGCAATCGCCAGCTGCTTTAGATGTTTATTGTTACGATGGGGCATAATACTAAGTTTTCTCCCCTCAAGGGGAGAGAGGGGGGATTCTTTATAGGAAAATTTAGATCTATTTCATTTTAAGATAGTTACGATAAAAACGTAATGATGTCAAAAGGAAAAGGCCTTAGAACGTAACCACCGGCGTTAGCAAAAAAAAGCGCCTATGATAATTTTCTTGATAAAGTTAAAGCCAAACTATATCAATGAAGCAGTTATTATTGAAAAGAGTGACCAATGACCATTGAAAAAAAACAACCCGGTACCAGTAGCTATTTCATAGAAAAAGAACCGTATTATCTGTCTGCCGGTGACGAAATCAGCCTGTTTGAGGCCGCCTATGACGCCAGGCTGCCGGTGATGCTCAAAGGGCCGACCGGCTGCGGCAAGACCCGCTTTGTCGAATACATGTCTTATCGGTTAACGCGTCCCCTGATCACGGTGGCCTGCCATGAAGACCTGTTTGCATCCGATCTGCTGGGACGTTACCTTTTGAAAAAGGATGAAACCATATGGGTGGACGGCCCCTTGACGAGGGCCGTGCGGATGGGCGCCATCTGTTATATGGACGAGATTGTGGAAGCCCGCAAGGATACCACCGTGGTGATCCACCCCTTGACCGATATGCGCCGGACTCTATCCATCGACAAAAAAGGCGAGATCATCCCGGCCCATCCCGATTTCATGGTAGTGATATCCTATAACCCCGGATATCAATCCGTATTAAAAGATCTCAAGCAGAGCACGCGCCAGCGGTTTGTTTCCATCCAATTCGATTATCCCGCAGCTGAAAAAGAAGCCGAGATCGTCGCCCATGAAGGGAATATCGACTCCCAAAGCGCTTTAAAGTTGGTGTCTCTGGCTGCTAAAATCCGCAACATTCGTGAACACGGCCTGACCGAAGGAGCCAGCACGCGCCTTTTGATTTATGCCGCCCAGATGATCCGGCGAGGCATTCCGGTCCACCGGGCTTGCCGCTCGGCCATATGCCTGCCGCTGACCGATGATGCCCGCCTGCAAGAGACGCTCAGCGATTTGATCGAAGACATATTCTAATCTTTCCTTTTGTATTGACATGGCCAATGTGATAGTTATGGTTATCTATCGCTAAAAACCCGTAACTCGAATTGGAATTATATAACGAATTTTGATGATTAACAACACCAATAACATAGATCGTTTAGTATTTGAAGACAAAGAGGTCATTCTCGTAGGGACCGCCCACGTCTCCAGTGAAAGTGCCCGGCTGGCGGTCCAGGTTATCGAAACAGAAAAACCGGACACAGTCTGCGTTGAACTGTGCGAATCCAGGTATCAGACTATCAGTCAGAAAGAGCTTTGGCGGGAGATGGATATCGTCAAAGTTATCAAGGAGAAAAAATCCTTCCTTTTGCTTTCGAATCTCCTGCTGGCATCACTTCAGAAACGGATAGCCAAAAAATTTGACATCAAACCCGGCGAGGAGATGATAAAGTCCATTGAAGCCGGCCAGGCTGTTGGCGCGTCCATACACCTTGCCGACCGGGATATCCGTATCACTCTGCTGAAGACCTGGCGCGTTATGGGACTGTGGAGCAAACTCAAACTTTTGTTTCAATTCCTTTTGTCGCTTGGACAAATTGAAGATATCAGCGAAGAAGATATTGAGAAGATGAAGCAAGAAGATGTGCTCCAGTCTCTGCTCGCCGATGTCGGCAAATCACTGCCGGTCTTAAAAGATATCCTGATCGATGAAAGAGACCTGTATTTGACCCACAGAATCCGCACGGCTCCCGGCAAAAAAATCGTTGCGGTCGTCGGTGCCGGTCATGTGCCCGGTATCAAGAACAACTGGAACAAAGACATAGATTTTGAGGCCCTCAAGCAAATTCCGCCCAAAGGAAAAGCATCGGTTGTTTTTAAATGGATGATCCCTGTGGCCATAATAATACTGATTGTTGCGGGCTTTTATAAGGGCGGTTCCCACGCAGGCAAGGATATGATCGTATGGTGGATTCTGGCCAATGGTATTCTGGCCGGCCTGGGTGCCGTCATCGCCCTGGCTCACCCTCTGACAATCCTTTCTTCGATTCTGGCGGCTCCTTTAACTTCTCTGAACCCCATGATTGCGGCCGGCTGGGTTTCCGGGCTGGTGGAAGCCTTTTCCCGCAAACCCAAGGTAAGGGATTTTGAAAACCTGTCGGAGGACATTCTTTCCATCAGGGGCTTTTGGAAAAACAAGGTAACCCGCATCCTGCTGGTAGTGGTATTTACCAATCTGGGCAGTTCCATAGGGACGTTTGTGGCGATACCTTTAATGGTGAAAGTCCTCTAACTTTTGCATATGAAAATTTAAATAAAAAAACCCGCCTCCGAGAAGAGAAGCGGGTTGCTATTTCCTTGGCTTAGCAACCCCGCTATCTTATCCGCTTGAAACGGACTTAGACCGGAAGCTTTGCGCCCCTACCTTTCGGAAGGTTTGCCCTTCAGCAAATCAAATCTGTTGTATGTTTAATTTCTTATCGACCGTATCAATAAAAACTTTAATCTTTTTTGACTTAAGTTTTTTACAGATAGACCGATAAAAAACAATAAGGTCCTCAAGAAAGACGGGAACATACCCGAGGTAGTCTGGTCCAATAGCAACGTCCCTGATGATAAAATCGTTACCCGGGGAATGGGTATCAGCTTTACACAAAACACACAAGAAAATCGTAAATCATACAAGAATGCGATTGTATCGTATCTTGGGGAGCACCAAAAAAATCTAGTAGATAGCGGCCATCATGGTTACAACCGTCACACAGAACGACCGTTAATTGAAAAAAATGTGTCAGATTTATTCTGATTTATGGAAAAGCTGGAAGGCTTAAAAGGTTTCTGGCGGCGGGGTTATTTTCACCACGGTCCCTTCGTAGGTTTTGCCGCTTTTTAACGGATAGGTCATCCGAACCGTTTGCAGACGGCCTTCGGCAAACAGCCGCACACAATCCGGATATAGGGACCACTCCAGCTTGAGGCCCTTTGCGCGAATGGTTTCGATGGTATCATCTGCAGTTATTTCATAAGCCTTTTGACCGATAATCGGGCCGGAATCTTCACCGTAATCGACAAAGTGTACCGTACACCCCCCGATCTTGCAGCCGTACCTGAAAGTATCCCCATAACCGTCAATTCCGGGAAATGCGGGCAACAGCGCCGGATGGATGTTCATGATGCGGAGACTGCCGGGGACCGTATTTATCCGGTCGATAAAATACGGTGTTAGATTTCTCATAAAGCCTGCCAGCACCAGCAAGTCGAAGGGGTGAGGCTCCATCGCTTCAAGTAATTTAGCTTCAGCCACCGCCCGGGTCATTATGAAGTTTCTGACTTTTTCGGGATCGGAATCCGCCGCGAACAGAGATTGCTTTGCCAGGACGTCGTCAAGATCGAAATCCTCAGGCAGCACGGCCTTGCCCTGTCCCTTTTTGAACTGTTTTATGATTGATACGTAATCGACTACAAATGTTGGTATTCCTCTGCTGCGTACTTTTTCAAGACCGCCTGCAGCCGGATTATCCGCACCCACAAAGACTATTTCACCGCTGATCATTCCTTCCTCGCAGGCGTCCATGATGGCCTGAAGGTTGCTGCCGCCCCCTGATATCAGCGCCCCAATACGAATTTTACGGTCCATAGCATGGCTCCCTAATATGTCAAGCGTCTTAAAATTATTATCCCGCCAAAGCGAGAAAATCAAATTGCAATTTAGAGACGAATTGCTAATTTTACAAATCCGCCAATTTCCATTAAATCCGTTGTTCCAATTGGGTCGAAGCCCATAAGTTTTGCTTGTACTTTAGATTGATATCAAATACATAATGTTTTGGGAATTATAAATTCGACAGAAAAGACTAAAAATGAATAAAAGTGATAAAAATGAAGCACATATGATCCTTAAAAAAATAATGTGGGATTATGATATCGATCCGGGCGAAATTTATGACTTTATATGCGGTGGGAGAGACAAACGTTACCATTTTTCAAACAGTTCCAAGGTTGACAATGCTGATCCATATTACTATATTGCGGTTTTATTTTAAATTTGAATCCTCCGCTGTTTCTCGGAACGCAACGTAGATTTCGCCGTAGCAGAGCAGGGAGGGATGAATTCAATTTTTAAGCGGCGTAGCCGCGTTTCATGAAATCGTTAAAACGATTTTATTTTGAGAAAGGATTAATATTATGGCAGAAGGTGTTTTGGAAATTGAAGACAGCAATTTTGAGGCCGAAGTGTTGCAGTCTGAGAAACCGGTCTTGGTCGATTTCTGGGCTCCGTGGTGTGGCCCCTGCCGGGCCATCGCTCCCGTTGTTGAAGAGCTTGCCGGTACCTTTGGCGATAAAATCAAATTTGCCAAATGCAATGTTGATGATAATCCGGTTTCACCTGGAAAATTCGGGATTAAATCCATTCCCACCCTCATTTTATTTGATGGCGGAGAGATTATCGATAAGGTTATCGGCATAGTTGCCAAATCAAAACTCGAGGAAATGTTAAACAAAGTATAGAGGCCTTTTGGCAATGAAAAATGTTGACTACGATCTTGTAATTGTCGGCGGTGGCCCTGCCGGGCTCACCGCTGGTCTTTATGCAGCCCGTGCCCGTTTAAATGTGATTCTGATTGAAAAAATCGTGCCCGGCGGGCAGGTTGTTACAACCGACTGGGTCGAAAATTATCCCGGCTTTCCTGAAGGAATTTCAGGTCCTGATCTGGTACAGAAGATGACCGCACAGGTCCAAAAATTTGATCTGAATATAGAAACGAACGCGGTCGTTTCCATGGATTTATCCGAACCGATCAAAAAGATCACTCTCAGCGACAGGGTGATCACAACCCATGCGATCATTATCGCTTCCGGGGCATCTCCTAAAAAACTGGGTGTGCCGGGTGAAGATACTTTTTACGGTAAGGGTGTATCTGCCTGTGCAACCTGTGACGGACCTTTTTTCAAGGATAGTGTTGTTGCTGCAGTCGGAGGGGGAGATACGGCTGTACAGGAAAGTCTTTTTTTGACAAAATTTGCCAAAAAGGTCTATCTGATTCACCGCAGGGATCAGCTTAGGGCCGAAGCGATTCTTCAGGAACGGGCACTGGCCAACGAAAAAATCGAATTTTTATGGGACTCTGTATTAACCGGCATTCAGGGTTTAACCGACGTTGAAAAAATTTCGGTTCAAAATTTAAAGACCGGTGATACCAAAGAGATTGCCGTAGCCGGATGTTTTATTTGGGTAGGCATCCTTCCCAATTTGGAATTTTTGCCTGAGCTTGTCGAACTGGATCAATACGGTTTTATTATAGTCGATGCGAACATGCAGACTTCGGTGGCGGGGGTATACGCCGCCGGTGATGTGAGGAGCACTCCCTTGCGTCAGATTGCAACTGCTGTTGGCGATGCCGCCATCGCTGCATTTTCAGCAGAACACTACCTCCAGAATGTAAAAGAATGAAACGTTTTGTACTCTTGGGTCTGATTGCAATGTTTGCATATTCGGGCTGTGCATGGTTCCAAACCGAGGAAGAAAAAACCGCACAGGAACTAATAAATGACGGTATGGAGCAGTACAATGACAAAGATTACAAAGACGCCATAGAATCTTTTGGAAAGCTGAAAGACTGGTACCCATTCAGCCAATACGCTATCCTTGCGGAACTAAAAATCGGCGATGCTCATTATCATTTGGAAGAGTACGAAGATGCCATCGCTGCTTATGAAGATTTTGAAAATCTGCATCCCCGTAACGAAGCGATACCTTATGTGATCTACCAGACCGGACTCTGTTATTTCGAACGTATCGATACCGTCGACCGAGACCAAAGCACAGCCCAAAAGGCTTTAGAGACTTTTGAGAGTCTAAGAAAACAGTTCCCCAACGATCCATATTCGATCAAGGCTGAACAAAATATCAAAAACTGTCAAAAAAGCCTGGCCGGGCATGATTTCTATGTGGGCCTTTTTTATTACAAAAGCAAGCACTACAAAGCTGCCCTGCAGCGTTTCAAAAACGTACTTACCAACTACCCGGATGTAGGTGTGCACCAAAAGGCGCTTCAATATATTATGCAGTGTGAGGAGAAGCTCAAAGAAACAGCGGTAAAATAATTCTTTACACCCCAAACAAATTATTGTAAACAACCAGGTTCCGTCTTTAGGTATGATTTAGTCGGAATCAATGAATTCGTAAAATGGAGAAACAAATCATGTCCAAGATGTGTGATATATGCGGGAAAAAACCGATGTCCGGTCATAACGTAAGTCATGCCCATAATTTAAACAAACGCCGTTTTAACCCAAACCTTCAGCGAGTGCGGGCGGTTCAAAACGGAAGGGTCAAGCGGATGAAGGTGTGCACCAGTTGTATAAAATCCGGTCACGTCGTCAAAGCGTCTTAATTCTACAATATTGGCTCAAACGGTGTAAAAGGGGATGTTTTGCAATGGTCTCTTTTTGCAAATGACTAATGACAAGTGACAAATGACTGTTTACGCATGACAATCATCATCTCGTAAAAGAAGTGAAAAGCTCCCAATAAGACCATTTTTGGTATCTGTAGCAGTCTAACGGTCAATCCGCTTTACTTCCTGAATGTTACTTATCTTCCTGATTGCCGATACAACTTTTTTTAAATGATTGGTATCTTCAACCGCTATCGTAAAAAAACTGTCGACAATTTTGCTTTCCCGGGTTTCTGTACTTGCACTTACAATATTGGCACCGTTTTTGCTGATAGTAGCTGCAATATCCGCCAACATTCCCACCCTGTCGTAGGAACGAACACGTATTTTTACCGGATATGTATCGACAAGATCCAGGTTCCACTGCACATCGATCTGTCTTTCGGGACTCATTTTCAAAGCATTTACACAACGGGTGCGGTGAACGGTAACACCATAACCTCTGGTGATATAGCCGGTTATCGGATCTCCGGGAACCGGCTGGCAGCACTTGCCGAACTTTACCAGGATGTCGTCAACCCCCTTTACGACGATGCCCGCTTTTGGTTTTTTCTTGCGCACCCGGCTGATAATTTTTTCTAAAATCGATTCATGTTTTTCATCCGGCTCGGGTTTGGGAGTGATTTTGCGTATAATCTGCAGAGGGGTAATTTTGCCGTAACCGACGCTTGCTATCAGATCATCAATGGTCTTAAAGCCGAAATATTCGACAACCTTCCCCATATCTTCTGATTTCAAAAGTGTATTAAAATTCAGTCGATCTTTGCGGAAGGCCTTTTCACACATTTCCCGGCCCAAGGTGAGGCTGCGTTCTTTTTCCTCGGTTTTGATCCATTGTCTGATCCTGGAACGCGCTTTTACCGATTTGACAAAATTAAGCCAATCTTTGCTGGGATGTCCTTTTTTATTTGTTATTATTTCAACGGTATCGCCGGTTTTTAATTCATATTGCAAGGGGACAATGCGCCCGCTTACCTTGGCGCCGGCACACTGATTGCCTACTTCCGTATGGATTAAATAGGCAAAATCAACCGGCGTAGCCCCCCGGGGAACCGATTTTATTTCACCGCGAGGCGTAAAAACGTAAACTTCATCCGGAAAGAGATCGATGCGAACATTTTCTAAAAACTCATCGGGATCCCCGATATTTTCCTGGTTTTCGACCAAGTTTTGAATCCAGGCGAATGTCTTTCTAATCTGTTCATCAGAGCGTTTACCTTCTTTATAACTCCAGTGAGCAGCAATGCCGGATTTGGCGACTTTATCCATTTCGCGGGTCCGAATCTGAATTTCAATGCGTTCACCATAAGGACCGATTACTGTTGTGTGGAGGGATTGATACATGTTGGGCTTGGGGACTCCAATATAATCCTTGAATTTTTTAGGGACCGGCTTCCAAAGAGAATGGACGATTCCTAGTGCCTCATAGCTCTTGGGGATTGTATCGAGAATTATCCTGAAAGCAATAATATCGTATACTTCTTCAAATGCCAGGCCCTGTTTGATCATCTTCTGATAAATACTGTAATAATACTTGAATCTGCCCATAACTTCGCATTTCAGATTGGCTTCATCCATTTTCTTTTCGATGAAACTTTTAACGGTTTCAATATATTTTTCGCGTTCTTCTCTGTTGGTACTGACAAATTCTTTGATTTTTGCATATTCCTCGGGTTGGAGATACATAAAAGAAGTATCTTCAAGTTCCTTTTTTATCCAGTAAATACCGAGACGTGCAGCAATAGGCGCATAGATGTCAAGGGTTTCCTGGGCGATTTTCAATCTTTTGTCTTCAGAATGAAAATTTAACGTCACCATATTGTGGAGCCGGTCAGCCAGCTTAATCAGGATGACGCGTATATCATCCGCCATGGCAAGGATCATCTTTCTGATATTTTCAGCCTGGCGGGCCTGGGAACTGCCAAAGGAGAGGGCACTCAGTTTGGTTACTCCGTTGACGATATGCGTAATTTCCTCTCCGAATATTTCCATTATTTCTTGGGCTGTCGCATGGGTGTCTTCGATCACGTCGTGGAGTATCCCGGCGGCAACACTGACGGCATCAAGTTTCATATCGGCGAGAATGCCGGCTACTTCAAGGGGGTGAGACAGATATGGTTCGCCGGATAATCGAATCTGGCCTTCATGTACTCTGGCCGAATAAATATAAGCACGTTCAATAATATCCAGATTCGCTTCCGGGTTATAATTGGAAACCTTGTCAAGTATGTCGTTGATACGAATCATAAATTAATATGCCTTGGCAAATACTGCCCGGGTGTCGCCGGGCTTGCGGCAGCAGATGCATTCGCCTTTGGGGGTCTCATCATCAAAAGGGATGCACCGGATAGTAACACTTAAATCTTCTTTTATTTTTGATTCACATTCCTGCGCCCCGCACCAACCGGATAACGCAAAACCACCATGAATTTCATGTTTCTCCATATCTTGCGGCGTAAAGAAATCATAAAAATCATCCCGGTTTTCAATGATTACGGTATGTGTTTTTCTGAACGACAGGGCACGCTCAAAAAGATTCTGCTGCATTTCGTCCAAAAGATTGGTTATTGTTCCAACAAAATAATCTCTTTTTAATGACGCTTTTTCTTGATGTCCTTTATCTCTTCTGGCGACAAATACGGAATTCTCGGCAATGTCTCTGGGGCCGATTTCAACACGCAGCGGTATCCCTTTTTTGATCCACTCCCATCCTCTGGCACCGCCTATATCCCGGTCGTCAATCTCCACTTCAAGTTGGCGGTTATGATATTTTTTTTCTTTCAGTTCATTGGCCAGGCTTTCGGTAAACGTCATTACATCCATTTTATCCTTTGCCTTTCTGGTAATGGGCATTAGAACCACATGGGAGGATGCCACTTTCGGCGGCAGTATGATACCGTCGTCATCACCGTGCGTCATGACAAGGCCCCCGATAAGACGGGTGGATGAGCCCCATGAGGTTGTCCAGGCATACTCCTCTGTCTCCTGGGCGGATTGGAATATGATATCAGAGGCCCTGGCAAAATTCTGCCCCAAAAAGTGCGAGGTACCGGCTTGAAGCCCTTTCCTGTCCTGCATCATGGCTTCAATGCACAAGGTATCGACCGCTCCGGGAAATCTTTCTGCTGCTGTTTTTCTACCCTTGATAACCGGCATGGCCAGATACTCTTCTGCCAGGCGGGCATAAACGTCAAGCATCATTTGTGTACGTTCTATGGCTTCTTGGGCCGAAGCATGGGCGGTATGCCCTTCTTGCCACAAAAATTCAGTTGTCCTTAAAAAGAGACGGGTTCGCATCTCCCATCTGACCACATTGGCCCATTGGTTGATCAGTATCGGGAGATCACGATAGCTGCTGACCCACTTGGAAAAAGAGTCTCCGATAATCGTCTCGGAGGTAGGGCGCACAATCAAGGGCTCGGTGAGCTTCCCTGCCGGCACAAGGCCGCCGTCGGCTCCTTTTTCGAGCCTGTGGTGGGTAACAACCGCACATTCTTTGGCAAAACCTTCGACATGCTCGGCCTCTTTTTCTAGAAAAGAGAGGGGAATAAAAAGAGGGAAATATGCATTTTTAACCCCGGTTGCTTTGAACATGCCGTCGAGCACGCCCACAATGTTTTCCCATAGAGCGTAGCCCCACGGCTTTATAACCATACAGCCTCTGACCGGCGACCTTTCCGCCATATCCGAGGCTTTCACCACCTGCTGATACCATTCCGGATAATCTTGGGCCCTTGTCGGAGTAATCGCAGTTTTTGTCGATTTTGCCATGTACCTTCCTTTTTAATTTTATATGGTCGTATCTTTTTCGTATTTAGCGACCTCTTTTAGTAATACCTCGACGAGTTTCTCCTGGGGAAACTTTTTGATCACTTTTCCTTTTTTGAAAAGTATCCCGGTACCATCACCGCCGGCTATACCGATATCGGCCTCTTTGGCTTCTCCCGGACCGTTTACCACGCAGCCCATAATGGCAAGCTTGAGCGGCAACGGATTTAGTAATAGACTCTTTTCAACCTGCTCAACGATATCAATCAGATCGATATTACAACGGCCGCAGGTGGGGCAGGAAATAATTTCGGGCCCACGTTGCCTAATACCGAGCGCCCTGAGAATTTCGTAGCCGACCCGCACCTCTTCAACCGGATCGCGGGTCAAAGAGACGCGAATGGTGTCGCCGATACCCTCTGCAAGGAGCATTCCAATACCGAGGGAGGATTTAACGATTCCGGGGTAAAGGGCTCCGGCTTCGGTTACCCCCACATGTAGCGGAAGGTCGGTTTTTGATGCAAACAGCCGGAAAGCATCTATGGTGCGATGAACATCAGATGCCTTTATTGAAACCTTAATGTTGTGAAAATCGAATGACTTTAAGAGTTCGATATGTCGCAAGGCACTTTCCACCATTGCTTGGGCACATGTGCCGCCGTATTTTTTCAGGATATCCTTTTCAAGGGAGCCTGAATTAACACCGATGCGAATCGGTATATTAAACTCGGTGGCGATATCAACAACAGCTTTTACTTTTTGTTTGCTTCCTATATTCCCGGGGTTGATTCTAAGACCGTCAGCACCCGCCCTGGCTGCGGAGATGGCCAGGCGGTAGTCAAAATGTATATCGGCGATCAAAGGGATTGAAATCTGATCCTTTATCGAAGAGATTGCTTCAGCAGCTTCCTGGTCGGGGACAGCCACTCTGACAATTTCACATCCTGCTTTTTCAAGACGCTTTGTTTGTGATACCGTCGCGGCGACATCTTGAGTACGTGTGTTGGTCATGGACTGGACGGCAATCGGAGCCATACCGCCGATTTTAACATTCCCGACTTTGATTTGAAGTGTTTTTTTTCGTTTTATCAAAAAAGACATATGTTTTTTTCATTAAATATTAGGGCTATGACAGCCGGAACCTATATAAATAGCAAACAGCCACCTTTTGTTCAAGAGAAACCTTAACTATATACTCAAGTTTCGCACCCTGATTTATATGAAAATCCTTAGCGGCCAAGGGTTGGATGATATTTTTTAAAAGGCAAAATATAAACAGAGCGTTTTCGCTTTGTTGACGGCGCCTAGATATAAAATATCATTTTATCATACTGAATAGAATACAAAACTTCGATAAACGCTGTCGTTGCGCCTGGCCTGGTTGGATTGTGAGAACATAACTTTTTGCGCAGTTGTCGAGATATTTTACCTTTTAAAAAACACCATCCAACCTTTACGAGTAAAGAGCATCGTTAGAGTATGGGGTGCGAAACTTGAGTATATACAATTGAAGTAAAATTGAACACGGCTGGAGCAGCGAAAAAGTAAATTATAAATTAACCAAACAGAAGGGTTGACGGGCAAAAGGATGTCTGTTAAAAACACTTTATAATCAAAGCGTTATCGCCTAAAAATGTAACTTATCAATAAGTTAGAGTTTAGAAAATCGTCGGGCTTCAGAATTTTTCAAAAAAGGCGCTATCAACTACGCTGTCTAAGGGTGACCCAATATTTATGATTTGTCAAATTATTCGAGAAGTTGTAAAACGTTTCGGCAGCAATCATAAATATTTGGTCACCGTGAGATGCCATGGCAGACGACCAGGATATCACCTTTTTTGAAAAACCCTGAAGCCCTTTTCCCCGAGGTTATTGAGAAGTTACCTGAAAATACTTCATGTAAGAAAGGGATATAAAAATGACACGTAGGAGAAGCAAAAAATTTGCAGAAAAACACGGGCCCCATGCAAAACCGGACAGTCTGATTCAGGCCGAAATTTTAAAACATGCCAAAAACAATGCACTCCCCTGTGCCGTTGCCTTTGAGATTGCACAAGATCTTGGAATTGCAGCCGGTCTGGTCGGAATGACCGCCGATCTTATTAATTTCAGCCTTGTTAAATGCCAGTTGGGTTTGTTCGGTTATTATCCCAAGAAAAAGATGATAACGCCTCATACTCAGGTAGACTCGGACTTAAAAAATGCTATTTCAGAGGCTCTAATCAATGAACAGCTGCCGTGCAAAAGTGCCTGGGAAATCGCATCACGTTTTAGCATCCGTAAGATGGCTGTCGGCGGCGCCTGCGAAACCCTGAAAGTAAAGATTAAGCCCTGCCAGATTGGCGCATTCTGATAAAACCGCGAAACGATTTTATGAAAATTGTCCTACAAAAGGGTTAAAGCGCTTTTCCCTGTCGATTGTCGTTTCGGGACCGTGTCCTGAAAGAACCCTAACGTCGTCGTCCATTTTAAAGAGTTTGTTCTGTACGCTCGATACTAAGGTGTCAAAATCACCGCCGGGGAAATCAGTGCGTCCAATGGAGCCGGCAAAGAGCGTATCTCCCACAAAAACAATCCCATTCGTAAAAAGGGAGATACCGCCCGGAGTATGCCCGGGGGTATGAATAACTTCTAAAGTAATCTCTCCAAAGGAAATCTTATCACCCTCTTCTATAGTGCGATCACACGGTGGAGAATTTTCCACTGAAATTCCAAAAATAGCGGCGTTGGAAGAAAGCATACCCAGCATGTCAGCATCAAGGGGATGGATCAAAATGTCGGCAGCGGTCACATCCTTCATTTTGCCGTTGCCGCTGACATGGTCGAAGTGGCCATGAGTATTGATGATATACTTTACCTTTAAATTTGAATCGGCCAACAACAACAGGATTTTATCGGTATCACCGCCGGGATCAATTACGACCGCTTCTTTTGTTTTGTCACACCCGCAAATAAAACAATTTGACATCAGCGGTCCAACAACAAGTTCTTTGATAATCAAGATAACCTCCCATAGTAAAGAATCCTGACCCAGAGGACCAGGCTTTGATTTCACCCCATAGGGGCGCACCTATCTAAAGTGTAGTAAGTTAAATTCCAAATTCCAAATAACAAATATCAAACAAATTACAATAACCGAAATTCAAAAATCCAAACATTATCTCGGTCTGGAAGGTTTGGTCACCTGTCGAGAGCCTCTAGGTCGAACGATTGAATATTGGAATTTGGAATTTATTTGTAATCTGCCTGCCCGCCGTCTTTTTGGCGGGGTGCTTGGAATTTGCGATTTATACAACGTCCCCCTTAGAACGGGACTTAAAAAAAGAAAATTCCTAAAATTAAAATTCATCAACCATCGCCTGCGGCCGTGCGCTTTTTTGCCTGCTGAATCAAATCAACAAGGCTTGCCATCTTGGGCTGGGGCCTGGCACTTGCAAGAGCGTTAAACTGTTCCTCAGGCAGGTGTTTTTTCAAATATTCGACAACATCGAAGTATTCCCACCAGCAGTCAAAAATCTTCCAACAAGCCGAACCGTCGTCAGTGCCCATTCGACAGTAGCCAAATGAAACCTGGCCGCCTAAACGGGGGCATCGTTGCTCAAGATGGTCTTTATTTTCATCCATTGTCTAACCCGAACTTTTAAAGAACTGGCTCGGATATTTTAAAATATGAATTCCCCGCAGCTTGTCGTAGCGCAACAAAGATCCCGCTAATCGGGGCTGCGAGGAATATTCAACCGTAAGGAAAATTAACTTTTTGCCAAGTTAACGGCTTTTAAGCAACTCAGGCTTTGGAAAATTTTCAAATACTTTTTGCGAATCTAACAACTCTTCATCCGTCAGGGCAAAGTTTTGCAGTTCACCGGAAAAATATTTATCATAAGCCACAAGATCGATAAGTCCGTGACCGCTCCAGTTGGCAAGGATCACTTTTTCTTTGCCTTCTTCTTTGGCCTTTTGGGCTTCATCGATGATACAGGCCAGCGCATGGTTGGTTTCCGGAGCCGATATCATACCTTCTGTTCTTGCAAAAATCATTCCGGCCTTCATGGCATCAAGCTGGGTGGCGGTTCTGGGTTCGATAATCCCTTCGGTTGCAAGCTGGCTCACGGAAGGAGACATACCATGATATCGGAGTCCGCCGGCATGCACCGGGGGCGGAACAAACGCATGCCCGAGACTGTACATGGGCAAAAGCGGCGTGTATCTGGCGGTGTCGCCGTGATCATATACAAACGGAGCTCTTGTCAAGGTCGGGCAGGCCGCCGGTTCCACCGGATAAATATCAATTTCTTTCCCGTTAATTTTGTCAAGGACAAATGGATAAGCGATGCCCGCAAAATTGCTTCCGCCGCCGGCACACGCGATTATGATATCAGGGTATTCCCCGATTTTATCAAGTTGCTTTTTGGCTTCAAGACCGACAATGGTCTGATGCAGCATCACATGATTTAGAACGCTTCCCAATGAATAGCGCGTTTTACCGGTCTCATCGGTGACTGCCGCTTCAATGGCCTCACTGATGGCGATACCGAGGCTTCCGGGTGTTTCAGGATCCCTTTCCAGGGCATCACGCCCGGCTTTGGTCTCCGTACTGGGACTGGCAATACACTTGCCGCCCCAGGTTTCCATCATTGATTTGCGATAAGGCTTTTGGTCAAAACTTATCCGGACCATGAAAACCTTGCATTCAAGTCCGAACTGGGAGCAGGCAAAGGAGAGGGCGCTTCCCCATTGACCGGCACCGGTTTCAGTAGTAATTTTTTCAATTCCGAAAACCTTGTTGTAATATGCCTGGGGAACGGCTGTATTGGGTTTGTGGCTTCCGGGAGGGCTGACGCCTTCGTTTTTAAAGTATATTCTGGCAGGGGTATCAAGGGCCTTTTCAAGGGAAAGGGCCCTGACAAGTGGAGATGGCCGCCAGATAGTCAAGACGTTCAGCACCTCTTCGGGGATGTCGATCCATCTTTCGGAGCTGACTTCCTGTTCTATCAGATTCATTGGAAAGACCGGTGCCAGAGCATCCGGCCCAACCGGTTTCCCGTCAGGACCCAGCGGCGGATTCATCTTGATATCGGCAAGAATATTGTACCATTGTCTGGGCATCTCGTCTTCCGTCAAAAGAACCTTTCTAACTTCCATATCACCCTCCTGTTTTTATTCTGCCGTGTTTTGGGGAAAAATGATCTTTACGTCAACATCCTTGTTTTCCATTGCCAGACGAATGCTGTCGAGGATCCCATTGATAAAGGCACCGGATTCTTCAGTGCCGAATTTTTTCCCGATGTCTATGGCCTCGTTTATGGACACTTTATGCGGAATGTCTTGGCAGCAGAGCAATTCATAAACTGCCACCCGCATGATATTTCTGTCAACACAGGACATCCGGCTTAGTTTCCAGTTATTGGAGAAGCGCTCAATGACAGCGTCAATCTCAGTTTTGGTATGTAAAACACCTTGCACCAGTTTAAGAAAGAAAGAAAGTGTTTTACCTGAAGGCGTAAAATTGTCGCAAAAACGCTCCAGTATATCTTTTGAGCCGTTTTGGCTCATATCCATAGAAAAGAGGGCCTGCATGGCAAGCTCTCGTGATTTGCGTCGGTTGCCCACGATTATGCCTGATCGACTATCTCAATCAAATTTGCCATTTCCACGGCATTTACGGCCGCATTCCATCCTTTATTTCCGGACTTGGCACCGGCACGTTCGATGGCCTGTTCGATAGTATCAGTTGTTACTATCCCAAAGATTACAGGAACTCCGGATTCCAGGCCGGCCACAGCGATTCCTTTGGACACTTCGGCACTCACATAATCAAAATGCGGTGTTGCCCCGCGAATCACCGCCCCCAGACAGATAACAGCGTTATAACGGCCAGATTGGGCCATCTTTTTGGCGATGAGCGGTATTTCAAATGCGCCGGGAACCTTGGCGACTTCAATATCCTCGTCCCTGGCACCGGATCGTATAAGAGCGTCAACGGCTCCTCCAAGCAGCCTGTCGGTGATAAAATCGTTAAATCGACTCACAATCACTGCAAACTTTTTGCCTTCTGCCAGAAGATTGGCTTCAAGAATTTTCGGCATCGATGTCCCTCCCGTTTTAAATCATTGTGCTTTCCGGTTTATCCGGATTAAGGTACTGCATCAATATTTAGCAGATGTCCCATCTTGAATTTTTTACACTCAAGGTAACCTCTGTTGTGTTTATTCGGCTCGGTTTCAGTCGATACCTGTTCCAAAACACTGAGGCCATAACCTTCAAGTCCTATCATTTTTTTGGGATTGTTGGTAATGAGCTTCATTTTTTTCACGCCGATGTCGACCAGGATCTGTGCACCTATACCGTAATTTCTCATATCCGCTTTGAATCCAAGTTTTTCGTTGGCCTCCACTGTGTCAAGACCCTGCTCCTGAAGCGCATAGGCTTTTATCTTGTTAACCAGACCGATGCCGCGTCCTTCCTGCCGGATATAAAGCAAAACACCACAACCCTCTTGGTCAATCATTTCCAGCGCCGCATGCAGCTGTTCGCCGCAATCGCAGCGGAGTGAACCGAAAATATCTCCGGTCAGGCACTCTGAGTGAACCCGCACAAGGGTTGGTTTTTCCGGGTCGATATTACCCTTGACCAGGGCCACGTGCAGTAAATCATCAACATCATTTTCATAAACAATTGCTTTGAATTCTCCCGCGATAGCAGTGGGGATAATGGTCTGGGCCGCTCTTTTCACAAATGATTCGGTGCGCATGCGGTATTTGATCAGATCGGCGATGGTGCATATGCCGATACCATGTTTTTCACTGAACTTTTCGAGGGCCGGCATCCTGGCCATGGTGCCGTCTTCGTCCATGATCTCACAAATTACACCGGCCGGCTTTAAACCGGCAAGACGTGCCATATCTATAGAACCTTCGGTCTGTCCGGCACGCACCATCACACCACCGTCCCGTCCCCGTAACGGGAAAACGTGTCCCGGTCGTACAAGATCACGGGGCTTGGCATCTTCAGCCACGGCGGCCAGTATGGTAGTGGCACGGTCGGCGGCAGAAATGCCGGTGGTTACACCGCATCTCGCCTCAATTGAAACTGTAAAACCGGTTTGAAACGGTGACGTGTTGTGATCGACCATCAATGGAAGATCCAGGCTGTCTATTTTTGCGGCGGTCATTGAAATGCAGATCAGTCCGCGCCCATATTTCGCCATAAAATTTATGGCTTCAGGGGTGACGGTTTCCGCTGCTATGCACAGATCGCCTTCATTTTCACGGTCTTCATCGTCAACCAGAATGACCATGCGCCCTTCCCGTATCTCTTTGATAGCTTCTTCAATGGTTAGTTGTGGCATTTTTCTATGTAACCTTTCCTTTATATATTATTATATAAAACCGGTTTTTGCTAAAAACTGCATGTCAATCGAGGATTCACCGGTATCATTATTATCGGGATGCCGTTTTTCCGTAACAAAACGTTCAACATATTTGCCGATCATGTCGGTTTCAATATTGACCGGAGTACCTATGTTCTTAAAGCCGATAGTAGTCAACCTGGCGGTATGCGGAATAATACTGACTTCAAAACTGTCCCGACCGCAGTTATTGGCGGTAAGACTGATACCATCCACAGCAACCGAACCCTTTACTATTATATAGCGCGCCAGGGATTCCGGTATTCCGATAGTAACAACAACGGCATTGCCTTCCGGTTTTTTCCGTTTGACGACCCCCATACCGTCGATATGCCCGGAAACCAGGTGGCCGTCAAGACGGTCGCCAAGGCGCAGGGCACGCTCAAGGTTAACACGCTCCCCGATTTTAGCCTTTCCCAAGGTGGTTTTTGCCAAAGTCTCGGGAGACACATCTAATTTAAAACGTTTTCCGTCGATTGCAACCGCTGTCAAACAGGCACCGTTGACTGCAATGCTGTCGCCGATCTTGGTCTGATCAAGAACTATATCTGCTTCCACGGTGAAGCGTTTGCCCTGACCGGCAGGCTGTATCTCTTTAATAGTACCGAGACCTTCTATGATACCAGTAAACATCGTATGACTGTATGATAATATTTTTGATTTAACAATTTACTAGTCTATAAGTACTTGCTCCCAATCGTCGGAAAAGATGCTTGATACTCGATACTGGATAAAAATGAAAAATAAGATAAGTATCAAGTATCCAGAATCAAGTATCCAGCTTCCAGAATCAAGCATCCAGCATCCAGAATCAAGCATCCAGAATCAAGTATCCAGCATCAAGTATCTATCTTTTGTCAATATAACCTTCGATCATGACATCATCGCCGAATTGCCTGACGTTAATATCTCTAACCGTCAGGCACTCTTGCATCAATTCCGGTCCCGGTCCCCGGCATACAGGAACGCCGTCATCTCCACCCATAATCTTGGGAGCGTAAAAGAAGGCGATTTTATCAACGATATCCGCTGCAAGAGCGGATGCAATCACCCGGCTGCCTCCTTCTATCAGGAGGCTGGTTATACCCAAAGCACCCAGATGCGCCATAAGCTTGTCAAGATCTATCAGATCGTCTTTAACAGGAGATTCTATAACCTTGGCGCCCCTTTTTTCTATTTTCGACTTTTTATCCTCAGAAACAGAAGGGCCGGTTATAATGAGTGTATCAGAATCAGAATCAAGCCGCAACAATTTCGCAGTCTCTGGAATTCGCAGGCGGGAATCAAGAATAATCCTTACAGGATCCCGGCCCTTTTGCTGCATGGCGCCGGTCAGCCGGGTTGTTAAATGGGGGTCATCCCTGATGACCGTGTCAATTCCGACCATGATAGCATCTGCAGCATGCCGGAGTCGATGAACGAACTGCCTCGATTCTTCACCGGTAACCCACCTGGAATCACCGGTTCTGGTTGCAATCCGGCCGTCCAGCGTGGCAGCACATTTAATAATTGAGAACGGCTGTTTTGTTTTAACGTACTTGATAAAAACTTCGTTCAGTTTCCTTGCTTCGTCTTCACAAACCCCCAAGGTAATATTTATGCCGCGGTGTTTTAAATAATCCATGCCGTCGCCCTGAACATCGGGGTTGGGATCCTTGATAGCGATAACAATCCGACTGATGCCGGCGTCGAGGATTTTTGCGGTACAAGGCGGTGTTTTTCCGGTATGGTTGCAGGGTTCGAGGTTGACATAAAGCGTTGCGTCTTTTGCATGGATTCCGGCATTATCAATGGCATTGACTTCAGCATGGGCACTGCCGGCGGCCTGGTGATACCCCTTGCCGACTATTTTGCCGCCTTTTACGATGACAGCGCCGACCATGGGGTTGGGTGACGTAAAGCCCCGTCCTTTTTCAGCCAGTTCAAGGGCTATTTTCATGAAATGTTCGTCGTCCATTTTCGCCTCAACCGATATCTTTCATGCATTATCCAGGCTAATCCAAAGGGTGAACAATTTGATAAGTTTTAACCAAAACAATGCAGATAATTTGTCACAGAGCGAAGTGCCTATAAATTAACATATAAATTAAGTGGTTAACTAAGTTTTGTGTAAAATAGCCGGATTAATGTTGGTGGTTTTGTATTTGGTGTTTAGTGTTTGGTTATTTAACAAGCTGGTACGTCAGCATATAATTGAAGCAAAACACAAAATACTAAACACCAAACACCTGATGAATTCAATTTTTTACGAATTCATCAATGTTTGTTCAACAGAGTTTTAAGTTCAGCGACAAAATCGTTAACATCTTTGAATTCTCTGTAAACCGAAGCAAATCTTACATAGGCGACATCGTCTAAATCATGAAGTTTCATCATAATTTTTTCGCCAAGTTGGTGGGAAGGTATCTCTTTCTCACCGGTCTCCCTGAGGTCGCGTTCCAGTTCGTCGAGAAATTGGTCGATAACATGCACACTGATGTTCCGCTTTTCGCAGGCCTTTTTTATCCCTGTTCGGACCTTTTCGCGGGAAAAAACTTCGCGGCGCCCATCTTTTTTAATAAGCATAACAGCAACTTCTTCGATATGCTCGTAAGTTGTAAAGCGCCGGGTGCAAACAATGCATTCCCTGCGTCTGCGGACGGCATTCCCATCTTTACTTAACCTGGAGTCGATGACTTTGTTGTCAATTTCGCCACAAAATGGACACTTCATGAATCCTCCCTGTCTGCGGTTTAAGACGTGATAAATCCGTAAAAAGCCGAATTCATCAAGGGTTGATAGTAAAAAAAATGTAATAGTTTAGCCACAAAGGCACGAAGATTATAGTTTTATAACTTCAATGCCGGCGGCTTCCAGCATCTCACCGGACATGGCATCGGCATATCCGGATTGGTGATAGATTTTTGAGATACCGGCATTTATGATCATTTTTGCACATATGGAACATGGCAGATTTGTACAGAAAAGCGTGGCCCCCTTAATGGAAACACCATGAAGTGCGGCCTGAATAATTGCATTCTGTTCAGCATGTATGCCCCGGCACAATTCATGGTTTTTCCCCGATGGCACATTCAATTGCTCACGCAGGCAACCTACCTCACTGCAGTGTTCAATACCGGTGGGGGCTCCGTTATAGCCGGTGGCAAGAACCCTTTTATCTTTTACGATGATAGCACCGACCGCACGCCTGAGGCACGTGGTGCGTTTGGCCACCAAAAACGTAATATCCATAAAGTAAGTTTCCCATGAAGGGCGGCCACTTTCACCTGACACTTATATTCAACCTCCTTACCATAACCCAGGTTTCTCACGGACTAATTCTTACGGTTTCGCAAAAAGGAAAATATTTAATTTTTTGCGAGAGTGTTTTGTATTTGGTGTTTAGTGTTTGGTTATTTAACAGTCTGGTATGTCAGCATATATTTGAAACAAAACACTAAATACTAAACACCAAACACCTGATGAATTCGGCCTTTTACGAATTCATCAATCTTTGAACATTGGAAAAGCATTGCAGAGTTCGCTAACCTTTGCTCGTGTAGTCGCAATAAGACTTTCATCAGCTATGTTTCGAAGGACATCAACAAAAAGCCCGGCGATAATTGCCATCTCCGCCTCTCGCATGCCGCGTGTAGTTATGGCAGGTGTGCCAATGCGGATACCACTCGTTATCATAGGGCTTAATTCCTCGAACGGTATAGAATTTTTATTGATGGTAATTCCGGAACGGCTCAGAGTGTCCTCAGCCTCTTTTCCGGTTATATTCAAATTTCTCAGATCCACAATGATCATGTGGTTATCAGTACCATCGGAGATTAGTTTTAAGCCTGCGTCCATCAAATGCATTGCTAAGGCTTTGGCATTTTTTACAATATTTACCTGATAATCTATGAATGATTCATCCAGTGCTTCTTTGAATGCGACAGCCTTTGCGGCAATGACATGCATCAGCGGTCCACCCTGAATTCCAGGGAATATCTCTTTGTTCAAGACATCAGTGTAATCTTCTTTAGCTAAAATCAGGCCCCCGCGTGGTCCTCGCAATGTCTTGTGCGTTGTCGAAGTGACAACATCCGCAAACGGTGTTGGAGACGGATGAATTCTTGCCGCCACCAGGCCGGCGATATGTGCCATGTCCACCATTAAATAGGCATTAACCGATTCGGCTATTTGGGCAAAGGCTTTAAAGTCAATTGTGCGCGGGTAGGCGCTGGCTCCGGCAACGATCATTTTAGGTTTGTGCTTGCGTGCCAGCTGCGTCACTTCATCATAGTCGATGGTTCCTGTCTCTTTGTTGACGCCATAGGAACAGAAGTTGTAAAGCCTTCCTGAAAAATTGGCCGGACTTCCGTGTGTAAGATGCCCTCCATGGGATAATTCCATCCCAAGCACCTTATCCCCCGGCTCCAGCAGAGCAAAATAGACAGCCATGTTAGCCTGTGACCCCGAGTGCGGCTGAACATTAGCGTAAGCAGCATCAAACAGTTCTTTGGCGCGATCAATAGCAAGTTTTTCGGCAACATCAACGTATTCGCATCCGCCATAGTAGCGCTTACTCGGATAACCCTCGGCATACTTATTTGTTAGAACGCTGGCCTGAACAGCCATAACCGCCCGGCTGGCAATATTCTCCGATGCGATCATTTCCAGCGTGCCTTCCTGCCGGGCAAGTTCACGTTCAATGGCACCGGCAATATCAGGATCTATTTGCTCAATAAGCTTTGCGTACAAATCTTTGTACCTCTCTGTAACGAATAACACCTAATTGAGGTTTAGATAAATTAGGATGTTCATACCATATGATGGTCTCTTATACAAAAAGAAACACAAGATGTCCAACCCTTTAATACCGTGGATGACATTTTATAAATTTGCAGAGCGCCTTTATTAGTCCAGCTGATCGAACTTTTCTATGCGCATCCGGTGACGTCCGCCGTCAAACGGTGTTTCCAGCCATGCTCTTGTCAATTCCAGGGCAAGTCCTTCTCCGATAACACGCCCGCCCAGCACCAGTATGTTGGAATCGTTGTGACGCCTGCTCATAATCGCGCTAAAAAGGTCGCTGCAAAGCGCCGCCCGTACGTGCGGGAATCTGTTGGCGACCATGGACATGCCTATTCCGGTGCCGCAAAGGAGTATGCCGCGCTTGAATTTTCCGGTTGAAACCAGAGAGGCAACCTTTGCTCCAAAGTCCGGATAATCGACTGAATCTTGGCTGTGAGTGCCGGCATCCTCAACCTCGATACCCTTTTCAGCGATGAACGTTTTGAGTTTCTCCTTTAAATCATATGCGCCATGATCACATCCGATGATAATCGGGGTCTTGTCTGCTTCCATGATGTTATCCCTTTACTGTTCGATATCAATGACGCTGCGGCCCTTGTAAGTTCCGCAGCTTGAGCAGGCATGGTGAGAAAGCACGGCCTCCCCGCACTGGGGGCAGGCCGACAGGTTTGTCCCCACGACCCTCTGGTGGGTTCGTCGTTTATTGCGCTTTGATTTGGATGTCTTGCGTTTTGGCACTGCCATTAGAAATCTCCTAAATAGATGTATTATAAATATATTCTTGAAATTGCCATTCTGGCTCAAAAGTTGGGATTTAAGTAATTGATACAATGAGGATTGTCAAGGAATATCCGGGTTAGCCGTCCTGAAGCTTGAAAGCAAGACCTGTAAGACGCTTGTGGGGTTTGTTGTTTTTTAGGGCAATTGTCAGGGCTTTTTGGGTACCGATCAGGATTACCAGTTTTGCACCTCGCGTAATAGCCGTGTAAAGCAGGTTGCGTTGGAGAAGAAAAAAATGTTGTGTCAAAATGGGTACAATCACGGCAGGATATTCCGAACCCTGGGATTTATGTACTGATATGGCGTATGCCAGGGATAGTTCATCCAGTTCTGCAAAATCGTAATTAACGGGTCTTCCATAGTAGTCTACGGACAGTTGTTTTTGTTCCGCGTCAACCGATATGACGGTTCCGATATCGCCGTTAAAGACTTCTTTCTGATAGTTGTTCTTCAAATGCATGACTTTATCATCCGACCTGAAACCGATGCCTTTGGCTTTGGTGTCCGCCGGGCTCGGGTTCAGCACCTTTTGAAGCACCTGGTTCAGGTTAATTGTACCCACGACACCTTTGTGCATGGGCGTTAAAACCTGAACATCATTCACGTGATCAAATTTATATCGCCGGGGAATTCTTTCGCTACATAATTCAACGATTGTCTTTAGCACCTTGTCAGGGTTGCGCTGTTCGATGAAGTAGAATTCGGAGAGGCCTTCCGTGTTGTCGATACTTGTCAGGTCGGGTGTTTCCCCACGGCGAACCTTATGGGCATTGAGAACAATGGGGCTCTCTTTGGCCTGCCTGAAAATCTTTTTTAGCTCGAATGTACGTATTCTTTTTGATGCGATCATATCCGCAAGAACATTGCCGGGCCCGACCGACGGAAGCTGGAAAATATCACCAACCAGAATTAGCGTTGATGTCATTGGAAGCGCTTTCAACAGATGAAACATCAGCGCAGTGTCCACCATGGAGGCTTCGTCGACAATTAGTGCATCTGCATCCAGAGGATTGTCCTGATTCTTTTCAAAAAGGTTGATGTTAAAATTGTATCCTAAAAGTTTGTGAATGGTAGACGCTTTTCTGCGGGTAACCTCTGACAGACGGCGGGCTGCCCGTCCGGTAGGCGCCGCTAACAGGATCGCTTTGCCCATGCTTTCAAATATAGCGGTAACCGATCTGATCAGGGTCGTTTTGCCGGTTCCGGGACCCCCGGTAATAATGGAAACCCGGTGGGAAAGGATCTCTTCCAGGACGCTGAGCTGCTCGGAAGAAGGTTTAATGGCGAGCTTTTCTACAATTTCCGTCGTAATCTGCTCCTGATCAAGGGCAGCGGTTGTTACGGGCACGGACAACATGGCTTGCAGCCTGTTGGCAATACCGGTTTCTGCCTCGTGAAGCGCTTTGGTGTAAATGATCGTTGCATCAGGATCTTGAGGCATTTTCTCCACAACGATCTCTTTTTCATCTGCAAGAACTGCGAGGATAGATTTGATATTTTCGCTTTCAATCTTAAGAAGCTTGGCGCAGATTTGCAGCAGCTCATCCTCATAAGCAAAAATGTGCCCATCATCAGCGAACTGTAGCATTTGAAAGATAATACAGGCTTTGATTCTGGCAGGCTCGTCTTCAGCGGCACCCATTTTCAATGCAATGGTATCCGCTAAATGAAAACCGATTCCGGGTATATCAACCGCCATGCGATATGGATTACTTTGGATGGCATTGACCGCATCCAGGCCGTATGCTTTGAGTATTTTCCCACTATAGGACGTATTGACCCCATATTCCTGCAGAAACTGCATAAGGCCCCGAACCGCATGCTGTTCCTTCCAGGCTTGGGTTATTGAAGCGGCTTTGCTTCTCCCGATACCTGAAACTTCCAGCAGTTTTGACGGATTTTTTTCGATAACTTCGAGGGTGTGTTCCTTAAAGTGATTAACCAGCTTATCCGCCATTGCAGGGCCGATTCCCCTTATAAAGCCTGATCTCAGGTAATTCTTTATGCCGTCAACAGACGCCGGCAGGGTTACTTCATAGGACTGAATTTTAAGCTGCTGGCCGTATCTGGGATGGGTCTCCCAGGTGCCTTTGATTTTAAGGGCTTCACCCGGACTGACAGCCGGCATGTAACCGACAACCGTCACAAGAGTTTGGGTAGAGTCGGTCTTTAATCTGGCGATGGTATAGTGGTTCTCTTCGTTATAATAGGTGATTCTTTCAAGACGGCCCTCAAGGGTTGTTAAGGGGCCGGATAAGTTAGTTCTCATGGATGGCTAATATCCATTCGGTGGCATGGAGAAGATCCCGGGCCACAAAATCCGGGAATATCTTTTTGGCTTTAAGAATTTTTTCAGCTGCTGCTCCGTTGCCGGTTTGGACCAGAACTGTATGCTTGCATCCGGCGTTGCGGGCACACTCAATATCCTTGGTGCTGTCGCCGACCATGACCGCCGCTTTAATATCTACCTGATGCTTTTGTGCGGCCTGATAAATTAATCCCGGCTCCGGTTTGCGGCAGTCACATTGATCTTTGGGAATATGGGGACAAAAAAAGATGTCTTTAATCTCTCCTCCATGGGACCGAATGTCTGTCTTCATCATAGTGTGAATATGTTCCAGATCCTTTTTAGATACCATGTTGCGGTTGATCACCGATTGATTCGTAATAATGATTATTACAAATCCTTTCAGCGTCAGTTGTCTTATGGCCTCCATGCTTCCGGGAATAAATTCGAATTCCGGCCAGCTTTTGATGTAATTAGAAGAATCCCGATTGATAACACCGTCCCTATCCAGAAAAACAACCTTTGGGGATATTTTTTCTTGATCCATTAGTTTTTTTCCAAACTTTTACTGGTCTTCGGCGATGGCAAAAGCGTCCTCAAATCCTCTTTGAATCATGATTTCTTCATATTTTTCGGCTTGCTCCAGGGTTGAACACCGGCCCACCCGCACCCTGTACAAGGTCGCATTGCCGTCATTATAGGCGGCAATATGGGCACCTTTATACTCCTTATCAAGTTTTTGCTGCAATCTTTCGGCATTTTTGCGGTCGCTGAAAGCGCCCACCTGCACGGTAAAATTTCCCTTGTAATAGTCTATGGGGACATATGATCGGCCGCTATTGCCCGGCGTTTTCGTTTTTGAGGCGGTACCGAGGGCCACGACTTCAACCGGAGCTGTGCCCGGGCCCACTACACCCAGTTTTTTCGCCCCTGTATAGGAAAGGTCGATGATTCTGCCACGAACAAAAGGCCCCCGGTCGTTGATACGCACCTCGATTTTTTTATTGTTGTTAAGATTTTCCACTCTGACGTAAGTGCCGAGGGGCAGGGTTTTGTGGGCAGCAGTCATAGCATACATATTATAAATCTCGCCGTTGGCCGTTTTCCGGCCGTGAAATTTTTTGCCGTACCAGGATGCTTTGCCACGCTGCCTGAAATCCTGAGCGTGGGGCAACGGCCGGTACCAGTTTTTACCAATACGGTAAGGCTTGGGGTGTCCCCGTGGCGTTGGAGGGGGGCCGGGCGTTGAACAACCGAAAATTAAAAGCAGAAGCAGACCGCAAACAACTATAAGAAAGATATTTACAAGAAAGGTTGTCTTTCCTGACTTAAAAGCCATCATAATTTATTAGGTTTTAAATGCGATATTTAAGACATTCTTCATTTTGTCGACGAAGTGAAATTCGATTTTATCCCGAACTTCTTGGGGTATATCCTCCAGATCTTTCTCATTCCATTTTGGAAGAATAAGCGTTTTAATGCCTGCCCGGTGGGCGGCCAGAACTTTTTCTTTGATACCGCCGACCGGCAGGACCTGCCCCCTTAATGTAATTTCACCGGTCATGGCAAGATCTTTTTTAATGGTTTGATTGGTAAAAAGGGAAGTCAAGGCCGTTAACATGGTGACACCGGCGGAAGGACCGTCTTTGGGGATGGCACCGGCCGGCACATGAATATGAATATCATGCTTTTGAAAATAATCTTCAGAAATCCCAAAAGAGGCTGCGTTGCTTCGAATGAAGCTCAAGGCTGCCGTTGCCGATTCCTTCATGACATCTCCTAATTGACCGGTCAGAGTCAGCCCCTTATTCCCCGGCATGGCAGTGGCTTCTATGAAGAGCAGCTCGCCGCCGGTCTGAGTCCAGGCAAGCCCCATGGCCACGCCGGGCGTAGAGATTCTATCCTTGGCCTCGGATGTCATTTTTACGGGGCCAAGATACTCGGAAACTTTTTCTATCTTTATTTTAACGGAAGCTTCAATACCTTCTGCAATTTTGGCAGCTACTCCGCGGCAAATGTTCGCTATTTCCCGCTCAAGATTTCTTAAGCCCGCCTCGCGGGTATAACCGGCAACGATATATTTCACCGTGCCTTTGGTGAAAGATATCTGGCTCGCTTTGAGGCCATGGGCTTCCCGCTGGCGGGGGATGAGGTAGCGGTTGGCGATTTTGATTTTTTCATCCAGCGTGTAGCCTAAAAGCATCAATACTTCCATTCTGTCCCGCAGAGCAGGAGGGATGGGATCGAGGATATTGGCCGTGGTGATAAACATTACCTTGGACAGGTCAAAAGGGACATCCAGATAGTGATCTGAAAACGAAAAGTTCTGCTCGGGATCCAGTACCTCCAGCAGGGCGGATGAAGGATCTCCGCGAAAATCGCTGCCTACCTTGTCGATTTCGTCCAGCATAAAAACCGGATTATTTGATCCGGATCGCCGGATTCCCTGGATTATCCGTCCGGGAAGAGCCCCGACATAGGTGCGCCGATGTCCTCTGATTTCAGCCTCATCCCTGACACCCCCCAGAGAGATACGGAAAAACTGGCGTCCCAGAGCCCGGGCGATGGAGCGCCCCAAGGATGTTTTGCCGGTACCGGGCGGGCCGGCAAAACATAGAATCGGGCCCTTTGACTCCGGCTTCAGCTTGCGTACGGCCAGGTATTCCAGAATTCGTTTCTTGACCTTTGCAAGACCGAAATGGTCGTAATCCAGAATTTTGCGGGCCTTTTTGATGTCCAGGTTGTCGGTGGTGCTTGCATGCCATGGAAGCGCCGTCAGCCAGTCCAAATAGGTTGAGGCCACCGTGTATTCGGCCGAAGAGGGATGCATGCGGGCCAGGCGGTCGAGTTCACGCTCAGCCTCTTTACGGGCTTCTTCGGGAAGATTTTTTTCCTCGATTTTTGCCCGGTAGTCGTCGACTTCAACCGTGGCCTGATCCTTTTCACCAAGCTCTTCCTTAATCGCCTTGAGCTGTTCGCGCAGAAAATATTCTCTTTGCCGTTTGTCCATGTCTCCTTTTACCTGAGATTGGATCTTGTTGCCGAGCTCCAGCACTTCCAGCTGATAGTTAACCAGTCGGGTAACTTCTTGTAATCGCTTTTTTACATTGAGCATTTCCAAAACGGTCTGCTTCTCCTTAAGGCTGGAATTGATTGTAGAAGTGATCATGTCGGCCAGTATGCCGGGTTCTTGTATTGTCTTGGCCATGACGGCGATTTCCGGGGGCAAGCCGGGAGAAAGATCGGCAACTCGAGAAAACTGACTGATCAAATTGGCCACCAAGGCCTGGAGTTTCTTGTCAATTTTTTCAATGCTCTCAACATGTTCCACCTGGGCCTGGAGATACGGCTTGCCTTTGATATACTTTTGCACCTTAAATCTGCCTAAGCCCTGAACCAGCAGCTGGGTTTTGTCGTCCTCAGTTTTTGCCATTTTAAGGATCATAGCGCTGGTACCCACGGTGTATAGGTCTTTAGGTGTGTAACCGTTTTCTTTGATCGGTTCTTTTGAGACGATAAGCCCTATAATTCGATTCTGTGACATGGCTTCGTCGACGAGTTGAATTGACACGTTCTGCATGACAACCAGGGGCAGGACCATTTTAGGGAAAAGTGCGACATCAAACAAAGGCAGAATGGGCAAAATTTTGGGCATTTTCTTCGCGCTGAAAGCTATGGGCGACTGCTGCTGGGTCATATTTACCTCCTGAGTCTGTTTCTGAAAACAGCCTTTTTACCAGTATCCGGCGGCATTTATTTAGTCCTGAAAAGCCTGGTCCTCAGGGCCAGGATTCTTTACAATTATCCGTCTGTAATCTGCACTTTGTGGGTTTTATTAAGCATAAGTTTGGCAAGACGGACCTGGAGAAAGCCGTTTGAATAGGACGCCGACACCACTTCAGGATCAATAGGAGCCGGGAGAAACAGGATACGCTCAAATTGGCCGTACTGGATTTCTGCCAGCCTGTAGGTGGCGTTTTCTATCTTGGGGAATTCCGTGCGATTACCATAAATCCTGACGGCTTTACTGCTGATTTCCAGTTCGAGATTCTCTTTTTTAACCCCGGCCATTTCTGCCAGAATTATGATCTCATCCGGGGTTTCATAGATGTCCATTTGAGGTTTCCATGTCCTTTCTGAAAGGGTGAACATGGGATTGATCGCTCTAAACATCTCCTCAAAGGTTTTTTCGAACTCAGAACCGGGCCGGTCAACGTCTTTAGTGAATCTAATTTTAATGTAGTCCATTTGGGGCTCCTGCATTTTGATGCTGATAGCTGTGTTACTCTTGCCTCCGTCAAACTCGTTAAACGTTGCAATAAACTATCACTATTACAGGAATTTGTAAAGAAAATCTAACCAGATTGTATTTTGCCGGCAAATGCCGTATGACACGGACTATGGATAAAGCTTCCAAACATGCATTCAAATTTGTTATCGGTTCCCAGTACTTTTTATACTTCGGCGTTATGGGCATTTTTTTGCCCTATTTTAATCTATACTGCTACCATCTCGATTTCAGCGGTTTTCAAATCGGCAGTCTCTCGGCTTTAAGGTCTGTTGTCATGATTCTGTTCGCTCTCATCTGGAGCGTTCTGGCAGACCGCTTTCAAATCCGGAAACCGCTGTATATTCTATGTAGTTTTGTCAGTACAGCGATATGGGCTTTGTTCTTTTTTTCCACCGATTTCTGGAGCATGCTGGCCATTACTGTTTTTTACGCTCTTTTTTATGCGCCGATCATATCTTTTCTGGAAGCGTTTACCATGGATGTGCTGGGCGAGGAGAAGAAAAGCTACGGCCGGCTCCGGGTGTGGGGCTCCCTGGCCTTTGTCATCACGGTCGTTGTGCTCGGCCGAGTCATCGACTTGTACTCCATAGACATAATTATCGGCCTTATTTTTTTAGGGTCTTTGATTCAAGCCGCTATTTCCATCAAAGTTCCCGGCATACGGATAAAAAACTATGCATCATTTACTATTAAAGCCAAGGTACTTGTTAAAAGGCGCGTTATCGTTTTTCTGTTCTGTGCTTTTTTAATGCTTGCAAGCCACGGAACCTATTATGGTTTCTTTTCCATCCATCTTGAAGATATGGGCTACGGCAAAACATTTATAGGTATTGCCTGGGCTCTGGCGACGATCTCCGAAATTCTGATTATGATCAAATCGGACCGGATATTCAAGCGCTTTTCCATGGAAAATGTTCTGGTCTTTTCGTTCATGGTGGCGGCGCTCAGATGGTTTGCACTTTTTTTTGCAAAATCACCGGCGGCAATCCTGCTACTGCAGTTGCTGCATGCCTTTAGTTACGGCACGTTTCATGTAGCCAGTATTCTTTACATCGATTCGCTGACACCGGCTGAGGCCAAAACTTTGGGGCAGGCTGTCAATAACGCCGTAACCTACGGGCTGGGCTTGATGGTCGGTTTTTTTATCAGCGGCCTTTTTTTTGAAAGCCTGGGTTCTTTCATGTTATTTTTTATCAGCGGCTTTATCGCCCTTGGCGGAGGATTGCTGTTTAAAGGCTTCCAGTTGATGGACGCCCGCAGGCCTGAACTTATTGATACGGGGCGTTAGCCAAAGTCTAACAGCGACAATCACATTACGCCTTATTAAGTAGAAATCCTTGTTGAGCGCCTCGTTTTTACGGTCAGTCTGGAAAATTCTTGACGATTCTATTCATAACACGTAAAGAAATTGCGGGTTATGGCAATCTGAATCAAGTTTAAGTTTGGCGGGTCTCAAGAATCGACTTGACAATATATTTTGTTACACGTTAAATAATTGCGGGTTATACGAATAAATGTCAAAAGTGATCGATAATGAAGTTGAGGGCTTTTTTCCACACACATCCTGTTTTTACCGTCGAGGACTTTGCCGGTTTTCTGTCTTCCGATGGAACTCATAACGTAAGAACCCAGGAGTCTCTCCTTTCCTACCATGTGAAAGCGGGTAATATTGTCCGGGTCCGCCGTGGGCTCTATGCATCCGTTCCCCCAGGGGCATCGCCGGAAAACTTCCCCATAGACCCATTCCTCCTTGCCGCCCGAATATCGAAAGACGCTATTCTGGCTTACCATACGGCGCTGGAGGCTCATGGAAAGGCCTATTCAGTGTATGAACACTTCACTTATCTCGTCAGCAAACCCATACCCCTCATAACCTTTCGCTCTCATTTGTTCAAAGGGGCAAGATTTCCGCTGGCCCTCTTGCGAAAGAAGGCGGAATCTTTTGACGTGATAAAAGCCGATCGTTCGGGAATGGCAATACGCATAACCGGGCTTGAGAGGACCTTCGTGGATGTCTTGAGCCGTCCCGACCTGTCGGGAAGCTGGGAAGAAATATGGCGGTCCTTGGAAACCGTTGAGTATTTCGATCTCGATAAGGTCACGGAATATACATTGCTTTTGGAAAACGCCACTACCGCCGCGAAAGTGGGTTTTTTCCTGGAACAGCACCGGGAATCTCTGATGGTTGAAGACACACATTTAAAGACTTTCCATGATCTTTGCCCGCGGCGACCCCACTACATGGAGCGAAGCCGGCGGAAATTCGGTCGCTTCGTTTCAGCCTGGAACCTGATTGTTCCCGAAGAAATCATCCGTCGGTCATGGGAGGAATCGTGGTGAGGATATCCTCTGAAATGCTGATCATCCAAGGGAGAAATCAACCCCGAATTAGTGACCGCCGATGAGGATCTGCAGGATCGTATCAGAAGACATCCCCTGCTTGAATGGAAGGCGTTAAATGTGCGGGAGTTTAGAAAAAATCGATAGGGTGTTAAAAAATATCTGATCCGCAATTTTGCCTTCAAGGATCTTTAGAACTCCACATTTTTCTACATTAGAAATTGGGCCTCAAAACGTAAAATGCGATTCCCTTTGGCCTTGCTCCCATTTTGAAGTTTTCTGATGAGGATGTTCCGCCATCTGATAATCTTTCAGCTATATTCAATCAGGGCCAAGCTCGGATCTGTCAGACTTATGTTGCCAATTTAATTATGTTTTGTGATTTAATTTCCATTTGATTCCATTTCCTTCCTAAAGGATTAAAAAAATCCTTTTAATTCCTTTTGTCTTCCATCCCGCGGCCCGGTTTTCCCCCATTCCGATAGTTTCTGCCGGAACGTACACTCTCTAATAATTTGAAACGTATTTAATTCGAGATGGATTGAAAAACCCTCTTTAAT